>Ga0164292_10000018_pt1 | contig 108777 bp, 112 predicted proteins | sample GEODES117metaG_FD_111486 | JGI IMG/M metagenome (GOLD analysis project Ga0164292, IMG submission 111486) | Eutrophic lake water microbial communities from Lake Mendota, Wisconsin, USA - GEODES117 metaG | ecosystem: Environmental > Aquatic > Freshwater > Lake | place: USA: Lake Mendota... | reverse complement strand
GGCCGCATGATCGACGACGAGGAGCTCAAGGCCGGCCTGGCCAATACCAAGCCCTACAAGCAGTGGATCGACAACCTGCGCATCCGCCTGGACGATGTCGACCAGCCGGTGGCTGGCGAAGACGGTAGCGATTTGCCGGCCGAGCGCGCCACCATCGCAGGCACCGGCCGCATCAGCGCCGCCCTGCTCGATCAGCAGCAGGCCTTCGGCTTCACGCAGGAAGACATCAAATTTCTGCTCAGCCCCATGGCCCTCAATGGCGAGGAGGCGATTGGCTCCATGGGCAACGACAGCCCGCTGGCCGTTCTGTCGGATCGCAACAAGCCGCTGTACAACTACTTCAAGCAGCTGTTTGCCCAGGTCACCAACCCGCCGATCGATCCGATCCGTGAGGCCATCGTCATGTCGCTGGTGTCCTTCATTGGCCCCAAGCCCAACCTGCTCGATATCAACCAGGTCAATCCGCCGATGCGCCTGGAAGTAAGCCAGCCGGTGCTCGATTTTGCCGACATGGCCAAGCTGCGCGACATTGAAAAAGCCACCCAGGGCAAGTTCAAGAGCGCCACGCTGGACATCACCTATCCGGTTCTGTGGGGCCGCGAAGGGGTCGAGGCCAAGCTCGCCTCGCTGTGCGCTGAGGCGGTCGATGCCATCCGCAGCGGCCACAACATTCTGATCATCAGCGACCGGGGCGTGAGCGCCGAAAAGGTGGCGGTGCCGGCGCTGTTGGCCTTGTCTTGCATTCATCAGCACCTGGTGCGTGCCGGTCTGCGCACCACTGCCGGTCTGGTGGTGGAGACTGCCAGCGCCCGCGAGGTGCATCATTTCGCGGTGCTCGCCGGCTATGGCGCCGAGGCGGTGCACCCCTACTTGGCCATGGAAACCCTGGCGGCCATGCACAAGGATCTCTCGGGCGACCTGTCGGCCGAGAAAGTGATCTACAACTATGTCAAAGCCATAGGCAAAGGCCTGTCCAAGATCATGTCCAAGATGGGCGTGAGCACCTATATGAGCTACTGCGGCGCGCAGTTGTTCGAGGCCATCGGCATCAATGACGAGACCATCGCCAAGTATTTCACCGGCACTGCCAGCCGCGTGGGGGGCATTGGCGTGTTTGAAATCGCTGAAGAGGCTCTGCGCATGCACGCAGCCGCCTTCGGCGACGATCCGGTGCTGGCCACCATGCTCGATGCGGGCGGCGAATACGCCTGGCGCACCCGCGGTGAAGAGCATATGTGGACGCCCGATGCGATTGCCAAGCTTCAGCACAGCACCCGCGCCGGCAACTTCAGCACCTACAAGGAGTACGCTCAGATCATCAATGACCAGAGCAAGCGCCACCTGACCCTGCGCGGTCTGTTCGAGTTCCGCTTTGACCCGGCCAAGGCCATTGCGATCGAGGAGGTCGAGCCGGCCAGCGAGATCGTCAAGCGTTTCGCCACTGGCGCGATGTCGCTAGGCTCGATCTCCACCGAGGCCCATGCCACCCTGGCGGTGGCAATGAACCGCATCGGCGGCAAGAGCAACACCGGCGAGGGCGGCGAGGACCCGGCCCGCTACCGCAACGAGCTCAAGGGCATTCCCATCAAAAAGGGCGAGAGTCTCAAGAGCGTGATCGGTGCCGACCGCGTCGAGGTTGATCTGCCTTTGCAAGACGGAGACAGCCTGCGCTCGCGCATCAAGCAGGTGGCCTCGGGACGCTTTGGCGTGACCACCGAGTACCTGGTTTCGGCCGACCAGATCCAGATCAAGATGGCCCAAGGCGCCAAGCCCGGCGAGGGCGGCCAGCTGCCTGGCGGCAAGGTCTCCGAATACATCGGGGCGCTGCGTTACTCGGTGCCCGGTGTGGGCTTGATCTCGCCGCCGCCGCACCACGACATCTACTCCATCGAAGACCTGGCCCAGCTGATCCACGACCTTAAAAACGTCACGCCCAAGGCCAGCATCAGTGTCAAGTTGGTCTCAGAGATCGGCGTGGGTACGATCGCCGCCGGCGTGGCCAAGGCCAAGGCCGACCATGTGGTGATCGCCGGGCACGATGGCGGCACGGGCGCTTCGCCCTGGTCATCCATCAAGCATGCCGGTTCGCCCTGGGAGATCGGTCTGGCTGAAACCCAGCAGACTCTGGTGCTCAACCGCCTGCGCGGTCGCATCCGGGTGCAGACCGACGGTCAGATGAAGACCGGCCGTGACGTGGTCATCGGCGGTTTGCTGGGCGCCGATGAGTTCGGCTTTGCCACCGCACCCCTGGTGGTTGAAGGCTGCATCATGATGCGCAAGTGCCACCTTAACACCTGCCCGGTCGGCGTAGCCACCCAGGATCCGCTGCTGCGCAAAAAATTTGCCGGCAAGCCCGAGCACGTGGTCAATTACTTTTTCTTTGTCGCCGAAGAGGCCCGTCAGATCATGGCCCAATTGGGCATACGCAAGTTTGACGACCTGATTGGCCGCTCAGACCTGCTCGACATGAACAAAGGCTTGTCGCATTGGAAGGCCAGCGGCCTGGACTTCAGCCGCCTCTTTCACCAGCCGGCCGTACCCGCCGACGTGCCGCGCCTGCACACCATGGAACAAGACCACGGTTTGAACAAGGCGCTTGATGTGCGGCTGATTGAAAAATCACGCGCGGCGCTGGAGCAGGGCGAGAAGGTTCAGTTCATGGATCTGGCCCGCAACGTCAACCGCACCGTCGGCGCCATGCTCTCGGGCGAGCTGATCCGTCGCCGCCCCCAGGGCCTGCCCGATGACCACCTGCGCATACAACTAGAGGGCACCGGCGGTCAATCCTTCGGCGCCTTCCTGGCCCAGGGCATCACCCTGTACCTGATCGGCGACGCCAATGACTACACCGGCAAAGGCCTGTCTGGCGGTCGGGTGGTGGTACGGCCCAGCCTGGACTTCCGTGGCGCAGCGGCCCAAAACATCATCGTCGGCAATACCGTCATGTACGGCGCCACCAGCGGTGAAGCATTTTTTGCAGGGGTGGCCGGCGAGCGCTTTGCGGTGCGCCTTTCGGGCGCGACGGCAGTGGTTGAGGGCACCGGCGACCATGGCTGCGAATACATGACCGGCGGAACGGTGGCCGTGCTCGGCCTGACCGGCCGTAACTTCGCCGCAGGTATGTCGGGTGGCGTGGCCTATGTGTATGACGAAGACGGACAGTTCGCCTCCCGCTGCAACCCAGCCATGGTCAGCCTGGAGAAGGTGCTCAGCAGCGCCGAGCAAGAGGCCCAGATCGATCGCAAGGTCTGGCACCGCGACCAGACCGACGAGGCCCAGCTGAGGAAACTGCTGGAAGACCATTTCAAGTGGACCGGCAGCCAACGCGCGCGCAGCCTGCTAGACCATTGGGAGACCGCCCGTTTGAAGTTCGTCAAGGTCTTCCCCAACGAGTACAAGCGTGCGCTCGGCGAGATCAATGCCCGCAAGGCGGCCCAGGCCGCCAAGCCAGTGACCGCCTGAAGCACCCGAAGCAGTAAAGGAAACATCATGGGAAAAGTCACAGGCTTCATGGAATTTGAGCGCATCGAAGAGGCCTACAAGCCGGTCCCCGAGCGCCTGAAGCATTACAAGGAATTTGTCGTCGGCCTCGATGAGGCGCAGTCCAAGAAACAGGCCGCCCGCTGCATGGACTGCGGCACGCCGTTTTGCAACAGCGGCTGCCCGGTCAACAACATCATTCCGGACTTCAACGACCTGGTTTACCAGGGCGACTGGAAGAACGCGATCACCGTGCTGCACAGCACCAACAACTTTCCGGAGTTCACTGGCCGCATCTGCCCAGCGCCCTGCGAGGCGGCCTGCGTGGTCAACGTCAACGACGACCCGGTGGGCATCAAGTCCATCGAGCACGCCATCATCGACCGCGCCTGGGCCGAAGGCTGGGTTCAGCCTCAGCCGCCCAAGCACAAGAGCGGACGCAGCGTGGCAGTGGTCGGTTCGGGGCCGGCTGGTTTGGCGGCGGCGCAGCAACTCGCCCGCGCCGGCCATGACGTCACCGTCTTTGAGAAGAACAGCCGCATTGGTGGTTTGCTGCGCTACGGCATCCCCGATTTCAAGATGGAAAAGACCCACATCGATAGGCGCATCGAGCAGATGCAGGCCGAAGGCGTGGTCTTCAAAGTCAACACCCTGATCGGCAGCCTGCCGGCCGAAGGCCCGGGCAGCAAGGTCACCAATGACGCCAAGACCACCATCAGCCCCGATGAGCTGCGCCAGCAGTTCGATGCGGTGCTGCTGGCCGCAGGTTCGGAACAAAGCCGCGATCTGCCGGTGCCGGGCCGGGAGCTCGAGGGCGTGCACTTTGCCATGGAGTTCCTGCCGCAGCAAAACAAGGTCAATGCGGGCGACAAGCTCAAAGGGCAGCTCTTGGCTGCTGGCAAGCATGTGATCGTGATCGGCGGTGGCGATACCGGCTCGGACTGCGTGGGTACCAGCAACCGCCACGGCGCCCTCAGCGTGACCCAGTTTGAGGTGATGCCACAGCCGCCCGAGCAGGAGAACAAGCCCCTGGTCTGGCCTTACTGGCCGCTCAAGCTGCGCACCAGCTCCAGCCACGAAGAAGGTTGCCAGCGCGAGTTTGCGATCTCGACCAAGGCCCTGGTCGGCAAGGCTGGTAAGGTCACCGGCTTGATCACGGCACGGGTCGAAATGAAAGACGGCAAGCTGGTTGAAGTGCCTGGCACCGAGCAGGAGCACAAGGCCGATTTGGTGCTCCTGGCCATGGGTTTTGTCAATCCGCTGGCCAGCCTGCTCGACGGTTTTGGCGTCGACAAAGACGCCCGAGGCAATGCCAAGGCCAGCACCGATTTCACCGGCGGCTACCTGACCAATGTGCCCAAGGTGTTTGCCGCCGGCGATGTGCGCCGCGGTCAATCGCTGGTGGTGTGGGCCATCCGCGAGGGACGCCAGGCTGCCCGCGCTGTCGATGAATTCCTGATGGGGCACTCGGACTTGCCGCGCTGAGGGCATTGCCGGCCGCTATGATGAGGCCCCTGCCGGCCATCAGCCGCCCGGCTTGCCCCCATGTCCGACACCCCCGCCCCCGCCCAAGCCCTGGTTGAGTTCAGGCAGGTCAACTTTGCCTATCCGGGCAGCGGGGGTGAGCGTGTCATCCTCGACCGCATGAACCTGACCGTGCCGCGCGGCAAGGTGACCGCCCTGATGGGCGCCTCCGGCGGTGGCAAGACCACCGTCTTGCGTTTGATCGGTGGCCAGCAGCGGGCCAGCGCAGGTCAGGTCTTGTTTGATGGCCAGGATGTGGGCGAGATGGACAGCACCGCCCTGTACGCGATGCGCCGCCGCATGGGCATGTTGTTTCAGTTTGGCGCTCTCTTCACCGATCTGAGCGTTTTTGACAACGTGGCCTTCCCGCTGCGCGAGCACACCCGCCTGGCGCCCGAGCTGATCCGCGATATTGTGTTGATGAAGCTCGATGCGGTCGGTCTGCGCGGTGCGCGTGATCTGCGGCCTGCGCAGATTTCTGGCGGCATGGCGCGACGCGTGGCACTGGCCCGAGCGATCGCGCTCGACCCTGAGCTCATCATGTACGACGAGCCCTTTGCCGGACTGGACCCGATTTCTCTGGGTACCGCTGCGCAGCTCATACGCCAGCTCAACGACACCCTGGGGATCACCACCATTGTGGTTTCGCACGACCTGGAAGAAACCTTTCGCATCGCCGACCGGGTGGTGATTCTGGCCAATGGGGGCATTGCCGCCGAAGGCACGCCCGAGGAAGTCAAGCAGTCGAGCGACCCCTTGGTTCATCAGTTTGTCAACGCGCTCAGCCAGGGACCGGTGAAGTTTCACTACCCGGGGGTCGATGCCGACACCGACTTCGGTCCGCGTTCCCGGTCCGGCCGCAGCAAGGGGGCTCGGTGAAGCGTCCTGATCTCCTGGCCGGGCTGGCCGCCATCGGCCTGGCCACCCGCGTCAAGCTGGCCGATCTGGGCCATGCGGCGCGGCTTTTCGTCCGCCTGCTGGCTCTGTCGCCAGCCACGCTCAGGCGCTTTGGACTGGTGCGCGATCAGATCTTCTTTTTGGGCAACTACTCGCTGGCCATCATCACGGTCTCGGGCCTGTTCGTCGGCTTTGTGTTGGGCCTTCAGGGCTATTACACCTTGCAGCGCTACGGCTCGGCCGAGGCCCTGGGCTTGCTGGTGGCCTTGAGCTTGGTGCGCGAGTTGGGGCCGGTGGTCAGCGCCTTGCTGTTTGCCGGGCGCGCCGGTACCGCCCTGACCGCCGAAATTGGTTTGATGAAGGCCGGTGAGCAGCTGTCGGCCATGGAAATGATGGCTGTCGACCCGGTCAGGCGTATTTTGGCGCCACGCCTGTGGGGCGGCATCATTGCCATGCCGCTGCTGGCGGCGGTGTTCAGCGCGGTCGGTATTTTGGGCGGCTGGCTGGTCGGCGTGGTGATGATTGGCGTTGACCCGGGCTCGTTCTGGAGTCAGATGCAAGGCGGCGTCGACGCCTTGCGTGACGTGGGCAATGGGGTGATCAAGACCCTGGTGTTCGGCGTGACGGTCACCTTCATCGCCCTGTACCAGGGCTTTGAAGCCCAGGCCACGCCCGAGGGCGTAGCGCGTGCCACCACCCTGACGGTGGTCCAAGCTTCCTTGGCCGTACTCGGGTTGGACTTTTTGTTGACTGCCGCCATGTTCAGTCTTTGAGGCTGTATAAATTTGTCAAGGATGTGTGGCTCTCTGGCCGCATGAGAAAATATCCATCTTTTTGCTCAGCTTTGCTGACTTTGTCAGCGCAAGGCCGTTCTTTTCCGTTCATAGTTCAAGGAACGGTTTTTCCTGAAAGCCCCTATGCAACGCTCCAACAAGGACCCCTGGGTGGGTCTGTTCGTGGTGATCGGCGCCGCCGCACTGCTGTTTCTGTCCCTGAAGGCGGCCAATTTATTGACCTTGAGCTTTACGGACAACAGCTACACCGTGGCCGCCCGCTTCGACAATATTGGCGGGCTCAAGCCACGTGCGGCGGTCAAAAGCGCGGGCGTGGTGGTCGGCCGGGTGGAATCGATTGGTTTTGACGACACCCATTACCAAGCCAATGTGCGCTTGTCGCTGGATAAGCGCTACGTGTTCCCCAAGGACAGCTCACTGAAGATCCTGACCAGCGGGCTGCTGGGCGAGCAGTACATTGGCATCGAGGCCGGTTCTGCTGACAAGAATCTGGCCTCCGGCGACCTGATCACCACCACACAATCGGCGGTGGTGCTGGAAAACCTGATAGCCCAGTTCCTCTACAACAAGGCGGCCGATGCCACTCCGGCGGCAGGGGGCAAGCCATGATGTCTGCCTTGCGCCGCTTTAGCGCCCTCCTGTTGGTGCTGGCTCTACAGTTCGGCCTGGCCGGCTGTGCGACCGTCAGCACCGGGGCTGCGGCCGATCCGCGCGACCCTTGGGAAAACTACAACCGCCAAGTTTGGCGCTTCAACGAGGCGGTCGACGAAGCGGTGCTGCAACCGGTGGCTCGCGGCTACCGGGCCGCAGTGCCTGAGCTGGTTCGCACCGGGGTGAGTAATTTCTTCGGCAATATTTCCGATGTCTGGTCTCTGGTCAACAGTGTGCTGCAGCTCAAACCCCGTGAGTCGGTCCAGACGCTGGCGCGGGTCGGTATCAATACCACGGTGGGGCTACTCGGTGTGATCGACGTGGCCTCTAGCGTCGACTTGCAGAGGCATCGCGAAGACTTCGGCCAGACCCTGGGCCATTGGGGCCTGGCCAGCGGGCCGTACTTGGTGCTTCCCTTGCTAGGCCCCTCGACCCTGCGTGACGCAGCAGCCCTGCCGGTGGACTGGAAAGGAGATTTGGTCGGTACGATCGAGGAAACCACAGTTCGTGCCAGCTTGACCGGCCTGCGCTTGGTCAATCTGCGTTCCAGTGTGATGGACGCCGGCCGTTTCATCGACGCGGCTGCTTTGGACAAATACACCTTTGTGCGCGATGCCCACCTGCAGCGCAGGCGGGGGACTGGCGACCTGCCCAAAGTGGCGCCGCCGCCCGAAGAGCGCTACGACCTGCCCGAACCTGCTGCGCCGACCCGATGAGCCTGCGGCCTGCCTTCAAAGAAAGACTTGCTATGAGTTTCCAATTGATTCGAAGAAATGCCTTGATATTTGTGCTGTCGGCACTGGCCTGCTTTGCGGGCGTGGCGCAGGCCCAGGAAGAGCCTGATCAGCTGATTAGGCGGCTGTCGACCGACGTGCTCGACACCATCAAGAACGACAAAGATGTGCAAGCCGGCGACGTCCGCAAGATCACCACCTTTGTGGATGGCAAGGTGATGCCGCACATCAACTTCACCCGCATGACGGCCGCCGCCGTGGGCCGGAGCTGGCGCCAGGCCACGCCAGAGCAGCAAAAGCGGCTGCAGGAAGAATTCAAGGCCTTGTTGGTGCGCACCTACTCGGGTGCGCTCAGCCAGGTCAAGGACCAGACGATATCGGTCAAGGGCTTGCGCGCCAGCCCTGGCGATACCGAGGTGATTGTTCGTTCGGAGGTCATAGGCCGGGGCGACCCGATTCAAATCGACTACCGCATGGAAAAAACGCCAGCCGGCTGGCGCATCTATGACCTCAATGTGCTGGGCGTCTGGCTGGTCGAGACTTACCGTTCACAGTTTGCCCAGGAAATCACCGCCCGCGGCATCGACGGCCTGATCGCCACCCTGGCCGAGCGCAACAAGTCTGGCAGCGTCGCCAAAAAAGGCTGAGCATGCCCGCTGCCACACCTCCCGCCGTGACCCAACTGCGCCTGCCGGCGGTGGTCAACCACGCCCGGGCCAACGCTTGCGCCCGGGCCTTGCGAGAGGCCTTGCGCCTGAGCCGGGGCGCGCCGGTGGTGCGGGTTGATGCCGGGGCGCTGGAGCAATTTGATTCCTCGGTGTTGGCGGTGCTGCTGGAGTGCCGCCGCGATGTGGTGTCCATGGGCTGGCAGTTCGAGGTTGAGCACCTGCCCGAGCGCTTGCGCAAGCTCGCCGGCCTCTACGGCGTGGCCGAGCTTTTACCGGCGGGCTAAAGGGCTGTCAGGGCCGCTTCAGGCCAGAGGCAGCCCGCGCAGCCTAAAATGGCCGGTTTCATGCCCGCCATATCCTTTCAGTCCGTCTCCAAACAGTATCGATCGCGCGGCAGCGGCGCCGTCGTACAGGCTCTGGACCAGGTCAGCTTCGATATTGAGGAAGGCGAGTTCTTCGGCCTGCTCGGGCCCAATGGCGCCGGCAAGACCTCCTTGATCAGCATTCTGGCCGGCCTCTCGCGACCGAGTGGCGGCGCGGTCAAGGTCCATGGTTACGATGTGATCGCCGATTTCGCCCAGGCCCGTCGCTGCCTGGGCGTGGTCCCGCAGGAACTGGTGTTCGATCCTTTTTTTAGCGTTCGTGAGACCCTGCGCATACAGTCGGGCTACTTTGGGGTTCGGCGTAACGAGGCTTGGATTGACGAGTTGCTCGAATGCCTGGGTCTGGCCGACAAGGCCGGCGCCAATATGCGTCAACTGTCTGGCGGCATGAAGCGCCGGGTGCTGGTGGCGCAAGCGCTGGTTCACAAGCCCAAGGTGATCGTGCTCGACGAGCCGACGGCCGGCGTCGATGTGGAGCTGCGCCAGACCTTGTGGCAATTCATCGCACGGCTCAACCGGCAGGGCAGCACCGTCTTGCTGACCACCCATTACTTGGAAGAGGCCGAGGCCCTGTGCCCGCGCATCGCCATGCTCAAAAGTGGCAAGGTGGTGGCTTTGTCGAACACCTGCGACCTGCTGCAAAACGCATCGTCCAATGTGATGCGTTTCAAGCTCGACCACGAGCTACCGCCTTTGCTGGCGGTCAAGGCCCGGGTCACGGGCCGGGTGGTGCAACTGCCTGCCCACGATGCGCAGGAGATCGAAACCCATCTGGCGATCTTGCGTCAGGCGGGCTTGCAGCCGCAGGATGTCGAAATACGTAAGGCCGACCTGGAAGACGTCTTCCTGGAGGTCATGAACTGCCAGCCTGGTGTGGCCGCTACCGCTGAGGAGCTGGCATGATCGGTTGGCTGACCCTGTTTTACAAGGAAGTGCTGCGCTTTTGGAAAGTGGCTTTCCAGACCGTGGCCGCACCGGTGCTGACCGCGCTGATGTATCTGCTGATCTTCGGCCATGTGCTGCAGGACCGTGTGCAGGTCTACCCCGGTGTGGGTTACACCGACTTCCTGATCCCTGGCCTAGTGATGATGAGCGTGCTGCAAAACGCCTTTGCCAACAGCTCGTCCTCGCTGATTCAGAGCAAGATGATGGGCAATCTGGTGTTCGTTCTGCTCACGCCCTTGAGTCCCTGGAACTGGTTTTGCGCCTACATGCTTTCGTCCATGGTGCGTGGCTTGGTGGTTGGCCTGGGGGTGTTGCTCGTGACCGTTTGGTTCTCCAGCTTGCCCTGGGCCGCGCCGCTGTGGATCGCCGCTTTTGCAGTGCTGGGCGCCGGGCTGCTTTCGGCCATGGGCATCATTGCTGGCTTGTGGTCTGAAAAGTTTGATCAGATGGCTGCTTTTCAGAACTTCGTGATCATGCCCATGACTTTCCTGTCGGGTGTTTTCTACTCTATTCATTCGCTGCCAGACTTCTGGCAAACGGCCAGCCATTTCAATCCGTTTTTCTACATGATCGATGGCTTTCGCCATGGCTTTTTAGGGCACAGCGATGTCTCGCCCTGGATCAGTCTGGCGCTGGTGGGTTCGGCCTGCCTGGTCATGAGCGCTGTGGCTCTGCACCTGCTGCGCATCGGTTTCAAAATCCGCAGTTAAGGCAAAAGCGATGACCGCCCAAGAACTTCAAGCCCTGATCGCCGCCGGCCTGCCCTGCCAGCACCTGGACGTCTCCGGAGACGGCCGCCACTGGCAGGCGGTGATCGTTTCCAGCGCCTTCGAGGGCCTGCGCCTGATCCAGCGCCACCAGAAGGTCTATGCCACCCTGGGCCGGCGCATGCAGACCGACGAGGTGCATGCCCTGTCCATGAAGACACTGACACCGGCCGAGTGGTCGGCGCAAGGGGCTTGAAGCCATGGACAAGTTGCGCATCCGTGGCGGGCGGACCCTGCAGGGATCGGTGGACATTTCCGGTGCCAAGAACGCGGCCCTGCCCGAGCTGTGCGCCGCGCTGCTGACCGAAGAGGCCGTGGTGCTGGAAAACGTGCCGCGCCTGCAAGACGTGGCCACCATGCTCAAGCTGGTGCGCAACATGGGTGTGCAAGCCCAGCGTGATGAGGCCCAGCCCACGCGCGTGCGCCTGGACGCTTCAGCACTGGACAAGCCCGAGGCGCCTTACGAGCTGGTCAAAACCATGCGCGCTTCGGTGCTGGCCCTGGGGCCGCTCTTGGCGCGCTTTGGCCGCGCCACGGTGTCGCTGCCCGGCGGCTGCGCCATCGGCTCGCGACCGGTGGACCAGCACATCAAGGGCTTGCAGGCCATGGGCGCAGAAATCACCGTCGAGCACGGCTACATGATCGCTAAGCTCGCTGGTGGCGCCACGCGCCTGAAGGGCGCGCGCATCACCACCGACATGGTCACGGTCACCGGCACCGAGAACTTTTTGATGGCCGCCACGCTGGCCCAAGGCGTGACCGTGCTGGAAAACGCCGCCCAGGAGCCCGAGGTCAGCGACCTGGCTGAGATGCTGATCAAGATGGGCGCCCGCATCGAGGGCCATGGCACCAGCCGCATTCGTATCGAGGGCGTCGAGCGCCTGCACGGTTGCACACACCAGGTGGTGGCCGATCGCATTGAGGCCGGCACTTTTTTGTGCGCGGTGGCCGCCACCGGCGGCGAGGCCTTCCTGCGCCACGGTCGGGCCGACCACCTGGACGCGGTCATCGAGAAACTGCAGGCCGCAGGCGCCAGCATCACGGCGCGCGATGACGGCATCGGTGTGCAGTCGGCCGGCCGGCTCAAGGCCCAGTCTTTTCGCACCACCGAGTACCCAGGCTTTCCCACCGACATGCAGGCGCAGTTCATGGCGCTCAACGTGATTGCGTATGGCAGCAGCAAGGTCACCGAGACCATCTTCGAGAACCGCTTCATGCACGTCAACGAGATGGTGCGCCTGGGCGCCCACATCCAGGTCGACGGCAAGATCGCCGTGATTGAGGGGGTGCAGCGCCTGTCGGGTGCCACCGTCATGGCCACCGACCTGCGGGCCTCGGCCAGCTTGGTGATTGCCGGCCTGGTGGCCGAGGGTGAGACTGTGGTCGACCGCATCTACCACCTGGACCGCGGCTACGACCAGATGGAAACCAAGCTGCGCGGCCTGGGCGCCGACATCGAAAGGATTCAATGATGCTCACACTGGCGCTGTCCAAGGGACGCATCTTCGACGACACCGTGCCGCTGCTGCGCGCCGCCGGCATTGAGGTGCTGGACGATCCCGATAAATCGCGCAAGCTGATCCTGGCCACCAACCGGCCTGACCTGCGCGTGGTGCTGGTGCGCGCCACCGATGTGCCCACCTATGTGCAGCACGGCGGCGCCGACCTGGGCGTGGTCGGCAAGGACACCCTGCTTGAATCGGGCAGCGAGGGCCTGTACCAGCCGCTGGACCTGCAGATCGCCAAGTGCCGCATCAGCGTGGCCGTCCGGGAAGACTTTGATTACGCCGCCGCCGTGCGCCAGGGCTCGCGCCTGAAGGTGGCCACCAAGTACGTGGCGATCGCCCGCGATTTTTTTGCCAGCAAGGGCGTGCACGTGGACCTGATCAAGCTCTACGGCAGCATGGAGCTGGCCCCGCTCACCGGCCTGGCCGATGCCATCGTGGACCTGGTGTCCACCGGCAGCACGCTCAAGGCCAACCATTTGGTGGAGGTCGAGCGGATCATGGACATCAGCTCGCGCCTGGTGGTCAACCAGACCGCACTCAAGCTCAAGCGCGAGCCCATCCGCCAGATCATCGACGCCATGGCCCAGGCCATCGCGCAGCCTGCCTGAAGCCATGAACGCCCAGCCCCTGCTGCTGTCGACCGCTGACGCGGACTTCGAGGCCCGCTTCCAGGCCCGGCTGCATTGGTCGGCCGACACCGACGCCGCCATCGAGCAGCGCGTGGCCGAGATCCTGGCCGACGTGAAGGCGCGCGGCGATGCGGCGGTGCTCGAATACACCCAGCGCTTTGACGGCCTGGCCGCCAGCGACATGAAGGCGCTGGAGTTGACCGCGGCTGAACTGAAGGCCGCCTTCGAGGGCCTGCCGGCCGCGCAGCGCGAGGCCCTGCAATCGGCGGCCAGCCGCGTGCGCAGCTACCACGAGGCGCAGAAAAAAGCCTCGGGCGAGAGCTGGAGCTACCGCGATGCGGATGGCACCTTGCTTGGCCAGAAGGTCACGCCGCTGGACCGCGTGGGCATTTACGTGCCTGGCGGCAAGGCGGCCTATCCGTCTTCGGTGCTGATGAACGCGATCCCCGCGCATGTGGCCGGGGTGGGCGAGATCATCATGGTGGTGCCAACGCCGGCCCGAAGGGACGGCCCTGCCGGTTCCTCTAAGGGCGAGAAGAACCCGCTGGTGCTGGCTGCCGCCCACGTGGCCGGCGTGAGCCGGGCTTTCACAATTGGCGGTGCGCAGGCCGTGGCGGCCCTGGCTTACGGCACGCAGACCGTGCCCAACGTGGACAAGATCACAGGCCCCGGCAATGCCTACGTGGCTGCGGCCAAGCGCCGGGTCTTCGGCACCGTGGGCATCGACATGATCGCCGGGCCGTCTGAAATTTTGGTGCTGGCCGACGGCAGCACGCCGGCCGACTGGGTGGCCATGGACCTGTTCAGCCAGGCCGAGCACGACGAGCTGGCGCAAAGCATCCTGCTCTGTCCCGATGCGGCCTACATCGCGCAGGTGCAGCGGGCGATTGACCGTCTGTTGCCCGAAATGCCTCGCGCGACCATCATCGCCAAGAGCCTGAACGACCGCGGCGCGCTGATCCACACCCGCAGCATGGACGAGGCCTGCGCCATCAGCAACCGCATCGCGCCTGAGCACCTGGAAATTTCAAGCCAGGAGCCCGGCCGCTGGGAGCCGCTGCTCAGGCATGCTGGCGCGATCTTCATGGGCGCATACACCAGCGAGTCGCTGGGCGACTACTGCGCCGGCCCCAACCATGTGCTGCCCACCAGCGGCACGGCACGCTTTTCCAGCCCGCTGGGCGTCTACGACTTCCAAAAGCGCTCCAGCCTCATTGAAGTGAGCCGCGCCGGTGCGCAAAGCCTGGGCCGCACCGCCGCCGAACTGGCCTACGGCGAAGGCCTGCAGGCGCATGCGCGTGCCGCTGAGCTGCGCCTGGAACCTGTGCCGCCGATGAGGAGGCCCGCATGAGCCTGGACCCCAAGATTTCCCGACTGATCCGCCAGGACGTGCAGTCCATGCATGCCTACGCGGTGCAGGACTCGGCCGGCATGGTCAAGCTCGACGCCATGGAGAACCCGCACCGCCTGCCGCCCGACTTGCAGGCCGAGCTGGGCCGCCGCCTGGGCGCCTTGGCGCTCAACCGCTACCCCGATGGCCGCGTCAACGAGCTGCGCGCGGCGCTGGCTGAGTACGCGCAGCTGCCTGTGGGTTTCGAGCTGATGCTGGGCAATGGCTCGGACGAGCTGATCTCGCTGCTGGCCATGGCCTGCGACGTGCCGGGTGCCAGCATCCTGGCACCGGTCCCTGGCTTCGTGATGTACGCCATGAGCGCGCAGCTGCAGGGTCTGCAATTCATCGGCGTGCCCTTGCGGCCCGACTTCGAACTGGATCTGCCGGCCATGCTGCAGGCCATTGCGGAGCACAAGCCCTCCATCACCTACCTGGCCTACCCGAACAACCCCACGGCCAACCTCTGGGACGACGCGGCCATTGAGGCCATCGTTGGCGCGGTGGGCGCACAGGGCGGCCTGGTGGTCATGGACGAGGCCTACCAGCCCTTTGCCAGCAAGAGCTACCTCGATCGCATCGACCGCCACGGCCATGTGCTGCTCATGCGCACGCTCAGCAAGTTCGGCCTGGCCGGCATCCGCCTGGGCTACATGATGGGCCCCCAGGCCTTGATCGCAGAGATCGACAAGGTGCGCCCGCCCTACAACGTGAGCGTGCTCAATTACGAATGCGCGCTCTTTGCCCTGGAGCACCGCGAGGTGTTCGCCGCCCAGGCCCGCGAATTGGTGGCCGAGCGGGAAAAACTGCTGGCCGCGCTGACCGCTTTGCCGGGTGTCACGCCCTTCAAGAGCGACGCCAACATGGTGTTGGTGCGCATGGAAGGCGAGGGCGAGCGCGCCGCCACCGTCTTTGGTGGCATGAAAGCGCAAAAGGTACTGGTAAAAAACGTTTCTAAAATGCACCCCTTGCTGGCCAACTGCCTGCGCCTGACCGTCGGCACCGCCGATGAGAACCGGCAGATGTTGCAAGCCCTCACCCAAAGCCTATGACCGCCTCCACCCCGGCCGCTCCCCGCATCGCGCAGGTCAGCCGCAACACCGCCGAAACCAAAATCACCGTCAAGCTCAACCTGGACGGCACCGGCCAGTCGCGCCTGGCCACCGGCATCGGCTTTTTCGACCACATGCTCGACCAGATCGCCCGCCATGGGCTGATCGACCTGGATATCGTGGCCGAGGGCGACCTGCACATCGACGGCCACCACACGGTCGAGGACGTGGGCATCACGCTCGGCCAAGCCATAGCCAAGGCGGTAGGCGATAAGAAAGGCTTGCGCCGCTACGGCCATGCCTATGTACCGCTGGACGAGGCGCTTTCGCGCGTGGTGGTCGATTTTTCCGGCCGCCCCGGCCTGGAAATGCATGTGCCCTTCAAGAGCGGCATGATTGGTCAGTTCGACACCCAGCTGGCCTACGAATTCTTCCAGGGTCTGGTCAACCACGCCTTCATCACCCTGCACATCGACAACCTGCGCGGTGACAACGCCCACCACCAGGCCGAGACCGTGTTCAAGGCCTTTGCTCGCGCCCTGCGCATGGCCCTCGAGATCGACCCGCGCGCGGCTGGCACCATTCCTTCGACCAAGGGCTCGCTCTGATCCACAGGCTGCGCCGGCCGACTCCATGATGTCCACGAAAACTGTTGCAGTTGTCGATTACGGCTCGGGCAACCTGCGCTCCGTTTCGCAGGCCGTGCTGCATGCGGCCCAGGCCACCGGGCACCAGGTGCTGCTCAGTTCCGACGCCGACCAAATCATGGCTGCCGAGCGGGTGGTGCTGCCTGGCCAGGGGGCCATGCCCGACTGCATGCGCTCGCTCGATGCCGCCGGCCTGCGCCAGGCGGTGCTGCACGCGGCGGCGAACAAGCCGCTGTTTGGCGTGTGCGTGGGCATGCAAATGTTGCTCGACAGCAGCCAGGAGGGGGTCGACGGCATCGACACCCCCAGCCTCGGCCTGATCCCGGGTCGGGTGCTGCGCTTTGAGCTTGAGGGCCGCTTGCAGTCCGATGGCAGCCGCTTCAAGGTCCCGCAGATGGGCTGGAACCAGGTCCATCAGCTCACCGGAAACTCGGGTAAACCCCATGATCTGTGGACTGGGGTGCCTCAGGAAGCCTGGTTTTACTTTGTTCACAGCTATTACGCCCAGCCGTCGGATGCGCGCCACACTGTGGGTGAGGCAGACTACGGTGGACGCTTTACCGCCGCGATTGCTCGGGATAATATTTTCGCTACCCAGTTTCATCCTGAAAAAAGCGCCGAACACGGCTTGACCCTTTACCGAAATTTCCTGCAGTGGCAGCCTTGAGTCGCTGGGTTGCCGCCGACATCCCCTTGCATCTTTTCCAGACTGGACTGTTCTTCTCACCATGCTGTTGATTCCCGCCATCGATCTCAAAGACGGCCAATGTGTGCGCCTCAAACAAGGCGATATGGATCAAGCCACCCATTTCGGAGAAGACCCAGCGGCCATGGCGCGCAGCTGGTTGAGCAAGGGCGCCCGCCGCCTGCACCTGGTCGACCTCAACGGCGCCTTTGCCGGTAAGCCCAAGAACGAGCCGGCCATCCGCAAGATCCTCAAGGAAGTGGGCAGCGAGATTGATGTGCAGCTCGGCGGTGGCATCCGTGACCTGGACACCATCGAGCGTTATCTGGACGCTGGCCTGCGCTACGTCATCATAGGCACCGCCGCGGTTAAGAACCCGGGTTTTTTGCAGGACGCCTGCACCGCCTTTGGTGGCCACATCATCGTGGGCCTGGATGCCAAAGATGGCAAGGTGGCCACTGACGGATGGAGCAAGCTCACCGGCCATGAAGTGGTCGATCTGGCGCGTAAATTCGAGGACTACGGGGTGGAGTCCGTGATTTACACCGACATTGGCCGCGATGGCATGCTCAGTGGCATCAACATCGAGGCCACGGTGCGGCTGGCACAGGCGCTTTCCATCCCAGTGATCGCCTCGGGCGGCTTGTCCAATATGGCTGACATTGATGCGCTGTGCGCGGTCGAGGGCGAGGGCGTCGAAGGCGTGATCTGCGGCCGTTCCATCTACACTGGTGACCTCGATTTCGCGGCCGCGCAGGCGCGCGCCGATGAACTCAACGGCTGAGCCGTTCCGCCCCTAGCCCTAGCCCTAGCCGCTGCGCCAATTGCGCCAGCGCCCTTCCTATGCTTGCCAAACGCATCATCCCTTGCCTGGACGTGACGGGCGGCCGCGTGGTCAAAGGGGTCAATTTCCTTGAACTGCGCGACGCTGGCGACCCGGTGGAAATTGCCGCGCGCTACAACGCCCAGGGCGCTGACGAGCTGACCTTTCTGGACATCACGGCCACCAGCGACGGACGTGATCTGATCCTGCCCATCATCGAGGCCGTGGCCTCCCAAGTCTTCATTCCGCTGACGGTCGGCGGCGGCGTGCGCAGTGTGGCCGATGTGCGCCGACTGCTCAACGCGGGCGCCGACAAGACCAGCTTCAATTCAGCCGCCATCGCCAACCCACCTCTGATCCGCGAGGCCAGCGACAAATACGGCTCGCAGTGCATCGTGGTGGCCATTGATGCCAAGCGCCGCAGCGCAGACGACGAGCAGCGCCCGGATGAGCAGGGCCGGCCGGTAGGACCGGGCTGGGACGTCTACAGCCACGGCGGCCGCAAGAATGTCGGCCTCGATGCGGTGGCCTGGGCCCGCAAGATGGCCGACTATGGCGCCGGCGAGATCTTGCTGACCAGCATGGACCGAGATGGCACCAAGTCGGGCTTCGATCTGGCGCTCACCCGCGCCGTCAGCGACGCGGTCAGCGTGCCGGTGATCGCCTCTGGCGGCGTGGGCAATCTGGACCACCTGGCCGACGGCGTTCAGCAAGGCGCGGCCGATGCAGTGCTGGCGGCCAGCATCTTCCATTACGGCGAATACACCGTGCAGCAGGCCAAGCAGCGCATGCGGGAGCGGGGCATTCCCGTTCGTTTGTAAGCCGTGCTCAGCCTGTGAGCAGCGCATCCAGCGGGCTGGCCGTGCCACCTGCTGCCACCTTGAGCACATGGGCATCCATCATGGTGGTGGATACATCCGAATGCCCCATCTGCTCTTGCACGGTGCGGATGTCGGTGCCTGACTGAAGCAAATGCGTGGCAAAGGGGTGGCGCAGGGTGTGTACCGTCTTGGGCTTGGTAATGCCTGCTTGAGTGCAAGCCTGTTTGAGCTGGCGCGACAAGCGCTCTTCACACAGATGGTGCCTGTGCTCCACGCCAATTTCATTCTGGCCCGGACGCCGCCCGCTGCCGCCCGCCGGTTAGCTTCACCTTAGGCAGTGCAAAACAGACCTGCGATACGCCAGCAGAGTCAGCGCCTGTCAGCATGAACTGAAGAGCCACGACGCGCCGCAGCCGCGAGCAGCTGGTCGGCTACAGTCCGGACATGGCACCCACTATCGTCCGCGATGGCCAGTTCAGACTGTTTTTCTTCTCCCGCGAGGAGACTCGGATTCACGTCCATGTGGCGCACCCCGAAGGCGAGGCAAAGTTCTGGCTTACGCCATCGGTACACTTGGCCAAGAACGTAGGTCTGTCGGGCTTGCAGATACGCCAAGCTCAGGCAGTCGTTGAAGCTCATATTCAGGAGATCCAAGATGCATGGAACCGTCACTTTGGGGGCTGAGGTCACCAATGTCTCGACGCACTGCTTTTGGCTGCTGCTCGGGGATGAAGAGCTTGCCGTACCTTTTAGCGAATTCCCTTGGTTCAAGAAGGCCACGATTGAGCAGCTCTGCGAAGTGCAGCGCCCAACCGAAGACCACTTGTACTGGCCCCAACTCGACGTTGACTTATCCGTCGAATCCATCCGTAAGCCAGAGAGCTTTCCGCTGGTCTCGCGCAGCGCTGCCTAACCCCTCGCTCAGGCGGAGCGCCATCAAACCAGTGCCTTAAGATTGCTCCCCTATGAACTGGCTCGACCAAATCAAGTGGGACGCCCAAGGCCTGGTGCCTGTCATCGCCCAGGAAGCCGGCTCCGGTGATGTGCTGATGTTTGCCTGGATGAACCGCGAGGCCCTGCAAAAGACCGCCGAGCTCGGTCGTGCGGTGTATTTCAGCCGCTCGCGCGGCAAGCTCTGGTTCAAAGGCGAGGAGTCTGGCCATGTACAGACCGTCCACGATATCCGCCTGGACTGCGACAACGATGTGGTCCTGCTCAAGGTGACCCAGACCGGCCACGAGCCGGGCATTGCCTGCCATACCGGGCGGCACAGCTGCTTTTTTCAGCGCTATGAAGGCGGACAGTGGCACAGCGTCGAGCCTGTGCTCAAAGACCCCGCTCAGATCTACAAGAACTGAACATGAGCTCCAACGACACCCTGGCCCGTTTGGCGGCCGTGCTTGAAAGCCGCAAGATCGCCAACGGCGGCGACCCCCAGGCCAGTTATGTGGCGCGCCTTTTTGCCAAGGGGCCTGATGCCTTTCTCAAGAAAATCGGCGAGGAGGCGACCGAGGCGGTGATGGCTGCCAAGGACCTGGAGCGTGGCGACAGCGCCGAGCTGCGCAGCCGCTTCATTGGCGAAGTGGCCGACCTGTGGTTCCACTCCATGGTGGCGCTGGCCCATTACGGACTGCAGCCGGCCGATGTACTGGCCGAGCTCGAGCGCCGTGAGGGACTGGGCGGCCTCGAAGAAAAAGCCTTGCGCAAGGCCCAGGCCCGCGAGGCCGAGGGCTCCTAGCCTGGGCCTGACACCCTGCCGGCCGCGTCATGTCCCTGCCTGAACCCTTCATGCCGCCCAGCGGCAAGACTTCTGGAGAGCGGCTGTTGATGCAGGTGCTTTATGCGCTGCACACCCTGGCCTGGTTTTCGGTGGGCATGCTGGCCGTGCTGGCGCTGATCCTTAACTACATCCGGCGTAGCGATGAAACCGATGCCCTCTACCAGGCCCACCACCGCTACATGATTGCCACCTTCTGGTGGACGCTGCTGTGGCTGTTGTTGCTGGCCCCTTTGTGGCTGCTGTTCATCTTGCCCGGCTGGCTGGCCTATTTTTTGGTGCTGCTGTGGTACCTCTATCGCTGCCTCAGGGGCTGGCTGCGCTTTAACGACGGCCGCCTGCCCCATAACCTTCCCCCGACCTTCGACTCCATCCCATCGCCATGAGCCACGCACCTGATAACTGCATTTTCTGCAAGATCGCCGCCGGCCAGATTCCCAGCCGCAAGGTCTATGAAGACGAGGACATCTATGCCTTCCACGACATCAACCCCTGGGCGCCGGTCCACTTTCTGATCATTCCGCGCGCCCATATCTCCTCCATGGCCCAGGTCGGCCCCGAGCATCAGGCGCTGCTAGGGCGCATGATGGTGCTGGCCCCCCGGTTGGCGCTGGAGCAGGGCTGCAACCCCTATCCGCAAGGGGGCTTTCGCATCGTCACCAATACCGGTGCCGAAGGCGGGCAGGAGGTGCATCACCTGCATTGGCATGTCATGGGCGGCCCGCGTCCTTGGTTGCGCGGCTGAGGCCGCAAGCCTGGGCATTGATGGGGTCTAGGCCCCGCAAGGTCTTGAATGTCTTGCAAGACCTATAGAATGACCGCATCCCCGGCCAGAATCTCTGGCCCAAAGCGCAGGAGTACAACATGGGTTCGTTTTCCATCTGGCATTGGCTGATCGTTCTGGCGATCGTGATCATGGTCTTTGGCACCAAAAAGCTAAGGAGTCTGGGTTCAGACCTCGGCGGTGCGGTCAAGGGCTTCAAGGACGGCGTGAAAGACGGCGGCGCCAGCGCGCAGGCTGCCGAAGAGGCTGCCAAGGCGCCAGCGGCTCAGGTGGCCAATCAAACGGCTGCCAGCGCTGACGACAAAAACACCATCGACGTCCAGGCCCGTCCCAAGTCCTGAGACGCCGGCGCGCGCCTGCTGCAGGTGGCGTCACAACCGAGTTATCCATGATCGATCTGGGCGTTTCCAAGATGGCCTTGATCGGCGTAGTTGCGCTGATCGTCATCGGACCCGAGAAACTGCCGCGCGTGGCCCGCACGGTGGGAACGCTCCTGGGCAAGGCCAGGCGCTATGTGGCTGACGTCAAGAGCGAGGTCAGCCGATCGATGGAGCTCGATGAGCTCAAGAAGATGAAAGAGACCATGGAGAGTGCTGCCCGCGATGTGCAGAGCTCGGTGCAGACCACGGCCGATGATTTCGAGCAGAGCTGGAACGAAACCACCCGTTCTCTGGAGCAGGCGGCCACAGCGGTCGAGACGCCGCCCATGATCGTCTTTCCGGAATACAAGCACCCGGGCAAGAAATGGCGCGTCAAGCAGGGCGCCATGCCGCAGTGGTACAAGGCCCGTTCCGGCGTGCGAATGCGGGCCTTGTCGGGCGCGGCCCGGGTGGCGCGTTTTCGACCGCGCTCGTCGGCCCTGGGCTGATGCGCCCCGTTGTGCCTGAACGCCACCTCCCATGAGCACCCCCCAAGACACCAAACCCGACGAGCTGGCTGGCACCGAGCAGCCTTTCGTGCAGCACCTGATGGAGCTGCGCGACCGGATGATCAAGGCCATATTAGCCGTTGGTCTGATGGCAGCGGTCTTGGCCCTTTATCCGGGCCCCGGCGCTCTGTACGACCTGCTGGCCGCCCCGTTGGTGGCGACCTTGCCCAAGGGCGCGACGCTGATCGCCACCAATGTGATCTCGCCCTTTGTGGTGCCGATCAAAATCTTGTTCATGGCCGCTTTCTTATTGGCCTTGCCGGTGGTGCTCTATCAGGTCTGGGCTTTTGTGGCACCGGGGCTGTATTCGCATGAAAAGCGGCTGGTCATGCCGCTGGTGATTTCCAGCACCCTCCTGTTTTTCATTGGTGTGGCGTTTTGCTATTACTTCGTCTTCGGCCAGGTCTTTGCCTTTATTCAGAGCTTTGCGCCCAAATCGATCACCGCTGCGCCCGATATCGAGGCCTACCTGGATTTCGTGATCGGCATGTTCCTGGCCTTTGGCCTGGCCTTCGAGGTGCCGGTGGCGGTCATCTTGCTGGTGCGCATGGGCGTGGTGTCTACCGCGCAACTGCGTCAGTGGCGCGGTTACTTCTGGGTCATTGCTGCGGTGGGCACGGCCCTGGTAACGCCACCGGATGCCGGCTCCATGCTGATGCTGCTGGGCGTGGTCGGCGCCTTGTATGAAGTCGGCATCGTTGCCGCCCAGTTGTTTGTCAAACACACCAAGCCGGTCGAGGACAGCAGCGCTGACAGCGCAGCTACCGGCAGCGACTCGACGCCGCCTTAAGTTCTGGCCAGCTTAGGCTCTAACGCGTCCGCTTGGCCCCGGGCCTTTTGGCCGGCGTGACGCTGAGCTCGGCGCGCTGATCGCGCCGCTCGATTGCCAGTTTGGCCGGCTCGCCCGGCTTGAGTGCGGCCACCGCGCCCAGCAACTCAGAGACGTTCTTCACAGGCCGACCCGCCACCGCGGTGATGACATCGCCCGGCCGAACGCCTGCCTGAGCCGCCGGTCCGTTTTGCAGCACCCCAGTGATGATGACGCCGCTGCCCGTCTTGACGCTAAAGGCCTGGGCCAACTCGGCATTGAGCTCCTGCGGCTCCACGCCGATCCAGCCGCGGGTGACCTGCCCGTCGCGCACGATGGCATCGAGCACCTGGCGTGCGCTGGAGACCGGGATGGCAAAGCCTATGCCCATGGAGCCTCCTGAGCGGGAGTAAATCGCCGTGTTGATGCCCAGCAGATGGCCGTGCGTGTCCACCAGTGCGCCGCCCGAATTGCCCGGGTTGATGGCCGCGTCGGTCTGGATGAAGTTTTCAAAGACGTTGATGCCCAGCTGGTTGCGCCCGAGCGCGCTGATGATGCCGCTGGTCACCGTTTGGCCGACGCCGAAGGGGTTGCCGATGGCCAGCACCTGATCGCCGATTTCCAGCTCGTCGGAATTGCCCAGCACGATCACCGGCAGCTTGTCCAGTTCGATCTTGAGCACCGCCAGATCGGTTTCCGGATCGGTGCCTACGACGCGGGCCCTGGCTTTGCGCTGGTCGTTGAGGCTGACCTCGATGTTGTCCGCGCCTTCAATCACATGGTTGTTGGTCAGGATGTAGCCGCTGGCGCTGACAATGACGCCGCTGCCCAGCCCGACCTGCGGCTCGCCCGAGGCCTGGTCACCAAAGAAGAAACGGAACCATGGGTCTTCGGCCTGGGGATTGCGGGCGCCCGCCTTGTTGGCCGTGATGCTGACCACAGCCGCCGAGGCGGCCTTGGCCGCTGCGCGCAAGCTGCCGCCCGCACCGCCCTTGGCACTGCCTGGCGCAGCCTCAATCACAGCCACGGTGCCACCCGGGCCGCCCGATGTCAGCCAATCAGGCTTGAGGGTGAGCACGATGAAATAGGCCGCCAGCAGTACGGTGACCGATTGGGAAAACAGCAGCCAGAATTTGCGCATGGGAAAAGCTCGGCGAAGTGCGGTGCTCAGAAATTGATGGCCGCAGTCCGATTTTCAACCAGGACGCCGTGCCTTCTGCGCCCGGTCAGGGCGGGATAATGGCTTTATGAGCTTTACTGATCCCTCTGATATGTGCCTGGATGGCCGCTCGTCGGTCGCACGCTCTGTTCTTAGCGAGCGGCTCAGCCGCTTGCTTGAGCCTGAGCGCTTCAAGGATTACGGCCCTAATGGACTGCAGGTCGAGGGGCGGCCGCAGGTGCAAAAGATTGTTTCGGGGGTGACGGCCAGTCTGGCCTTGATCGAGGCAGCGGTGCAGCGCGGTGCTGACGCGATCCTGGTTCACCACGGGCTGTTTTGGCGCGGGCAGGACGGCCGCGTCACCGGCTGGATGAAGCAGCGCCTGGCCCTGTTGCTGGCCCATGACATCAACCTGTTTGCCTATCACCTGCCGCTCGATGCCCATCCCGAGCTGGGTAACAACGCTCAGCTCGGTCTGCGCCTGGGCCTGCAGGCCTTCGACGGCGATGCGGGGCGTTTCGGCGAGATCGGCCTGGGCTTTCTGGGTGGGCGCAGCGACGGCTCAGCGTTCGATTCGCCGCAGGCGCTGGCGCGCCATGTCGAGCTGGCCCTGGGCCGGCCGGTGACGCTGGTGGCCGGCGGCCAGACTGGACCGCGCACCATAGGCTGGTGCAGCGGCGGCGCGCAGTCCTACTTCGAGGCGGCGATCGCCGCCGGCGCGCAGGCCTTCATCACCGGCGAAATCTCCGAACCCCAGGCTCACCTGGCGCGTGAGACCGGCGTCAGCTTCATTGCCTGCGGTCATCATGCGTCCGAGCGCTACGGCGCGCCCGCCGTGGCCGCTCATCTGGCGGCCGAGCTCGGTCTGGCGCATGAGTTCGTCGACATCGACAACCCGGCATGAAACCTGTTGTCATCAGCATGGGCGATGCGGCCGGCATCGGACCCGAAATCATCCTCAAGGGCTTGGGCAGTGCGCCGGCTGAAGCGGCCGGCTGCGTGGTATTGGGCGACCTTCGGGTTCTGCGCCGCGCCAAGGCCTTGCCCGGCGTGGCCGAGTTACCGCTGGCCCTGGCCGAGCTGGACACACTCGAGCAGGCTGCCCAATTGCCGCCGCGCTGCCTGGGGGTGATGCAGGCCTGTGATTTGCCCGAATTACCGGCCTGGGGACGCATCAGCGCTGCAGCCGGCCATGCGGCCGGTCAGTGCATCAGCGCAGGCGCCCGCGCCGTTCTGCAGGGGAGGGCCAGCGCCTTGGTGACCGCGCCCATCCACAAAGAGGCGATGGCTGCAGCGGGGCTGCCCTGGTCGGCCTTTCCCGGTCATACCGAGCTGCTGCAGCACGAGGCGGCGCAGCATCTGGGCCGCCCTGTGCAGGATCTGCCGGTGCGCATGATGCTGGCCAATCCCGAGTTACGCACCGTGCTGGTGAGCATTCATGTGTCGCTGCGGCAGGCGATCGAACTGGTCAGCACCGAGCGGGTGCTGCAGACCCTGGAGATCACCCATGCGGCGCTTTCGCGGGCCTTGGGGCGGGCGCCGCGCATGGCCGTTGCCGGGCTTAACCCGCATGCTGGCGAAGGCGGACTGTTCGGGCGCGAAGAAATCGAAGTCATTGCGCCAGCGATTGCCGCGGCACACGCCCGCGGACTGGACGTGAGCGGTCCGCATGCGCCCGATACCGTCTTCATGCGTGCACGCGCCGGTCAGTTTGACGTGGTGATTGCCATGTACCACGACCAGGGCCTGATTCCGGTGAAGTACCTGGGCTTAGAGCAGGGCGTCAATGTCACTTTGGGCCTGCCGCTGCTGCGTACCAGTCCCGACCACGGCACGGCTTTCGACATCGCCGGCAGCGGCCTGGCCGATGCGGCTAGCTTCATGGCCGCCTTGCGGCTGGCGCGCCAGTGGAGCGCCAGCGCGGTCTGAACCACGCCGCGCTCAGCGCGGTGCGCGCAGCTTCAGCGCTGCGGACCGGACTGCAGGCTGTCGCGGATCTGCCTCAGCAACTGCACTTCTTCAGGCACCACCGGCTCGGGCGCGGGCGCTTGCTCGGCCGCCTGCTGGCGCTTGAGGCGATTGATCTGCCGGATCATCAGAAAAATCACCGCAGCCAGGATCAGGAAGTTCACCGTCACTGTTAAAAACTGCCCGTAAGCCAGCACTGGAACGCCGGCCTTGCGCAGTGCATCGAGGGTGCGCGCTGCTCCCTCAGGCACCGAGCCCAAAATGATGAAGAGGTTGGAAAAATCGATCTTGCCAAACACCATGGACACCACGGGCATGATCAGGTCGCCCACCATGGACTCGACCAATTTGCCGAAGGCTGCGCCGATGATCACGCCGACCGCCAAGTCGACCACATTGCCCTTGAGGGCAAATTCCTTGAATTCGCGAAGAATGGACATGAGAAAACCGATCGAAGTGAAAAGAATCCCTTTGTATTACAAAGAGCTCTATGAGGTCAAGCGCGGCAGTGGTTAAGGGCTTGATTGCCTCCGCTACAATCTCGGGTTGACCCCAATACGCCTTTAACGCGCGAGTTTCTAAGGACTTTCATGACCCAAAGCAGCCAAGCCAGCGCGGCGCCCGCACCCGGGCCGCTAGACCCTACGAAAAGAAATTGGATCCTGACCACCGCCGCTGTGGGTGGTGCCGGTGCCGCTGCGGTGGCCGTCCCCTTTGTGAGCACCTTCCAGCCCTCGGAGCGTGCCAAGGCGGCCGGTGCTGCTGTTGAAGTGGATATCTCGGCGCTCAAGCCGGGCGAGAAGGTCACGGTCGAGTGGCGCGGCAAGCCGGTCTGGATCGTCAAGCGCACCCCTGAGCAACTCGAGAGCCTGAAAAAAACCGAAGGCCAACTCGCCGATCCCAAATCTGAGCGCAATCCCGCCGACCTGACTCCGGCCTATGCGCGCAATGGCAACCGCTCGATCAAGCCGGAGGTGCTGGTCGCTGTGGGCATTTGCTCGCATCTGGGATGCTCTCCCATCGACAAGTTCCAGACGGGAGCCCAGCCGTCTTTGCCGGACGACTGGAACGGCGGCTTTTTATGCCCCTGTCATGGCTCGACCTTCGACCTGGCTGGCCGTGTTTTCAAGAACAAGCCGGCGCCAGACAATCTGGAGGTGCCGCCGCACATGTACCTGTCTGACACCCGATTGCTGATTGGCGAAGACAAAAAGGCCTGACGCCCCATTGGGCTGCGCAGGCCCGGTCAATGCACTAGGAATACCAACATGGCAGACTTCAAAGACATTTCCCCCGACGCGCCGGCTGGCGCCAAGCTGATGAACTGGGTGGACAACCGGTTTCCGGCCACCAAGATGTTCAAGGAGCATCTGAGCGAGTACTACGCGCCTAAGAACCTGAATATCTGGTACGTGTTCGGAGCACTTTCGCTTCTGGTGCTGGTGATTCAGATCGTCACCGGCATTTTCCTGACGATGAATTACAAGCCCGACGCTGCGCTGGCTTTTGGTTCGGTCGAGTACATCATGCGCGATGTGCCCTGGGGCTGGCTGATCCGCTACATGCATTCGACCGGCGCATCGGCCTTCTTCATCGTGGTCTACCTGCACATGTTCCGCGGCCTGATCTACGGCAGCTATCGCAAGCCGCGCGAGCTGGTCTGGGTCTTCGGTTGTGCGATTTTCCTGACCCTGATGGCCGAAGCTTTCATGGGCTACCTGCTGCCCTGGGGCCAGATGAGCTACTGGGGCGCCCAGGTGATCGTGAACCTGTTTGCCGCCATTCCTTTCGTTGGTCCCGACCTGGCGCTGTTGATCCGCGGAGACTATGTGGTCGGCGACGCCACCCTCAATCGCTTCTTTGCCTTCCATGTGATCGCCGTGCCCCTGGTGCTACTCGGTCTGGTGGTGGCGCACATCATTGCGCTGCATGAAGTGGGCTCGAACAATCCCGATGGCGTTGAAATCAAGGCCAAGAGGGACGCCAGCGGCAAACCGCTCGACGGCATTGCCTTCCACCCTTTCTACACCGTGCATGACATCTTCGCCGTGAGCGTTTTCCTGCTGGTGTTCTCGGCCGTGGTGTTTTTCGCCCCCGAGGCGGGCGGCTACTTCCTGGAGTACAACAACTTCATCCCTGCCGACCCGCTCAAGACGCCTTCGCACATCGCTCCGGTGTGGTATTTCACGCCCTACTACTCCATGCTGCGCGCCATCACCACTGAGATGATGTACGTGTTGGTGCTGTGCGTGGTCGTTGCCGCTGTTTTGGCTGTCATGAAGGGTGGTCTCAGCGGCCTGTTCAAGGGCGTGGTGGCCGTCGGTGCAGTGTTGTTGTGCCTGGTCATGCTCAGCATCGACGCTAAATTCTGGGGTGTGGTGGTGATGGGTGGTGCTGTGATCATCCTGTTTTTCCTGCCCTGGCTGGACAACAGCCCGGTCAAGTCGATACGCCACCGCCCGAGTTGGAACAAGTGGCTCTATGCGGTGTTCGTGGTCAACTTCCTGGTGCTCGGTTACTTGGGCATCAAGCCGCCCTCGCCGATCAATGAGCGTGTCTCGCAGGTCGGTACCCTGTTCTATTTCGGGTTCTTCCTGCTGATGCCTTGGTGGAGCCGGCTGGGCAGCTTCAAGCCTGTTCCTGATCGAGTGACTTTTTCTGCCCACTGAGCGCGCCGGAGCCCTTTGCTATGAAACAAATCAAAAAATTGGTCCTGGGTTTTCTGGCCAGTGTTTTCATCTCCGGAGTTCAGGCGGCCGGCGGCGGCATCGCCTGGGACCGTGCGCCTGACCGTACCAACGACTTCGCCGCGCTGCAAAACGGCGCCAAGCTGTTCGTGAATTACTGCTTGAACTGCCACTCGGCTGCTTTCATGCGCTACAACCGCCTGACCGACATCGGCCTGACGGAAAAGCAGATCAAGGACAACCTGCTGTTCACCACCGACAAGGTTGGCGACACCATGAAGGCTGCGATCGATCCCAAGCAGGCCAAGGCCTGGTTTGGCGGCAACCCGCCCGACCTGACCGTGATTGCGCGTTCTCGTTCGGCCGCTGGCCAGGGCAGCGGTGCTGATTACCTCTATACCTATCTGCGCACTTACTACCGTGACGATACCAAGGCCACAGGCTGGAACAATCTGGCCTTCCCGAATGTCGGCATGCCCCATGTGCTGTGGGAGCTGCAGGGTGAGCGCCAGCCGGTGTTCCAAAAAGCCATGAGTCACGGTCAGGAGGTCCAGGTCTTTAGCGGCTGGAAGCAGGTCACCCCTGGCACCCTATCGGCCCGGGACTACGACTCTGCGATGGCCGACCTGGTGTCCTACCTGCAATGGATGGCCGAGCCGGCGCAAAACACCCGTGTGCGGGTGGGCGCTTGGGTCCTGCTTTTTCTAGGCTTGTTTGTCCTTGTGGCCTGGCGCCTCAATGCCGCCTACTGGAAAGAGATCAAGTAATCACTGAGGCCGGGCGCTGGCGTCCGGTGCCATCGGGAGTGGTAGTCGCGCAGGGTCTTCCTGCTACCGGCTTCCACTCCTTCGTTATCTAGGAGACCCCCTGTCATGATGGTTTTGTACTCTGGCACCACCTGCCCGTTTTCCCACCGCTGCCGTTTTGTCCTGTTTGAAAAAGGCATGGACTTCGAGATCCGCGATGTGGACCTCTACAACAAGCCGGAAGACATCAACGTCATGAACCCCTACGGCCAGGTGCCCATCCTGGTCGAGCGCGATCTCATCTTGTATGAGTCCAACATCATCAACGAATATATTGACGAGCGCTTCCCGCACCCGCAGTTGATGCCGGGCGACCCGGTCGATCGGGCTCGGGTGCGCCTGTTCCTGCTCAACTTCGAAAAAGAGCTCTTCGTCCATGTCAGCACTTTGGAATCGCGCGCCTCCAAGGGCAACGACAAAGCCCTGGAAAAGGCCCGTGCCCATATCCGTGACCGCCTGACCCAGTTGGCCCCAGTGTTCCTGAAGAACAAGTTCATGCTTGGTGAGACTTTCTCGATGCTAGACGTGGCCATTTCGCCGCTGCTTTGGCGTCTGGACTATTACGGCATCGACCTGTCCAAGAATGCAGCGCCCTTGCTCAAGTATGCCGAGCGCATCTTCTCGCGGCCGGCCTACATCGAAGCGCTGACGCCGTCCGAGAAGGTCATGCGCAAGTGAGCGTGAGGCTGGCTTGAACGAGTTGATGAAGGGACCGGAGCATGGCTCCACCCGCCCCTACCTGATTCGTGCACTCTACGAGTGGTGCACCGACAACGGCTTGACGCCTTACGTGGCGGTGCAGGTCGATGAGTCGGTGCAAGTGCCGCGTGAGTTCGTCAAGAATAACGAGATCGTGCTCAACATCAGCTTTGATGCGACCAGCTCGCTCAAGCTGGGTAACGAGTTCATCGAATTCAAGGCCCGCTTTGGTGGCGTAGCGCGCGAGATCGTGGTACCTATACAGCGGGTGATTGCGATCTACGCGCGCGAAAATGGCCAGGGCATGGCCTTCCCCTCCGCGCCAGCGCCGGTCAGTGCCGGCCCCCTGGCTTTCCCTGCTGCCGAGGCGGGTTCTGCGCTGGCTCTGGCAGCCGCAACACCAGCGGGCGAGCCCAAACTCAGCCCGACTGTCTCCGACGCCGGTTCCGACGACCCCCCGCCGCCCAAACCGACGCCCGGCGCGCGGCCGGCGCTCAAGCGCATCAAGTGAGCGACGGCCTGAAGTACACTCGAAGTCATCAGCCGGCTTAGCTCAGTTGGTAGAGCAACCGCCTTGTAAGCGGTAGGTCATCAGTTCGAATCCGATAGCCGGCACCATTTTCAGTCTGGATCAATGGCCTGCGCGGCCTCGCTATCAGTGGCAGCGTTGGTTCCTCCGCGCATTAACCCGGCTTTAGAGTGATCCCAGCACCTTGATGCGGATGCGCTCGACCGGCCAGCCACGGGCTTGCAGCCGCTCCAGCAAAGCAGGCGTGAGTTGGCGCAGCTTGGCGGCCACCGCGCTGTTGCGCACCAGCAAGCTCCATTGACCGTCCTGGCAGGGCCCGGCGTGCACCTGGAGCCCTGCAGGAATCAGAACCCCCAAGTCTTTGAGCATGGCGCTCGAGCGCTCAACCTGACCGGCCAACTGGGCCAGGGCGGGCGCGCCCTCAATGGCTTGAGCGATGGGCAGGGCAGGGGGGAGTCGGCGGTACATAGGCCAGTCGCAGGATGGACGCTCATTATGGGGCTCGGTGCGCTGGCGCTGCGTGAGGCCGGCCCGCTTACCGGTCGCGTCTCAAGTCCGAGCCCGCCAGCGTAAAATCGCGGGTTTGCGGCTTCAGCGCCTCTTCGTCCCTGGTGGGCGTGGCAGGGTGGCGCCGCCGGCCAATACTTCCGAAGGGTTTCGGGCCTGAGCGAGCAGCCGTGCGGTTGTTCGATGGGGCCCCGCGCATATGGCGATCACATTCCTCACCAAGATCTTCGGCAGTCGCAATGACCGCCTGCTCAAAACCTACCGCAAGAGCGTCGAGCGCATCAATGCGATGGAGTCGCAGGTCGCCCAGCTCAGTGACGAGCAGCTGCGCGTCAAGACCGATGAGTTCAAGCGGCGTGTGGCCCAGGGCGAAGCCTTGGAAGCTCTTTTGCCTGAAGCCTTTGCGGTGGTGCGTGAAGGCAGCAAGCGGGTCATGAAGATGCGCCACTTTGATGTGCAGCTGGTCGGCGGCATGTCGCTGCACGAGGGCAAGATTTCGGAGATGCGCACCGGCGAGGGCAAGACCCTGACGGCTACGCTGCCGGTCTACCTCAATGCGCTGACCGGCCTGGGCGTTCATGTGGTCACGGTCAATGATTACCTGGCCAGCCGCGATGCGGCCTGGATGGGGCGGCTTTACAACTTTTTGGGCTTGAGTGTGGGCGTGAACTCGGCGCAAATGAGTCGCGAGGAGAAGCAGGCCGCTTACCGCAGCGACATCACCTACGGCACCAATAACGAGTTCGGTTTCGACTACCTGCGCGACAACATGGTCTATGAGCCAGGCGATCGCGTTCAGAGAGGGCTGAACTATGCCATCGTCGACGAGGTGGACTCCATCCTGATCGACGAGGCGCGTACGCCGCTCATCATCTCCGGTCAGGCCGAGGACCATACTGAGCTCTACCATGCGCTGCACAAGGTGGTGCCCACGCTCACGCGCCAGGAGGGTGAGGCCGATCCGCGCACGGGCGAGGGCGTGATCAAGCCGGGCGACTTTACCGTGGATGAAAAGTCCCACCAGGTGTTCCTGACCGAGCAGGGTCATGAAAACGCTGAGCGCATTCTGGCGGGCATAGGACTGATCCCCGAAGGTGCCTCGCTGTACGACCCGGCCAATATTCAGTTGCTGCATCACCTGTATGCAGCCCTGCGGGCCCAGCATCTGTACCACCGTGACCAGCACTATGTGGTGCAGGCCGGCGAGGTGATCATCGTTGACGAGTTCACTGGCCGTCTGATGTCAGGCCGTCGCTGGAGCGATGGTCTGCACCAAGCGGTGGAGGCCAAAGAGGGCGTGGAGATCCAGGCCGAGAACCAGACCATGGCCTCGATCACCTTCCAAAATTACTTCCGGCTCTACGGCAAGCTCGCCGGCATGACCGGTACTGCCGATACCGAAGCCTATGAGTTCCAGGAGATCTATGGGCTAGAGACGGTGGTGATCCCGCCCAACCGGCCCAGTCGCCGGGAAGACCAGCTGGACCGGGTCTACAAGACCACCTCCGAAAAATACGTCGCAGCGATCGCTGACATTCGGGACTGCTACGAGCGGGGCCAGCCGGTGCTGGTGGGCACCACCTCTATCGAAAATTCAGAGATCATCGACAAGCTGCTGGAGCAGGCCAAGCTGCCGCACCAGGTGCTCAACGCCAAGCAGCACGCCCGCGAGGCTGAAATCATCGCGCAGGCTGGCCGGTCCGGCATGATCACCATTGCCACCAATATGGCCGGTCGCGGCACCGACATCGTGCTCGGGGGCAATGTGGAGCGCATGGCTGAGGCCTTAGAGGCCAATGCCGAGCTCGACGAGGCCGCACGCCAGTCGCAGGTGACTCAGTTGCGCGAGGGCTGGCAGGCCGACCATGACAAGGTCAAGGCCCTGGGCGGCTTGCGCATCATTGCGACCGAGCGCCATGAATCGCGCCGCATCGACAACCAGCTGCGCGGCCGCTCGGGCCGCCAGGGTGACCCGGGTTCCTCGCGCTTTTATCTGAGCCTGGACGATCCGCTGATGCGCATTTTTGCCGGTGAGCGGGTCAAGTCCATCATGGAGCGGCTCAAGATGCCCGAGGGCGAGGCCATCGAGGCGGGCATCGTCACCCGCAGCATCGAGTCGGCCCAGCGCAAGGTGGAGGCGCGCAACTTCGACATGCGCAAGCAGCTGCTCGAATACGACGACGTGGCCAATGACCAGCGCAAAGTTATCTACCAGCAGCGCAACGACATCATGGACGCGCAAAGTCTGCAGTTGCAGATTGCCGCTCTGCGTGAAGGCTGCTTCACCGACTTGGCGCGCCAGTACGTGCCGGTCGAAAGTGTGGAAGAGCAATGGGACCTGCTTGGCTTGGAGCGGGTATTGGCTGAGCAATGGCAGATCGATTTGCCCCTGCAAAAGCAGCTGGCCGATGAGACCTCGGTCACCGATGAGGATGTGGTGGCCAAGGTGGTGGCTGCCGCCAACGCGGCTTTTGCCGCCAAGGTCGAGCAGATTGGGCAGGACAACTTCGAGCAGTTCGAACGCATGGTGCTACTGCAGACCATAGACACTCACTGGCGTGAGCACCTGAGTGCGCTGGACTATCTGCGCCAGGGCATACACCTGCGTGGCTATGCGCAAAAGCAGCCCAAGCAAGAGTACAAGCGCGAGGCCTTCGAGCTTTTCTCCCAACTGCTCGACAGCGTCAAGAACGAAGTCACCCGTGTGCTGATGACGGTGCAGGTGCAGTCGCGCGAGCAGCTCGACGAGGCCGCCGCTCAGATCGAGCAGCGTGGCGAACAAATCAGCAACGTGACCTATTCGGCCCCCGACGAGAGCGGCGAGCCCCAGATCACCGAGGCCGACGCGGCCAAGCTGCAGTCCTTCCTGGAAAACCAGTCGGTGCCTCGGGTCGGTCGCAACGATCCCTGCCCCTGCGGCTCGGGCAAGAAATACAAGCAGTGCCACGGCCGTTTGAGCTGATCGGCCTTTTCGTTTGCCTTTAAGCCTGGAGGTATGCCATGCCCGTGAATCTGCAGGCCACGCCTGACCATGAGCTCCTTGCGGTGCCCGGCGTGCGCTGGGGCATCACCGAGGCTGGCGTGCGCAAAGCCGGCCGCAAAGATGTCTCGGTCATGCTGCTCGATCCTGGCTGCGCCGTCACCGGCGTCTTCACCCAGAACCGTTTTTGCGCCGCGCCGGTGCAGGTGTGTCGCCAGCATCTGGCCGCAGGCCAAGGCGTCCGCGCCTTGCTCATCAACACCGGCAATGCCAACGCGGGCACTGGCGCCGACGGACTGGCGCGCGCCCAGGCTTGCTGCCAGGCCCTGGCGAGCCAGCTGGGCCTATCGCCCGAACAGGTGCTGCCGTTTTCAACCGGCGTGATCATGGAGCCGCTGCCCAGCGAGCGCATCATCGCCAGCTTGCCGCAGGTGGTGCAAGCCGCACAGACCGATAACTGGGCGCAGGCGGCCCAGGCCATCATGACTACCGACACCGTGCCCAAGGCCTGCTCGCGCCGTGTGCAGGTCGGCGGCAAGCAGGTGACCATCACCGGCATCAGCAAGGGTGCAGGCATGATCCGCCCCAATATGGCCACCATGCTCGGCTTCATGGCGACCGATGCCTGCATCGCCCCTGAGCTGATGGCCGGCCTGGCGCATGATTTGGCTGAGAACTCCTTCAACCGCGTGACCGTTGATGGCGACACCTCCACCAACGACTCCTTTGTGCTGGTGGCTACCCAGCAAGCCGGCCATGCGACCATCACCTCCTGGGACTCGGCCGATGCCCAGGCTCTGCGCGCAGCGCTGATGGACGCAGCGCGCTGGCTGGCGCAGGCCATCGTGCGCGATGGCGAGGGCGCAACCAAGTTCATCACGGTGCGGGTCGAAGGGGGCCGCGATGGCGCCGAATGCCGGCAGGTGGCTTACGCAATCGCCCATTCGCCCCTGGTCAAGACCGCGTTTTTTGCCAGCGACCCCAACCTCGGCCGTATCCTGGCGGCGGTGGGCTATGCCGGCATCGCCGACCTGGACCAAACCCTGATCGATCTGTACCTGGACGATGTGATGGTGGCCCAGGGTGGCGGCCGTCACCCCCAGTACCAGGAAGCCGATGGCGCGCGGGTGATGAAGCAAAGCGAAATCACAGTGCGGGTCCTGCTGGGCCGTGGCCAGGCCAGCGACACCGTTTGGACCTGCGATTTTTCCTACGACTACGTCAAGATCAACGCCGACTACCGCAGCTGACGCTGCGCGGCGAGCACTTCTTGCAAGAAAGCCAAGATGACTGAATTACAAGGGCTGCTGGGCCGGGTTGAAACCCTGCTCGGGCGCATCGAGTCCATCCTGCCTGGGCCCCTGGCCGCGCCCGACTGGGGTGCCGCTGTGGCCTGGCGCTATCGCCGCCGCAACTCAGGCCATGGCCTGCTCATGCCCGTGCTGCACATCTCCAGCATTGCGCTCAATGACCTGCAGGAAATCGAGGACCAGAAGGCCAAGATACAGCGCAACACCGAGCAGTTTGTCAAAGGGCTGCCGGCCAACAATGTGCTCCTGACGGGTGCGCGCGGTACCGGTAAATCGTCACTCATCAAGGCCTGCCTCAATACCTACTCGCCGCAGGGCCTGCGGTTGATCGAGATCGACAAGGACGACATCATCGACCTGCCCGACATCGTGGAGTTGGTCAGCGCGCGGCCGGAGAAGTTCATCATCTTCTGCGATGACTTGAGTTTTGAAGACGGTGAGTCGGGCTACAAGGCGCTCAAGTCCATCCTCGATGGCTCGGTGGCCGCCTCCACGCCCAATGTGCTCATTTATGCCACCAGTAATCGGCGCCACTTGCTGCCCGAGTACATGAAGGAGAACCTCAGCTATACCCACACCGCTGACGGCGAGGTGCATCCGGGCGAGGTGGTCGAAGAAAAAATTTCTCTGTCTGAACGCTTTGGCCTGTGGGTGAGTTTCTACCCCTTCAGCCAAGACGAGTATCTGACCATCGTGGCCCAGTGGCTGCGCTCCCATGGCGTGCCCGAGCCTGAGATTGAAGCAGCCCGGCCGGTGGCCCTGCTCTGGTCGCTGGAGCGCGGCGGCTCGCGCAGCGGGCGGGTGGCTTATCAGTTCGCGCTTGACTACGCTGGCCAGCACGGGCGTGCATGAGCCCCCTGCTTGCTGACGGCCAGCAGCCGCGCCAGGGCGACCGCAAGGTCGTCGAAGTGGCGGTCGGCGTGCTCATTCGTGCTGACGGCCAGTTTTTGCTCACCTCGCGTCCCGCGGGCAAGGTCTACGAAGGCTACTGGGAGTTTCCGGGCGGCAAGATCGAGGCCGGTGAGACGGTGGAGCAGGCCTTGCGACGCGAGTTGCAGGAAGAAATTGGCATCACCATCGCGGCGGCCCAGCCTTGGCGCATCGAGATGGTGGATTATCCGCATGCGCTGGTGCGCCTTCATTTCTGCCAGGTCTTCGAATGGGCGGGCGAGCTGCACATGAAGGAAGGCCAGTGCTTTGCCTGGCAGGGTTTGCCGGTGCAGGTTCAGCCGGTCCTACCCGGCACCATCCCTGTTCTGGCCTGGTTCGCGCAAGAGCGAGGCTTTGAGGGGGCGACGCACCGGGTTTAAACGGTGCTGCCCGATCGACAAAGGCTGGAGCCTTCAGAAAGAGGGGGCGTAGGAGCCGCGCCCTCGCGGCGGTGCGGCGCTCGATCAACAGCCCTATCGCGCCGGGGGCGGCGCTCCCACAAAATGGTAGCCCCTGAGTGACCCGGCGGTTGACCGGGGGCGTAGGAGCCGCGCCCTCGCGGCGATGCGGCGCTCGATCAACAGCCCTATCGCGCCGGGGGCGGCGCTCCCACATGAAAGACCAGTGAGCCAATGGGATGTGGGAGCCGCGCCCTCGCGGCGATGCGGCCTTACAGCCCCAGCTGGGTCCGCAGGAAGTCCATCACCTCGGCATCCAGCACCTTGGTCGCTGCTGCATCCTTGCGGTGCTGGTACTCGAGCTGGCCTTCTTTGAGGCCCCGCTCGGAGATCACCAGTCGGTGTGGAACGCCTATCAGCTCCCAGTCTGCGAACATGGCGCCGGGGCGCTCGTCGCGGTCGTCGAGCATGACCTCCACGCCCAAGGCGCTCAGTGCATCGTGGACCTGCTCGGCCCGCTCGCGCACGGCGGCGCTGCGGTGCGCGCCGATCGGGCAGATCACCACGGTAAAAGGTGCCAGCGCGTCAGGCCAGATGATGCCGCGCTCGTCGTGGTTTTGTTCGATGGCTGCCGCTGGCAGGCGGGTGATGCCGATGCCGTAGCAGCCCATCTCCATCAGCTTGGGCTTGCCGTCTTCGTCCAGGAAGCTGGCGTTCATGGCCTTGGAGTATTTGGTACCCAGGTAGAACACATGGCCGACCTCGATGCCGCGCTCGATGGCCAAGTTGCCCTGGCCGTCGGGTGAGGCATCGCCGGCCACCACATTGCGCAGATCGGTCACCAGCTCGGGCTCGGGCAGGTCGCGGCCCCAGTTCACGCCGGTGATGTGAAAGTCGACCTCGTTGGCGCCGCAGATCCAGTCGGCCATCACCGCCACTTCGCGGTCGGCGATCACGCGTACCGGCTTTTGCAGGCCGATCGGGCCCAGATAGCCAGGCTTGCAACCAAAGTGGTCTTCGATTTCGGCCGCGGTGGCAAAGCGGAAGGCGGCCAAGCCCGGCACCTTGCCGACCTTGACCTCGTTCATATCGTGGTCACCGCGCAGCAGCAGCAAGCAGACTTGGGTTTTGACCACCGCGCCTTGCTCGCCCAGTTCGTCGGTGGCCAGCACCAGGGACTTGACGGTGCGCTCAAGCGGCAGGCTCAGCAGTGCGGCCACATCGGCGCAGGTGCTTTTGCCCGGGGTGGGGGTTTTCTTCATCGCCTCGGCGGCAGCTGGGCGAGGGCCCGCCGGTGGCAGGGCCTCGGCCTTTTCCATATTGGCCGCGTAGTCGCTGCTCGGGCAGTAGACGATGGCGTCTTCGCCGGTTGCTGCGATCACCTGGAATTCTTCGGACAAGTCGCCACCGATGGCCCCTGAATCGGCGGCCACCGCCCGATAGCGCAGCCCGAAGCGGTCAAAGATGCGGCGATAAGCCTGCGCCATGGCCTGGTAGCTGGCTTGCGCTGCGGCCGGGTTGCGGTCGAAGCTATAGGCGTCCTTCATGATGAACTCGCGCCCGCGCATCAGTCCAAAGCGCGGCCTGCGCTCGTCGCGAAATTTGATCTGAATTTGATAGAAATTCTTGGGCAGCTGCTTGTAGCTGCGGATCTCCTGGCGGGCGATGTCGGTCACCACCTCTTCGCTGGTGGGCTGCACCACAAAATCGCGGTCGTGGCGGTCGCGGATGCGCAGGAGCTCGGGCCCCATTTTTTCAAAGCGGCCGGTTTCGTGCCAGAGCTCGGCCGGCTGTATCACTGGCATGGTCAGCTCGATCGCGCCGGCGCGGTTCATCTCCTCGCGCACGATGGCCTCGACCTTGCGGATCACCCGCAGGCCCATGGGCATGTAGGTGTAAATGCCGGCGCCGAGTTTTTTGATCATGCCGGCGCGCATCATCAACTGATGGCTGACTACCTCGGCATCGGCGGGGGCTTCCTTGAGCGTGGCAATGTGGAACTGGGACGCTTTCATGCGGGTCTGCTGGGGGTGGGGAGACGCAAATGCGGGGCGGCAGCTTGGCGCTGCGGCCACGGCTGTGCATAATGGTCTCAGTTTTAAATTTTTGAGGTTCGATTATGCTCGACCGAGACGGCTTCAGGCCCAACGTCGGCATCATCCTGCTCAACCAGAGAAGCCAGGTCTTTTGGGGCAAGCGCATCCGCACCCACTCCTGGCAGTTCCCGCAGGGTGGCATCGACCGGGGTGAAAACCCCGAGCAGGCCATGTTTCGTGAGCTGCACGAGGAGGTGGGCTTGCATCCGCATCATGTGCAGGTGCTGGCCCGGACCCGGGACTGGTTGCGCTACGAGGTGCCCGATCGTTACATCCGGCGCGACGCGCGTGGCCACTACAAGGGCCAAAAGCAGATCTGGTTTTTGCTGCAGCTGGTGGGCCACGACTGGGACTTGAACCTGCGCGCCACCGACCATCCCGAGTTCGACGCCTGGCGCTGGAACGACTACTGGGTGCCGCTGGACGTGGTGGTGGAGTTCAAGCGCGGTGTCTATGAGATGGCGCTCAATGAGCTGTCGCGCTACGTTCCGCGCGGTGAGGCCCGTGCCGACCAGCGCCCGCGTTTCTTGCGGGGTGGCCCGCGCCGCGAAGCGGCAGGGCAGGGGCCCGGCTCGGTGGATCCGGCCGACATCGACCTGCCGCCCGGCGCCAGTTTTGACCCCGATCCGCAGCGTGATCTGCGTGATCTGCCGGCCGTCAAGCCTTGAGCATGGGCAGGCTTGCCCTGCCTGATTGCTTCAGCGCGAGAGCACGAGGTTGGTGCGGTGAACCATCTCCGGCTCTCCGGTGTATCCGAGCAGGCGCTCGAATTCGCTGGAGACCTTGCGCAAAATCAGACGCGCTTCGGCACTGGAATAGTTGGCCAGGCCGCGTGCAATTTCCTGGCCCTGCGGGTCACGCACTGCAATCACATCGCCGCGCGCAAACTCCCCTTGCACGGCGATCATGCCGATGGGCAGCAGGCTTTTGCCCTCATCGCGCAGTTTGAGAACTGCGCCCTCATCGACCGTCACCGAGCCGCGCAGTTGCAGGTGATCGACCATCCACTGCTTGCGCGCCTGGTTCTTGGCGGTTTGGGCGATCAGCAGGGTGCCAATCAGCTCGCCGGCGCACAGACGCAGCAGGGCGCCCGGCTCGCGGCCCCAGGCGATCACCGTCGAGGCCCCTGAGCCGGCGGCGCGCTTGGCCGCCAGGATTTTGGTGATCATGCCGCCCTTGCCTATGCTCGAGCCGGCACCGCCGGCCATGGCTTCGAGCGCGGGGTCGCCGGCTCGTCCCTCGTGCACAAACTGCGCTAGCGGATCCTTGCGCGGATCGGCCGAGTACAAGCCTTTCTGGTCGGTCAGGATGATGAGCAGGTCGGCCTCGATCAGATTGGCCACCAGCGCGCCCAGGGTGTCGTTGTCACCGAACTTGATTTCGTCGTTGACCACCGTGTCGTTCTCGTTGATCACCGGCACCACGCCCAGTTGCAGCAGCGTCAGCAGGGTAGAGCGGGCGTTGAGGTAGCGCTCGCGGTCGGCCAGGTCGGCATGGGTAAGCAGCACCTGTGCGCTGCCCACGCCTTGCTCGCGCAACTGGCTCTCATAGGCCTGCACCAGGCCCATCTGCCCCACTGCGGCGGCGGCCTGCAGCTCATGGATGGCGCTGGGCCGGCTGCTCCAGCCCAGCCGCTTCATGCCTTCGGCAATGGCGCCGCTGCTGACCATCACCACCTCGCGCCCGTCCTTGGACAGCCGTGCCAGTTGCTCGCACCACTGGGCGATGGCTTGCGTGTCCAGGCCGCGGCCTTCGTCGGTGACCAGGCTGGAGCCGACCTTGACCACGATGCGGCGGGCCTGGCTGAGCACCTCTAAGCTGAGCTTGCTTTGCATGTCTGTTGGATCTCTCGCAGGCCTGGGGCGGGCCCGGCTTCAGGTGGGGGTATCGGCCGCTGGTGCGAAGCGCGGGTCGACCTGCTCCTGCGGCTGGGCGGCCCGTCGCACCTGCTCGATGAAGGGATAGATGGCACGGATCAGTGGCTCGCAGCCTTCGCGGGTCAGGGCCGAAATCTCGAACACCGGCCCCTTAAAGCGTGAGCGCTTGAGAAAGTCCTTGACCGCTTTGACCCGCTGCTCGCCCTCGAGCATGTCCAGTTTGTTGAGCACCAGCCAGCGCGGCTTTTTGTACAGGCCTTCGTCGTATTTCTTGAGCTCGGCCACGATGGCCTTGGCTTGCGCGACCGGATCGACGCCTTCATCAAACGGGGCCAGATCGACGATGTGCAGCAGCAAGCGGGTGCGCTGCAGATGGCGCAAGAACAGGTGGCCCAGGCCTGCGCCCTCGGCCGCGCCCTCGATCAGGCCGGGCAGGTCGGCGATCACAAAGCTTTGTTCGGGGCCGACCCGCACCACGCCCAGGTTCGGGTGCAAGGTGGTGAAGGGATAGTCGGCGATGCGCGGCCGGGCATTGGAGACGGCCGAGATGAAGGTGGACTTGCCGGCATTGGGCATGCCCAACAGGCCGACATCGGCCAGCACTTTGAGCTCGAGCTTGAGGTTTTTGCGCTCGCCGGGCCAGCCTGGCGTCTTGGTGCGCGGGGCGCGGTTGGTTGAGCTTTTGAAGCGCAGATTGCCAAAACCGCCGTCGCCGCCTTTGGCAATGAGTACCTGCTCGCCTGGCGTCAGCAACTCACACACCACCTCGCCGGTTTCGGCGTCGCTCAAGATGGTGCCCACCGGCATTTTGAGGATGATGTCATCGCCCTTGGCGCCAAACATGTCGGAGCCCTTGCCATGCTCGCCATTCCTGGCTTCATGGCGGCGCGAGAAGCGGAAGTCCACCAGGGTGTTCAGGCTCTCGTCGGCCAGTGCGTACACATGGCCGCCCCGCCCACCGTCGCCACCATTGGGGCCGCCAAACTCCTTGTACTTCTCGTGCCGGAACGAGACGCAGCCGCTGCCGCCATCGCCGGCGGCGATGTCGATAAAGGCTTCGTCAACAAATTTCATGGTGTAGATCGCAGCCGCAGGCTGGCGCTCCAGTTTAATCAATGGGCTATGCCCGGCTGCCAATGAAAAAGCCCCGCCGGGCGGGGCTTTAAGCAGTGGCCATGTCGGCCCGGCTTCAGGCCGGGGTCACGTTCACCGTGTGCTTGTTGAGCGCGCCCTTGACGGCAAAGCTCACCTGGCCGTCGACCAGGGCAAACAGGGTGTGGTCTTTGCCCACGCCCACATTGTTACCCGCATGGAAGCGGGTGCCGCGCTGGCGCACGATGATGCCGCCGGCGCTGATGACTTGCCCGCCGAAGACTTTCACGCCGAGCATCTTGGGCTTGGAATCACGCCCGTTACGCGTTGAGCCGCCGCCTTTTTTCTGTGCCATGTTCTGGACTCCTGTTAGGCTTTAGAGCATCAGCCGGCGATGTCGCCGATCTGCAGCTCGGTGTAGTTTTGGCGATGGCCTTGGCGCTTTTGGTAGTGCTTGCGACGGCGCATCTTGAAGATGCGCACTTTGTCGTGCCTGCCTTGAGCCACCACTGTGGCTTTGACAGTTGCGCCGGACACCAGAGGCGTGCCGATCTTGATCTGACTGCCGTCGCCGACAGCCAGAACTTGGTCGATCACGATTTCCTGGCCTACGTCCGCAGCAATCTGTTCTACTTTAATTTTTTCGCCGGCAGCAACCTTGTATTGCTTGCCACCGGTTTTTATGACCGCGTACATACTTGAAACCTCTTCGAATTGAAGCGAAAGGAATTTTCCGCTGACCCTACTGCCGGCGGAAAAGCTTTCCATTGTAGCCGCTAGAGCCGGTTTTGTCGACGCCAGCCCCGTCTGGCGCGGCTTCTGGGGCCCTGCTGTAAGCCGTTGGGGGGAGGGCGGCGCAATTCTGCAACAGGCCGCTTAGCCCGGCTTCCCACCCTGTCCGCGCTCTGTACTGCCTTGGATAAGCCGGGTCCGACCTATAATCTTGAAGATTTTTGTCAGGAAATTTCACTTTGTCACCCATCCCCGTCAGCACCTCCGCCGCCCTGGAACTGGTTGCCCAGGACATGCGGGACATGGACGCGGTGATCGAGCAGCGCCTGGCCTCGGACGTGCCCCTGGTCGGCCAGATTTCCCGCTATATCGTGGCCGCTGGCGGCAAACGTCTGCGTCCCGCTTTGCTGCTGCTGATGTGCGGCGCCTTGGCTTGCCGCAGCGAACAGCGATTGAACCTGGCGGCTGTGGTGGAATTCATACACACCGCCACCTTGCTGCACGACGATGTGGTCGACGAGTCCACCCTGCGGCGGGGCCGCCCCACGGCCAATGAGGCTTTTGGCAATCCGGCCAGTGTGTTGGTGGGCGACTTCCTGTACTCCCGCGCCTTCCAGATGATGGTGCTGGCCCAGAATATGCGCGTCATGGAGGTGCTGTCTGAGGCCACCAACGTGATTGCCGAAGGTGAGGTGCAGCAGCTCATGAATATGCACGACGCTTCGCTCAGCGAGGCCGACTACATTCATGTCATTCGCTCCAAGACGGCCAAGTTGTTCGAGGCCAGTGCGCGTCTGGCTGCTATTTTGGCCGGCAGCGATGCCGCTACCGAGGCGGCTTGCGCCGAGTACGGTCAGGCCCTGGGCACGGCTTTTCAGGTGATCGACGACGCCCTCGATTACGACGGCGACGTGGCCGAAATGGGTAAGAACCTGGGTGACGACTTGCGCGAAGGCAAGGTCACGCTGCCGCTGATTGTGGCCATGGGTCGCTGCAGCCCGGCCGAACGCGAGCTGATCCGCTCGGCCATCGAGGAAGGTGGTGCCGACCAGCTCGACGCCATCGTGGCCATCGTCGCTCAGACAGGCGCCCTTCAGATCACCCATGAGCGGGCCGCACAAGAAGCCCAGCGGGCGATTGCCGCCTTGGCTGGCTTGCCGGACAGCGCCTACCGGCGCGCGCTCAACGACCTGGCGGCGCAGCTCCTGCAGCGCCGTTCCTGAATGGGGATGGCCGGACATCGGCACAGACCCACCTTCTACATCAAGAGTTTCCCGAGCGCACTGAAGCCCAGAATTCGGAGCCGACCTTGAAACCTCCTCACGCCATCGCCGCGCTGGCCGTCCTTGGGTGCTTGCTGAGCCTGCCTAGCCAGGCCGCAACTCGTTGGGAGCCCTTGAGCCTGGCCGATCAGGGCATGTACTACATGGACCCGCAGTCCATCGAGCAGCACGGCGCCAACAAGCAGTTGTGGACGGTGCTGGATTACCGCGCGCCGCAGACCAATTCTGAAGGGCAGACTTACCGCTCCATGCGCGCCCAGGTGCAGATCAACTGCAAGGCCCGCATGGCCCGGCTGACGCACATGAGCTACTTCAGTGGCGGCATGCTCAGTGGCAAGGAAGTCCAGAAACAGGGCATGCTGCGCGACTGGCACGAGATCGAGGCCGACTCGCCCATGGCCCGCATAGCCCGCCGGGTCTGTTGATCAGATCTGCCAAAACTTACTAAGCCTTGCGGGCTTTTTTCTTTGCTTTGGCCTTGCGCTTTTTCTTGTTGGCCGCCTTTTTGCTGTCGCTATCTGAGGCTTTGGCATCGCCAGGCTTGGCGGCGGGCGCTGCCGGTGCCGCTGCATTGCTTGGCGCTGCCGCTGGCGCCGCCGGTGCCCCGGGTGCTGCTGGTGCTGCTGGTGCTGTGGGAGCGGTAGCGGGAGCCTGGGCAAAGGCGCTCAAGGTCGCCAAGCCGAGAGCGGCGGCGAGGATACGAACAGAGGACATGGTCAGATCGGTAGAACAAAAGAGTGCATCTTAGGGCAATCCCGAGCGGCGGAGCCTTTTACTGCCCACCTTCCCCGGGGCCCACACAGCCGCATATTCCTCAGGGTTGATAAGGGTGTGGGCGCCTTGCCGTGATCGGCCCGGTTTTAAAATCCGTGCGCTCATCGCATAGGCTCCGCCTTGCGGCTCTTGTTTTATTGACCCAGGAACCTGCCATGTTGCTTACTTTGGTCATCGTCTATCTGCTCGCCACCATTGTCTTGGGCTTGTATGCGGCCAAGCGCGTCAAGACCACCGCCGACTTTGCCATCGCGGGCCGCCATCTGCCGCTGGTGATGATCGTCACCACCACTTTTGCGACCTGGTTCGGCTCAGAGACGGTCTTGGGCATTCCGGCCAAGTTCATGTCCGGCGGCCTCAATGGCGTGGTCGAAGACCCCTTTGGTGCGGGATCCTGCCTGATCCTGGTCGGCATTTTTTTCGCGGCCAAGCTCTACCGTATGACCCTGCTGACCATCAGCGACTATTACCGTGAGCGCTACGGCCGCACAGTGGAGGTGGCCTGCTCGCTGATCATCATGGTCAGTTATCTGGGTTGGGTGTCGGCCCAGGTTACCGCGCTGGGCCTGGTGTTCAACCTGCTCTCGGGCGGTGCGATCAGCCTGCCAGTGGGCATGACCATCGGCGTGGTCTCCATCCTGGCCTACACCTTGTTTGGCGGCATGTGGTCGGTGGCGGTGACCGACTTTGTGCAGATGATCGTCCTCGTGGTGGGCTTGAGCGTTATTGCTGTGTTTGCCAGCGGCATGGCTGGCGGGGCGGACAAGGTCATCAGCCTGGCCACCAGCCAGGACCTGTTTCGCTTTCTGCCTGAGCCCAGCTTCAAGGATATCGTGTTTTTCATTGCGGCCGCTATCACCATCATGCTGGGCTCGATTCCCCAGCAAGACGTTTTTCAGCGCGTCATGTCGGCCAACAGCGAGCGCGCGGCTACCCGCGGCCCGGTGATCGGCGGCGTGTTCTACATCCTGTTTGCCTTTGTGCCCATGTTCTTGGTGGCCAGTGCGCTGATCATCATGCCCGAGCGTACGGCCGAACTGCTCAAGGACGACCCGCAAAAAGTGCTGCCCACCCTGGTGATGGAGACCATGCCGTTTGCCATGCAGGTGCTGTTCTTCGGTGCACTGCTGTCAGCCATCAAGTCCACCGCATCGGCCACCTTGCTGGCGCCCAGTGTGACCTTCACCGAAAACATCTGGCGCCAGTTCCGCCCGCGCACCAGCGACAAAAACGAGCTGCGCACCATGCGCATCACCGTTCTGGTGTTCAGCCTGTTCGTGCTGGCCTATGCCATCAAAAGCCAGGGCACCTCGATTTATGAAATGGTCTCGGGCGCCTACCAGGTCACCTTGGTTGGCGCCTTCGTGCCCCTGGTCTTCGGGCTGTACTGGAAACGCGCCAGTACGCAAGGAGCGATCTTTTCCATCGTCCTGGGCATCCTGACCTGGGTGGTGTTTCTGGCCACGCCGGCCGGTGAAGAGTTCCCCGCGCAGCTTGCAGGCGTGCTGGCGGGATTGATGGGCATGGTCCTGGGCTCGCTGGGGCCGCAAGCCATTGCCAATCGCCATGCTGCGCACCTGAGTCACCCCGGGCTTTGAAGCTTGCCGGCTCGCGCTCAAGCATTCAGGGAGGACGTCGGCAAGAGCGATTCAGGAGTGCTCTTTGCTACAATTGCGCCCTTCGTCTGCAGCCTAGTTTGCTGCGAGTTTCGGGGTGTAGCTTAGCTTGGTAGAGCGCTACGTTCGGGACGTAGAGGCCGGAGGTTCGAATCCTCTCACCCCGACCATGGATTCATGAAAGCCCACCGATCTGTCAAGGTTGGTGGGCTTTGCTCTTATGGCGCTATTTGCTGGAGCCTGGGTCAGGGACTGATCGCTCTCGCACTTTTTCCGCAATCCGTTTGGCCAGGCGCGACTCATGAATAGGCCAGGTACTCCCTTGACCGCGGCCTCAAGGGCGGCATGCATTCCTGTGCGCCCCAATCGTCAGTGCCGGCGGCACTCAGACCCGATCAGACCCGATCGTTCACTTGTGCGGCTCTGCGGTGAGCCTCCAGCTCTTCCTCGACAGCTTGGCGATTGCGGTGACCGATGGGGCCGTCTTGCAAGGCCCGCGCGATGCCTGCCGTGGCGGCCAGCGCGCCGACGTAAATCAGCGGCGCCGCCGGAGGAAACAGCACGCCCAGGGCTACGGCGCCGGCCATGCCAAGTAGCCCGGCTGTGACTTTGGCAATGCGAGTAAACCAGCTGCTCGACTTCTTCACGCCCGCGCTCTCTGCCGCCTCGATACCCTCTTTGGCCCTGCGTTGGGCCCCGTCCTGACCCATCACAGGCGAGCCCATCGCGCGCGGCATGGTCATCGAGGCTCTTAGACCGATGGCCGAGTCCGAACGCTGAGCTTGCTCGGCCCGTGGCTGCAAGCCTCCAACCTTCTCCTCGATTTGCGCGGATAGCTCAATCCAGGGCGTACCCGCGGGCTGATCTTCGATGACTTTGGCCGATTGGCACCACCGGACCAGCGTCTCGGGCTCAAGGTCGTCAGCAGAGATCGGCTCCTTGAGCCTGGCGATGACTTGACGCAATTGACGGACGGCCTGTTGGCGTTGATTGTCGATGGGCTCTTGACCGTCTTGTTGAATCTTTTGCAACGCTTCAGGCTCCTCGGGCCGTGGAAGGTCACTCTGCAGATCCTGTATGCCCTTGTCCATCGTCCTGACCAGATGCTCGCGCAAGATCAGTGCCTGAAGCGCCTTCGTACCTTGTGATTCGGTGCTGAGCAATTGCACTTGGCGTGGCGTCTGCTGGCTCGGGACATGGACCCATCTTGCTGCTGCCAGTTCGGCTTGAACCTGAACTGCCGTATTGCGCAGGCCTTGCACCGCCCTGAGTTGCCGATCGGACATGGGTAAGGCAGCGTTGCGCGAACTCTGTTCATGTCCTATACCTTCGAGCAGAGTCCGGTCAGGCACTTCGCCCCATTTGTTGCCCTCTTCGATCTCTCGATCGCCGGCGATCCTGTCCCAGCAGGCTTGCCGCAGCAGCTCTAACTCGTCGGTGGTCAGGGTCTTCAAGGCTGCATCGAGGTTGTCTTGCACTTCGAAAGTTGCCCGGTCCGTGGGTAATTGCTGGCGCACCTGCTCCAGTGCTTTGGCCTCAGAAAACAACTTGACCAAGTCAAGCGTTCTTTCGCTGGCGCTAAGGGTCACCGTGTCCAAGTTGCCGTGGAAAGCCGGCATAGCGTTGGGGCCGGCCGAATAGACCTTGAGCCTGTCAGCGGCAGCAGCGCTCGCATTGACCCCGAACAGCTTGCGCAGGCCCTTGGGCTGATTGAACAATACCCCCCGGTTGGCGATCTCATAGAACTTGCCCTTTTCATCAAATGAAATCAGCAATGTTTTGGCTGACATCCCTGCTTGTTCAGCGTCTGTGAGGGGGCGGCCTTTGTCGACGCTGTCGATCAGCCCGTCGACGTGCTCTTGCATTTGGGGCTTCCACTTGGAAAGCCCTGATTCGTCCTTCATCAAGTCTGGAGGCACCTTGCTGGCATCAGGCCTGACGAACACTTCTGATGGCATATTGCTGCCCAGGCCGCCGTCCTGGTAGAAATGACCGTCTGGGCCTTGGACGCCCTTGAAGATGATCGGTATGGACATCGACATGCGCGCCGTCTCGCCGATGGGCCAGTCGGGGTGATTGTCGGCTCCGATATGTTTGGTTCGGTTTTCAGTGGTATCGAAAACCGCAAGGGTCAGGTTTTTGAAGCGTTCTGGCCTGATCCCAGCCAGCAATTGCAGGTGCCTAAAGGTCACGGGCGTACTCACGGGTGCCGAGGCCAGATCACGCAACTCCTGTTGGTCTTTGGGGCTCAACGCATTCAAGTCGGGCGGTGGATCTTCACCGAGCAATTCCTTGATGGAATCTTTGATTGACTCATCGATGAGCGAGACGATGGCCGAGGCTTCAAAGTAACCCTTCCCGAACTGAGTGTCTACAGCGTTATCCTTTCGTCGGAACATTTCCAGCGGGGACCTTGAGCTACTGACCTTGGCGAACGTCTCGGCGCTCAGGCCGCCTGCGATCAGCGAAGCAGTTAAGGCTCCAGCCGAGGTGCCGGCCACATGGCGCAATTGCTTGATGACCCCCTGGCTCTCCAGTGCCCTGACCTGACCGATGTATCCGATGCCCTTGGTGCCGCCGCCACGCAAGGCGAGATTTTCCAGTGAGGGGGCTGGTCTGATGATGGTCACTTTCCCCTTGTTGTCAAACAGCTGCGGCGCCCTGTCCAGATCGTCACTAAACTTTGCTCGAGTCTCCAATAGATATTTTTCGGCTTCTATCGATGCCTTCAAAATCTCCTTGCGCATGCCTGTGGCGTCCACGAGCTCACCTCTTGGAAAGTGACCCACGGCAATCTGTTTGATGCGTTGGAGCGCTTCTTGTTTGAACGAATCCATGGTGGGACCAGCAGGGCCCCAGAATCGGCTTGGGATTTCCTGCGCTATACGGTCCAACTCGCCTGCGTAGTGAGCGAAGAAATCCACTCGCAGCTGCATTTGGGTTTGCTCGCGCGTCATCACCTCCAACTTGACGGCGTTGGCGGCTTTGTTGGCTGGCTGACCACTGATCCCAGCTGCCTGCATGCGCTCTGTTTTTAGACTTGCGCTGCGCGCCCTATCTGCGTTGAGAAGCGACTTCGATTTCGTGTGGACGTATTGATGCTCCTGGCTGCGGTTGGTCGAGCGTATGTCGGAATTGGGGGGCGCGTAGCCCGCGTAGTTAACGGCTTGCTGCCAGTTTGAGAGGCCTCGGGCCTGGGTCAAGTTTGGCGCTAGTGTTTGGATGGTTGCCATTGTTTCAAGCCCCTGGGTAGGTTCAAGCAGCCCGCCAGACTCACCGAAAGACCAAGGTGTCGGGCACCCAGCCCGAGCTCAAGGCTTGCTCGATGAGCGTCTCGCTGGCTTGTTGCCTGAGCCGTAACAAGCTGCGCACCGCATCAGCCAGTTTGGGCAGGCGGGTGAGATCTTGCTCAGCGGTGGCCGGTGACAAGGTGGCCAACAACCTTAGGTTGTGGCGCCCATCGAGTCCCAGGCAGCAACCATGAGGATGCAGCAGGCCGTTCAGGCTTGCCAAGGTGGGTCCGAGGCTTGATCCCGGCAGGCCCAGACGTGGCCCCAAGTCCTGCAAGACCGCCGTGGCCATGCCTGGTTGGTCGTCTTCGGGCCACGCATGGCTGTAAACCAGGCCCGCTGGGTCGACCCATTGCCCGGTGTCCTGGGTCCGCGAGGCCAGCGCTTGCGCCCACTGCCCGGGCGTCCACTGTAAGTCCAGCATCCTGTCGATGTCGAGCCAATCATCCGGGCTCGGCGGCAGCATCTGCATCCCATCCGTGCGCTGGTCGGGCTCAATTGCGAAGAGGGTATGAAAGGCAAGCGCCCAAGCCGCAAAGTCAGCAAAGCCGCCCAAGCCGCGATCATTGGGCAGCAGCCAGACCTGCCATTGGAGTCGACCTGACACGGTTATAACCGGGACGATAGGACAGGCGCTGGCCCTCAGCCAACGCGCGGCCAAGGTGGCCCGTTCGGCAGCCGTATGAAGCAGCAACTTGTCCAGTTCGAGGTGTTTTTGGTCTTCGGATGCGCTTTGCAGGGCAACCATAAAGCGGCCGCCGGGCTCGTCCCAGGCGACAGACACATCGAGCCACAAATCGTCGCCCAGACTCAGTTCGAGTGTGAGCCCCTGATCATCTTGAGCTGTGTACTCGGGCACCTGAGCGCCCACCAGGCCCAGGCACTGAAGCAAGAACTCTTGCCGTCCCATGGTCACAATTTCGCCAGTGCGGCTTGAGCCATCTGGCCGACCTCGCTGGCGTTACTCGGCAAGCTGCTCAGGGCCTTGGCGGCCTCGAAAGCCTCTCGCGCGTCGTCGACGAGTCCTGCTGCGGCCAAGCATTCACCCATACGAAACGCACAGGCTGCGTCACTGGCGTCGAGCACGTAGGCTACACCATAGTGACGCATCGCATCAGCAATCTGACCAGCATCCTGCAGGCACAAACCCAGGCCAAAGTGAAAGCGCTGCTCCAGCGGAGCGGCTTGGACCAAAGCTTCGAACTGCACTGCGGCCTGGTCTATTCGCCCGCGGGCCAGGTGTTCACAGGCTTGCTCGTAGCTCTCAAGCAGCGCAACTGCGTCGGGCTCTGGCGCCGAAGGCCTCAACCCGAGGGCCTGACGCAATTGGCTCAGAGCGTCCTGCTCAGCGCGCACTCCCACCACAGGCCTTGCTTCGTCGGCTTTCATGGCTAGCCGCCTTCGGTCAGGGCCATCAGCTTACTCAGGCGCGCTGGTTCAGCAGATCGGTCGGGATGTGCTCCGCTTGGTCGGACCCGCCATCGGGCGCGGCCAAGCGTTCCAACACCACCACCCACTTGACGGCCAGATCGGCGAATCCCTCCAGCGCCTTTGCGAGAGCCCCAGAGTCTGGCAATTCGGACGGCGCCCATCTGCGGGCCAAGAAAACATCGCGGCCGTAGCGTTCCATTGAAAGGGTGGCTCCCCCTGTATCGCGCCAAAACAGGTTGGAAGCCAACAATTCTTCAGCCAGCTCGGCCTTGCCTTCCGGGGCTTTACCCAGGAGTGCTGCCAGCACAACCGCCTCATCGTCATCGATCGACAGGCTGATCGGGGGTGAGTTTTCCAGATTCAGCACGGCCAGATCTTCATCATCTGCCAGCAGGGTGGGAAGCCCCAGTTGCTCGCCAAGCTCGGCGACCAGTTCACGTGTGTTTTGGCTCATTGATCTACTTTCCTCTCTTCACCTTGAGAATACGCGTCTTCCTGCGAGTCGGTATCCGACGCATCAGGTCCCACACCGATCTCGCCTTCCAGCCTGCTAAGCTTGGGTTCGATGATTCTTTTAATAATGTCTCGCGCCATGCGTGCGCGGATTCCGTCACCCTTTTGGCTCCCGGCTGACAGATCGCCAGGTTTGATATCGCGAGATACGCCATCGCGCAGCGCCTCATCCATTTGTCGGTCAATCTCCACCAGCGACTGCCCCTCTACCAAGCGCCGGGTGAAGTCATGGGTAAATGCGAAACAGTCGTTAGCGCCTTGCTGTTTGGCGTTGGAGAGCATCTGCACACCTGTGTCGGGATTCCAGTCTTCCCCAAATACAGCACGGCCCATGTCTTTTATCGATTGCTGCAAGCCTTGCGCATTGGCGTAGTTGCGTTCTGCCGCACGCGGACTTTCGCCCTTGGCGTCGAGGTAGAGCACTTGCTTGTTTTTCAGGTCTAGCGCCAGCAGTACCGAGTGATCTTCGTGCAGTGAAAACCTCTTCCCCATCAGCGACAAGGGAATGGCGACGATGCTGGTCTGGTGGGGCTTTTTCAACTGTGCCTTCACAGCTGCGTTATCGACTAGCTTTTCTCGGACGGTTTCCAGGACCTCCTTGGTGGTCATTCGCTCTTGCTGGACCGACTCTATGGCTGATATGTCCGGGTCCAGAAGGAAGTGATCTGATCCATAGTTATTGTGCTGCACGTACAGGGCTTTGAGCCCGAGATCGACCACACTTCCTAGGGCAGATCGCCCCAGATTGAGAATTTCCCGGGTGCGCGCAATCTGTTCTTTCAATTCTGAAATATCCATAGCATGCGGAGGCAGGCGGGGCATGTCCGACTCAAGTAAATCGTCGGCAGGGGCTGATACTTCTTCTGCAGTTGGTACATCGTTGGCCTTCACCTGACCCTCTGAGCGGCGTTGGATCTGGGTAAGCCTTTCGTCGAGTTGCCCAACTTCCTGGTCGAGGATGCCGATTTGATTGTTGTTTTGGCGGCCCAACAACTTCTGGCTCAGCGTATGCGCGCCCCGCAGCACAAGCGATTGGCTCAAATTGGTCACACCGTTAGCTGGCAGCGACTTTAGGTTCCATTTGTCGCCAGACACCCAGACCTTTTGGATCTCTTCCAAAATCGCGTGGGCTTTGGATCTTGTTAGCCGCTGATTGCTCGAGTAGGTGGAAAAGGCTTTGTCGATGACATCACCACCTTCCCAATGGTCCAATCTTGGGTCTGAACCCATGCGCAGAGCCACAGCTGCCTTGAATGCGTTCCACTGCTTGGGGTTTTCAACATGGCGCGTCCACCGCCCAAAGGTGAGCGTGTTGAGCAGACGGCGGACAAAAGTTTCTCCCGTGGTGGGGCGCCGCAAGGTAATGGGAGCTCCCCCGCCTTCTCCAACAGCCGGACGCTCGGATCCGGACTTGGAGAAATAAACACGCGTATTCAGGCTGACGCCGGTATTGAACTGCAGATTCACAGGCATGGCTGTACCCCTCGGTTGGTTCAGATATTTAATTATGAGGCCAAGGTCGGCTTACCAGCCGTCCCTGCCCGGTTTGCCCGATGGCGGCCTCCTGGGCATGTTGAGCGCATACGAGGGCCTTGATCGGAAACCAGATGCTCTAAGGTCGAAGACTCGAACTTCGACCACCCTTGCAGACCCTCGGCCGAAAGACTTGGCCGGGTGTTCCAGCCTATGCCAGGATGCGAGCAGGACGCCCTATGGCTCAGCTCGAGGACGGTGTCGGTCAGTGTCCCCGCTCCAGGCGTCCGCCGGACTTGCGCTTCGACTCTGACCGAGTCATATCCGGTACGCCGTCTGTGCGGCGCCCGCCGCATTTTCAGGAGAGAAGTCTTTTGTACTCATTTCCGAGCTGCTCGGTGGTCCCAGCGTTGTCCAGATGCCCGTGTCCGGTGGCCTTGAGGGTGACTTTGTCTGCGCCCAGACGGTCGATGAGGCCCTGGCCCATTTTCTCAGCGCCGGGTCCTAGCGCCTCGGCGTCATAGGTCACCAGCATGGGCGGTGCCGCCTCGGGCTTGAGAGCCTTGACCTTGGCCTGGCAGTCCATCGGACCTGCCCCCCATCGGCCGATCTGACCCGCCAGAGACCCGGTCACGCCGCCCCCTGAATGTGCCTTGGCGGCGTTGAAGACGCTGGTCATGGGCCTGTCGTAGACCACGGCCTTGAGGTTCAGGCCTTGCCGCTGCGCCGATTCCTGGATCTTGGCTGCTACTGTAGCTCCCATGGAGTAGCCATGGACCACGATTTGCTCGGGCTTGAAGCCCATCTTGAGCAGTTCATTGAACATCGCATGGCCATCTTTGTAGACGCTGTCCTTGCTGGGTAAGCCGCCATCGCTGTCGCCGTAGCCACGATAGTTCACGCTCATGACATTGGCCTCAGGCTGGCCGTGCGAGTACATCTTCGCCAGTTCATGGCCCTGGTCCTGAGCGCAGCCGCCTGAGCCCGTCAAAAGGAGGACGACCGGGCGGGAGACGTCGGGCTCACCCGCAGGCCCGCCCGAGCTTGCAGGTGAGAAGAAGTTGCCGCGCATGGCCTGGCCTGAAGATGTGGTGACGGTCACTTCGTTCGCATTACCCATCTCTCGAATCTTTGTGTTGGCCAAGGTCCGCGCGTCTTCGTCTTTGCGAGCTGCCTCTTGTCCGAATACACAGGTACGCATCAGGGGCGCGTTGACCGCACGGTTGAGCAGTACGGCTCCCCCGATGACGGAACCTAGCACCGTCAGAGCGATTCCTCCGGTCAGTACGCCAGCGGCAATCAGTCCGCCAGCGAGCAACGCCTTGCCCAGCAGGCTCAGGCCTGACTTGAGTGCGCTCGAGCGGGGGACCAACTGTGCTGGTGCTTGGGCACTGGGCTTGAGTTGACCCATGCGCCCGCCATCCGGCGGTGAGGTCTTCAACTGCGCGCGGATGTGCCCACCCCTGTCGACGGTGGTTTGCGCGCGTTCGGACAGTCGGCCTGCGGGCTTGAACTGTGCACCAGGCAGTTCCTTGTAGAGCTCTGAGACCCCACTGAACGAGCCGCTTCTTTGTACGCCGTTCATAGTCTTAGACGAAATTCGCTGGTATGGGCTCCCGCCTCGGCTCAGGAAGCCCTAGCAAGTATTCTCCCAATTCATCCGCTTCCTGCGTCTCCATGGGGGTCTGCAGGGCCTGCAGCGCTGGGCCGTCTGCGAACTTTCTGGACCAGCCCTCTACCAACAGGAGAAAATTGTTGAGATGTCCCTCCAAGACATCTTCGTCGAGATGCTCCAAGGGCACCTGATGCACCAGTGTCACCAAATCTTCGCTCGGGTGCATGGCAAAGTGAGCGCCTAGCAGGTCAGGGTGGGTTAGGTTGGCGCTGAGCAGGGCGCGCCAGAATTCGCTGACTTTGTCTTGCGCCACGATCGCCGGCACAGAGGCCAAGGGTGCATAGATCCGCAGGCATGCGGCCGACTCCAGATACTCAAGACATACCGTGGTGTCTTGATAGTCCAGTGCCTGGGTCCCCTGTTCGTCAAGCTCGAGTTTTTCAACGCCGCAGCGGGCGGCGACGTTGCTGAGCATTAGGTTGAGTGCTGACAATGGGTTCATGGGGTCCTCTGCTCCATCCGCGCGGGGCCTGGCGAAGCTCGCACGCGCAAGCTGGGGTTACGGGGTGAATGGCCAGGTTAATTCTACGTAGCAGCGCACTGGCCGCAAGCTGCGCTCAGCCTGGAGCCTGTTTCCTGATGGTCAACACGCGCCAACAGTGATGCGCCATGATCCCGATGGTCAAGGCCTGAATGGCCACAGCGACCATGATCAAGGGGCGCTCTACGAGGGAGGTGTCGACGATGGTGTTGGGGATTTCGACGAGCTTGATGGCGACTTCGGAAAACAGCCCCAGCACCACCAGCCAGACGCCTGCGTGGTGGGCCGTTTTGTCCAAGGCCTGTTCGAACACTTCATAGCCTTTTCCGATCAAGCCGGCCATCTCGCGGAAGGATTCGCGCTCTTCCAGCGCAACGCCATAGCCGATCAGCACGACAGCCAGCCCCTCGATCACTTCGATCAATTCATGCTCAAGGGTTTTCCAGTCCATCTTGCTTGAACCGGAGAACAAGTCGGCGACGTCATCGCCTATCATCTTCTGATGGTCCCATCACTGCATACCTTGGCTCGCTGCCTCTCCAGCGTTCAGGCTACCTTTGTCGGCTTGGCTTTGACGTTCTCGGCGCCAGTACTTATTGCTCAGACAACTTCGAGTAAGGTGGATGTGCCCGTCCTGGGTTCGAAATGTAATGAGCGGGTCAAGGATGTCAGCACGGTCCGTGGCGAGTTGCGGGTGCCGGCTGTGAGCAGTGGGCCGCTGCCTGCGGTTGTTCTGCTGCACAGTAACGCTGGCGTGGTTGGGGTCGGCGATTTTTACGCCCGTGCGCTCAATGCTGCGGGCATCGCCACGCTGGAGCTGGACTCCTATGGCAGCCGTGGCGTGCGCAATGGCAATGACCGGACAGCGCCCGTGCTGTGCGACCGGCTTCAAGATGCCTGGGGGGCCTTGGTTTTTCTGGCCCAAGATGGTCGGTTCAATCCTCGGCAAATTGGTGTGGCCGGCTTTTCCAGCGGCGGTGCTGTTGCGATCATGGCGGGCATGGGCGTCAGACCGCCACGCCTGCCGCGTGACGGCCTTGCCTTGCCCAAAGATCGGGTCTTTGCAGCGCATTTCGCGCTGTACCCAGGCTGCGCCAACATCATGGACGATCCCCAGCGCATCCGTTCATGGATCAACCCCGGCCGCCCGCAAAACTGGGGCAGTACGGGCAAGCCCATTCACATCACCTCTGGCACCCGGGACGATTTTGATCTCGACCCCAAGGTCGATTGCCTGCGCATGGCCCAGGAGTTTCCTGACATCGCCGGTCAACTGACGGTGCGACTGGTGGAAGGGGCCACGCATGCCTTTGATTGGACCCACCCACCGCCCCCCGCTTACAGCCCATTTGCCAAGGCGCAAAGCGGCGCCATGGTGACCATGAGCTACTCGGCCCAGGAAGCAGAAACGGCTCGAACAGAAATGGTTCAGTTTTTTCTGAGTAAGCTGAAATAGCCGGTTGAAGGCTCGCCCCGTTCACCCATAAGTCAAAGCCGGCCTGCTGGCTTGGTTGGCGCTGGGCCTGTCTGCCGCCGAGGGCCGCTCATGGGGAATGCTATGGTGTGGCCTCGAAACAAGGAGACGAAGATGCGTCAGATCTGGGCCCTCTTCGCCCTGATGGTGTTGCCGGCGGCCTCATGGGCTCAGACCAGGGTGTTGGCAGAGGTCTGCGCCGATCCTCCCCACCAGAAGTCCTGCATCAGTGCGCAAGGCGCGCTGTCCCTGGCTCTGTCTGGCGCTCGACAAAGTCCGTCAGAAGTCATCCTGGGTCAGAATAAGACCGCAGGCTTGGTCCACCTTCAGCGCCTGTCCTTGACCGGGGCCGAATCGCTGGCGCTGGGCATCACTGAAGTGGTGGAAATAGACGCCGCCACCGGCACTCGACCTGACTGCCGCGCCTGCGTGCCCAAGATGATCATCTCGGTCTTGGAGTTTGCCCAGGGTCGTTGGAAGCTCGCCGCGCAATCGAAGGAGCTGGGCGGGCTTGGCGGCGTAGGGCAGCTTCGGATCGATCTGAAGACGGTCGACCTCGGGAGCCGCCGCCTGCTGATCGCCATGGCGGCTGGCTTTACCGGACAGGGGGTGACGGAAACAGGCAACGCCTATTTTCTCGCCAGCCTGGAGCCTGTGGGCCGCCTGAGCCGCTCGGTCATCGACCTCGGATTCATCAACACCGGCTCTTATTCCTGCGGCAGCGGCCTGGGCCAAGAGGAATGGATCATCGCAACTGAGGTACTGGTTCTGCGCCGCAAGGACTCGATGCCCGAGTTCCTGACCGTCAGGACCGACCTTGCGTGCAAAGGTGACAAGGCTGCGCACAGCAGCGCGCCGCTCGTGTACCGGGTCAACGTCAGAACGCTAAAGATAGAGCGGGCTCGCTGAGCCCTCCCTGAACCCTCGCTGGCCCAGCTTTGCGCAGTGCACGGCTTGCTTAAAGGCAAGTAAGGACGCGGAGTGCTCTGCTAGGATCTGCGGCTGCCACTTTCACCCGACAAGGAGACACGATGTTGCGCCCATGGATTTGCAGTGGAGTTTTGTTTCTTCAACTCGGCCTTGCTTGGGCGCAGAGCTACCCCACCAAGCCCATACGTTGGGTGGTGCCCAGCACGCCCGGCGATGGGTCGGACATCGTCGGCCGCTTGCTGGCTGAGCGGATCTCCCGCGATCTCGGTCAGCCGGTGGTGATCGAGAACCGGCCCGGCGCGGGGGGTGTGCTCGGTTCGGATGCAGTGGCCAAGTCGCCGGCCGACGGCTACACCATGATCGTGGGCAATGCCGGCTCTCACGGTGTCAATGGCGGCATCTATCCCAAGTTGCCCTATGACATCGTGCGCGATTTCGTTCCTGTGGCCATGATCTGCACCGCGCCCAATGTGATGGTGCTCACACCCGGCATCAAGGCCTCCAGCGTCAACGAGTTCATTGCCTATGCCAAGGGCAATGCAGGTCAGCTCAATTACGCCTCCGGGGGTGTTGGCAGTTCTGCCCATTTGTCGGCCGAGCTGTTCAAGAGCCTGAGCGGCATCGACATGGCCCATATTCCCTACAAGGGCTCCGCGCCGGCGGTGGCGGCGGTGCTCGCCGGTGAGTCCCAGGTGATGATAGGCAACCTGCCGCCCTGGGCTGCGCAGATCAAGGCAGGCAAGGTCAAGGCCTTGGCGGTGACCACCGCACGGCGCCACCACAGCCTGCCCGATGTGCCGGCACTGGCCGAGTTTCTGCCTGGCTTTGAAACCGTGGCCTGGTTCGGCGTGCTGGCTCCTGCCGGCACCCCCCAAGCCATCGTCGAGCGCATCAACGGCGTGATCAATCAGGCGCTGGAGCAGCCTGAGATCAAGGCCAGGCTGGCCCTGAGCTCTTGTGATCCGGCTGGCACCACCCCGCAGGCTTTTGCCGCACGGGTCAGTGGCGATGTGGCACGCTGGAAGAAGCTGGCGGCTGAAAGAAACATTCGCGCCGAGTAGGCCTGCGCGGGCGGGCCTGGCTCAGCGATTGAGCAGGGATTCAATGCCCGGCGGCACCGCTTGGTAGGGGTGGGCGGCTAGCAAGGACGCATCGAGTTGCTGCACCGATGCCGCGGCCAAAGGCTGCTGTAGACAGCCCTGCCTGATCTGCAGGTCCACCCCAGTGCTGACCGTGTCGCTCAACTCGCTTTCTTCGAACTGCAATTCCAGCATCTCACACACGGGCGCGGCCAGGCCGACCTGCAGACTCTGCCAGGTGCACACTGGCCCGGTCGGGTTGTGGGGGGAAAAGCCGACGCCATGCTCGGCCGCCCGCTGCGCGATGCGCAGCATCTCCCAAGGCCCGCCGCAGTACTTCACGTCAGGCATCACCACATCGTAGAGGGCCTCGTCGAACAGGGTCTGAAAGGCGGCCAGCCCCACCTGGGTTTCAGCGGCCGCCAGTTGCACGCCCATGGCATTGGCTGCGCTACGGATGCGCCGGATCGCATTCCAGTTGGCATGGGTTTCGGCAAGCGGGCATTCAAACCAACGCAGGCCCACTGGCTGCAAATCGCGCAGGGTCTGCAGGGCGTGTTCTTCGTCAAAGCGCCAGTGGCAGTCGACCATGAGCTCGGCCTGTGGGCCGATCGCATCGCGCAAGGCCAGCAGGCAGTCGATGCCGTGGTGTATGCGCGCTTGCCCATCGGCAGTCGCGCACATAGCAGGAGTCAGCCCATCAAAAGGCGCTGCCTTGAAGCGCTGGAAGCCCTGGGCCTGCGCGCGTCGGGCGGTGGCTGCAAAACCGGCGGGGCTTCGATCGACGGTCGCCCGGTTGATGTTGGCATACAGGGGCAGTTGCTCACGCTGCGCGGTGCCGAGCAGCGCATAGGGGGCCAGGCCAGCGTGCTGCGCCTGCAGGCTGAGCAGGGCCTGCAACAACGCGCTGGCTACCGCAGCGCCAAGCAGGCCGCTCACGGGTCCGGGCCAGGCTTGCGCCTCCTGGACGGCCTGATGAAGGTCCAGCCCGAGCCAGGACGAACGCTGCTGCGCCGTCAAGGCATCGAGTGCCGGCTCCCAGCCGTTGAGCGAGCCTTCACCCCAGCCGATGGCGCCGCTGGAATCGCGTACCGACAGGAACCACCAATTGGTCTTGTTCGACACATGCAGCACATGGCTGCTGATGTCGCGCAGGGTGGGTAACTTACTTTGCTCTTGCATATCAGGGGGACTTGGCGGGCGGCGCCGACACCTCGATCAGGATCTCGTTGCGGCGAAACATGGGCGGGGTCCAGGGCGGGTCGTAACGCGCCAGTTGGGGGGCGCTGGTCGGAGACAGGGCCTGCTGCCGGGCCCATTGCGCGGCCTCCTGCGTTTTGGACGCTACCCGCGATTCGGTGGTGAATCCGGAAAATTTGTGAGCCACAAACCACTGGGGCGGTAGCTCGCGCAGTTGCACCGCGGGGTTGCGCGGCTTGGGTATGCTGGCCAGGGTGTACTGGCTGGGCATGACAAAGTGCATCCGCCAGGGCCCCGACTCAGGCAGTCCGGCCTGTGCTTGCAGGGTGACCGGTGCTGTCATGGCGATCTTGGCCGACTGGGGCTCCATGGTGACCGGTGCCGTCATAGCGATCTTGGCTGAGCCCTCGCTGGTCTGGTTGTTGCCGAAGATGAAGTCGGCCAGCAGCTGAAAGCCCTTGCGGGAGGCCTGGTCCATATCCCCCTCGACCACCGTCTGCGCGACCAGCAGCGCCTGATAACGCCTGAGCTCAAAGTCGCCTTGAGCGCTGATGACTTCGTAGCGGGGCTCTTCAACGGCCATGGCCAGGCTGCTCATCAAGAGCAGGGCTAAAAGTCCAAACCTGTGCAGCAGTTTGTAGAGCATCGAATTTCTCCGGGCCGACTAAGCAATGCATGAGCGCGTGTATGGGGGCGGCAATGCGTCATGCTACAACCATTCCACTGCCGAGCACGGTATGGGGGACAGACCCTGCGCGTCACCGCCTTGCTGCGGCGCTGGCGGGCTGAAACAGGATGGCCAGGCCTCAGTCGTTCTTCATACGCGCCGCCTTGGCCACGGTGCCCAGGCGCGCGCGTTCGGCGTTCACCAACTCACCGAATAAGGCTCGCGTGCCGCCGATAGCTTCTATGCCGTCACCGAGGCTACGCTCAAATTGCGCAAGCCACGCTCAATTTGCTCGCGCCGCTGCAAGGGGGGCAGGCTGTCGGCTTGCAGCACCACCTCCTTGATTTGATGCGCCAGGCTGAGCAGTAACTGGCTATCGTCTGCACCTGGCGCAGCGGGTTGACGCAGCACCACATTGCAGGTCCAGGTCGGTACCTGCTGCTCGACCGCCGCCGGGCTCGCCAGCGCCTGTTCGATGCCGCGTGCCAGGTGGCGGCGCAGCAGCATCACCCCCCGGTCCGAGCTGCCTCGGTGCTCCAGAGCGTGGACCGCGATGGGACGCTGCGAGACCTCGGCCTCCCAGTCGCCGGTGTTGCGCTGCATCTCTTCGTAGCTGCGGTGCCGGGTCTGGCCATAGATGTCGATCTGCTCGAACCCCACCTGATCCGGCTTGCCTATGCCCTTGACCTCCAGCGCGTCGCTGAAATGGCGCAGACCGAAGATCCAGCAATGGGTGTCGTCGATAGGCACGGTCCAGCGGGTGGCACCGACCCGCTCGAAGAATTTTTCTTGCTGGCCGTCTTCCCAGAAACCGGCAACCTGGCCGAAGTTTGGAAAGCCCACTTCATTAAAGCGTATCCAGACGTTCTGGCCGATGCGCCGTGAGGTCAGGTAGCAAACCCGGTCGCCGTGCTCGAACCAGTCGGTGGCCGGCATCTCGCCCCAGGCTTCGGTCAGTTGGATCTCGCCCATGCGGCTGTGCAAGAAGACCGCATGCAGGGGATCCATCAGGTTCTCATGCACCTGCAGCCAGTTGCAGTCGTGCGACAGGGCATAAGGCCGGTATTGAACATCGGGCAGGTTGAAGGTGTCGTAGTCGGGGAAGGCCGGCATCTGCTCGGGATGCCCCAGGTAGGCAAAGACCAGGCCGTGCCGCTCTATCGTTGGGTAGGCGCCTTGCCGCACTTTGCGCAACAGTGGACTGTCGGGCGGCTCGGCCGGCGCGTTCAAGAGCTGGCCGTCGATGCCGTAGTGCCAGCCGTGGTAGCAGCAGACGATGCCGCAATCGGTGATGCGGCCAAACTCCAGTGAGGCGCCGCGGTGGCAGCAGTGCAGGTGCAGCAAGGCACTCTGGCCGGCTTTGGTGCGCAGCGCCACCAGATCTTGGCCGAGGATGCGCACCTTGACCGGCAGGTCCTGCAACTGAGACGACAGGCACACCGGCTGCCAGTGGCGCCGCATCGCCTCGCCCATGGGCGTGCCCGGCCCGGTGTGGGTCAGCAGGCTGTCTTCGGCCGGAACCTCGCGCTGCAGATAGCCCTCGAAGCGGCCTTTCGGTGCTTGTATGCTCATGGTGTGGCTTCCTACAGGCCGAGATAGGCCGACTTGATGGCGGGGTCCTGCATGACCTCTTGGCTCGCACCCTGCATCACGATGCGGCCAGTCTCGAGCACATAGGCCCGCTGCGAGATGCGCAGCGCCAGATCCACCCGCTGCTCGACCAGCAGGACTGCCATGCCGCCGGCGTTGAGCTGCACGATGATGTCGGCCAGGGTATCGACCACGATGGGTGCCAGCCCGAGCGAAGGCTCGTCGAGCATGAGCAGGCGCGGCCTCGACATCAGGCCGCGGGCAATGGCCAGCATCTGCTGCTGCCCGCCCGAGAGCGTGCCGGCTTTTTGATCGCGCCTTTCCCTGAGGATGGGGAACAAGCCCAGCACCCACTCCAGCGTCTGCTCAAAGGGGGCTCCCTGCTCGGGCGCGCGCAGCGCGCCCAATTCCAGGTGTTCCCACACGCTCATGTCCTTGAACAGCAGCCGGCCTTCGGGTACATGGGCCAGGCCCAGCGCCAGAATCTGGTGGGGCGCCAGAGCGTCGATGCGCTGGCCCTCAAAAACAATCTGACCGCTGCGCGGACGCAGCAGGCCTGAAATCGTCTTGAGCGTGGTGGACTTGCCGGCGCCGTTGCCACCGACCAGGGTGACGATCTCACCGGCGCCCACCGTCAGGCTGATGCCCTGCAGCGCGACGCGGTGGCCGTAGGCCACGCTCAGATCCTGCAACTCAAGCATCCACCTTCTCCCTGCCCAGGTAGACCCGGATCACCTCGGGGTTGTTGACCACCTCTGCCGGCCGGCCTTCGGCGATCTTGCGGCCGCTGTCGAGCACGATCACCCGGTCGCACACGCCCATCACCACTTTCATGTGATGCTCGACGAGCAATACAGTGATACCGCGCTCGCGGATGCGCTGGATCATTTGCACCAGCTTGGCACCTTCGTCCGGGTTCATGCCCGCTGCCGGTTCGTCGAGCAGCAGCAGGTGCGGCCCGCTGGCCAGCGCGATGGCGATTTCCAGCTTGCGCTGCTCGCCATAGGGCAGGGCGTGGGCCAGCATCTCGCTGCGGTGGGCCAGGCCAACAAAGTCGAGGATTTCCAGGGCCATGGCCTGCACCTGCGCCTCCTCTTGGCGCCAGGCTGACCGGCGTAAAAAGGCGCCCAGCCAGCCCTGCTGCTGGCGCACATAGCGGCCGGTGCGGATGTTGTCGAGCACGTTTAAGTGAGGGAACAGGCTGGTGATCTGGAAGGTGCGGGCCACGCCCAGCCTGGCCATCTCGTGGCTGGCCAGCGGCGTGCAGTCGCGCCCTCCAAAGACGATGCGGCCTTCGCTGGGCGGCATCAGGCCGGCCACCATATTGAAGAGGGTGGTCTTACCCGCGCCGTTGGGGCCGATCAGGCCGACCACCTCGCCAGCGGCCACTGAAAAACTCACGTCCTGTACCGCCACCAGTCCGCCAAAGCGCCGGCTCAGGCCTTGGACCTGCAGCAAGTTGGTGTTCTCGCTCATGAGCGCCCCCTGCGCTGCAGCAGGCGCTGCCACAGGCTGACCAGCCCGCCGGGCAGGAACAGCACACAGCCGATCAGCAGGGCGGCAAACACCACCATGCGCCAGGAGCCGACCGCGCGCAGCCATTCCAGCAAGACGATGTAGACCAGGGCGCCCACGATCGGACCCAGGGTGGTGCCCTTGCCGCCGACGATGACCATGATCACCAGCGCCGACATATAGGTCAGCGACATCAGTTCGGGGGTGATGACGCGCAGGTAGTGACCATAGAGCGAGCCGCCCACGCCGGCCATGGCGGTGGCCACGGTAAAGGCCATCCACTTGGTGCGAAAGGTATCGATGCCTATGGACTGGGCCAGTTCGGGGTTTTCGCGCACCGCCACATAAGCCCGGCCGGTACGGCTTTTCTCCAGGGCGCGGCAGGCATAGATGCCCAGCACCAGAAAACCCAGCGCCAAGAAATACATGTTCTGGGCCAGGGCGAAATCCAGGCCCAGGCTGTCGATGCGAAAGGCCGGGATTTGCGATATGCCCATGGGGCCGCGGGTGACGTCAACCCAGTAGTTGGTGATGGTCTGCAAGATGGCGCCAAAGCCCAGGGTGAGGATGGCAAACTGCGGCCCGACGATGCGCAGCGCCACAAAGCCAATCACCAGCCCGAACAGCCCGGCCACCACGCCGGCCAATACCGGCCCCCACCAGACGGGCAGGCCCAGGTTCATCACCAGCAGGGCCGAGGTGTAGGCGCCGATGCCAAAGAAGGCGGCGTGGCCGAAGCTGAGCTCGCCCAGATAGCCAATGATGATGTTCAGGCTCAACGCCAGCAGGCTGTAAATAGCCCACAGGGTCATCATGTGCAAGATGAAGTCGTTGCCGACCACCAGTGGCGCCAGCAGCGCGCCCAGCAGGGCCAGGCCCCAGGCCCAGTTGCGAGAGGGTTGGCTTGTCATTTGCGCATGGGGGGCGGGTTGAACAGGCCGTTGGGCCGCCAGAGCAGGACCACGATGATGATCGCGTAGCCAATGGCGTCCTTGAAGCCCATGGAGATATAGCCACCGCCCAGCGATTCGGCCACGCCCAGGATCAGTCCGCCAAACAGTGCGCCGGTGACGCTGCCCAGGCCGCCCATGACCACCACAATGAAGCCTTTGAGCACTGCCCAATCGCCGACGGTGGGAAAGAGCATGGCGGTCGGCCCGACCAGGGCACCGGCCAGAGCCGCCAGCGCGCAGGCCAGGGCAAAGGTGTAGGCATGCACAAAGCGCGTGTTGATGCCGGTCAGCGCCGCGCCGGCGGGCTCTTGCGCGGTGGCCTGCATCATCTTGCCCATGCGGGTGTAGCGGATGAACCAATAGACCGCGGCAATCAGCACGCTGGCCACCAGGATCACGCCCACCCGCTGCTGGGTGACGGTGATGTCGCCGAGGTTAATCATCTCGTCGGAATAGGGGGTGTCCATGTATTTCGGATCGGCGCCGAAGACGGCTTCGGCCAGATTGGTCATCAGCAGCGCCAGTCCCAGGCTGGACAGCAAGATGGTGAACTCATGCTCTTTTTTCAGCGGTTCAAAGAAGAACCGGTTGGCCGCGATGCCCGCTGCTGCCACCAGCACGGTGGCCAGCAGCAGCGAGGGGACGTAGCCCAGGCCCAGGACCTTGAGGCAGTAATAGGTGGCGTAGGCGCCAAGCATGTAGAACTCGCCATGGGCAAAGTTGACGATGCGCAGCACGCCGAAGACCAGGGTCAGGCCCATGGCAATGAGCACATAGCCCATGCCATTGGCCAGCCCGTTGATCACTTGTTGAAGAAAAACCATGCAAAAGCCTCAAAGGGCGCGCCCCGGTGGCGCGCCCGTGTGGGGAGTATCAGTTGTTGACGGCGATGATCTTCTTGTCCTTGACCTGCACCAGATAGATGCTTTGCATGGCCTGGCCCTTGTCGCTGAAGTTCACATCGCCCAGCAGGGTGTTCCACCTCTGGCCACGGATGGCCGCGGAGATCTTGTCGTAGGCGCGCGGGTCGCCGGCTTTTTCAATCGCGCCTGCCAGCACTTCCACGGCTTGCGCGCCCAGCGAACCGATGAAGGAGGGCTCGTTCTTGAACATCTTGCCGTATTGCTCGATCCAGCGGCGCGACATCGGGCGCTGGCTTTCGGGCGAGAACAGCGAGATCGAGTAGACGCCTTCGAGCGCCGGGCCCGAGAGCTCAACCAGCTTGGGGTTCATATTGCCGGCCGACGCAATGATGGTCCCACGGTGGCCGCTTTGACGCAGCTGGCGGTAGATGGTGGCGCCTTGCGAGGTGTTGATCGCCGAGACATAGATGGCATCCGGGCTTTGGCTGCGCAGCTTGGTCAGCGCGGTGCTGAAGTCGGTGTCAGTACGGTTGTAGAACTCGTTGCCCTTGACCTCGATGTTGCAGGCGCTGAGCAGCTTTCTGTAGTTGTCGACCTCCAGGCGGCCGTAGTCGTCATTGATGGTGATGAAGGCCACCGACTTGGGCTTGATGTTCTCGCAGATGAAGCGGGCATAGCGGTCCGACATCATGGTCGATGTGGCGTTGAGCCTGAACAGCAGGTTGTGCCCTTCTTCTGTGACCTTGGGATGTTGCGCCGAGGTGACCATGTGGATGATCTTGTCGCGGGTGACCTCTTTCTGGCCCAGTGCCACCGCGCTGAACCAGCCGCCGACGATCAGGTCGACCTTGTCTTGCTCGATGGCGCGCTTGGCGGCCGACACGCCTTCTTCGGGCGATCCCTTGTCGTCATAGGTCACCAGCTGCAGCTGCCGCCCGCCCAGCACGCCGCCATTGGCATTGATGATGGCCACCATGGCCTGCATGCCTTCCAGGGCGAGCTGGCCGTCAAAGGCGCCCGCGCCCGACAGCGGGTTGATGGCGGCAATGCGCACCGGTGGCTTGGCCTGGGCCCAGGCACCGGCCGTGCCCAGCGCCAGCGTGGCGCACAGCAGGGTTTTGACCCAGTGTCGTTTGCTTGTAATCATGGTTTTGTCTCCTATCGGGTTGAGGTTGCGGGTGAAAAAAAGATACGTTTATTGCACAGGCTCGAAGCTGTAAGCCGCTGCCTTGCGGCGAATGCATCCAGCATGCGGCGCGCCGAAGTGGGCTGGAAAGAGCAGGGCCTGGCGCTCGGCGCAAAACTCGAGCAGGCGATGCCGGCTGTGGCGGGCGGTCTGCGCGTCTTCACAAAAGCGGCTGTTCCAGTCGGGCCGGTAGACCTGCAGGGGTTGATGCAAGGCGTCGCCGGGAAATACCGCGCATTGCTGTCCGTCGTCGAGCACCACCATCATCTGGCCGGCGGTGTGCCCGGGCAGGCTCTGCAGGCTCAGGCCGGGCAGCACGGTGCTGATGTCGTCGGCCAGCTCGCTCAGGCCGGCGTCGACCACCGGCTGCACGCTGTCGGCGATCACCGGCAGGTTTTCGGGCAGCTTGGCGCTGCCTTGCCCCTGCGCGCTCCAGTGGGCCCATTCGGCCGCGCCCCAGATATAGCGTGCGCGTGGGAAGGTCGGCACCCATCGCCCGCCTTCAAGACGGGTGTTCCAGCCCACATGGTCCACATGCAGATGGGTATTGATGACCAGGGTGACATCTTCTGGCGCCACCCCGGCTGCACGCAGGCGCTCCAGATAGGGATGTTGCAACTGGTGGAAGCGCTCGAACAAGGGCAGGGCGCGGGTCTTGAGGTTGCCGCAGCCGGTGTCGATCAGGATGGTGTGTTGCTCGCTTTGCAGCAGCCAGGAATGCATGCTCGACATCAGCCGCTCGCTGCCCGCGTGCCAGAAGCCCTCGGTCTTGAGCTGCGGATGCGACTGCAGCACCTGCGCGTCGAAGTCCGGAAACAAAAACTCAGGCCGAAAGCCCGGCGTGAGCATTTCTTCAATGCGGGTGATGGTGTAGGGCCCGATGCGCGCCACGCTGGTGTTGGCCGCTGTCATGGCGCGGCGGTGGGCTCGAGCTCGTGGGCCAGGGCGCAGCGGCGCAGGGTGCGGCGCTCGCTGGGGTCAAAGTCGGGCCTGGCATGCTGCAGCAGCAGGTTGTCCCAGATCACCAGGTCGCCCTCGGCCCAATGGTGCTCGTAAACAAAGGCGGGATCGCTCAGGGCCTGATTGACTTCGTCAATCACGGCGCTGCTGCGCTCTTGCGCTAGGCCGACGATATCGGTGGCGGTGGCCTGGCTGATCATCACGATGCGTTGATCCGACCAGGGGTGCTGCGCGATGGCTGGATGCACATGACTGACAGTGATCTTTTCCACTTTGGCATCGACGCCCTGGCCGTAGTCCACATCGCCGTAGTGGAACTGGTGGCGGACCTGGCTGCTTTTTAGCAAGTCAACGGTGGCCGGCGAAAGCCTGTCGAGCACCCGGCCGGTGTGGGTAAACAGGGTATGACCGCCGCGCTGCGCCACCTCCACGCCGTAGAGCATGATGGCCTTCATCGGATAGGGGTAGTAGCACTGGTCGGAATGGAAGAGCAGCTCGCCCTTGCCGAAGGTGCCGTCGGTGCGGGTGTTGGATACGTAAGTGATATCGCTGCTGGTCTTTTGCACCGGCCCTTGGCGAGAAAAGCGGCCAAAGTAGCGCGCCAGTCGGGCCTGCTGTCCATCGTCCAGGTGCTGATGGCGAAACAGCAAAAGGCCGTGGGTGTGCAGCAGTCGCCTGAGTTCAGCGATCAACTCGTCGGGCAGCGCTTGGGAGACATCGAGTCCTTCGATGGCCAGGCCCAACTCGGGCGACAGTGCGGTGTGTTTGAGCATCCCTCTTTATTTATAAATATCTTTGCGTCTGCCTCTGACGCTGGGCGCATTCTAGGAAGGCACCTTCGAGACCCTCATGGGGTAAACACTAGAGATGGTCAACTAGGCGTCGTTCAGAATTCCCTCAGACCAAAGGAGGAGCGATCTTGGGATCGACCATTACCGAAAAAATTCTCGCCCGCGCCAGCGGCCAGGCCTTGGTGCGACCGGGAGACAACCTGCGGGTGCGTCCCGACTTCGTGGTCTCCTATGACTTTCCCGGTTATACCGACGTCATCTTCAAGCAGATGAAGGAAGAGTTCGGCATGAGCGGGGTGCGCGACCCCAGCCGCTATGCCCTGTTCATCGACCACATGGTGCCGGCCATCACCCCGCAGGAAGAAGACCTGCACCAAAACACCCGCGACTGGGGGCGGCTCAACCAGGTGCCGGTCTATGAGCGCAAGGGCATAGGCCATCAGGTGGCCAGCGAGCTCGGCTATGCCACGCCGGGTGCGTTTGTGGTGCATTTTGACGGACACATATCGCAACTGGGTACTTTCGGCACCCTTGCCATCGGTGTGCGTCGACACCTGGTCGAAGCCTTCGTCAACGAGAACATTCGCTTGGCGGTGCCGGCCACCACCCGGGTCGATCTGGTCGGGCAGTTGCAGCCGGGCGTCATGGCCCGCGATGTGTTTCACCACATCGTGCGCGTGCTGGGCGCCGCCGGCTGCCGGGCGCAGGTGCTTGAGCTCGGCGGCTCGGTGATCGATCAGATGAGCATAGACGGCCGTCAGACCATCACCTGCCTGGCCATGTTCACCGGCGCGGTCACCGCCATCATCAACCCGGATGAGCTGACGCTGGGCTACAGCAGCTCGCGTTCGCGCATTGCGCTCGATCCGGTGTGGTCCGATGCTGATGCGGTTTACGCCCAAAGGCATGTGATCGACGTCTCTGCGCTTGAGCCGGTGGTGGTGGTGCCGCCCAGCCCGGCCCATACCCGCGACCTTAAGGACTACATCGGCACCGAGGTGCAGGTGGGTTATCTGGGCTCTTGCGCCTCGGGCCGCATCGAAGACCTGCGCGCGGCGGCGCAGGTGCTGCGCGGGCGTTCGGTGCGCGAGGGCTTTCAGCTGCATGTGGTGCCCACCAGCCAGGAGATCATGCGGCAGGCTGCGGCCGAGGGCTTGATCACCGATTTGGTGGCTGCCGGCGCTTTTGTTTCATCGCCATCCTGCGACTACTGCTTTGGCCGTATTGGTGTCATGTCGGCGGGGCAAAAGGCGGTCTCGACCGGTACCCTTAACGTGTCTGGCCGCATGGGCAGCACCGATTCGCAGATCTACATCGTCAACGCCGCGGCTGTCGCTGCTGCGGCCATTGAGGGGGCGATCGCCGATCCGCGCCCCTATCTGAGGTAAGCCCATGCAGATGCCCCAGGTGCGCGGCCGTGTGGCCTACATCTTCGAAGAGGCCGACTTCGATGTGGACCAGATCATCGGCGTCAAGAACATCAAGCTCAAGGATCCGGCCGAACTCGCTGCGGTGGCCATGAAGGAGCAGGACCCCGATTTCGCCAAGAAGGTACAGGTCGGCGATGTGCTGGTGGGCGGCGTCAACTTTGGCTACGGACACCCGCATTACCCGCCGCTCATCGGCATGCGCCACCTGGGCATACGCGGCCTGATTGCCGAGAGCTTTTCGCCCGGCTACTGGCGCGGCGAGGTGGCCCAGGGTTTCCCGCAGGTGGCTTGCCCCGGCATCTTGAAGGCGATCAGCCGTTGGGACGAACTTGAAATTGACTGGCAAGCCGGCTGTGTGCGCAATCACAGCCGCGGCACCAGCCTGCCTTTTGAGCCGCTGTCCGAAAGTGACAGCCTCATGATTGCTGCCGGTGGCATCATCGGATATTTGAAAGCCACCCAAAGTGAGGACAAGCATGGTTCCTGATCGAAGCCCTTTTGCCAAAGCCCTGCGCGCCGGTCAAACCGTCTGGACTGCCGGTGTGTATGACGCCCTGTCGGCCAAGGTGGCCGAGAACGCCGGCTTTGCCGCGGTCATGACCTCGGGCTATGCGGTGTCGGCCTCGCTGCTGGGCGAGCCCGATGTCGAGATCTACACCATGACCGAGAACCTGTCGGTGGTGCAAAACGTCACAGCAGCGCTGAAGATCCCTGTCATCGCCGATACCGATACCGGCTATGGCAACGCCATCAACGTGATGCGCACCGTGCGCGAGTTTGAGCGCGCGGGTGTGAGTGCGGTCATTTTTGAAGACCAGGAAGTGCCCAAGCGCTGCCCTTGTGTGGCCTCCGTCATCGAGATCCTGCCGCCCGAGGAAAGCGCGGCCAAGATCCGTGCGGCGGTCTATGCCCGGCAAGACCCTGACCTCATCATCGTTGCCCGCACCGATGCCCTGACCGAAGAAGAGGCGATCGTCCGCGCCAAGATGTATGTCGAGGCCGGCGCAGACCTGATCCAGCCCATCAGCCGCTGCTTCAAGGATTTCGCGGGCCTCAAGCGTCTGCGCGAAGCCTGCGGTCGGCCGCTGTCGCTGCAACTGTTGGGTTGGCTAGAGACCGACCTGAGCCCCCAGCAGGTGCAGGAAGTTGCTGGCTTGGCTGTACACCCGCTGGTAGGGCTGTTGACGGCTTACAGAGCCCTGCAAGCGAACTTCGCCCATCTGGCCCAACACCACCAGACGGCCAAGCTTCCCCAGGCGGTGGCGCAGATGGACGAATTCAAGGATTTCATTGGCTTTCCCGAGGTGGAGGCGCTTCAGACGGCCTTCATGACGGGGCGGCCGGTGGCCAAGGCCTGAGCGCTTGGAGGGCTGGAGCCGGCAAGGACTCGGTGTAATACCTAGGTATTCATTAGGGTGTCTGGTGTGATCATCAGGCATGGTCACTTCCACCGCCCTGGACGCTGCCCGCAGTGAGCTGCAGGCTTTGCTCAGGGCTGGTGCTGCCGACGAGGGCTCGGTGGTGCGCCTGCTCGATCGGCTGCTGCTGCTGGCCTATGAACTCAGGGCTTCCGACCTGCACTTCGAGCCTTACGAGGGCAGCTTTCGCGTCCGCATTCGTATCGACGGCCAATTGCGGCCTTGCTTGGCGCCGCCGCTGGCCTTGCGCGACCGGCTGGTCTCGCGCATCAAGGTCTTGGCCAAGCTCGACATCGCAGAAAAGCGGCTGCCGCAAGATGGCCGGCTGAGTTTGAGCCTGCCGGGTGCAGCCGCGGCCGACTTTCGGGTCAGCAGCCTGCCAACCGTGCATGGCGAAAAGCTGGTGCTGCGCCTGATTGACGCCGCGCCGGCGCAGCTGGCGCTCGACGCCCTGGGCTCTGACAGCGCCCAGCAAGCCACGCTGCTGCAGGCCTTGGCCCGCCCCCATGGCATGGTGTTGGTCACCGGGCCGACTGGCTCGGGCAAGACGCTGTCCATGTACAGCTGCCTGCAGTGGCTCAACCGCCCTGGCATCAATATCTGCACCGCCGAAGACCCGGTCGAGATCATGTTGCCGGGCATCAACCAGGTCAGCATCAATGAAAAGGCGGGGCTGGACTTCGCCACCGCCCTGCGCGCTTTTTTGCGCCAGGATCCAGATGTGATCATGGTCGGCGAGATCCGCGACCTGGAGACAGCCGACATGGCGCTCAAGGCGGCGCAGACCGGGCATCTGGTGTTTTCCACCCTGCACACCAATGACGCGCCGAGCACCTTGCTGCGCCTGCGGCAGATGGGCGTGGCCGCACACAACATCGCCGCCAGTGTGGTGCTGATCACCGCGCAGCGCCTGTTGCGCCGACTGTGTACCCACTGCCGCCAGGCGGTTGAACGGCCCGAGGCGCTCTTGCGCGACGCGCACTGTCCGCCGCAGTGGCTGGCTGCCGACTGGCCGGTCTACCGGGCGCAGGGCTGCTCACTTTGTCATGGCGGCTATTTGGGGCGGGTGGGCGTGTTTGAAATCATGCCGGTCAGTACCGTCATGGCCGAGCTGATACTGCGCGAAGCGGGTACCGCCGAAATGGCGCGCCAGGCCGCAGCCGAAGGCGTGCTGGACCTGCGGCAGGCCGCTTGGGCCAAAGTTAAACTGGGCCAGACCAGTGTTGAAGAAGTCCTGGCCCACACCCATGCCTAGCGCACCTGCCGTATTTTTAAATTGCTGCGACCGGCCCTGTGCCGAGGGCAGGGCGTGAATCAACGCGCCTTGGCGCGGTCCGGGCCGCCGCGCGAGTCTGAGCAAACCTTCGATTGGTCGGCCCGTGACGCCGATGGCCGTTTGCAGCGCGGGCGCAGCCGCGCCAGCGGCGAAAACGCCTTGCGCGCCTTGCTTCGCCGTCAGGGCTTGCGGCCGCTGAATGTGCAGCTGGTGGAGCGGCGACGGCTGCGCAAGCTGAGCAGGGGCGATTTGGCCAACCTCACTCGGCAGCTGGCGGTCCTGCTGGGCGCCGGCCTGCCCCTGCTGCAGGCCCTGCAGATGCTCTCCCGCAGTCAGGCTCAGCCGGCGGTGCAGCAACTGCTCGCTCAGCTACACGCCGACCTCGAGCAGGGCCTGAGCCTGGCGGCGGCCATGCGCAGGCAGCGGCCGATTTTTAGCGAGCGTTATCTGGCTTTGGTCGAAGCCGGCGAGCTCTCGGGTCGGCTCGAGCAGCTGCTCGAGCGCCTGGCGCGGCATCTGGAGCAAACCGAAGCCCTGACGCGCCAGTTGCGCGCCGCGCTGCTTTATCCGGCGGTGGTGCTGGCCGTGGCGGCGGCGGTGCTGACCCTGATCATGGTGACGGTGGTGCCGGCCTTTGAAAGCACCTTCGCCTCTTTTGGCGCCCCGCTGCCCTGGGCCACCCAGTGGGTGATTGCAGGCAGCCGCTGGCTGTTGCAGTGGGGGCCTGCCTTGCTGCTGGGTTTGCTGGTCTTGGGCCTGGCGGCGCGGCAGGCTTGGGCCCGCAGCCCGCAGCTGGTGCAGCGCTTGGACGCCGCGGTGCTCGAGCTGCCACTGTGGGGCGCCATGCTGCGGCAGGCCGCTCAGGTGCGCTGGAGTCGCACCCTGGCCACCTTGCTGGGCGCCGGCCTGCCACTGGCCGAGGCCTTGCAGGCGGTGCGTGGAGCCAGTGGCTACCTGGCCTATGCGCAGGCCACGCAGCAGGTGCGCGACGAGGTTTTGCGCGGCAGCAGCCTGCATGCGGCGTTGGCGCCGTCATTGCTGTTTTCACCCCTGCTGCGTCAGATGTGCGCGGTGGGCGAGGCGGCGGGCACGCTGGAGCAATTGCTCGAAAAGGCAGCGGAGTTTCAGGAGAGCGAGCTGGCTGAGCGGCTGGAGCGGCTCACCCGGCTGATCGAGCCGGCCACCATCGTGGTCATGGGCATGCTGGTCGGCGGCCTGGTGCTGGCGCTGTACCTGCCGGTCTTCCAAATGGGGCAGATCGTCTGATGGCCGATACCGCGCTGTTGCTGGGGGCCGCCTTGCTGGGCCTGTGTGTGGGCGGTTTTCTGAACCTGGTGATCTACCGGCTGCCGCGCATGATGGAGCAGCAGTGGGCGCAGGACGTGGCCCAATGGCAGACGGAGCAGACGCAGCGGGCCGAGTGGGCTGGGCAGACTGAGCTGGATCGGCCGGCAGAGCCCTTGCCGCAAGGCTTGCTGGGCGCGCCCGATCACGCGCCCGCTCACACGCTGTCTCAGCTGCTGCGCCCCCGCCCGCACTGCCCGGCCTGCGGCCATGTGCTGTCGTGGTGGGAGCTGATGCCGGTGCTCGGCTATGTGCTGCTGCGCGGGCGATGCCGCTCTTGCGCCCGTCCGATAGGCTGGCGTGACCCGGTGGTGGAACTGGTCTGCGCCGCGCTGTTTGCCGCCTGCGCCTGGCGCTGGGGTCTGAGTGCGTCAACCTTGGCCTGGGCCGGCTACGCGGCCTGCCTGCTGGCACTGGCTTGCATCGATGCGGACACGCAGCTGCTGCCCGACGACCTCACGCAGCCCTTGCTGTGGGCCGGGCTGATTGGCGCGGCCCTGGGCTGGACGGCCGTGGGCCTGAACGATGCGCTGTGGGGCGCGGTGGCCGGCTATGGGCTGCTGTGGTCGGTCAACCGGGGCTTTGGGCTGTTGACGGGCAAGCAGGGCATGGGCCAGGGCGACTTCAAACTCCTGGCGGCGCTCGGTGCCTGGTTGGGCTGGCAGGCCTTGTTGCCCTTGGTGCTGCTGTCGTCGGGCGCGGGGGCGCTGATTGGCCTAGCACGGCGCTTGCATGGCAGCCTGGCCCAGGGCGAGCCCCTGGCCTTCGGACCCTATCTGGCCCTGGCTGGGCTGATACTCTTGTTTTTTCCGCATTGGGGGGGCGCATGGTGGGGGCTGTGAATCAAGCCAGCTCGGCTCGAGCCTGGCGGCTGGGGCTGACCGGCGGCATCGGCAGCGGCAAGAGCACGGTGGCGGCCATGCTCGAGCGCCTGGGCGCAGTGGTGGTCGATGCCGACGCGATTTCCCGCTCGCTGACGCTCTCTGGCGGCCTGGCCATGCCGGCCATCGCCCGTGAATTCGGCCCTGCGTATGTCAGGCCGGACGGGGCCATGGACCGCGACGCGATGCGCGAGCTTGCGTTCAGCGACCCGGCTGCGCGCCGGCGGCTCGAAGCGATTGTTCATCCACTGATCAGCCAGGAGACGGCGCGGCGAGCTGCAGAGGCGCAGGCGGCGGGCGCGCGCTGCGTGGTGTTTGACGTGCCCCTGTTGGTGGAGTCGGGCCGCTGGCGCTCGCAGGTCGATGCGGTGATGGTGGTCGACTGCAGCGTCCAGACGCAGATCGAGCGGGTGATGGCGCGCAGTGGCTGGGCCCGCGAGGCGGTGCAAAAGGTTGTGGCGCAGCAAGCCAGCCGCGCCGCCCGTTTGGGCGCCGCCGACGTGGTCCTGTGCAATGAGGGCCTTACCTTCGAGGCGCTGCAGGCCGAGGTTCGACAGGTGTGGCAACACTTCGGGCTATGATCGTTGTCCATACCCCTTGTCGTCTTGAGCCGATGCCGCTGTGATTGTTTACGAATACCCCTTCAACGAGCGCATTCGGACCTATCTGCGGCTGCAGCATTTGTTTTTCAGGCTTGGCGATCTGGTCGGGCGCAGCAGCCCCACCGACCACCACTTTGCAATCACCACGCTGTTCGAGATCATGGAGGTGGGCGCTCGCGCCGATCTCAAGACCGATGTGCTCAAGGACCTGGAAAAGCAAAAGCACTTGCTGCTCGCCTACCGGGGCAATCCATCGATTTCGGAGCAGGCGCTTGAGCAGGTGATCGCCCAGCTCGATGCATGCTTTAACACGCTCAAGGAGCTGCCGGGCAAGACTGGGCAGGCGCTCACCGAGGTCGACTGGCTGATGAGTTTGCGCAGCCGGGTGGGCATACCCGGCGGCACCTGCGAATTTGACCTGCCGGTCTACCATGCCTGGCGCCATCGCAGCGTCGAAGAGCGCCGTGCTGACCTGCAGCGCTGGATTGCCGGACTCTTGCCTCTGGCCGAATCGGTGGGCCTGCTTCTCAAGCTGCTGCGCGATGCGGGCACACCGCAAAAGGTGATGGCCACCGGCGGGCATTTTCAGCAAAGCCTGCCCCAGGGCCGCTCTTATCAGTTGATGCGCCTGCGCATAGACCCTAGGCTGGGCCTGTTTCCCGAGATCAGTGCCAATCGGCTTGTTGTTTCCGTGCGCTTGATGACCATACTTGACGGTCAGCGGGTGCAATCGTCTACCGACGATGCACAATTGGAAATCACGCTCTGTTCCTGATGGCCCGGCTCGCGGGCCCCTATCTTCATGAGCTCTGATACCTACCCAACCGGCACCGTGCGCACCGTTGTCTGCCCCGCTTGCGGCGGCAAAAGCATTTATGGGCCGGACAACCCGAGCCGCCCTTTTTGTTCGGCGCGTTGCAAGGCCATGGATTTCGGTGCCTGGGCCAGCGAAAGTTTTCGCATGCCCGCCGAAGCCCCGCCCGATGGGGCAGAGACTGGCCCTTTGCAATAAGGCAGACCATGCGCGGCGCTGTGCAGGTTTTGTTCTTGGCGCTGAGCCTGCCGCTGGCAGCGCAGCAGTTACCGGCAGCCCCTACAGGTCCGGGCGCTCAAGCCAGCACTGGCCAGGCCAGCCCCGGCCAGCGTGAGGCGGGGGCTCAGGGCAGCGATGCCAAGAAACCCGCCCAGAAAAAAACAAACCGTCCACCCAAGGTGCTTTCATCGCCCGGCTCGGGCGAGACGCGAGCCGAGCGTACCGCTCGCCTCAGGCGCGAATGCAAGGGCATGCCCAATGCGGGCGCCTGTACCGGCATGACCGACTGAGCCCGTACTGGGCGCAGCCATGAAAAAGGCCGCGCGGTGCTGGCCACGCGGCCCTGGCGGCAAGGCCCTGGCTTAACCCGCCTGGCCCTTGATGATCTGCTGCAGTTCGCCGCTCTCGTACATTTCCATCATGATGTCCGAGCCGCCGACGAATTCGCCCTTCACATAGAGCTGCGGAATGGTGGGCCAGTTGCTGTATTCCTTGATGCCCTGACGTATGCCCTCGTCCTCGAGCACATTGACCGTCTCGGGCCGGCTGACGCCGCAGGCCTTGAGGATCTGGATGGCCCGGCCCGAAAACCCGCACATCGGGAATTGGGCGGTGCCTTTCATGAAGAGAACGACGTCGCTGGATTTGACGATCTGGTCGATGCGTTGATGGGTGTCGGTCATGGTCTGCCCTCCGAAAACGTAGTGTTGCGATTATCAGCCCTGCCCGATTCCCCCAGCCGAGTCAGGGGGAGCCGTGCTCAGCCGGGCACCGCTGCAGCGCTCAATACCGGCCAGATCCAGCCGGCTTTGCGGCTCGCTCAAGCCGGCCGCGCCCAGCAGAGCGCGTACCGCTTCGGCCTGGTCATAGCCGTGCTCGAGCAGCAGCCAGCCGCCTTCGGCCAAGCGCGCCGGGGCCTGGGCGATCAGCGTGCGCAGGGCGTCAAGCCCCTGCGGGCCTGAGCTCAAGGCCATGCGCGGCTCATGGCGCAGGGCCGGCAGGTGCGGGTCGCCCTCGGCAATATAGGGCGGGTTGCTCACAATCAGGTCGAAAGGCCCGCCTGCCTGCGCCAGCCAGTCGCCCGCTTGCCAGGCCACGGCCAGCCCAAGGGCCAAGCCATTGGATTGCGCCACCTGCAAAGCCGCTTGGCTGGCATCGACAGCGCTCATCTGCCAGCCGGGTCTGGCCTGCTTGAGCGCCAGGGCGATGGCGCCACTGCCAGTACCTAGATCAACCACCCGGGCTGCAGGTGGCAGGTTCAGGGACAGCGCCCACTCGACCAGCGTTTCTGTCTCGGGGCGCGGCACCAGCACCCGGGCATCGACCTGGAGCTTGAGGCCGAAAAATTCCTTTTCGCCGCAAACATAGGCCACCGGCTCACCGGCCAGGCGGCGCTCGCACAGGCCTGTAAAACGGGTCGCCGCTTCAGGCTCTAGCGCGTCGCGGTCGTGGGCGATCAGCCAGGCCCGCTGGTGTGGCCGCGCCAGGGCGTGCAGCAGCAACAACTGCGCGTCCAGGCGCGTCAGGCCCGACCGCTCGGCCAGGGCGAGCGCCTCGGCCAGCGTCATGGCGCTGCGGCCTCGAGTTCGGCCAACTGCTCTGCACCGCGGGCCACTTGCAGCGCGCTGATCACTTCGCCGAGCTGGCCCTCCATGATCAGACCGAGCTTGTAGAGCGTCAGGCCGATGCGGTGATCGGTGAGCCGGCCCTGCGGAAAGTTGTAGGTGCGGATGCGGTCACTGCGGTCGCCGCTGCCGATCAGGCCCTTGCGCAGAGCGGCGTCCTTGGCGGCCCGTTCGCTGCGCTCTTTTTCCTGGATGCGGGCCGACAGCACCTGCAAGGCCTTGGCCTTGTTGCGGTGCTGGCTGCGGTCGTCCTGGCATTCGGCCACGATGCCGGTGGGCAGGTGGGTGATGCGCACGGCGGAGTCGGTTTTGTTGATGTGCTGGCCGCCCGCGCCCGAGGCGCGGTAGGTGTCGATGCGCAACTCGGCCGGGTTGATTTGCACCGCTACGGCTTCATCGGGCTCGGCCAGCACGGCCACCGTGCAGGCACTGGTGTGTATGCGGCCCTGGGCCTCGGTGGCCGGCACCCTTTGCACCCGGTGTCCGCCCGACTCAAAGCGCAGCTTGCCGAAGACGCCCACGCCTTGCGCATCGGGCGCGCCTTCGATCCGCAGCACCACCTCCTTGTAGCCGCCGAGCTCAGAGGGCGACTGGCTGATGAGCTCGCAGCGCCAGCCGCAGCCCTCCGCATAGCGGGTGTACATGCGCAGCAAGTCGCCGGCGAACAGGGCCGACTCGTCGCCGCCGGTGCCGGCGCGAATTTCCATGAAGGCCGGCCGGGTATCGTCTGGGTCCTTGGGGACCAGCATGAGCTGCAGCGCCTGGTCCAGGTGGGCGATATCGGCCTGCGCCGCCGCGACTTCTTCTTCAGCCAACTCGCGCATTTCGGGCTCGGCCAGCAGGGCCTGTGCCTGGGCCAAGTCGTCTTCGCGTTGGCGCAGGCGCCGGTATTGGGCGCTGAGCGCGCTGACTTCGGCATGTTCGCGGGTGAGCTTGCGAAAGCGGTCCATGTCGCTGACCACATCGGGGGCCGACAGCAGCGCGTCGAGCTCATCGAAGCGCAGCAACTGGCGCTCTAGGGTCTGGCGAAGAAAGTCTTTCATGGGGGCGGCATTAAACCGGGTCGAAAAATCAGATCGGGGGAGGGCGCAGCCCCTGGTGGGCTGCCGGGAAGCTGGCCTGCACAAGGCAGTGCCCGCAGGATGCGCCCAGGGCGAGGGCGATGCGGGCGGCGCTAGAGCCCGTTGGGGTCGCGTGGCGCCTGGCCGCGCAGGAACATGCGGCTGACGGTCTGGGCGGTGCTGTCGAGCTGGTCGGCCTGGCTGCCGTGCAGCTCGGCCATGGCGCCGTGCAGCATTTTTTGCGTCAGCCCACGCGAGAGGGTCTCGAGCACCGCCTCGACCGACTCGCCCTTGGCCAGCAGCTTGCGCGCCCGCGCCAGTTCGACCGCCCGCCACTGGTCGGCCTGGGCATTGAGTTGCTGAATCAGGGGCACGGTGGCGCGCTGCTTCATCCAGTGCAGGAAGTTTTGCACGCCTTCGTCAATGATCACCTCGGCCTCGGCCACGGCCGCCTGCCGGTTGTCCTTGCCGGTCTGCACCACCCGGGCCAGATCGTCGACGGTGTAGAGGTAGACGTCCTGCAGTTGTTTGACTTCGGGCTCGATGTCGCGCGGCACCGCCAGATCGACCATGAACATGGGCCGGCGCCGGCGTTGCTTGAGGGCCCGCTCGACCGCGCCCAGGCCGATGATGGGCAGGGTGCTGGCGGTGCAGCTGATGACCGCGTCAAATTCGCCCAGACGCTGGGGCAGCTCTGACAGGGGCATGACCTCGGCGCCAAAACGGCTGGCCAGCCTCTCACCGCGCTCGAGCGTGCGGTTGGCAATGGCCATGGCCTTGGGGTTTTTGGCGGCAAAGTGGGTCACCGCCAGATCGATCATTTCGCCGGCACCGACAAACAGCACCCGAATCTCGCCCAGGTCTTCAAAGATCTGACTGGCCAGCCGCACCGCCGCCGCCGCCATGCTGATGCTGTGCGAACCGACCTCGGTGCTGGTGCGCACTTCCTTGGCCACCGCAAACGAGCGCTGGAACAGCTGGTGCAAGGTGGTGCCCATGGCACCGGCCTCGTCGGCCGCCCGCACCGCGTCTTTCATCTGACCCAGGATTTGCGGCTCGCCCAGCACCATCGAGTCCAGCCCGCTGGCCACCCGGAAAGCGTGGCGGGCGGCGTCGCCGTCCTGCAAGGTGTAGGTGTGGTCGCGCAGCGACTCCGGGGATACTCCGCCACTGCGGGCCAGCCAGTCCAGGGTGTGATCGACCTCGGCCCGCTCGCCCGCACAGTAAATTTCTGTGCGGTTACAGGTGGACAGCAAGGTCGCTTCAGGCTGGCGCTGAAACGCCGCCCGCAGGCCCTGCAGGGTCGGCGCCACCTGGTCGATGGCAAAGGCAAAGCGACCGCGCAGGTCGAGCGGTGCCGTGTGATGGTTCAGCCCAAGGGCCCAGACTGGCATGGCGGAATTATAAATTTACCCTTGTGGTCGGCAATCATGTCATCGCCGGGTGTCAATTTAAATTGACATCTTGATTTCAGTCTTGAGGGTTTACCCTTGGATTTATGGGGGCGGCAGGCATTTTCCAGGCTGCTGTCGTCACGGCCGTCCGGCGGCCCTGTGTTGATGACTGCTAGAGTCTGGCCTGCCTCAGCCGCCCGCCTGATGACTTTCTACCTGTTCTTCACTCACCTCCTGAACTGGCTAGCGCCTGCCGCTGGGCTGGCTTGGCTGATGGCAGTGCTTGCGCCGCGCTGGCCTTTGCTGCGGGGGGCTAGGCCCTGGGTGGTCGGCTGGCCAGCTCGTTTTTTATGGGGCTTTGGGCTCAATGCGCTGGTGCTGCTGGTCGGACTGCTGCTGGGGGCCACCGGCAAGATGTACACCTATGGTGCTTTGCTGACCGCCTCGGCCTTGGCTCAGTTTGTCATGCTCGGGCTGTGGCGGCGTTGAGGCCATCGCCTTGAGCCATGTCCGGTCTCTGCCCCGAGGGGCGGCAGTGCCACGGGGTGCTGCGGTAACATGCCCAATTGCCCGCCAATCCCGGTCCTCAAGGCCGGTTTGACTGCTGCGCCCTATCCCTGGATCTGCTGATGAACGCCCCCACCTCGCCCCATATTCTGCAAGCGCTGGAAGGCCCTGCGGGGCTGGTCGAGGGCGGCGAAGGCGCCCGTATCCGCGAAATTCCGTACAACTACACCTCGTTTTCGGACCGCGAGGTGGTGATGCGGGTGCTCGGTGTTTCCGCCTGGGAGCTTCTCAACCGGCTGCGCGATGAGCGCCGCACCGGCCGCTCGGCCCGCATGCTCTATGAGGTGCTGGGCGACATCTGGGTGGTTCAGCGCAATCCCTATTTGCAGGACGATCTGCTCGACAACCCAGGCCGCCGGCGTTTGCTGGTCGAAGCGCTGGAGCACCGTCTTGGCGAGGTGCAGAAGCGGCGCACCCCGGACGCGGATGTTGGCCGCGACCGTATTGTTGGCCAACTTCTGGACTTAGCCGGTACTGCCGTCAGCCGCTTCGCCCAGGGTTTTGAGGAGGTGGCCCAGCTGCGCCGGCAGACCGAGCGCAAGCTGCGCAAGTACACCGCCAAGGACAACATCAAGTTTGACGGCCTCTCGCGCGTCTCGCATGTCACCGACGCCACCGACTGGCGGGTCGAGTACCCCTTTGTGGTGCTGACCCCCGATACCGAGACCGAGATGGCCGGCTTGGTCAAGGGCTGTATTGAACTGGGCCTGACCATCGTGCCGCGCGGCGGCGGCACCGGCTACACCGGCGGCGCGATTCCCCTGAGCTGGAAGTCGGCGGTGATCAACACCGAAAAGCTCGAGGCCATGACCGAGGTGGAGTCGATAGCGCTGCCTGGGCTAGCACAGTCGGTGCCCACCATCTGGACCGAGGCCGGCGTGGTCACCCAGCGGGTGGCCGATGCGGCCGAGCGGGCTGGCTTTGTATTTGCGGTGGATCCCACCTCGGCCGAGGCGTCGTGCATAGGCGGCAATATCGCCATGAATGCCGGCGGCAAAAAGGCGGTGCTCTGGGGTACCGCCCTGGACAACCTCGCTTCCTGGCGCATGGTCACCCCTGACGCGAAGTGGTTGGAGGTGGTGCGCATCGGCCACAACCTGGGCAAGATCCACGACGCCGATATGGCCAGCTTTGAGCTGCGCTACTTCGAGGCCGACGGCAAGACACCGATCCGCACCGATCGCCTGGATATACCTGGGCCGTCTTTTCGCAAGGCGGGCCTGGGCAAGGACGTGACCGACAAATTCCTCTCGGGGCTGCCGGGGGTGCAAAAGGAAGGTTGCGACGGGCTGATCACCAGCGCGCGCTGGGTGGTGCACCGCATGCCGGTCCACACCCGTACCGTCTGTCTGGAGTTTTTCGGCAATGCCAAGGACGCGGTGCCCAGCATTGTCGAGATCAAGGACTATATGTTTGCGCTGCAAAAGCGCAGCCAGCAGGAGGCGGCCTCGCCGGTGCTGCTGGCCGGGCTCGAGCACCTGGACGACCGTTACCTCAAGGCGGTGGGCTACACCACCAAGTCCAAGCGGGGTGGCTTGCCCAAGATGGTGCTGATCGGTGACATCGCCGGTGACGATGCCGACGCGGTGGCGCGGGCCACATCGGAAGTGGTGCGCATCGCCAACTCGCGCAGCGGCGAGGGCTTTGTCGCGGTCAGCGCCGAGGCGCGCAAGAAATTCTGGCTGGACCGCAAGCGCACCGCCGCCATCAGCCGCCACACCAATGCCTTCAAGATCAACGAGGATGTGGTCATCCCGCTGCCGCGCATGGCCGAGTACACCGACGGCATTGAGCGCATCAACATCGAGCTGTCGCTGAAGAACAAGATCAAGCTGTGCGACAAGTTGGAAGCATTTTTCGAGCGCGGCAGCCTGCCCTTAGGTCAGGCCGACGATGCCGGCGAATTGGCGCCAGCCGAGCTGCTGGAAGACCGGGTCGCGCAGGCCCTGGCCTTGGTGCGGCAGGTGCGCGGCCAGTGGGCGCATTGGCTGGCCGAGGTCGGTCCGCTGTTCGCGCAACTGCAAGACCACAGCCTGCGGGCGAGCTGGAAGACGCAGCTGCGCGCCCCGCTGCAGGACCTTTTTTGCGGCGCTGCCTTTGCGCCCATCTTGCAGCAGTGCCTGGACATTCACCAGCGGGTGCTCAAGGGCCGGGTCTGGGCGGCGCTGCACATGCATGCCGGGGACGGCAATGTGCACACCAATTTGCCGGTCAACAGCGACGACTACGAAATGCTGCATGCCGCACACGAGGCGGTGGCACGCATCATGGCGCTGGCCCGCTCGCTCGACGGCGTGGTCTCCGGGGAGCATGGCATCGGCATCACCAAGCTTGCGTTTCTCAGCGACGCCGAACTTGCGCCTTTTGCCGACTACAAGAAGCGGGTTGACCCTGAGGGCCGCTTCAACAAGGGCAAGCTGCTGCGCGACGACAGCCTGCCGGCCGACCTGACCAATGCCTACACCCCGAGCTTCGGCTTGATGGGCCATGAGTCGCTGATCATGCAGCAGTCGGACATCGGCGCGATTGCGGGCTCGGTCAAGGACTGCCTGCGCTGCGGCAAGTGCAAGCCGGTGTGCTCAACCCACGTGCCCCGGGCCAATTTGCTCTACAGCCCGCGCAACAAGATCCTGGCCACCTCCTTGCTGGTCGAGGCTTTTCTTTATGAAGAGCAGACCCGGCGCGGCATCTCGATCAAGCACTGGCAGGAATTCGAGGATGTGGCCGACCATTGCACCGTCTGCCACAAGTGCCTGTCGCCCTGCCCGGTGAACATCGACTTTGGCGAGGTGTCGATGAACATGCGCAACTTGCTGCGCAAGATGGGACAAAAGACTTTCCGGCCTGGCAATGCAGCGGCGATGTTCTTCCTCAACGCCACCCAGCCTGAAACCATCAAGCTCATGCGCAGCGCCATGGTCGGGGTGGGCTTTAAGGTACAGCGTCTGGCCAATGATTTGCTGCGCAGCGTCGCACGCCGGCAGACGGCCAAGCCGCCGGCCACCGTGGGTGCCGCTCCGATCAAGCAGCAGGTGATTCACTTCATCAACAAGAAAATGCCGGGCGGCCTGCCCAAGAAGACGGCGCGCGCCCTGCTCGACATCGAGAACCAGGACTACGTGCCCATCATCCGCAATCCGGGCAGCACCAGCAGCGAGAGTGAGGCGGTGTTTTACTTCCCAGGCTGCGGTTCGGAGCGGCTGTTCTCCCAGGTGGGCCTGGCCACCCAGGCCATGCTCTGGCATGCCGGCGTGCAGACAGTGCTGCCGCCGGGCTATCTGTGCTGCGGTTATCCGCAAAAAGGCAGCGGCCAGTTCGACAAGGCCGACAAGATCATCACCGACAACCGGGTGCTGTTCCACCGCGTGGCCAACACGCTCAACTACCTGGACATCAAGACGGTGGTGGTGTCCTGTGGCACCTGCTATGACCAGCTGCAGGGCTATGAGTTCGACAAGATCTTCCCGGGCTGCCGCATTATTGACATCCATGAGTTTTTGCTGGAAAAAGGCATCACGCTGCAAGCTCAGCAGGGCTACCTCTACCACGACCCCTGCCACAGCCCCATGAAGCTGCAGGAGCCGATGAAGACCGTCAAGGCCTTGGTTGGCCCCAATGTGCTCAAGAGCGATCGTTGCTGCGGTGAGTCGGGCACGCTGGGCGTGACTCGCCCCGATATCTCGACCCAGGTGCGTTTTCGCAAGGAAGAAGAGCTGCTCAAGGGAGAGGCTGCGCTGCGCGCCAATGGCTCGCTCGCGGCCGACGGCCCGCTCAAGATCCTGACCAGCTGCCCCAGCTGCTTGCAGGGCTTGTCGCGCTACGGCAACGACCTCAACAACGGCCTGCTGGAGGCCGACTACATCGTGGTGGAAATGGCCCAGCAGATTTTGGGCCCCGACTGGTTGCCCACCTATGTCGAGGCCGCCAACCGTGGCGGTATCGAGCGGGTATTGGTTTGAGAACGGCTTGTTTCTTGAACGTGCATTGACCTTCCTCCATCGAAGACCATGGCCGGCCTGGAACCCAACTCACCCACGCCCACCGCGCTGACGGTACATGGGCAGTCGCGGCAGCTGGAGATCAGTTTTTCCGACGGCGCGCGCTTTCGAATTCCTTTTGAGCTCTTGCGCATCTACTCGCCTTCGGCCCAGGTGCAGGGCCATGGCCCGGGCCAGGAAGTACTGCAGACCGGCAAGCGCGAGGTCCGCATCGAAGACATCGAGCCGGTGGGGCACTATGCGGTCAAGCCGCGTTTTTCAGACGGCCACGACAGTGGCCTCTACACCTGGCCTTATCTGTATGCCCTGGGCCGCGATCAGCAGCAACTGTGGAGCAACTACCTGCAGCGACTGCAGGCGGCCGGGGTGGACCGGGACGCGCCCATGGGCGGTGCCCGCGGGCAGTCTGGTGGATCCTGCGGCGGGCATTGACTCAGGCGTGGGAAGTTGCTGCGACAGCCCTCGAGCCGCTGCGCGCTCCCTACAATGAAGGCAACCCTGAAAGTCAGCCCATGAGCACCACGCATTTTGGTTTTGAGACGGTCGACGAGCGCGAAAAGGCCCGTCGGGTGCGCGGCGTTTTTGACTCGGTGGCGTCCAACTACGATCTGATGAACGACCTGATGTCGGGTGGGCTGCATCGGGCTTGGAAGGCCTATGCGGTGATGGTGGCCGACGTCAGACCCGGCATGTCAGTGCTCGATATTGCCGGCGGTACCGGCGATCTGGCCCTGGCTTTTGCACCCAAGGTCGGCCCGCAGGGGTGGGTGGTGCATACCGATATCAATGCGGCCATGCTCAGCGAAGGACGCAACCGGCTGCTCGACGCGGGCGTAGTCCTGCCCACGGCGGTCTGCGACGCCGAGTCCCTGCCTTTTTCCGACGCTCAGTTTGACCGGGTGACGGTGGCCTTTGGCCTGCGCAACATGACGCACAAGGATCAGGCCCTGGCTGAGATGCACAGGGTGCTCAAGCCCGGCGGACGTTTGTTGGTGTTGGAGTTTTCCCGGGTGGCGCCGCCGCTGGAAAAGCTCTATGACTGGTATTCCTTCAAGGTCTTGCCCCGGTTGGGCCGCTTCGTTGCCCGCGACGAAGCGAGCTATCGCTACCTGGCCGAATCGATACGCATGCACCCGGACCAGGAAGCGCTCAAGGCCCTGATGCAACAAGGCGGTTTTGGCCATGTGGATTACCACAACCTCACTGGCGGCATGGTTGCCTTGCATGTTGGAATGAAGTGTTGAAACAATAGGGGCATTCGGGATGAACAAAAGTCTCGAGGCTCCTTCGGTCATACTAAAAGATCTTTGAAGAGGAACACATCATGAAAATCTGGTCTGCCTTGATGGCTGGTGTCTTAACCTTGACTTTGGCTCTGGCTGGCACCGATGCTCAGGCCAAGCGCCTGGCGGGTGGTAAATCGGTGGGTAAGCAGTCGTCCAACGTGACGCAGCGTGACGCAGCGGCACCGGCGGCTCAGCCGGCGTCCCCGTCTGCGCCTGCGGCCGCACCGGCTGCGGCGGCGCCCAAGAAGCCTTGGGGCGCGATGCTCGGTGGCTTGGCTGCCGGTTTGGGTTTGGCTTGGTTGGCGCACAGCCTGGGCATGGGCGAAGGCCTGGCGCAGTTCATGATGTTTGCCCTCATCGCGCTGGCCGTGATGGTGGTGGTCGGTCTGGTCATGCGCAAGCTGCGCAGCTCGCGTCAGGCTCAGGGGCAAGCCGCTCCCTTCGCTTGGCAGGGCGCAGGCGCTGCCACCGCACCGGCACAGTACAGCCCGAACAATGTGGGCAATGACGCCTCGGCCCGCCCCTGGGAGCGTCCTGGCACCGCCTTTGACAGCTCGGCCGCCGCCGGTAGCACCGGTTCGATGATTGGCTCTGCGCTGACCGGCCCGCAGTCGTCCTGGGGTGTGCCCGCCGACTTTGATGTGGCCGGCTTCCTGGCGGCAGCCAAGACCAATTTCGTTTCGCTGCAAGGCGCCTGGGACCGTTCCGACATTGGGGCGCTGCGCGCCATGATGACCGACGACATGCTCACCCAAATTCAGGCCCAGTTGGCCGATCGCGAGAGCCATACCGGCGGCGTGGTCAACCAGACCGAAGTGCTCTCTTTGGACGCCAAGCTCCTGGGCATCGAGGAACTCGAAGACGCCTACATGGCCAGCGTCGAGTTCTCCGGCATGATCCGCGAAGACCAATCGGCCGGGCCCAGCCCCTTCCGCGAGGTCTGGAACATGACCAAGCCGCGCCACACTGCAGGTGGCTGGCTGGTGGCGGGCGTGCAGGCCTTGCAGTAAATGCGCCAATGCGCCGGCCTGCTGCTGCAGGTTGGCGCAGCGGTTTTGGCTTACCGCTTGCCGATAGAGCCCTCGCGCTTGGGTTCTGAAGGGTGAGGGCAGGCACAGACAGCCACAGACGGGTTTATCCGTCAAAATCGGGGACGTATGAATAACACGTCCCCTTTCTTTTGGCTGGAATCCCTGGTCCAGGGCGCTGCGGATCGCCTGCAGCCGCCGCAGTGGCTGGCCGACGAGGCGCAGTTGCGTCTACTTCTTCTGGTTAACCATATTCTTTTGCAGGAGCCCGAGGCCTACGGCCGTCTGGCACGCAGGCAAGGCGCCGTGATGGAGCTGCGCTGGAGCCGTATCCAATTGCAGTGGCGCATTACGCCGGCGGGTCTGTTCGAGCGCGCTAGCGCTGAGCGCGCGCCCGATCTGCTGCTCTCGCTCGATGGTCAGAGCCCGGCGCATTGTCTGCGTCTGCTGCTGCAGGGCGAGCGTCCGCCGGTACAAATCGAGGGCGATGTGCAACTGGCCGCCGAGATGGCCTGGCTGGCCGATAACCTGCGCTGGGATGTCGAGGACGATCTGGCCCGGGTGCTGGGTGACGTGCCTGCTCATGCCCTGGCCGATGCGGGCCGTCGCTTGCTGCAGGCCTTGCGGCCCTTTATGGCTCGGGCTGCAAGCGGCCAGTCTGGCGCTGGCAGCGTCGGGGCCAGCGCATGAGCCGGCTGTTTCGCGGGTTTTTTATCGTCTGGATCGTTCTTCGCTACGGTCTGGACGAGTTGCTGCTGTCGAGCTTGCGGCGGCCTGGCCTGCGCCACCTGATTCGCATCGTTTCGATCGGCCGTGATCTGAGCGCCCCGCGTGGCGAGCGCCTGCGCATGGCGCTGGAGAGCCTGGGGCCGATCTTCGTCAAGTTCGGCCAGGTGCTGTCGACCCGTCGGGACTTGTTGCCGGCCGATCTGGCCGATCAACTGGCGCGCTTGCAGGACCGGGTACCGCCTTTTGAATCGGCGCTGGCCGTGGGCATTATCGAAAAGTCCTTCGGCCGTCCCCTCGACCAGATTTTCGCGTCCTTCGAACGCGTGCCGGTAGCCAGCGCCTCGATCGCCCAGGTCCACTTTGCCACCTTGCCGGGTGGGCGCGAGGTGGCGGTCAAGGTGCTGCGCCCGGGCATGCTGGGCGTCATCGAAAAAGACCTGGCCCTGATGCACATGATGGCCGGCTGGGTCGAGCGACTGTCGGCCGACGGCAAGCGGCTCAAGCCGCGCGAGGTGGTGGCCGAGTTTGACACCTATCTGCACGACGAGCTCGACCTGCTGCGCGAGGCCTCGAACGCCGCGCAGCTGCGCCGCAATATGCAGGGCATGAACCTGGTGCTGATTCCGGAGATGGTGTGGGACTACTGCACCCCGGATGTGCTGGTGATGGAGCGCATGAAAGGCGTGCCGATCAACCAGGTGCAGCGTCTGCGCGAGGCCGGGGTTGACATCAAGAAGCTGGCCAGAGACGGCGTGACGATTTTCTTCACCCAGGTGTTTCGCGACGGGTTTTTCCATGCCGACATGCACCCGGGCAATATCCAGGTCAGCCTGGAGCCGGACACCTTTGGGCGCTATATCTCCTTGGACTTTGGCATCGTGGGCACGCTCACCGAGGTGGACAAGGAATACCTGGCGCAAAACTTCACCGCCTTCTTCCGGCGCGACTACAAGCGGGTCGCCGAGCTGCACCTGGAGTCTGGCTGGGTACCGGCTGGTACCCGGGTCGATGCGCTGGAGGCGGCGATACGCTCGGTCTGCGAGCCTTACTTTGACCGGCCGCTCAAGGAAATTTCCCTGGGTCTGGTGCTGATGCGCCTGTTTCAGACCTCGCGGCGCTTTCAGGTGGAGATACAGCCGCAGCTGGTCTTGCTGCAAAAGACCCTGCTCAACATCGAGGGCCTGGGGCGCGACCTGGATCCCGATCTGGACCTGTGGAGCACCGCCAAGCCCTTTCTGGAAAAGTGGATGGTCGAGCAGGTCGGCCCGGCCCGCTTGTGGGCGCAGCTCAAGGCAGAGGCGCCGATGTATGCCAAGCTGCTGCCCGCGCTGCCCCGCCTGCTGCACCAGTATCTGGGCCGGCCCGCCAACAACGCCCCGCGTGGCCTCGATGAACTCCTGGCCGAGCAGCGCCGCACCAACCGGCTCCTGCAAGGCCTGGTCTATGGTGCGGTCGGCTTTCTTCTGGGCCTGGTGGTCATGGCTTTCATTTCGGCCAGCGGCCACTTCTGACCGCTGGCGGTTTGGCAGAGGCCCCAGGCTTGGGCGCAGGCAGGCCCCTTGCCTATAATTGCAGGTTTTTCCCGGTCAAGCGGGGCTTGGCCGCCTGCAGGCCGTCTGCCCGGTTCAGGCCCTCATCCATTGGCACCAACGACATGCCTATCTACGCTTATAAATGCACGTCCTGCGGGCACAGCAAGGACGTTTTGCAAAAGATTTCGGATGAGCCTCTGAGCCAGTGTCCGCAGTGCGGCGCGGCCAGTTTTCAAAAGCAGGTCACTGCGGCAGGTTTTCAGCTCAAGGGCTCGGGCTGGTATGTGACCGATTTTCGGGGCGGATCCAGCGGGGCTGGGTCTGAGTCTGCGGGCGAGGACAAGTCTGACAAGCCGACCGCTGCGTCCCCCGCCGCCGAAGGCGCCAGCGCAGCGCCGACTGCAGCTCCCGCCGCCGCGCCTGCTACAGCACCTGCTCCCGCCGCAACGCCTGCGGCCAAGGCCGAGTGATGGCCTCCATTCGCCGCTGGCTGCTGGCCGGCTTGCTGGTTCTGGTGCCCCTGATCATCACGGTCTGGGTGCTCAACTGGGTGGTCGGCACGCTCGATCAGACATTGCAGATCCTGCCCGCGCAATGGCAGCCTGATCGGCTGCTGGGCATACACATCCCTGGCTTTGGCGTCTTACTGGCTCTGGTGATCGTGTTGCTCATTGGTGCCATCGCCAGCAACTTCATGGGCCGGCGCTTGTTGTCCTGGTGGAACGCGCTGCTCGGGCGCATTCCCATCGTGCGGTCCATTTATTCGAGTGTCAAACAGGTCTCTGACACCCTGTTTTCTGAAAACGGCAATGCCTTTCGCAAGGCTTTGCTGGTGCAGTGGCCCAGGCCCGGGGTGTGGACCATCGCGTTTCAGACCGGTACGCCCGGTGGCGACGTCCTGACCCATTTGGGCGATGAGTACCTGAGCGTCTATGTGCCCACCACGCCCAACCCGACTGGCGGCTATTTTGTGATGCTCAAGCGCAGCGACTGCGTCGAGTTGGCGATGACGGTCGATGAGGCGCTCACCTATGTCATTTCCATGGGTGTCGTGTCGCCTGCCCCTAGCAAGCCCCACTGAGTTTTTCCTGCGTCCTGAGGGCGCGTTTTTTCATTGCGAGTGTTTATGTCTAAGGTTCCCGGCGCTACTCAGATGCGATCCCACTACTGCGGTCTGGTGACCGAAGAACTGCTCGGCCAGAGCGTCAGCCTGTGCGGCTGGGTCAATCGTCGGCGCGACCATGGCGGCGTCATTTTTGTGGATCTGCGCGACCGGGAGGGCCCGGTTCAGGTGGTCTGTGATCCGGACCGCGAGCAGATGTTCAAGACTGCAGAAGGTCTGCGCAATGAGTACTGCGTGCAGGTCAAGGGCGTGGTCCGTCAGCGCCCGCAGGGCACCGAGAACGCCGGCCTCAAGAGCGGCAAGATCGAGGTGCTCTGCCATGAGCTGGTGGTGCTCAACCCCTCGGTCACCCCACCTTTTCAGCTCGACGACGACAACCTGTCGGAGACCACCCGCCTGACCCACCGGGTGCTTGATCTGCGCCGGCCCTATATGCAAAACAACCTGATGCTGCGTTATCGGGTGGCGATGCAGACCCGCCAGTTTTTGGATGCGCACGGTTTTGTCGACATCGAAACGCCCATGCTCACCAAGAGCACACCCGAGGGCGCGCGCGACTACCTGGTACCCAGCCGCGTCAACGAAGGGCAGTTTTTTGCGCTGCCGCAGTCGCCCCAGCTCTTCAAGCAGTTGCTCATGGTTGCCGGCTACGACCGCTACTACCAGATCACCAAATGTTTTCGCGATGAAGACCTGCGGGCCGACCGTCAGCCCGAGTTCACCCAGATCGATATCGAGACCTCCTTCATGGGGGAGCAAGACATTCGCGATCTCTTCGAGCGCATGATCGTCGACATCTTCAAGACGGTGATGCAGGTCGATCTGGGCACTTTCCCGGTCATGCCCTACAGCGAGGCCATGGCCCGCTTCGGTTCGGACAAGCCCGATTTGCGGATCGCCCTTGAGTTCACCGAGCTGACCGATGTGATGAAGGACGTGGACTTCAAGGTCTTCAGCGGCCCGGCCACCACCCCCGGCGGCCGTGTGGTGGCGCTGCGGGTGCCTGGCGGCGCTGAGATCAGCCGCGGTGAGATCGACGGCTATACCGAGTTCGTCAAGATTTATGGTGCCAAGGGCCTGGCCTGGATCAAGGTCAATGAGGTCAGCAAAGGCCGTGATGGCCTGCAAAGCCCCATCGTTAAGAATATCCACGATGCTGCGCTGGCGCAGATCCTGCAGCGCACCGGCGCGCAAAACGGCGACTTGATTTTCTTTGGCGCCGACAAGGCCAAGATCGTCAACGACAGCATAGGTGCCCTGCGCCTGAAGGTCGGCCTGGGCGAGTTTGGCAAAATGAGCGGCCTGTTTCAGGCCGGCTGGCGGCCGCTGTGGGTGGTGGACTTTCCGATGTTCGAGTTCGACGAGGAAGGCCAGCGCTGGAGCGCGGTGCACCATCCCTTCACCGCGCCCAAGGACGGTCATGAGGACTGGATGGACAGCGACCCTGGCCGCTGCGTGGCCAAAGCCTACGACATGGTCCTCAATGGCTGGGAGCTCGGCGGCGGTTCTGTGCGTATCCACCGCGCCGATGTGCAGAGCAAGGTGTTCGAGGCGCTCAAGATCGGCGCAGAAGAAGCCCAGCTCAAGTTCGGCTTCCTGCTCGATGCGCTGCAGTATGGCGCGCCGCCGCACGGCGGTCTGGCTTTCGGCCTGGACCGCCTGGTCACCCTGATGACCGGGGCCGAGTCCATCCGTGACGTGATTGCTTTCCCCAAGACCCAGCGCGCGCAGGACCTGCTCACCCATGCGCCCAGCCCGGTTGACGAAAAGCAGTTGCGCGAGTTGCACATCCGGCTGCGCAATCCGCAGCCGGCCTGAGGCCCGCTCTGCCTGGCGGGCCGGGCTCCCGCATCCAGTGGCATGAATTACAAGCGACCGATTTCGGTGCTGGTGGTGATACACACGCCCGCAGGTCAGGTGCTGCTGATCGAGCGGGCGCAGCAAGCCGGCTTCTGGCAGTCGGTCACCGGCTCGCAGGACGAGGGCGACGCCGATCTGCTGCATACCGCGCTGCGCGAGGTGCACGAAGAAACCGGCATCAGTGCCAGCCGCGAGCAGCTGCGCGATTGGCAGCTGAGCAATGTCTATGAGATCTACCCCACCTGGCGCCACCGCTACGCCCCGGGGGTGACCCACAACACCGAGCATGTGATGAGCTTGTGCGTGCCAGCGGGAACGCCCGTGGTGCTCTCGCCCGCTGAGCACACTGCCTTTGAGTGGCTTGATTGGCGCGAGGCGGCCGATGCCTGCTTTTCGCCCTCGAACGCGGAAGCCATCTTGATGCTGCCGCGCTTTTTTGCGCTACAGGCCGATGCCGACTGACCCGCAGGGCGCAGGCACAATGAAAAGGCTGGCCCGCCGCTTGGCGGCTCGCCGCCCCCATGACCAAGAGCGCCGCCGTGCCTGATGCCGTCTCCCACCCCACCAACTACCGCCTGCTTCAGGGCGGGCGGGAGCTTTTTCCGGCCCTGATCGAGGCCGTGGATGCGGCCCGTCAGAGCGTTCAGCTCGAAACCTATATCTTCGATGTTCACGGTGCGGGGGCTGTGGTGGCCCAGGCCCTGATGCGCGCAGCCGAGCGCGGCGTGAGGGTGCAGGTGCTGGTCGACGGTCTGGGCACTGCCGATCTGCCGGCGCCCTGGCTGGCGCAGCTGCAGCGCGCTGGCGTGCAGTGGCGGGTTTTTGCGCCGCTGGGGCGCTCCTGGGCTTATGCACGGCTGCTGTTCGCGCCGGCCCACTGGCGCAGGCTGCATCGCAAGTTGTGCGTGATTGATGAGCAGCTGCTTTTTTGCGGCGGCATCAATGTACTGGACGACCTTTACGACCCCAACCATGGCGCGCTGCAGGCGCCGCGCTTTGACTTTGCGGTGCGGCTTGAAGGCCCGGTGGTGTGGCAGGCGGCGCAGGCCATGGCTTTGCTTTGGACCCGCGTTGAGGTTGGCGACAGCGTGCGCCAGCGTCAGCTCGGCCGCGCCTGGGAGGTCTGGCGAGAATCCATGCAGCGCAGTCTGCATCCGGGCGAACGCGCCAAGCCGGGGGGACGTGCGCAGTTGCTGCTGCGTGACAACCTGCGGTTTCGCAATCGGATCGAGCGCGCCTACCGCAAGGCCATAGGGCAGGCCCGCGAAGAAATCCTGATCTCCAACGCCTACTTCCTGCCGGGCGGGCGCCTGCGGCGCGCGCTCATACGGGCGGTAGGTCGGGGTGTGCGGGTGCGCTTGCTGCTGCAAGGCCGGTATGAATACTTCATGCAGTACCACGCGGCGCGCTCGGTCTACCTGGACTTGCTGCAGGCGGGCGTCGAGGTGCATGAGTACGACACCAGTTTCCTGCATGCCAAGGTGGCGGTGATCGACGGCCGCTGGAGCACCGTGGGCTCGTCCAACCTCGACCCCCTGAGCCTGCTGCTGGCGCGCGAGGCCAATGTGGTGATCGAGGACGAGCGCTTTGCAGCCAGCTTGCGCGAACGCCTGGAACTGGCGATCACCAGCCATGGGCGCAGCGTGCAACTGCTGGAGTACAGCCGCCGGCCCTGGCGCGAGCGCATGATGAACAAGCTCGCTTACGCGTTGATGCGCCTGGCCCTGTTTGTGACCGGGCACCGCTACTGAGCTGCCATGCGCTTGAGCACCGATCTCATCGTGCAGCGGCCCGAGGGCCTGTATTGCCCGGCTGGCGACTTCTACATTGACCCCTGGCGGCCGGTGGCGCGGGCGGTCATCACCCATGCCCATGCCGATCATGCCCGCCGCGGTCACGGGCATTACCTGGCCGCCCGCAGCGCCGAGGGCCTGCTGCGCGCCCGCCTGGGCGCCATCAGCCTGATGGGCTTGGACTACGGGCAGCGCGTCGTCCACAACGGCGTGGGCCTGTCACTGCACCCGGCCGGCCATGTGCTGGGCTCGGCCCAGGTGCGGCTCGAATACGGTGGGCAGGTCTGGGTGGCCAGTGGCGATTACAAGGTCGCGGCCGACCGCACCTGCACGCCCTTTGAGCCGGTGCGCTGCGATGTGTTCATCACCGAGTCGACCTTTGGCCTGCCAATCTACCGCTGGGCCGATGACGAGCAGGTGTTCGCGGCCATCAATCGCTGGTGGGCGGCCAATGCGGCGCAAGACTGTGTCAGCGTGCTCATGGGCTACAGCCTGGGCAAGGCCCAGCGCCTGCTCAGCGGGCTGGATGAACAGATCGCGCCGATCTTGGTCCATCCGAGCATCGAAGCACTCAACGCCATCTACCGTGCAGCCGGGGTGAGCTTGCCGGCCACCGAGCCGCTGTCGCGCTGGACCAGCGCAGCGCAGGCCCGGCGCGAGGGCTGGGCCGGGGCGCTGGTGCTGGTGCCGCCCCAGGCGGTCACGCCGGCGCTTTTGCGGCGCCTGGGCAGTGCGTCCACCGCCTTTGCCAGCGGCTGGATGCAGCTGCGCGGGGCGCGCCGGCGCGCTGGCTGGGATACAGGCTTTGCCCTGAGCGACCATGCCGACTGGCCTGGCCTGCAGTCGGCCATTGCGGCCACCGGCGCGCAGCGGATCATCGTCACCCATGGCAGCGTCAGCGTGATGGTGCGCTATTTGCAGGAGCAGGGCTTGCAGGCCGAGGCTTTCGAGACCGAGTACGGCGCAGCTCATGAAGGCAACGAGGCTCAGGACGGCCATGACGGCCAGGGCAGTGTTGAGCGCCGCGCCGATCCCGAGCTTCACCAGGCTCAACCGCAAGCCGGGGACAGCCCGCCATGAAAGGCTTTGCCGCGCTGTTTGCCGAGCTCGACGCCAGCACTTCGACAGCGGCCAAGCTCGCCGCCTTGCAGGCTTACCTGGCCCAGGCCGATGCGGCCGATGCCGCCTGGGCGGTGTATTTTCTGGCCGGCGGCAAGCCCAGACGCCTGGTGCGCACTGGCTTGCTGCGTGAACTGGCGGCCGAGTTGGCCGACTTGCCGCAGTGGCTGTTCGAGGCCAGCTACCAGGCCGTCGGAGATCTGGCCGAGACCATCTCTCGGGTGCTGCCAGCAGCCGGGGCCGGCGATGAGGCCAGCCTGTCGCACTGGGTCAGCCAGCGGCTCTTGCCGCTGCGTGGCCTGAGCGAGAGCGAGCAGCGCCTGCGCATCGCCGAGCAATGGCAGCAGTTGGACCGGCAGGGCGTGTTCCTTTGGGTCAAGCTGGCCGGCGGCGGCTTTCGGGTCGGGGTGAGCCGGCTGCTGGTGCAGCGCGCGCTGGCTGCGCATGCCGGCCTGCCGTCCGGGCTGATGGCTCAGCGCATGATGGGCTATACCGACGGCAGCAGCCAGCCCGATGCCCAGGCCTATTTGGCTTTGATTGCGCCGGTACAAGAAGGCAGTGCTTCGCCGGCCGGGGCTGGTCAGCCCTATCCCTTTTTCCTGGCCCACGCCTTGCCCGCGCCGCCGGCCGAGGCGGCGCTGGGCCCGCTGTCCGATTGGCAGATTGAATGGAAGTACGACGGTATTCGTGCCCAGTTGGTGCGCCGCGCCGGTCAAAGCTGGCTGTGGTCGCGCGGTGAGGAGCTGATCAACGGGTCTTTTCCCGACGTTCTGGCGCAGGCCCAGAGCTTGCCCGAGGGCACGGTGCTCGATGGCGAGCTGCTGGTCTGGCAGGGCCAGGGGCCGGCGCCTTTTTCGGCCTTGCAGCAGCGGCTGGGGCGCAAGCGGGTGCCAGCGGCCCTTTTGGCCAGCGCGCCCGCGGTGTTTTTAGCCTATGACCTGCTTGAGCAGGGGGGGCAAGACCTGCGCGCTTGCAGCCTGCGCGAGCGTCGCGCTTGCCTGGAGCAGTTGCTGCAAGACGGCCAGGCGGTGCAAATCTCGCGCCTGCTCCAGGCCAGCCAATGGGCTGAGCTGGAGCCGCTGCGGCAAGGCTCGCGCGAGCTCGGCGTCGAGGGCCTGATGCTCAAGCAACGGGCTTCACGCTATGGCGCTGGCCGTGTCAAAGGCGAGGGCCTGTGGTTCAAATGGAAGAGCGAGCCCATGGTGGTCGATGGAGTACTGATCTATGCCCAGGCCGGTCACGGCCGGCGTGCCGGGCTGTTCAGCGACTACACCTTCGGCGTGTGGAACCGGCCGCCGGTCAGCGCGCAGGAGGCGCAGGCGGTGGTCGAGGCCATCGTCCGGCGCGAGGCTTTGCCGGCTCAAGCCGGCGTGCCGCTCTCTGAGCAGCCGCTGCAGTTGGTGGCCTTTGCCAAGGCCTACTCTGGGCTGAGCGACCGCGAGCTCAGCGCGGTCGATGCCCTCGTGGCGCGCACCACCGTCGACAAGTTCGGCCCGGTGCGCAGCGTGCGGCCCAGCCTGGTGTTTGAACTGGCGTTTGAGGGCATCGTGCGCAGCAGCCGCCACAAGAGCGGTATTGCGCTGCGTTTCCCGCGCATCGCCCGCCAGCGCCCGGACAAGCCCCTGCATGAGGCCGGCACCCTGGCCGATCTGCAAGCCCTGCTGCAGGCCGCCGCCGGGCCGACAGGCTCAGACGCCAAAGCTTGTTAACATCGCGCCTGCTCATGAAACCAACTTCCCATCCGGCTTCCGCGCATGGCGCAGACCAGGGTATTCCCCTTTCGGTCAAGATCCGTGAGCGCATCGTGGCAGCGCGCCGGCGCTTCAATGCCAATGACAACATCGCCGAGTTCATCGAACCGGGCGAACTCGATTGTCTGCTTGATGAGGTCGAGCTCAAGATGCGCGGTGTGCTCGAGAGCCTGGTGATCGATACCGAGCACGACCACAACACCCAGGACACCGCCCGGCGTGTGGCCAAGATGTACATCCAGGAGGTGTTCAAGGGCCGCTATGTCAAGGCGCCTTCGATCACCGAATTCCCCAATGCCGAGCACCTCAACGAGCTGATGATCGTCGGCCCGATCCGTGTGCGCAGCGCCTGCTCGCACCATTTCTGCCCGGTCATCGGTCAGGTCTGGATCGGCGTCATGCCCAATGAGCGCACCAATGTGATCGGTCTGTCCAAGTACGCGCGCCTGGCCGAATGGGTCATGGGGCGGCCGCAGATTCAGGAAGAGGCGGTGGTGCAGCTGGCCGACCTGATTCAGGAAAAGACGCAGCCCGACGGCCTGGCCATCGTCATGGAGGCCACCCACTTTTGCATGGGCTGGCGCGGCGTCAAGGATCTGGACAGCAAGATGATCAACTCGGTCATGCGCGGCGTCTTTCTCAAAGACCCCAATCTGCGCCGCGAGTTTTTGTCTCTGATCCCCAAAAAGACCTCCGAATGAGGCGGCCTGGCCGCTTCGATTCGATCACTACCAGGGCAATGCAATCATGTTGGTTCGTCTGATATACGCCAGCCGCGCAGCCGCCTCCGATGCCAGCGAGGCCACTGAGTCCATCCTGGCGCAGTCGCGCGCGCACAACCCGGCCAGCGGCATCACCGGCATCCTCTGCCACGGCGGCGGCATCTTCCTGCAGGCCCTCGAAGGTGGCCGGGCCCAGGTCAACGAGCTCTACGGCCATATCCAGCGCGACAAGCGCCACAAGGACGTGGTGTTGCTCAGTTACGAAGAGATCAATGAGCGCAGTTTTGGCGGCTGGACCATGGGTCTGGTGAATTTGGCCAAGCTCAATCCTTCGATCGTGCTCAAGTACTGCGAGCGGCCTGAGCTCGACCCCTATGCCATCTCGGGCAAGGTGGCCTTGGCCCTGCTGCTCGAACTCATGGCCACCGCCTCCATCATGGGGCGGGCCTAAAGCGCCCCAGGCCGGCTGGCCAGCGCCCGCCGCCCAACAGCCTTGTGAACATGCTGCTGGCCGGTTGCGATTTTTCGAGCAGTCCCACGCCACGCAAGCCGATCGTGTTTGCCACTGGTGGCTTGGACCGCGGTCGGGTGCACCTGCTCGGGCTGGAGCGCCTGCCCAGCCTTCAGGCCTATGCCCAGTGGCTGGCGCGGCCCCAGGCCTGGGTCTGCGGTTTTGACCTGCCCTTCGGCCTGCCGCGCGAATTGGTGGAGCAACTGGGCTGGCCGACCGACTGGCTGGCCTGCATACGCCACTACGCCGGTCTGAGCCGTCAAGACATCCGCCAAGCCTTCGCGGGTTTTTGCGACGCCCGGCCGGCCGGCAGCAAGTTTGCCCATCGGGCCACCGACAAGCCCGCCGGCTCCAGCCCGTCCATGAAATGGGTCAACCCGCCGGTGGCCTATATGCTGCACGCTGGCGTGGCACCGCTGATCGACGCCGGCGTTCAACTGCCCGGCTTGCATGGCGCCGAGGCGGCCCGACGCGCTGCGCCGCACAGTGCTGCTTGGCCGACGCGTGTCGGTTTGGAGGCCTACCCTGGCCTTTTGGCGCGGGAACTGCTCGGCCCTGGCGGTGAGCGCCGCAGCTACAAGAGCGATGACAAGGCCAAGCAGACTGCCGATCGCCTGATCGCCCGCAAGGACCTGATCACCGCCGCCGAGAACGGCCAAACCCGGCTGGGCCTGCGGCTCAAGCTCAGTCACGCGCAGCGCGATGCGCTGGTCGACGACGCCAGCGGCGACAGTCTGGACGCGGTGCTGTGCCTGATGCAGGCCGCCTGGGGCCAGAGTCAGCATGAGCAAGGCCATCCCTGTCATGGCCTGCCTGTGAACGTCGATCCGCTCGAAGGCTGGATCCTCACGGCCTGAAGCGGCTTGCGATGTTGGGACTCTTGCCTGGAACTGCGCTTGGCCATGCACGGTGGCGCCCCGCGGTGTGGCTGGGCTCAGGACTGCTGGCTTTGCTTGGCCTGTTGGACGCGGCCGCGACCCAGATCGAGACGGCCACCGTCACCTATGTCGCCGATGGCGACACCCTCTATGTACGCGGCATTGGCCAGGAGCAGCAGGCGGTGCGGCTGTTGGGCATCGATGCGCCCGAGATTTGCCAGGAGGGCGGCCCGACCTCGCGCCAGGCCTTGCAGTCGCTGTTGCTCGGCCAGAGCGTCACGGTGGCGCGGCAAGGCCAGGACACTTATGGGCGTGAGCTGGCCATCGTGTACTGGCAGGGTCAGGATGTAGGGCGCTGGATGGTCGGGCAGGGCCTGGCCTGGTCTTACCAATTTGGCCGCGATGCCGGACCTTACGCGCGGGAGCAAGCCGCGGCGCGTTCTGCCCGCCTGGGGCTGTTTGCCCAGGCCGATCCGCAACCGCCGCACCGCTTCCGGCGGCGCCATGGCAGTTGCAAGACCAGTCCTTGAACGGCCTCAGCCCGTGGCTGCGCCGGGGCGATCCGGCGCGGCTTGCCCGGTGCGCTTGGCCTGTGCGAGCCAGGCTGCCAGCAGCTCGGCCACAGGCATGGAGCGCGCTGCCGTCAGCGCCAGGGCTGTCAAGGGCAGCAGACGCCAGGGGCGCAGCAAAACCAGGGCTGCGCCTGCGCCCGCGGCCAGCGCGAGGGTACGGCCTGGGTAGGCGCGTGCGTAGCCCTGCAAGGCAGGGGCCACCAGTTCGAGCACCCCAGAGGCCGGGTGATCTTGCCACCAGCGGCGCAGCACCGCCCACAGGCTGTCTTGCGAGCCCTGACCGTCGGCTTGGACGCCGCTTTCGCGCTGCGGCGGCGCGTGGCGGCGTATCTGTGCGAGCAGGGCCAGGCGCGTGCGCGCCAGCCTGGCCTGGGCCTGCTCGACCGCTTGGGTGTATGCATCGGCCATCATGGCAGTTCCAGTGAGCGCAGCGCCGCCAGGTCTGCATCGAGCTGCGCCCGCAGTTGCGCATATGCCTGCCAGGGCCGGCGGCGGTTTTCCAGCAGCGCAGCGCCCAGCGCGAACAAGGCCAGTGCACCGGGTAGCAGCACCAGCACCGGGTGGTAGCGATCGAGCAGCAGCGCCAGCATCAGGGCTGTCCCTGCAAATACCAAGGCCAGTGCCCCGCAGCCGAGGATGACCAGCCACGCTAGGCTGCGGCCGATCACGGCCTGGCGCAGGGCCTGGGTCTGCAATTGCAGCAAGTCGGCATAGGCCAGCAGATGATCGGCGGCCAGGTCGGGACGCCGCAGCAAGGCGGCGTAAATCGGATGCAGCATGGATCGGTCAGCCTTTTCTTGGAAGGGTCAGGCTTGCAGCATCCATGGCCCGGCTTGGCGGCGCCATCGTCATCAAGGCGCTGTGGGTGTCGGTGGCCAGAGCTTCAGGAGGTAGGCGCCATGGGCCCTTTGGTGCCCTGCCGCCCCTAAAGCTTGTCAGCCTAAAACATGGTTGAGCTTTAAAAATAGTCTCAAATATGCCAATAATGGTCTCCGAGTGCAAAAGCATAAAAATAAGTCCTAAGGATGAGCTTTTGTCGATAAATTGATTCTTTAATAGTGCGGCGCGAAGGAAAAAAATGATCAGAATAGGTATCGTGGATGATCATGCGATCGTCCGATCGGGACTCAAGCAGTTCTTTTCGGACCAGGTCGATCTGCGGGTGGAGGGCGAGGCCGCCAGTGGCCGTGAGGCGATCGATCTGGTGCGCAAGGCCGAACTCGATGTGCTCTTGATGGACCTGTCCATGCCGGGGCAAAGCGGCATCGACGCGCTGGCCATGATCCGCGCCAAGGCGCCCGATGTGGGCATTCTCATTCTCAGCGGCTATCCCGAGGAGCACTATGCGGTCAATTTGATCCGGCAGGGCGCCAGCGGCTAGCTCAACAAGGAATGCGATCCGGCGGAGATCCTCAAGGCCATCCGCGTCATCGCCCTGGGCAAGCGCTACATCACACCGGCTGTGGCCGAGCTCCTGGCCCAGCAACTCAACCGGCCCAACGATGTGGCCTCGCACGAGCAATTGTCCGAGCGGGAATTTCAGGTCTTTCTCAAGCTGGCCAAGGGCGAGACAGCCGGCGACATTGCCCGCTCGCTGTCGCTGAGCGTCAAGACGGTGAGCACCTACCGCACCCGGGTGATGGAGAAGATGAGTCTGAACTCCAACAGCGATCTGACCTATTACGCGCTCAAGAACAAACTGATCGATTGATGAGTTGCGGTTCAAGCCAGATTTGCGCTTGGACCGGCTCAGATGTTTAGTCCCTGAAGAATGATTCGGGCGACAATTCTGAGGTGTTCAGGCATCCCAAAGGTTTGATTTGGCTGCCCATAGGCTCCTTTGTGCGCCTGTGGGCTGCCGCTCTGTTTTTCTTGAGCCTTGGTGCCTGGGCGCCGGCTTTTGCCGAGCCTTTGCAGGCCGATCAGCGCATGCGGGTCCTCGGCCCTGCCGAGTTGTCCCTGCTGCGTGATCCGACCGGCCAGCTTGGCTTGGAGCAGGTGCTTTCTGGCGCCATGGCAACGCAGTTTCAGCCGCTCGCTGGCCGTCTGAGGCTGGGCTATACGAATGATGTGATCTGGCTGCCCGCCTCCCTGGTCCTGAACTGATCCTGAGCTGACCCTGGCCGGACGGTAAGCGCCCTGAGTCGGCGCTGCAGACGCGGCCGACCCATTGGTACCATTATTGGCGTTAATGTAAGTATCCGTCAGGATTGGCAAATTTCAGCTACGAATGGCATGCTCGCAGCTCAAATGTTTAATCCTTCAAATGAGTCCAATGCTCAGCTTTGCCCATCTGTGCTATTGATCGAGGACGACCCGACCTTGGCCCAGGACCTGCAAGCCTATCTGGGCAGCGAAGGTTTCCAAGTGCGCTGGGTCAGTGGCATTCAGGCGGCCGAAGAGGCATTGCAGTCGAGTTTTGACCTGCTGGTCATCGACCTGAAACTGCCGGACGGCAACGGTGCTGATTTCTGCGCGCGCCTGCGACCGTATTCGCGCTCGGGCATTGTGATCTGCTCGGGCAACAGCGAGCGGGGGGTGCGGCTGGATATGCTGCGTGCTGGCGCAGACGCCTACTTGGTCAAGCCCATCGATCCCGAGGAATTGGTGGCTACCTTGACCAGCCTGCTGCGCCGACTCGCCCCAGCGCGGACCTCGCCCCTGCTGCCCAGCGCCGTGCCTTCGATGTGGCGGCTCGATCGGGTGCAGCAATTGCTTTTCGCTCCCTCAGGCGGGCCGGTCAGCTTGTCGCAGGCTGCGTGCCTGCTGCTGGCTCTTTTGTTCTCGCAGACCGATCGCTTCATTGGGCGGCAGGATTTGCTGGCCGCTTTTGCATCGAAGTCCATAGACATGACCGGCCCGCGGCTGGAGACCCTGGTCAGCCGCTTGCGCAACAAGGTCTACAGCGACAGTGGAGCTCGCCTGCCGATACGGGCTTGGTATGGCCGCGGCTATACCTTCACCGCACACGCCGACTTGATTTGAAGATGGCCGGGTCTATACGCTCGCACTGACGGTCTAGGCGCCGGCGCACACCTTGCAATGGGTATCGCGCCGCAGCGCTATTTCGCTCCATTGCATGCTGCGGCCATCGAGCATCAGCAGTCTGCCGGCCAGCGATGAGCCTATGCCCATCAAGCGTTTGAGCGCCTCGGCCGCCTGCATGCTGCCGACGATGCCCACCAGTGGCGCGAATACGCCCATGGTGGCGCAGCGCACCTCCTCTGGCGCAGCCTCGGGCGGGAACAGGCAGGCGTAGCAGGGGCCACCGGCGGCGCTGTCATAGACGCTGAGCTGCGCATCAAAGCCTATGGCCGCCCCCGATACCAGCGTCACCCGGTGCTGCACGCAGGCAAGGTTGATGGCCTGGCGGGTGGCAAAGTTGTCGGTGCAGTCGAGCACCACACTGGCCTGCGGCACCAGCCGGGCCAATACAGAGGCATCGGCTCGCTCGGTCACGCAATGCACCTGCACCTCGGGGTTGATCTCGCCGATCGATTGCGCCAGCGACTCGGCCTTGAACTGGCCGACCCGCTCCATGCGGTGGGCGATTTGTCGCTGCAAATTGGTGGCGTCGACCCGGTCGTGGTCCACCACGGTGATGCGCCCGACCCCGGCACTGCCCAGGTAAAGCCCGGCCGGCGAGCCCAGTCCGCCGGCACCGATGATGAGTGCATGCGCGTCCAGCAACTTCTGCTGGCCCTCTACGCCTATCTCATCGAGCAGGATATGGCGCGAATAGCGCAGCAGTTGTTCGTCGTTCATGCAGACCCGGCCACCTTCAAACCATGCCGGTGGATGCGTTCAGGCTCAGTTTTCCTTCTTGGCCTCGGCGCGCGTCGTCTGCGTCTTGCTCACCAATACAGGCCGGCCCTTGAGCTGGTTGATGGCCTGGGTCAGTTGGAAGTCCTTGTCGCTGCCGAACTCGGGCGGACGCCGCTGATCGGCTGGCTTGCGCGAGGCTTCCTCCAGCTTCTTGAGCGCCTCCTCGCGGGCCTTCTCCCGAGCGGGGTCCTTGGTTCCGGGTGAACCGGTACCTGACAGGTGCTTGTCCAGGTCGGCCTCGCGCGAGCGCAGGATGGCAAAGGGGCTGCCTTCGGCGGTTTCATCGACCAGCACGTCGGGCACGATGCCTTTGGCTTGGATGGACTTGCCGCTGGGGGTGAAGTAACGGGCGGTGGTGATCTTCAGGCCGGTGTCGGGGCCCAGCGGTCGCACCGTCTGCACCGAGCCCTTGCCGAAGGTCTGGCTGCCCATGATGGTGGCGCGCTTGTGGTCTTGCAGGGCGCCAGCGACGATCTCGCTGGCCGAGGCCGAGCCCTCGTTGACCAGCACCACCAGCGGCACGTTCTTGAGGGCGGCTGGCAGGCGCTTGAGCGGATCGGCGCCGCGGCGCACATAGTACTGAGGCGAGGCCTTGTAGGTGTACTTGCTTTCGGCCAACTGGCCGTTGGTCGAGACCACGGTCACATTTTCCGGCAGGAAGGCCGCCGAGATGGCCACAGCCGCGTCGAGCAAGCCGCCCGGATCGTTGCGCAGGTCGAGCACCAGGCCCTTGAGGTCGGGCTCTTGCTTGTAGAGGGTCTCCAGGCGGGAGACGAAGTCTTCGACGGTGCGCTCCTGGAACTGCGATACGCGCAGCCAGCCGAAGCCCGGCTCAATCAGCTTGGCCCGCACCGACTGCGTACGGATTTCCTCGCGCACGATGGTGACCGGGAAGGTGCGGTTTTCGTCCTTGCGGAAGATCGTGAGCAGCACCTTGGTGTTGGGCTCGCCGCGCATGCGCTTGACCGCCTCATTGAGCGTCAGTCCCTTGACGAAGGTGTCGTCGATCTTGGTGATCAGGTCATTGGGCTTGAGGCCGGCCCGGTCTGCGGGCGAGCCCTCGATGGGCGAGACCACCTTGACCAGACCTTCTTCCTGGCTGATTTCTATGCCCACGCCTACAAAGCGGCCGGTAGTACCTTCTCGGAACTCCTTGAAGGTCTTTTTGTCGAAATAGGCCGAGTGCGGGTCTAGGCTGGTGACCATGCCCGAAATGGCCTCGCTGATCAGCTTTTTCTCATCAACCGGCTCCACATAGTCGCTCTTGACCATGCTGAAAACCGCCGCCAGCTGCTGCAGTTCTTCCAGGGGCAAGGGTGAAAAATTATTGCGTGCAACTGCCTGCAATTGCACTGTGGTCAGTGCTCCTGCAACCGCTCCTAGGCTGATCCAACCCGCAATCTTGAGTTTCTGGCGCATACCGTCTCCGTGACCACGCGTGAGTCGGCATCAAACGGCCGCTTCATTGCGTAGAAAATGAGCATCAATATACACCCGTGCCGATGAGCCTGTGTAACTGGCGGGCTCAATATTGCAAGAGCTTGTAGGGCAATTTCCCGGGGCCGTCGCCCCAGGGCTGGCTTAGCCGCGCTGGCCCTGCGCCGCTACCGCTGCGGCCGCCTGGGCTGCAGCTTGGGCGTCGCCCAGGTAGCGGTGGCCCAGCGGACGCAGATCGGCATCGAGTTCGTAGACCAGCGGAATGCCGTTGGGGATGTTCAGGCCCACGATGTCCTGGTCGGAGACGCCGTCCAGGTATTTAATGAGGGCGCGGATGGAATTGCCGTGGGCGGCCACCACCACCCGCTTGCCGGCCTTGATGGCTGGCGCCATGGCCTCGTTCCAAAATGGAATGACCCGAGCCACCGTGTCCTTCAGGCATTCGGTCAGCGGCACCTGGCCGACCTCGAGCCGGGCGTAACGGCGGTCGCCGCGCTCGCTGCGCGGATCCTGGGGCTCGAGCGCCGGCGGTGGCGTGTCGTAGCTGCGGCGCCAGATCAGCACCTGCTCGTCACCATATTGGCGAGCCATGTCGGCCTTGTTCAGGCCCTGCAGCGCACCGTAGTGGCGCTCGTTAAGGCGCCAGCTGTGTACCACCGGCAGCCAGGTGCGGTCCATCTCGTCGAGCACATGCCACAGCGTGCGCGTGGCGCGCTTGAGCACGCTGGTATAGGCCAGGTCAAAGTCAAAGCCTTCAGCCTTGAGCAGGCGACCGGCCTCTTTGGCCTGCTGCAAGCCGGTGGGGGTGAGGTCCACGTCGATCCAGCCGGTGAAGCGGTTTTCAAGGTTCCAGGTCGATTCGCCGTGGCGGATGAGCACGAGTTGATACATATTCGGAGGATGTGGGGGAGGATGCGGCGCCTGCAATGGGTCCGCGACAGACCCCGTTTCGGCACAAAAGGTGACGTCATTTTAGAATCGTGGGCTTTGCCGTTCCCGGCCCCCAAAGGATCTTTGTGAAATTCCTGCTCGACAACTGGATGCTGATCTCCGTGGCCTTGACTTCGGGCGCCTTGCTGGTGTGGCCGGTGATTGCTGGCGGCGCGCGCGCCGGCAGCCTCAGTCCTGCCAATGCGGTGCAGTTGATCAACCGCGAAAAAGCGGTGGTGATCGATGTGGGCGAGCCGCATGAATTTGCCGCCGGCCATGTGATCGGCGCCAAGAGCGTGCCTTTCGGCCAACTCGAGGATAAGTTGCCCGGCCTGGTCAAGAACAAGGCTTTGCCGGTCATCATGGTCTGCCCGGTCGGTGCCCGTGCTGCCCGCGCCGTGGGCGTTGCCAAAAAGCTGGGTTTCGAGCAAGCCCAATCCATTGCCGGCGGCCTCAAAGCTTGGCGCGATGCCGGCCTGCCGGTTGAAAAAGCCTGATTGAAGGCGGGTTGCGCGCGGCCCGCCCGCACGCCAGCATCGAGCTTGTGGCAAGCTCTGACCCGTTTTTCCCCTGGAGTGTTTATGCAAGCCGTCAAGATGTACACCACCGCCGTCTGCCCTTACTGCCAGCAGGCCAAGCAACTGCTCAAGCGCCGCGGCGTCGAGCAGGTGGAGGAAGTGCGCATCGACCAGATTCCTGGCGAGCGCGAGAAGATGATGGAAATGACCGGTCGGCGCACCGTGCCCCAGATTTTCATCGGCCAGACCCATGTGGGCGGCTGCGACGATCTGATGGCCCTCGATGCGCGAGGCGGCCTGCTGCCGCTGCTGCAGGGTCAGGTTCAGGTCTGAGCCTTCGCGCGCCGGCCAGCGCTTGCTGTAGCAAGCGGTGTGCAAGGCCTTTGATGGCGCCTCCTGTGAGGCCTGGCTACTGCCCTCGCGCTGCCTGACATAATGCCCGTTTTGCCGGGTCCCAGCCCCGGCTTTTGTTATCCAAACTCCCAGGACCACCTTCATGGCCGACACGCAAGCCGATCCCGTTTTCCAGATTCAACGCATCTACCTCAAGGAGCTGTCTCTGGAACAACCCAATTCCCCGGCCATCCTTCTTGAACAGGCTCAGCCGCAGGTCGACATTCAGCTGGCTGTGGGCTCCGAACAGGTTGCTGACGGCGTCTATGAGGCCAGTGTCACCGCCACGGTGCACACCAAGATCGGCGATAAAACAGTGTTTCTGGTCGAGGCCAAGCAAGCCGGAGTTTTTGAGATTCGCAATCTGCCGGCTGATCAGATGGGGCCGGTTCTGGGCATGGCCTGCCCGCAGATCGTCTACCCCTATTTGCGCGGCAACGTGGCAGACGCGGTTCAGCGCGCTGGCTTCCCGCCGGTGCATCTGGCTGAAATCAACTTCCAGGCGCTCTACCAGCAGCAGCTGGAGCAGGCCGGCACCCAAACCGCCTGAGCGCCGTCCCTGAGCCCGCCGCGCTCAGGGCAGTGCAATCTCAGCCCCGCCATGAAAGTTATCGTCATCGGCGCCGGTGCCTGGGGCACCGCCCTGGCCGCTAATGCGGCGGCCCAGGGCCGGCATCAGGTCAGCCTGTGGGCGCGCAATCCGGAGCGGTTGCAGGCCTTGCAGGCTCAGCGCAGCAACGCGGCTTATTTGCCCGGGGTGGAGCTGCCAGCGGCCTTGAGCTTCGTCGGTGGCGATGTGCAGGCTGCAGCGGCCGAGCAGGACCTGGTGGTGCTGGCGGGCCCAGTGGCGGCCGCACGCGGCCTGCTCAGTCAATTGGCCCATCTGCCCGTTCCTGTGGCTTGGCTTTCCAAAGGCTTTGAGTTGCCGCAAGCGGGCGCGCAGGAGCGCGGCCTGATGGTCCACGAGATTCAGGCCGAGGTTGCGCCGCAATTGAAGTGTGGCGTACTCAGCGGGCCCAGTTTTGCCCGCGAGGTGGCCCTGGGCCGGCCGACCGCGCTGGTGGCGGCCAGCCACCATGAAGCGGTGCGGCGTTCTCTGGTCGAGGCCTTTCACGGCCCGACCCTGAGGATTTACGCCAACGATGATTTGGTCGGCGCTGAAGTCGGCGGTGCGGTCAAAAACGTGCTGGCCATTGCCACCGGTTTTTGCGATGGACTGGCACTGGGCCTCAATGCCCGTGCGGCCTTGATCACCCGCGGCCTGGCCGAGATCACCCGCCTGGGCGTGGCTCTGGGTGCGCGCGCCGAAACCTTCACAGGCCTGTCGGGCCTGGGCGATCTGGTGCTCACGGCCACCGGCGACCTCAGCCGCAACCGCAAGGTGGGCCTGCTGCTGGCCCAAGGCCAGAGCCTGCAGCAGGCGCTGGCTTCGCTCGGTCATGTGGCCGAAGGCGTTTACTGCGCCCGCACCGTGGTGCAACGCGCCCGCGCTCTGGGCGTGGACATGCCGATCTCGCAGGCGGTGGTGGCCTTGCTCGATGGCCGCCTACAGCCTGAGCAAGCAGTGGCCATGCTCATGGGCCGTGAGCCTGCGCCCGAGTTGCGCTAGTCCTGCACTCCCACAAAAACCAGCTTTGTCTGGACAAGGGGGAGTGGGAGCTGCGCCCTCGCGGCGATGCGGCGGTGGATCAGACGCCGCAGCCCCTTTGAATGCAGTATCGCGCCGAGGGCGGCGGCGGTGGAGCTAAGGCCGTATCGCGCCGAGGGCGGCGCTCCTACAAAATCTGGCTTTGTCTGGACAAGGGGGAATGGGAGCTGCGCCCTCGCAGCGATGCGGCGGTGGATTAGACGCCGCAGCCCCTTTGAATGCAGTATCGCGCCGAGGGCGGCGGCGGTGGAGATAAGGCCGTATCGCGCCGAGGGCGGCGCTCC
>Ga0164292_10000017_pt1 | contig 110383 bp, 153 predicted proteins | sample GEODES117metaG_FD_111486 | JGI IMG/M metagenome (GOLD analysis project Ga0164292, IMG submission 111486) | Eutrophic lake water microbial communities from Lake Mendota, Wisconsin, USA - GEODES117 metaG | ecosystem: Environmental > Aquatic > Freshwater > Lake | place: USA: Lake Mendota... | reverse complement strand
GTAAGTTGCGGTTGCTACTGACATTGTTTTTCTCCTTTGTTTTGGTTATGTTATTATTATGACATTTATTTCTTGCCGTGTCAAGTTATTTTTGACATTTTCTCACATTTTGAGATTTCTCTCGTGTGATTTGGGTCACTTTAGAGGGGGGTAAAAAATGACCCACAATAGTAGGGCTGTAAGTAATAAGCCTATTAGTTTCATGATTTCCTTACCTTTTCTTTGTTGAAAATACTATAGCAGATTTGTTGTCAATACACAAGCCGCATGATACGCAAGCAGATCCAGCCTGTGAGATTAGGGGGATAGCCTTCTTATTCTCAGGGCACTTAGCGCCTACCTTACCTATCATTGCCTTCATGTCCTCTTGACCTATAGCAAAAGTTTCTGCAAGGTATGCTAATTTAACGCCATGAGCATTAAATAGTTTTATTGCTTCATCCTTATTATCTGCGTCTGTACTAAAATAAACAGATAGATTATCGATACCCTTGAGAATTTCTATTGCAGAGGGTACACGAGTATAAACCCAGAATTTAACATCGCTATGATTTTTAACTACTGTGCTCCAGGCGAGGGTATAAGTATCATTAAAGAAATCCCCGTCCCAGTGAATACGGAATAACATAGGGGCGTCCTTCTTTACACAGTCTGCCTTAAAATCAAGAATCATCTCATCAAGTAATCTAACCATTTCATCATAGTTAGCGTCTTTCAATAGATCCCAATTATGAATAAGATTATCTCTTACTCCTTTGTAGATTTTTTCGAGTTTTCCTGCGTAGCATACCTTAGCGCATACAGAGGTTTGATTAGGGCATGAATAAGCCTTTCCAGCAGGTAATCCAAAAGTGTTGGCGATTGTTGGGGTTTTTCCATTTTTTGATACTGCATTTGCTACCTTCCTATCCATAGAACGTTTTAGTTTCATGGGGGTCCTTTCTTTAGACTTCTATAATAACATTTTTTTAATTAAAAATCAAGCGACACTCTTATTTTTGTGTTTAATCTTTCGGGAATACCACTTTTTGCTGCGTAATGGGGTGGCGGCATTGGAACGACGTAATTCCATTAAACGTCTTAATTCCTCAGGGGTTTTCTTTCTCATGATTTAATCTTATCATAAAAATATTAAAAATGCAAATGTCCGATTTGTCCAAATTGCCTAGGCGGTTTTGCGGATTACTCCACAAAAACGTACCATTCAATTTTGTCATCATCTAAAACAAATGCTTCAACTTCATCACCAAAGTCATCAAGCAAAATTAAATGATAACCATCATTAGATTCCATTATTGTTTTTACTGTTACAAACTGATCTTCAATTTTTACCAAATCACCTTCTGCCAATTGGTTTGGCAAAAGATAATCAGCGAATCGCAATTCCATACTCATCATTGTAGCAGACATTATTCAAGCCCCAATCCTAATTCATACCCTGCATCTTCTTCACCATAGTATTCATCATCTTGTGGCAACCAAAAATCTAAGTGGTGTTGTTCAATAATCGCATACGCTGGTGCATGACTCATGCCCTTGTAGAATACGCCATCTGGCATAGCAATCTGTCTCATAGCATCATTATCATAGTAAGCATCAATAGCATCAATGCAAGGTTGCACCATGCTTAGTGGTACGGGTGGATAGTGATTACCCTGTAAGTGATAGGCTAATTGTGTTTCTAAATCAAGGACGCTATCTGCTAATCCAATTGCTGTTACGCTTCCCATTATTTTTTCTCCTCTATATCTGCTACATATATATCATTTTTATTTAGTAATCCGTATCTGATATTACTATCAAACACTTCTATTGCTGAGTCATAGTCCTCTGCTTCTACATTTATGAAAGTGTTAAATTCAAATAGTGGCATTATCGTGTTACCACCAATCCTGAAGCATAAAGAGTTTTTGTGTGCATTTTGCCTGAAGGCTCTGATAGATTAACTGTTGAGTATTCGTTAGCAAACCCTACATCAACAAACTTCTGATAAACTTCAACGGCAGTTAAAGCATCTGAGTAACGACCAACCCAAGCAGGTGTAGGGTTAGAGTCATAGGTAACTGTTACTGAGTATAGGTATTCCATTATGCGTTCTCCTTAGTAGTCCATAGTAGGTCAATCTTAGTGTAGTCTATTTCTGCATTATTATCAAGATAGCAGTTATAGCAATACAATTCAGTAATGGATACTGCATTTTCGTTGCATTGGATACAGGTGTCGGTCATTTATGCCTTCTTTCTTAACTTGATAAATCAAGCCTATCATTTCGTACTGACAAAATCAAATCCAAAGTGCAGGTTTCGGGAAAATTGTTGGTGTGTTTTTAATCACACGTAAAGCCTGTGGATAACCTGTGGACGACACGCTAGGCACCTAGCAAAAATTTGAGCAGTTTTCAATCATGCTCAGGATCTGATTTTATTTTCTAAAATCTTTTTTTATTTCTTGTAAATCTTCTTTTAGCATTGGTAACATCATTCTAAATAAAATAAAAACGCTACACGCTAAAAATAGTTGAACGATTGTAGTTGCAGCCCTTGTCATGAAATCATCTCCAAGTCTTTATAGCAAGCAATAGCAAATCTATTTGCGTCAAATCTTGGGTTATCTTTTTCAAACATTAGAGAAAATTCATCTACCAAATCAGCAAATAAAATTTCTCCTTGCTCATCAAAAACAGATGTAGCAAAGTAATTGCCAAGAATTTCTGAAACTGCGACATAGTCTTTTCGTGTCATCATTAGTTGTTTTCTCCTAACAAAATAAACGCATGGCTTCCACCTTCGTTTACTCGGTCCAATTCTGTTTGCACTTCCTCAATGGTATAAGTCTTACCAATAGTTAGCAATTCATTTACTGCTTGAATGTTCATCTGAGCAAATACACCTTCTGGCAGGCTTTGAATTTGAGATAGAAACGGGGAGTCGGAGTGAATGCGTGAAATAAAATTTATTCCGTTAGCGGTGAATGGGAAATCTGTATAAGTTGTGTTAGTCATAGTTAGTTTTTACCTTTCGTGTTTGTTGTTACTACAATTTTAGCGATTTTCTCTAAGTTTGTCAATTGTTGCGCTTTACGCTGTGCCTCAATGTGGGCTTTGAATTCATCTAATTTCATTAGTCGTTTGTCCTTACTGCTAAATAACGATAAGTATCTTTTAGGTTTAGTGGTGCTGAGTAGTGAGGTCGCACCTGAACACGATAACTTTCGGTATCTGTTCCATACCAGACATCAGCCTTTTCGGCTGAGATAATTTCACCCTTTAGGGTTTTTGAGTGATAAGTCTTTCCTACAAGTAGGTTTTCGATAGTATAGACATTTGCTGACATTAGTTGTCACCTTTCTTTAGTTTCTAATAATCCTATTATTTCATTTTTTTGCTAAAAAGTCAATTCGACACGCCGTTGTGTCTATGTGACCTTAGTCACACTCTCCGCAAGGGCATTGAGGAAACTCTCGCTCTTGCTTGATACGATTAGCGAGACGCTCTACCTTCATGTATGTATCGAATGAGGCACCTCTAAAGGATACACACTCTCCGTCTGCTATCATGTGAGCAGCCTTAGCGATTTTTTGTTCTAATGTTAGTGTAGTCATTTTGACCACCTTTCTTTATTTTCTAATACTGCAAGAATAACACACAAAAGCCAAAAAGTCAAGTCCAAACACGGCGTGTCGTATGTGATTTATACCACATTAGTTATCCACACCCCCTGTGGACGACACGCTAGGTAGATTGCCTAGGAATTTTTTGGAGGGGAAGTCCAAAAAACTTTTTTATTTATTCAACAGGCAAAACTTCAAACGCATCAAATTTTTCTAATTCGTTTTCGCTAAGTTTAGCAAAAACTTTATTTAAATTAAAAACTGCTTGAAGATCTGTATCTGCTTCAGTTACAAAACTAATTAAAACATTTTTTTTCATTTATTTTTCTCCTCTAACTGTTCCGCTAATTGCTAATAAATCACACTCTACTTTTAGAGATGTTGTTTTGTTTAATTGTGATGGAAGCGCAGAAATAAAACTACGCACCTGCTTTTCTGTATAGAAAGGCATTTTTTTAGTATTACCATTGTACGAGGTAAGAGTTAGGGTTATCATTATTTATTCTCCTTCTATTTCTCGATAGTCAATTACATGAAAGTCTAACTGTCTCTCAAGTGGCATAGCCTTTAGCCATGAATAAGCAGACTCAAAATCATCTGCTTCTACATCTACGAATAACTCAAAATTAAAAATAGCCATTTAGTTATTCTCCTTTCTTGTATAGAAAATCCCAAGCCTTACGGCATAACACGATAGATTTGCAGTTATCGCAACAGATAACCCCATGAGGGTTAAGGTCTAAGTCATAGACATCAACGCTTGCAGTAGTAGCACCGCAAACTGAGTCTAAGTTAATAAAGGTACTCATCTTTTAAGTCCTTCCTTTCCATAAGTGTTGATAAAATCAGGTAGAGCCATTACGCCCTTGTAGTCCTTACACGCTGGGCAAAATCTATTCCACCCGTCAAATAGTGTTATGCAAAATGCACAAATGTTATCCATAGCGCATAAGCCTTGCTCATCTATAAATTGCATAGTGTCGTTCATTTAGATACATACCAATCTGTCCACATAGGCAAACGCTCAGGGTCGCTATCATAGTAGTAACGCTCAATGTTCTGCTCACAATTTTGGCAGAAAGTAAATTGCTCATCACCGATTTCGGAGATAGCAGATTTCATAGGGTTATGCTCAACGCATTTTGTTATTGTTAGTGTAGTCATTTGAGACCACCTTTCTTTTTTATTACTATTTATTTTCTTACTCTGTAAGTCTAACACAGGGGTCTGACAAATTAGGGTGTTTTTCGGGCGTGTCGGAAAAGTATTTTTGTGATAAGGCTCACATTAGTTATCCACACATGAATGGTCAGACCTGTGGATAACTTTTTCCTAGGTAGTTGTCCGATATGTCCGTTTTGTCTATGTGATAAACACCACATGCGACACGCCGATAAGGTACTTGACTTTTGATGGTATCTATGTTATTATTCTCCTATACAAATAAATAAAGGACACAAGGCTAATGAGCCTGAGCGAATAAGTGTGATACAACTCACAATGAGCCTCAGCAAATAAGTAGCCAAAATGTCAGACCCCCCTGATAGAATAGAATTATCAAAAGAAAGAAAGAAGGTTGCTCATGTCAGCAAATCTATACACAATCGAAAGCCTATTAGTAGGCAAAACCTATCGCTCAAATACTTTGACGGGCGAGATTATTTCAGCAGAAAAATCTGATGTCTGGTATTCTAACGCAGAAGCGTATCGAGTATTAGTTAGAACCCCTTATTCCTATAAGGATAATTACAGAATTATTGCGGTAAAGGTAGGTGAGTAAATGATAAACTCATTACAAATTATTGAGTGCGATACCTGCTCAGGTAGAGGTATTATTTTCTATGGTGATAACGAGGATTACTCCATCGAGCCTTGCGAGTGCGTGTTATAGTGGCGGGGTATAGTGAGGAACAACTCCGCAGAAAAGCACACTTAGCCAATGGTGGCACAATAGCAAATTACGATAGAAGTCATTACAAGAAAGAAGAAATAAATGAAAGTAACAATAACAACGATGAGCGGTAAAGAGATGGACATGGATTTACCTACAAAAGAAAATGTCCAATACTTTATTGAATTGTATCGCAATAACCTAAAGAAAAATCAACGAGTGAAGGTTACTTGCGACCTGCTGGGTATAGATGGTTATTTACAGGGCACGGCTCCTATAAGATAGAGTCGCACCAGTATAAAAGATTAGGTCGCATCAGTAATGGTGCGATCTTTCTATTATGTGCTCACTATTTTTTTGTATTTATTTTTAAATTTCCTGTATCGTACATATTATCAAAATATTCAGATTTTTGTCAAAATGACTTTATAAAAAATTTTTCAGATTTTGCTCAAACGTTTTTATTTAAAAGTTTATCTGCGATTTTTTGAGCGGTAGTTACAAGACCTTGTCTACCTAATGTAAGCATAGCATCAACCTCTTGGGATGACATATCCTTTGGTGCTTCTGATCTAATATTATCTTCTACAGTCTCCACAACTGCATTTACGATGGTTTCTCTAGTAATCATTTTGTCTCCTTTATTGTTCTTATATTGTAGCAGATCAATCACCATTTGCCAAGTGGACATTTCGCTTGAACAAGTGTTGTCTTTAATTTCATATAGCATCCACACTTCTTACATTTGACAAGTCTTTTATTGAAATGTGGGCAGGTATTGCAAATTTCGAGACGGGACTCAATGAGATCCCTATCGCTTCTTGGCTGATTAGGATCAAATAGGTCTATAAACCTAACATCATCACTCATTCATCTATCTTATCATAATACGTAACAGAATACTCACCTTGATATATTTCAGCATATGACATTATGTCGGACATATATTTATTCAATGTAGTCAAACCAATCTTATCGGACTTATATTTTTGATAGGATACCAAGGTTTCATGTGAAACATTCTCATGTGTTAATTGATCATTAAGGGTTTGTATGTAACGTTCTTTGCCATATCTTTTGGATGTAAGGGATTGATTTGGGTATACCGCCCTAAATGTGTCATCCGCATATTTGGCAATTTCTGAGTTACGTATAACATATTCAACAGATGGACAATTCATCCTATCAGACCATGTTCGCATGTTATCGCTGTAATTTTCCATATTTTTTAAAGTAGAATCAGCGTATGCCATGCGTATCATATCTGTCGCCGATGTTTCAAGATCTAATCCGAACGCAATTAAGTAAGCCGTTGCGAACGGAAACTTTGATGTATATTTATTTATGCCGAAATATTGATTCGGATTAAATCCTCTCGACGAAACATTATCGTTTACCAGTCGCATATGATTTCCAATTGAAACAAAATTTTCGTGATTCATATCACAGTCAACGAATAGGCACTCTTTGACATCTATACCGTCGGCGAGACATAAAACATTTTTATCATATGTGCCGACAATAGTAGATCCATTATATCTATTTAGTAATTGCGCCGAAACTAAACCATCCATATCTGGCGAGATGATTAGTTTTGTGGAGTAATCCAGAGTATATTTAATACTCTCCTTAAGAAGGTGATCCATATTTTTTCTGCCATAACTCAAACATTACATCTGCGTATACTTTATGAGTTACTCCTGGATAATGGCCTTCTCGTGAAGCCTTCCAAAACATACTACTGTCTGCCTCTTCATTTTCTTGCCAATGCTCAAATCTTATATTATCAAGCATATTGACATAGTGATTAAATTTATCATGTAGTTCTTCTTTTATAATATTATTTAAATCTTCGTTCCATGTAGACCACATAAGAGGAATATCTAATGTTTCACAAATCATTTCCAATGCGGTAACGTCTTCATAAAATCTAAATAACAAGTTTCCACGAATGATTGGAAATGTTTTTTCATCTCCCATTATCTGCTTTCCTGTATTTACAAGGATTGGATATGTTCCTACTTTTTTATCCAGTCTCATGTCAATTTTCGAAACTACTCGCAATAAATCTGGAAGTAAAAGAATAATTCCAGAAGGCTTTCCAATTTTACGAATGTAATTTATTGTATTGTGAACAACTACATCAATAGATGAACTGTTAACTGCTGTACTAAAATATTTATTTTTCCCTAAATGTTTATTTAGTTGATATGCCCAAGAGTATTCAATTGGAACTCCAAGTGCAAATGTATTTGAGCATCCACCATAAAGAATATTTGATCCAGCGAGTTCTGAAGAAAAGTCATCACTTCTAAAGCCATAGTTGTTTAATTTGTATTCAAAAGCAGGGTATTTATGCCAATTATTTTTAATAATTCTATGCTGTCTTTTAACACACACAGGATGATCACAATCCATACACCAAGTTGAATAGGAATTATTTGGAAGTTTTATATCTTCTGTTCCGTTAAGTATATAGACAAAGTCACGATTTAATACTCCAAAAAATGGATCTTCTTCTAATTCAGCCATTAGTAAATAAACTCCTGCTTCTTACGCATCTTTCTTCTCCATATTAGATACTTAATTTTTTTAATTATTTTGGATAGCATTTGTATTTTTTAAAAACTCCCCTTATAATTTACCTGTTATGTTTGCTACAGAAGGAACCGCTCTTATTATAGAAATCATAATTGGTGTATTCACTATTCTAGCAGGCTTTTCTGCTGGAGTCAAGTGGTTAGTAAAACATTACCTTTCTGAATTAAAACCAAATTCTGGCTCATCAATGAGAGATGAGATTAAAGCCACAAATAGAGAAATTAAAGAAATTAAAGAACGTCAAGATGAAGCAGATCAAATGCGTAGAGATATGGATAAGAAACTTGACAAAATGTATATGATTCTTTTGGATTATATATCTAGTAAAAAGTAGTTTATATATTATATATAAAGAATAATTATCTCTGAGGGAAAGTCCCCCCCTCCCCCCATAGATTTTTTGTTACATCTAATGGTGGAAGTGAAGATATATCTCTAGTGCAAAGTCCCCACAAACCCGATAACAACTATACCATAAAGAATTTTATGATTCAAACATATGAGATATTGATGTCCATTTTGTACTGTTATGATATACTTTAAATGCTTGCCCTTTGGTCCGTCTCCATACCCACCGACCTTGGGGCAAGTCTATATTTTATGGTATAATCTTTGTATTATGGCAAACTTCTGCGCTCCCGAAAAATTTGGTGCTGATCCAGTAAACGTTCAATGGAGAGTTGTACGTGGAGATACAGCCACACTACGTGTAGAATTTTATAACGACGATGAAGTTACTTATTACGATACTGAAGGATGGATATACAGGGCAACTGCATATGATCAATCTGGAGATATTTTGGATGCGCTTGATTGCGAACCAGCAGATGGCTATGTAGACATTACAGCCTATCCTTCAGTTACAAAAAACTGGGGATTAAAATATGCAGCAACAGTTGCAGAGTTACCATTTGATTTACAGGTAACAATTGCTAATGAAATAGAAGATACAATTTGGACTCCAGTTATTGGAACTATTTATGTGTTAGGTGATGTTACACCAGGAGGAAGTTTATAATGGCAGTTATTAAGATAGTTCCTATGCCAGGCGCAGAAGGACAACAAGGCGACACAGGTGCAACTGGTGCACAAGGTCCACAGGGAGAAGTAGGACAACAGGGTCCAGCAGGTGCAGACGCTGCATGGTATTACAATGGTGAATACAATCCAGGAGCATCTTACGTAGTTGGAGATGTTGTAACTTATGACGGCCAAACATGGTATCGTAAAAATGCAAATGGTGGCAATGTTGGAGATACTCCATCTGAAGGTTTATTTTGGGATTTAGTTGCAGCAAAGGGCGAAGAAGGACCACAAGGTGAGCAAGGTATTCAAGGAATTCAAGGTGAGCCAGGAAGTTTAACTGGAGCCAAACTAGGATCATTTTTTGATACAACTATTCAAACAGGTGGATCAATTAAGGCTATAACCTTAAACTCTACAGATTTTTCAAATGGGATAAATATTGTAGATGGTTCAAGAATAACAATGGATATTTTAGGTATTTATAATATTGCATTTAGTTTACAATTAGAAAAAACTGGTGGATCTGCAGCAGATATTTATGTTTGGATGAGACATAACGATGTAGATGTTCCAGATACAGCAACAATTATTCACATGGCTAATAATAATACTTACAACGTTGCTGCGTGGAATTTCTTTGTAAATTGTGATGTTCTGCCTCAAGATTTTCAATTGATGTGGTACACAGCAAGCACAAATGTTTCTATTGCTGCCATTGCTGACTCTGGTACACCAGTTGGAGTCCCATCTATTCCGTCAGTTATTGTTACAGTAAATAAAGTCGGAGACCTATAAAGAAAAGCCATGGCCGTTTCTAAATCCATGGATTTTCCTACAAACAAAAAATCTAGTTATGCTGCACAAGTTGTAGAAACTCAAACAACAAATACTGATGTATTAATTAATTATGTTCCTGTACCTGGCCCTATGGGGCCTCAAGGACCTGCAGGGGTACCTGGACCTCAGGGACCTGCTGGAAAAGACGGCATACAAGGATCTAAAGGCGAAAGAGGTACCCCTGGCAAAGATGGACTAAGTTCTCTATCTGCGTCTGGTCAACAGGCTGGATGGGGAGCATACTTTAACAATAATAGAAAAGAAATTAGACTTGGCGCAGATAAAGGTGAAGACGGATGGGTTAGTGTTTGGGTAGATTCAAAAGGGTCCAATACCAATGAAAAATATTTACCAAAAGACTCTGTAAGCCTATGGAATGAAAACACAAGACAGTTAAATTTTAAAGGATTAAATGTAGGATCTCAAGTTTTTGTTACTTATAATTTTGAACTTACAACGTATAGTAATAATACAGAGGTTTGGATTAGAACCTTTTTCCCTAAATCTACTACTGAAATTTCTCAATTTGTGGCATCATTAAAATATCAATATGTATATAACATGTATGTTACACAAAATTTCTTTATAGAAGACAGTGCCATGTGGAGTTCTGGAGCGGTACCTCAAATTAGGGCAGACTATGATTCTTCAGTATTGATGAATTCTATATACGTGTCTGTGATATAATTTACAAGGAGGAACTATGGCATTTCCAGGAACATATAATATTTCGTACTATAAGGGTGATACCTATGAATTTCGTATTTACCCAAAAACTCCAAGCGGAGACATTTTTGACTTAACACCATATACAGGCGGAGGATCTTATGATGACGATAATGATCCACTTACCCCAAATGTTCCATATGACAATGTAATTTTTACTTTTGCCACATCAAGAGGATCAACATCCTGGCATAAGTGTGCAGCATGGATTGATTCGACAAAAACATTTGTCGGTTGTGCTATTAGACCAGATGATGCTCAATATTTAACCCCTGGAACAACTTATGTTTATGACGTTCAGGTAACTCGTCCATCAAACGACACATCAGATGGAAACCCATTTACATATCCAATAGTACATACATTGCTGACAGGAACAATTTCTGTAACAGGACAGGTTACTCCGTAATGGCTGAAGTTTTATTAGCAAATGATGACTTAGTTGTTTTGGGCGGCCCAGAATCAATTAATGTCGAAGTTGACTTTGGCTTAAAAGGTGATAGAGGAAGTTTAGTTTTTGTAGGTAATGGAAAACCAGATTTAATTGATATTGGACAAGATCCAAGAATATTTGATTTATATATAAACTTATTAACAACTGATGACGAATACCTAATGATATATCAGTATGTAGAAGTTTTAGGTACAACACAGTGGCAGACTCTTACAAAATTAATTCCTAATACATATGTAGTAAATCAAAGTATTAATTTTAGTACCGCAAACTATTGCTATATTCCAATATCTGCAATCGTAGATCCAGCATATATTGGTAGCACTACCGCTGCAAACTTTAGTATTCAGACAACATTTGCAACATCAGAAGAGATGCCTATAGTGTCTTCTATTAAAACAGAGGTAGTTTCTGTTAGCGGAATAGACAATTTAAAAATAACATTTTATGCCAAGGAATTTGACGGTACTGACTGGATAGATGTAGTAGGATCTAGAACAGCCAACCTTCATATTTCGGTGGTATAATCAAAGGGGTGATGTAAGTGGCAGTAGAAAATATTGGTGGTTTATATAATACAAAGCAGCCTGGATATGACGACGCTGCTGATATTCAGGCAGCCCTAAAAGCATTTTTATATGGTAGTTATACATATGACACTACAAGTACGGACCCAACACAATTACCAAATCCATCATTAGCAAAACATCTACAAAACCTAAGAGATGATGTTACATTTTTAGAAGATCAAGGTATTGGATCCGATTATTTAACCTTAGCACAAATAACAGCATTAACAGGACAAACAGACGGCTATATTGCCATGGCATCAGATTCAAATGGTGGAGCAGTTGAAACCTTATATGCTTCTGCTTTTTATACAAATGAGGCTCCAACTACAGACATCGTTGATGGAGTTCTTTGGGTAGACAAAGATTCAGAAGCATTAGACCTATATGTCTACAATCAAATAGATGATGAATGGGTAAGGGTTAACGATCTTAAGAACATTATTCAGGCAAAAGGTGATATACTTATTGGCAGTTCTGCAGCAAATATTGATAATTTGACTGTAGGTGCAAATGGAACAGTATTAACTGCAGACAACTCAAGCCCACTTGGTGTCAAATGGCAACAGGTAGACACTGAGTCTATTATAATTTCATCCGTAATGGGTGCGTACTAGGAGGAAATATGGCGACTACACCAAAATTAATGTATCGTGGAGCAGCAGCATTAACTAATGCAACACTTTATACTGTTGGTTCTGGAAAGACTGGAATTGTTACTGATATATGTGTTACTAATACAGATACCGTATCTACTACATTTTCAATTAACTTAAATGGAACAGAGTTAATCTCTGGCGCAACCCTTGCAGCAAAATCAATAGCAACTTTTGAAATTAAGCAGATATTAGAAGCAGCAGACACCATCTCTGGATCTGCATCTGCTACTACTGTTAAATTTCATATAAGCGGAGTTGAAGTTATCTAATGGGTTACTCAGTATTTCCTGCTCCAGCAGCAGGTAGCAAAACTATGTATCGCACAACACTTACCTCTGGTACTTCTTACACCGTCCCTGCAGGAGTTACATATCTTAATGTAACTCTTGTTGGCGGTGGCGGTGGAGGTGGTGGGTGCAGCACTAGTGGCGGTACAAATCCAAGTTATGGAAGTGATGGAGGAACTACTACTTTTACTGGCGCAACTTCAGCGCCTGGAGGAACTGGTGGAGTTCGATTTTATGGAAACACTGGAAATACAGCGCAGACTGGAGTAAACGCTCCTAGTAGTTCAGGTCTTGGCGGAAGTGGAGCAGGTGGCACTGGTGTTGGCGGAACAAATGCTCAGTTCGGAATAAACGGAGTAATTGTTAGCAGTACTCTTTCAGTAACACCAGGTGCATCAATTTCTTATTCAATTGGAGCAGGTGGCGCTGGTGGAAGCGGTGGAGATTCTGGTCGCCCAGGGGGCAACGGTGGTTCAGGTCGTATTGACGTTGAATACTGGGTATAGGAGATAACAATGGATAAATTATTTGCAGTTATTGAAGATAACAAAGTAGTCAACATTATTGTTGGCGTAGAAGATGAAGTAGTTGCTGCTAAACCTGGCAAGTATATTGAATATACAAATGGTTGGGATTATAATAATGGTATTGATGGTGGAGTATTCTTTCCAGAAATAAATTTATCGGAGGAAAATAATTAATGTCAACAGTTAGTTCAACCAGTAAAGTAGCATACATGTATGATCAAGTATCAGACACTTGGTATGCCGTTGCTGGAACTGCTAACACAAATGTTGCATACACATGGAATGCCGCACACACTTTTGGATCAATAGTAACCGTAAATGATGTTATCCGTGCTAAGGGTGGAGTAAATAGATTTCAAAACCCAATGGCAAGAGATATGGTAATTCTATCTCCAATTAAGGGAACAGTATGTTTTGTTGAGCAAACAAATGGTGGCACTGATATAAATCAAGTTCAAATTTATAACGGTACATCATGGGTAGGAATGTTAGATACAGCAACTCTTAATACAAAAACTGCTGATTATACTTTAGGTCTTGCAGATGCAGGACAAACAATTTTAATTGATTCTACAATTGATAGAACTGTAACTGTTCCGCTTAACTCTTCTGTACCGTTTGCAAATGGACAGAGATTAGACGTAGTAAGACTAAATACTGGTAATGTTACGTTTGCTGGTGCTGTTGGTGTAACGATTAATAGTAAAAATTCTAACAAGAAAATTGCTGCGAGGTATTCTGGTGCAACTCTTATCAAAACTGGTACAGATACCTGGGTCCTTATTGGCGATTTGACAGCGTAGGTACCAGATGCTTGGATTCCTTGGCAAATGGGCATCTTCAAAAGGAATGGGAAAAGTTCCTGATATTGAGGGACTAACTTTAAATGATGCAAGGAATGCTATTACAGAGGCAGGCTTTAAATTAGGATCAGAATCTTCAACAACAACAGGTGCAAATTCTTCTAACAATGGAAAAGCAAAAAAAAGATCTGATACAAACGAACTTCGTGAATATGAAGCAACTTTAGATTTTGAATATTATAATTATGTTACTCCACCAGTAACGCCACCTGTTACTCCACCTGTGACTCCACCTGTTACTCCACCAGTAACGCCACCTGTTACTCCACCTGTTACTCCACCTGTCACACCACCTGTCACACCACCTGTCACACCACCTGTGACTCCACCTGTGACTCCACCTGTGACGCCTCCAGTTACTCCACCAGTAACGCCAGTCACCACTTACTACTATGGATGGTGTGATCAAGGAACACTAGAACCAATAACACAGTCAACAGTGTATGGCCCATGCTCATCAATTCTTGAAACTTGGGAAAACGCATACGGATATCCACCAATTGGTTGGGCCTGTGGAACTACACCAGCAAGTGGAATTCCAGACTGTACTCTAGCACCTGTTACTCCACCAGTAACGCCACCTGTTACTCCACCTGTGACTCCACCTGTAACACCAGTAACGCAAACATATTATTTCTGTTGCGACGATAACACTATTGGAACAACCACAGCATCAAATGCTACTCAAGCAGAGTCAAATGCTGAATCATTCTGTTTCTCTATAAGCGCAACATTAAACGGAGGAGTTTCTACTAACGTTATAACTTCTTGTACTGGAGCAAATCCACCTGTTACTCCACCTGTGACACCACCAGTAACCCCACCCGTGACTCCACCTGTTACTCCACCAAACACATACACTAATTACTACGGATTCTGTTCAACTACGAATTCACCACAAGGACCTTTCGGCCCATATAATCAATCATGTAACGACTTATCAAATGGACTAGAAAATGCTTATGGATATCTTCCAAGCGGCTTTGTTTGTGGTTCTTCTGCAGCAGCAGGAACACCAAGTTGTACACCAGCACCTGTTACACCACCAGTAACGCCACCTGTTACTCCACCAGTAACGCCACCTGTTACTCCACCAGTAACGCCACCTGTTACTCCACCTGTGACTCCACCTGTTACTCCACCTGTGACTCCACCTGTTACTCCACCTGTGACTCCACCAGTAACGCCACCTGTTACTCCACCTGTGACTCCACCAGTTACTCCACCTGTAACACCATCAAGTACTCAAACATATTATTGGTGCTGCTGTGGTAACTTAGGTGGATGCCAATCTTATTCATTTAGCAGCGCAGCAGAGGCTGCTGATACAGCAAATGCTGTTTGTGATGGAGGATATGGATCTGGACTATGCGGTGGTCCAAGTACAAGCCCATCATCAGGTTGCGGATGTTTATAAAATATAACTTGCAAAACTTTAAGTTTAATGATAGAATGGATTACTATGTTAACTGATAATGATATATTTTTTAATGATGAAGACGAGGCATTGCTAACTGAAAAATTAAATGTTGGTGATGAGTATCACGTTCCTGGAACAATTGTTTGCATTTATAATGATGATGGAAAAATTGAGGCTGCTAAACAGTTTTCTACGCATTCCTGGTTTATAGAAATATTACAGAATTCATCTAAAATAGAATGCGTAAATGATGATTGTTCAATTATTAAGTTTATTGATATTAATAATAATGAAATAAATCAGTTAACAACTACATCACAACTTGGATCAATGCTTGCAAGCAATCCAAAGTTACATTTTGGTCATTCTATAAGAACTAAGAAAGAATAAAAATGACAACTCCATGGGAGAGATATAAGCAAAATTTAGGATCAACAAGGCCTTGGGATTTATTAAATCCTCAAGCACCAAGGGCAACAGATGAGGTCGCATACTCTAGATATAATATATGCTTATTGTGTCCAGAACTAATCAATGCTACAAAGCAATGCAAGAAGTGTGGATGTTTAATGAACCTTAAAGTAAAACTAGAAGGGGCCACGTGCCCATTAGGAAAGTGGTAAGTATGAAAGAATTAGCACCAGGAATTGTTGTTTTTGATAATATATTTCAAAACTCTATGGAGTATATTAATAAAATAGAAGATCAGGGCATGTCTTGGCAAGCAGCAGAAGTCTTAGTTAATCAGGATGAAAATAAATCTGGTACAAATTATAAAGCAAGAGATACAGATCTGATAATGCTACCACATCACATGAATGATGCAACTGGATTACTTGCAGACTTTTCTAAAGAATTTCACAAAGAACTTAGACCATGTCTTGATCAATACCTTGCTTATTATGCAGCAAAAATAGAAAAATTTGAACACCCACAACTTTTGAGGTATGGTAAAGAACAAAAGTTCCATGACCATATAGACGATCATCCATTTTTTACAAGAAGAATATCTTTGACTTATTACCTAAATGATGAATATGAAGGAGGGGATGTAGAGTTTAAACGATTTGGCCTAAGATTTAAGGCTCAAAAAAATCAACTTCTTATATTCCCATCAAACTTTGTATATAACCACGAGGTTCATCCAGTTACAGATGGATTAAGGTATGTGATAGTTCAATGGATGGCCTAAAAACTGCAGTTTTATATTCTTTATATTTTGAAGACAATCCATCAGTTCATCATAACTATAAACAATTGAAACATTCCATATCTTCAATAAGAAAGTTTTCAGATATTGATATTTTTGTTTACATATCATCTAAAACAAAAATTATAGACCAGTTTTTTATAGATAATAAAGTTATTCTTATTGATTTTAACAATGATGAGGTTTTTAAAAGATGGAGCAATAAAGTTCCAGTTCATCCATGGAACATTTGGCTTCATCATAGATGGATAAATATTTTAAATTTTATCAAACAGCATGAATATGATAGAGTTTTATTTTTAGATACAGATACTATTTTTTATAAAAGTCCAATAGAATTATTAAATAAATACAATAAGGACATGTGTTATTTTAAAAAAGAGTTTAACGACGGCGTTGTTCAAAATTTTATAAAGAGTCTTAATATAAATCCAGGAATCAATGATGGACAAATGATATTAAGTAAAACAGAAATAAATAAAATCTTAAAAGACTTTGAACTACTGTGGATAGATACAATTAATAATTTTACAGATAAAATTTTTAGTAGCCTTAATTCAAATACAGATCACATCTTCTTCTGGAATGTTTCTCAATATGCTGCATATTATAATATTCGTCAAAGCAATATAAAATATGAGTATTTTGAAGATAAAGATATATGTTTAGGTACAGACTTTGATACAACAAATAAAGATGATGTCTTTATACATCATTATTTTTCTGGAAATATGAAGAGGTATATAAATGAATAAAGAGTTAGGAATTATAAAAAATGCTCTTAGCCCAGAAGACTTTAATAGAATCTGTGAATATTTTAAAAATCATGAACTATTGTCTAGAATAGGAACAGACGAGTTTGGCAGAAAACTACTTGGTGATGGGTCAGAGTCAATACTAAAAGAATATAGTAATATATTATTGCCAAAAGTAAGGGAGTTTTTTGGAACAGAAACAGCCCTTCCTTCATACTCTCTTTTTGCTGAATATTCATCAGAAACTATTAGTTTACATAGACACAAGGATGCCAATGCATGTACATATACCCTAGACCTAGTTCTGTATCAAAATGAGCCATGGGGAATATTTGTAGATGGTGTTGAATTTTTGGCAGAGCCAAATGAGGCAGTTATGTTTATGGGTGAAAAGTACGAGCATTGGAGAGATACTAAAGTTAATAATTATGATAAAATTGGTGTAGTGTTTTTTCATTATGTAGAGCCAGACCATTGGTTTTTTACAGAAGGCCCAGGGTATGTTGAAAAAATAAGAGAACAAAATAGGAGTAATAATGTCATCAATAACTAGCCCAATCGCTATTAAAAATTTTTTGCCACCGCATATGTTTGGCAATGTTAAAAAGCAAATATTAGATAAAAATATGGGACCAGACGGAAATCATTTCTATCATACCGTTGCTGGTAGATGGCTTACAGAAATTCATTTTGATGAAGAAACAGAAAAAGAAATCTTAGATATAGCAAGAAAAACATTTAATAATCCAAACTTAAAACGTGCAGGCTTTCATACAGCAAGGTACCAAATGCAAAATGGAATTAAGCCACAATTGTGGAAGCATTGGGATCAGTCTGCTTGTCAATATTCTTTAGATATTTGTATTGAGAAAACTGTAGATTGGAAACTTGTTGTTGAAGATCAAGAGTTTGAAGAAGAGCCTAATAGTTGTGTGTTATTTTCTGGAAATGATATGCTTCATTGGAGAACTCCATACCCAAGCGATAACGAAGATGACTATGTAACATTATTGTTTATGCAATTTGCGGAGCCAGACCATTGGTTTTTTACAGAAGGCGGAAAGGCTGGTTTTGATAAGCATGGACATGAGGCAGACTTTAGATTTAGGGCCAGAATGGGATATTGGTCTCAGCCAGATTATTCCGACGGAAGACCAATATGCCCATGCTGTGATTACCGTGGTGTTTTAGAATTTGAAGAAAGATATCAAAAAGAAAAACACTTATGGGAAAATACTAATGTGGAAAATTAGACATTAGACTTTTTGTTCTTGGAGTGATGCCCTTCCAGGCAATCCAATTTTCACCGCCGTTTGACATGTGAAATGCAATTTGAGCATTTAATACTGGATTAAATAACTCGTAGTTTGATTCTAATTTAAACTTATCTCTACGCTCAGGACCAAGGTCGCCAATCATATTTATTTGAAATAAGCCATAAGAACTATCTCCAGTTCTTTTACTAAGGTTTAACGCCATTGGTCTACCGCCAGATTCTTTCTTAGCAATAGCCCAAGCCTCTCTTAGTTTTTGACCTTCAAAACCTACTAAATATAGTAGATTTTTAAGTTCTTTGTCAGATAGATTTACAGCATTTTTATATTTTTCTAACTGATCTTCTTTAGCCTCAGAAACACTTTTGGCCACTTTCGTGGCCTCTATTGTTTCTTGCAGCACGATATTTTTACTATCGTCTAATCGGTTTTCAGAAGCATTAGCGGCATTTGACCAAACGCCAAACATTGCTAATATGCTGAGTGTGCCAATGATTTGCCTGTTATTATTCATAAAGTTCATCATAGTTTCCTCCTTAGAAACGGAATGACACCTTGTTAAAGGGTGCCATGTTACTTCTTAGTATAACACAATTTGGGACATATAGTCAAACAATGATATAATATTTGTCTATGGCTGAAATAACTAATAACTATGGTCTAACTTATCCACAGGCAACTGACTCTGTTAATGTGCATAATGATATTAAAAAATTAGCAGACGATGTTGACGATGCTATTGCTTCTCTTGATGCGTCAAATGTGCGGGTAAAAGTAATAAATAATTCAGGATCAACAATAGGCGCAGCAAAGCCAGTCTATGCTGTAGGTCACATTAATAATAAAACTCAAATAGAATTATTTACATCATCACTATCAGATAATTATCCATTTCTTGGGTTGACAAAAACATCATTGACAGATGGTGCAAGTGGAGAAGTGGTAGTTGCTGGCGTTTTAACAAATGTTAATACTAGTGGTTTTTCTGTAGGAGAATTATTATATGTAGATTCTTCTGGTTCTCTTACAGATACCGTCGTTGGTGGGGCCATTGGAATTGTTGCTGTTTCAAACCCTACAACTGGTGTAATTGTTATTCAAGCAAAAGGCAATGGAACATGGGGAGCATTGAAGGCTGGACTAGCCTAATATGATATAATCAAGATATGGCCACCTTTAGAAATCAAACAACAGATAGTTATTCTTTAGGTTCAACACCACCAGAAATTCGTTGGACGGTAGTTAGAGGAGACTCTGCAGCATTTAGAGTTTATGTAACAGATGACGAAAGAAATCCATTATTATTTGAAGATTGGGAAGTTGCCATGGATGTTTATCGTCCATCAACAGACGAAGTTGTTTTATCTTTAACTCCTGAACCAATTGAGTTTCAAGATGTAGAGGGTAGTTTTACTGTTTCTTTGACAGCAGCACAATCAGAAATTTTAGAAACAGGAGACATCTTTGATATCCAACTCACAGAATTAGATTCTGGCACAAGAGTTTGGACGGTAGCCAAGGGATCTATGGTTATCATTGAAGATGTAACGGAATAATGCAAACAAACGCACAAAAACTATCTAAGCAAATATATAGAACCACTCATCGTTTAGCACATGCACAAATAACAGAACTCGATAAAAGATCAATTAGAATAAATGATATAAAATATAAATCTACAATAGAAGATATTTTACCTTTCAGGGTGCAATTTATAAATGTTGGTGTTTTTGGGTTTTCTAAAGAAAATCCTGCTGGTATTGGAGTTGCAGTTGTTGGCTACAATAACTACATCCTCTGAAAAAAATAAAAAGGGAGTTATAATATAGCCATGGCAAAAATATCACTTGCTACACTAAAAACAAAGTTTGAATCTGGAGATCGTCCAAGTCAACAAGACTACGAAGATTTAATTGACAGCGCTGCTGGTCAGTCGCTTGATCTTGGTTCACACGGTAATAATGAAAATACAATCAACGGTATTGAGAACCCAACAGTTATCGATAACTTCGATGCCACTGAATGGCGTATGGTTAAGTACCTTGTGTCGATTGCTAAAGTAACAGCAGGAGACAATAAATTCTATGCAACAGAATTGACCATTTTAGTAGACGGTACAAATGTAAGCGTCTCTGAATATGGAACAATAGACAACGATGGGAATATTGGCACCATTAGCGTCTCTAGGGTAGGAAATACTGTTTCAATTACAGTAACTCCAGACCCAACAATCCGTCCAGTCACAGTTCGTTATGCACGAATTGGACTTAAGGCGTAATAAAAAGGAGATAACAAATGGCAACATTAAATAAAGACTTTAAGGTAAAGAATGGTCTCATTGTTGAAGGCACAACAGCAACGGTTGACAATTTTGACATTCTTACAAAGAAAACAGACGATCAGAATTATATCGTCAGCCTGATTGGCGGAACTGCCACATCAGCAAATGAAGCAAATAAGGTTGTAAAGCGTGATGGCTCAGGCAACTTTTCTGCTGGAACAATAACAGCAAATCTTACAGGCGATGTAACTGGTAATGCAGATACAGCAACAGCACTTGAGACTGCTCGTACAATTGAACTTACTGGTGATGTAACTGGTTCTGTATCTTTTGACGGTACAGCAAACGTACAAATTTCAACAACCCTTGATAGCGATTTTGCTACAGACGCAGAGGTTGCTACAGCAAAGGGTGAAGCAATTGCAGATGCAGCAGCAGACGCTACTTCAAAGGCTAACGCAGCCCAGGCAGCAGCAGAACTAACAGCATCAAATGCTCTTTCTTCAGCAGTAACAACTCTTGAAGGACAGATTGCAGATGCAGAAACAGATGCAAATACCTATACAGATAATGCTATTACAGCATTAGATCTATCTAATACATACGATGCAAAGGGTGCAGCAGCAGCAGCACAAGCAGCAGCAGAGCAGCATGCAGATGAGGCAGTCGCAGCACTTGTAGATGGCGCACCAGCACTTCTTGATACACTCAATGAGTTGGCTGATGCAATCGCTAACAATCCAAACTACGCAACAGATGTTGCTAACTTGGTTGCAGGAAAGCAAGATACTCTAACTGCAGGCTCAAATATTGATATTACAAATGATGTTATTTCTGTAACAGGTCTTACCTCTGCAGAGATTTCTGACTTTAACACAGCAGCCCTTGCAGCAACAGCAGCAGCATACGATATGTATGGTGCAGCAGCAGCAGCACAAGAAGCAGCAGAAGACTACGCAGACGGCCTTGCAATCAACTACGATGCAGCAGGTTCTGCTTCAACAGCACAGACTAATGCTGAGACATTTACAACAAATGCAATAAATGGTCTTGACACAGATGATATTGAAGAGGGAGGAGCAAACCTTTACCACACAGATGCTCGTGCAAAGGCTTCAGCAGCAAATCTTCTTCTCAATGCATCACTAACAAATATCGCAATTACAGGTAACAGTACTACAGGTCTTATCATCACCGCAGAAAACGGTGTAGCAGATTCTAATACTGATCAACTTGCAGAAGGTACAACAAACCTTTACTTCACAGATGCTCGTGCAGTTTCTGCTCTTGAGGCAGTTACTCCAGACTTCCCTGCAGTAGAGATTGCCTCAGTAGCAAAGCAGGTGGCAGCAGAAGCATCTGTTGCAACTGCAAGCACAAACACAGCAGTTTCATGGGCTAAGGCAAACTATCGTTCTGCTGAATTCCTTGTTAAGATTGCAAATGGAACTCATACAGAGGTTTCAAAGGTTATCTTGACACTTGATACATCAGACAATGTCGCAGTAACAGAATACGCAATGGTTGGAACAAATGGTTCACTTGGATCAGTTTCAGCAGATGTTTCTGGAAATGATGTTCGTCTTCGTGTAACAACCGATAATAACAACTCAACAGTTGCTGTTATGGGAACACTTTTAAAGTAATAAAATAAAACGGTAAGAAGGAGCAGTAAATGGCAACAGTAGATAAAGACTTTAAGGTCAAGAATGGATTAGTCGTAACTAACGGCGGTACATTCGGAAGTGCAGTAACAGTAGGGGCACCAACACTAGCCTCTCATGCAGCAACCAAAGAATATGTTGATTCATTAACTGGATCTATGGCAGTAGGCGATACTGCTCCTTCTTCACCAACAAATGGTACACAATGGCTTGATACATTAACAAATAGAGTTAACTTTTATTATAATGGTGCATGGCACACACAAGCAACAATTGATGATACATTAAACCTACCACAACATATCCACGATACAGCAATCGATGGAACAGGATTTATTGTTACTACTTTCCGTGAAGGTGGTAGTTTCAATAGCCCACAAGGCACTAGTTTAGACGGAGGGTCTCCTTCTTCAAATTCTTGGACTCAAGTATTTGACGGTGGTTCTCCAGTAGATAACTTCAACTAAAATTGATGTTATAATAAGCAGTAGAAAAAAAAATAGGGGCAGAACCCTTATAAGGAGAGATAAAATATGGCAACAAGAATGCAGCAACGCAGAGGAACTGCACAGCAATGGACAGATGCAGATCCAATTTTGGCAGCAGGAGAAATCGGATTTGAAACTGACACAAACCAATTTAAAATTGGTGACGGTGTTAACCATTGGGAAGATCTCTCCTACTTTAAGAACCTAGAAGACCTAGGTGGTAATTTAGACGATTATATTTTGTTAACAGAGAAGGCATCAGCAAACGGCGTTGCAACTCTTGATAGCACAGGAAATATTCCAATGTCACAACTTGGAAATATTATTGATGGAGCACCAGCCCTATTAGATACTTTGAGCGAGATTGCAACAGCAATTGACGAAGATTCATCTTTTGGAAATACGATTATTAATGCTTTATCTACAAAGGCTCCATTGACATCCCCAACATTCTTTGGATCACCAGCAGCACCAAACCCAGACTCTAACGAAAATTCAACAAGAATTGCAACAACATTTTGGGTTAAGTCTCAGGGGTATGCAGATGCAGCAACTTTATCAGATACTGCAAGCGATTTAGCAACAGCAGAAACAAATATTACAAATCTGCAAACAGATTTAAATACAGCAGAAGGAAACATTGGAACACTACAGACTGATGTTGGGTCATTGCAGACTAATCTTTCTACAGCAGAAGGAAACATAACAACATTACAAACTGATGTTGATAATGCAGAATCTGCAATTGCATCATTAGACACAAGAGTAGATGCAGCAGAAGGAACAATTTCTACTACTACATCTGATCTATCATCTTTAACTTCAAGAGTTACTGATGCAGAAACAGACATTGGAACAATTAATACAAGCCTTGGAACCGCAGAGTCAAATATCTCTGCTATCCAGGGAGACCTCGATACAGCAGAAGTAAGCATCACTGGCTTACAGGGAGATGTTTCTACCCTACAGTCTGATGTCTCTACCCTACAGTCTGATGTAAATACTGCAGAATCAAATATTTCTACACTTCAGGGAGATCTTGATACAGCAGAAGGTACTTTAGCAACTGTTGTCTCAGATCTTGATACACACGAAGCAGCAACAACATCTGTTCATGGTATTGCAGACACATCAGCACTTGCTACAAAGACATATGCTGACACAGCAGGAACAAATGCAATAGCATCTGCAAACACATATACAGATACTGCAGTTTCATCAAAGGCACCGTTGGCTTCACCAGCATTAACTGGAACACCAACTGCTCCAACTGCTTCAGTAGGCACAAACACTACTCAAATTGCTACAACAGCATTCGTAAAGGCTGAAGTTGATGCAGTTATTGCAGCAGCGCCAGGAGCATTAAATACTCTTGATGAACTTGCTGCAGCACTTGGAGACGATGCAAATTATGCTACTACAGTAACTAATGCACTTGCATTAAAGGCTCCGTTAGCATCTCCAACATTTACAGGAACAGTTGCTCTTCCAGCATCATCTTCTGTAACATTAAACGGAACAGCACTTTCAACAACACTTGATACAAAGGCTAATAAGACGGCAGACATTGCTCAAAAGACAGGCGCATATACATTCGTATCAAGCGATGTCAATATGATTATTGAGTATAACTCTGCTTCAGCAGGAACATTTACAATTCCTGCAGATAACTCTTTCTGGCCAGTGGGTCAAAGACTTGAAGTTCTTCAAGTTGCTGCAGGACAGGTAACAATTGCTGGTGGATCAGGTGTAACTGTAAATGGAACACCAACCGCTAAGACAAGAACTACTTGGTCTGGAGCGACAATTATTAAGAGAGCAGCCAACACCTTCGTTGTTGTTGGAGACCTTGCCTCTTCATAAAAAGCAGTAAAATTAAATAAAATATTGATAGGAGAATGATCTAAATGGCACTACAAAGAACTGGTGATAGAGGTATAAGAAAGGTTTCTGTACCTAGCCTATCTGGTATGACAAGAAGTCAGTATCAGGCAGAACTTACATTAAAGGGGTTAACATATACAGAGACAAGCACTACTACCTCTGATGCTAACTTAGATCAAAAGATAAATACACAATCAGTGACCGCTGGTACCGTAGTTAATATTGGTACCAGCGTTGCTATTAATTACTATCAGTATGTTTATCCAGGTTTCAGCCACTACGCAGGCTTCAGCCACTATGCTGGTTTCAGCCACTATGCTGGTTTCAGTCACTACGCAGGCTTCAGCCACTATGCTGGTTTCAGCCACTATGCTGGTTTCTACCATGGCTTCTACCACTCATTTAGCCATTACGCAGGTTTCTACCATGGCTTCTACCACAACTTCTCACACTCATATGGTGGGTTCTACCACAACTTCTCACACTCATATGGTGGGTTCTACCACAACTTCTCACACTCATATGGTGGCTTCTACCATAACTTTGGTCATGGTTATGGTGGTTTTAGCCATGCTCCAGCAGGATACGGTGGTTTCGGATCTTACTTCTCATTATCACCATCAACTGGTGTTAGAACTCCAGGAGGAATTGTAACTGCAGGTTCTTTACAAGTTGGAGATACACTTCTAGGACTAAATATCGCAGAAGTAGGAACTTCTCAATTTGATCCAGCAGTATGGACATCTTCAACATTCGACGGGATCGAAGTTGTTGAAACTCAGGTGGTTGCGATACAAGAAAAGACTGTTGATAAGATTTACAACATCAACGGAAGCCTTTTCTCTCCAACACACTGGATCTTTGCAAGAAAAGATGATGTTTATAAGTTTGTTCTTTCAAGAGATATAGATACATCTTATGAAGTTTATGATTATTCTAATCAAGACTGGATTGCAGTTACAAGCGTAACAGAATTAAACTATATTGACAATGTTATCTCTATTAACTGTGAGCCGTACGACAACTTCTTTACAGAAACAATGTTGGTTTTCGATACGAAAGATAACTAATAGTGTCTCGTAAATATAACGACAACTATTATCCAGATTATAGCGAACAAGAGTTCTTGTGGTCTGATGATACAGTTGCAATGAATAAAGAAACTTTGTCAAAAACAAGGTCTACTCCATTTTTAATTAGTTCTCAGGTTGCCATGGAGACTAAAGAATATGAAAAAAAAATTCAGCCAAAACTAGATTCTGGAGAACTACAACCACAATATTCTCCAAGTGATTGGCATAAAGAATATGATGATGGAGCATCTTATTGGGTTCCTGAAAATAGATGGGTTCATGAAACAAATTATAAGCCAGAAAAAGTTGAAGATAACCTATATCGTCTTCGTGTTTCTGCTGATGTGTTTTTTTTAAAGAATAGTTTTAATTATAATTATACTTTAACTGGACAAGATTTTAGCCTTCCAATGCCAATGCCTTTAAGTAGAACTCTCTATCAGCACCTAGAGGTTGATGATGAAAAAATTAAAGATATAAAATTAACAAAAGAAGAGATAGATAACTTATATAGCAAAAACGATACGAATGCTCTGTACCCTTACTGGTATTTATGGAATATTCGATGGCTTCCAAAAAATTCTTCTAAGGTGACATTTTTTACAGATGAAGAAATAGAAAAAAGATTAAGAATAAAGGTTGAAGAAATAACAATAGATTGTCCAGTTGATACCAAAAGTGTTCAGGTTCCTGTACAATTGTATGTCAATGTAAGAAGCAAATCTCCTTATATTAAACATGATGAGATTTTTATGTACATGAGAGTAGAGGAATAGTAATGTCAAAACAAAAAAATATTAAATTTATTCCAAAAGATGAGTTTACTTTTGAATATGCGCCACATCCAGAACCAATGTCTAAGAATATACCTCACTGGTGGAGAAAGACAGAGCCTTTTGTTGGGGGAGAAAGAAAATTAATTGGTGGACAATATAATGAAACAATTAAAAAGTGTCCAGGAATTTTAGATCAAATGGTTACGGGTTACATGTTAAAGTTTCCATGTGATGTTTATGTTGATGCAACTGGAGAAAGCCTTGAAGTTCAAGTACATCCAATACATAATGATGTAATTGGTAAGCACAGCAGAGAGCAGATAGATGGATGGACATACGATAAAAATTTATATGTAGATGATATTTTTAGAGTACACCCTATGTGGGTAATTGGAACTGAAAAAGGATATAGTACTATGTTTATCCATCCATCATTTCATGATGATTTGCCTTTTGTTATTGTTCCTGCTATAATTGATACCGATATGTACATCTCAGATGGACCATTCTCTCTTTTAGTAAAAAGAGGATTTAAGGGTACGATTGAAAAGGGCACTCCCCTAGTACAATGTATTCCTTATAAAAGAGAAGAGTTTAGATCTGAAATATTAGAAAAGCCAGATATGCATGCTCTTAAAGCAATTTCGTATAAACTAAGGGCTAAGTTTGGCGGATCTTATAAAAATTTTATGTGGGAAAAGAAGGTGTTTAAGTAATGGGAGATAAGTTAGAGGATATGTATAAAGATGTTCCAGAAATGGAAAATCTTACGGCAGAGTTCTGGGCTTCAACTGCTTATCAGTTTACACCAGAACCAGTAGCAGCAATTGACAATTTACCAGACTGGTGGAAGGATAGACCCTTATACCAATTACATGACAATATAGACGATCTTAGTGTCACTTGGAATAAAGGAGCAGACTCTGCTGCAATTAGCATTAAGCACTGTATGCCATTTTTTGATGCCCTAACTATGGGATATCAGTTACCACTTGCATGTGATGTTCATGTTAAAAAAACAGATGATCCAAATAAGCCAGAAGTTACTTGGGGAGATGACGAGCCAAGACCAATCGAAATGCGTGGCCATTTAGAGATCCCAGTACCATCAGGATGCTATCCTATACACTTTTTATGGGACATGAGATGGGGATGCAAATTACCAGATGGATGGTCTTTAATGATTACTCATCCAACTAATAGATATGACCTTCCATTCTTTACTATGACTGCAGTTCAAGATTCAGACAGATGGTTTAGTGGAAATGTAGTTACATTCTTTTTAAGAAAAGATTTTGAAGGTACAATTAAAAAGGGAACACCTATTATTCAGTTTATTCCAATTAAACGTGCTAATTGGGAAAAAAAGATAGATCATAGTTTACAAAATCAAGGAATCTGGGACGTAGAAAGAAAAAGAAATTATCTTTATGGGTTCTACAAAAAGCACCGTTGGGTGAGAAAAAAATATAGATAGGATAAAAAATGAAAAATCAATCAGAGTATGGCGATGCAACACAGCCTAGTACAAGTAAATCTACCAAAGAACATAAGTTTTTTGAGAGACAAATTGACATCAATAATCTAGAAGATTTAGAAGTATTTCTTTTAGATCAGTATAAGAGAATTGAAAGAGGAGAGGTTGTTAAGCAAAAACTTAATGATAATACTCCGTGGGATAATTCTGGAAGCATTACTACTATGAACTGGAATAAGTATAATGTTTTTCAAATGTACGATCCTAATATTCATACTCTTTTCCGTGCAGTTCGTGATATGACTAAGGATGCTTGTGATTATTATGAATTAGATTTTACTCAAGAGCAGTTTATGGTTCAAGGATGGTTTAACGTAAACTATAACCACATTGGAAAATTAGACTGGCATGAACATGGAGGAGATGGTGCTCCGTACTTCCACGGTTATTATTGTGTAAAGGCTGAACCATCTATTACTCATTATCGTGTATTTGAAAATGAAATAGAAAATCACAATAAGAATAATCGTGCAATTCTTTCTGAAACAGGGCATCCACATGCTATGGGAGATTGGGACTGGGATGGTCCAAGAATTACAATGGCATACGACGTAATTCCATTACGCTTTATTCCAAAGGAATGGGAACAACACTGGATTCCACTGGTGTAATATGACTTATGTTCTTTTAGTTGCGCTTATTTTTTTATTAATTGTTTTTAAAAAGTATTCTATAGATACTGGACTAACAATTGCAGAACTAAAGAAAGATAAAGATTATTTTAGAAATACATTATGGAATAGACTTTATTTTTTAAATAAGGAGTCAAAAGTTAATGATGCACAATATCAAAATGTTAAAAAAAGAATAGATGTTTTAATAAAGGATATTGAAGAAACAGACTTTGACAACTTTGATGGCGACGCAAAGTATGAGTTAATAAGCGCACTAAAAGAAATTGAGTTTTACGGAGATGTTAAAAATGATTGAGATTAAGATTGGAAAAGCATGCCAGTCGTGGGGACAATGTGTTTTTGATGCTCCAGAAATATTTCAACTTGTAGATAGTGAAAGAAAAACTTGGAAATATTCAGTTCCTAATGAATTAAAAGATAAGGTTGAACTTGCTGCATCTCATTGTCCGAATAGGGCAATTTCATTTAAGGAAGTAAATGATTAAAAAAATATTGTGTAATATTAAAGGTCATAAAACATCTAAGGATGAAGTAACATGCCCATATACAATGAGAACCTATCAAACATGTACTAGATGCGGGGCAAAAAGGATAAAGCCATAATGAAAATTGCTGCTTATGGTGTTGGTAAAAACGAAGAATCTAATATTGCTGGATGGTATGAGGGCATAAAAGATGCAGACTATATTTTATATCTTGATACTGGATCCACAGATAAAACTATAGAAATCGCAAAGTCTTTCGGCATAAACGTAATAAATGCAGCATTTAATCCATGGGATGAAACACATGCAAAAAATACAGCACTTTCTTTAATTCCTTTAGAATATGATTATTGTATTAATTTAGACATAGATCAGCACATGATTACAAAAGACTGGAAAGCAAAAGTAATTGATCATAATGATGATAAAGAAATTTTAGTTTGTAACTTAATGTCATCTGAAGGTTTGGCAGATGGAAATGTTGTTAAAAAATTATTTAGAATTCACAAAAGACAGGGATGCTTTTGGTTCGGATATAGGCCAGAGATTAAAAAATATGGGTATTTCCCAGAAGAAATGACAAGAACTTTTTTAGATGTAGAAGTTAGAGATATGCCAGGAGATTATGAAAGATTTGAAAATAGAGAAACATTATATATAAATTCATTTTTAAATTATGTTGGCAAGATTAAAAGATACAGAAATAATCAAATAATGTTATCTGGCCTAATGTCCCTTGCTCTTTCATATTATGAAAAAGATGACAAGGATAATTTTAACTTAATATATAAAGAACTTAGCGCTTTTATAGAAGACGTAGAATCTTCAGTTAATGTTGAAATCCCTGATCAATATTTGGTTAGTTTAGCCTATACATTATTTAACCCAGAACAAACAAAAACAGTTTATGATTCTTTAATGAATACAGATATTAGCGAATATCAAAAAATGTTTTTGTATTTAAGAATTGCTGCTATTTATATAAAAACCAAGCAATATGATAAATTGAATAAAGTTATAAAGTATCTACAAATTGATAAAGATTTCTTTGAAGGAAATGATAAAAATTGGAGCAGTTATTATTTATCAGATATAGAGTTAGACTTTATAAATATTTTAAACATGTCTAAAGATATTACAGATTTTGAAAAAAATATATTAGAGCAGTTATCAGATATTATTTTTTCAAATATTGGTTATGGCAAAAGGCATGAGCAGTTAGCAAAAAATAGTTTTGATTATTTTTTAGGTAATGGCTATGAGTAATATTTTAATAACTGGAGTTGCTGGGTTAGTTGGTAGTAACATAGCAAATAGACTTTCTATAAAGCATAAGGTTATCGGTGTTGATAATTTTATTGGGGGGTACAAAGACAATGTTCCAGGAAATATTAAGTTTATTGAAAAAGACTGCAATGATCTTACAGCAGAAGATTTTGCTGATATAGATATAGTAATTCACGCAGCATGTACACCACATGAGGGTTTGTCTATATTTTCTCCCAAGACAATTACTGATAACACCTTTGGAATATCTATGAATGTACTAAAATGTGCAATACAGTCTAATGTAAAAAAGTTTATATTTACCTCCAGTATGGCTAGATACGGAACCCAGGACTCTTTGCCATTTACGGAAAATATGACTCCAAAACCACAGGATCCTTATGGAGTCGCTAAAGTAGCCTTTGAACAGTCTCTGAGGGTCCTTTCAGAGGTTCACGGCATTAGTTTTACTATAACTGTACCCCACAACATCATAGGCCCTGGACAGGTCTATACAGACCCTTTTAGAAATGTTGCGGGTATTATGATAAATAGAATGCTTCAAGGAAGACAGCCAATCATATACGGTAATGGTTCACAGATGAGATGTTTTTCAGACATTCAGGATGTTGTAGATCCTATTGCAAAAATAGTGGAAACAGATGTTGCAGATGGAGAAGTAGTAAATCTTGGACCAGATCAAAACTTTATAACAATTAATGAATTGGCATCTAGAATAGCAAACTTATTAGAATTTGACTTAGATCCAATCTATCTTCCAGATAGACCAAAGGAAGTAAGGTTTGCTAACTGTTCAGCAGATAAAGCAAGGATGCTTTTAGATTATAATCCTTCAACTCCACTAGATACAACATTAACTAGAATGATTGAATTTGTAAGAAGCCGTGGCCCACAAGAATTTAATTTTTATTTGCCAGTGGAAATTGTAAATGATCTAACTCCAAAAACTTGGATAGATCAAAGCATTTTTAATTCTTAACAACAACCCTCAATAATAACATTAGAGTTTTATAAAAACAAAAACTCTGGTATACTTAACCAACATAGAATTTAAAGGAGAAAAACAATGTCAGATTTTTTTAGTTTTCGTTTGTCAGAAGAGTTTGTAGGAGAGTATAAAACAAAAGAGCCACCATTCGGTTTTGCAGATGCTGGTGGAAATTCACTTGGAGAGATTACTTTTATTCGTACCTACTCTCGTATGAAAGAAGACGGAACCAAAGAAAGATGGCATGAGGTTTGTCGTAGAGTAATCGAGGGTATGTATTCGGCTCAAAAGAATCATGCTAAAGAAAACAGGCTACCTTGGAATGACTATAAGGCACAAGCATCTGCCAAAGAAGCGTTTGATCGCATGTTTAATTTAAAGTGGACGCCACCAGGACGTGGTATGTGGGCATTTGGAACTCCGCTAACCATGGAAAAGAAAAACTCTGCAGCACTACAAAATTGTGCGATGGTATCTACAAAAGACATAGATAGAAACGATCCAGGTACTTTGTTTGCTTGGGTTATGGACGCATTAATGATGGGTGTAGGAGTAGGGTTCGATACTGTCGGTGCTGATAAGCAACTTCCTATTTATGAACCAACAGAGCCAGCACAAGTATATGAAATTCCAGATACAAGAGAAGGCTGGGTAGAGTCTGTAAGATTAATTATTAACTCATACTTAAGGCCAAATCATTTTATTCAAGAGTTTAACTATGACCTAATTAGGCCTCTAGGAGCGCCTATCAAGGGTTTTGGCGGTACAGCAAGTGGTCCAGCACCATTAATTCAACTCCACAATCAGATTAGGTCTGTAATTGGCGGAAGGGCTGGAGAAACACTTGACTCAAGAGCAATAGTAGATATAGTTAATTTGATTGGTACCTGCGTTGTATCAGGAAATGTTAGAAGATCTGCTACCTTGGCTTTGGGTGCTGCTAAAGATGAAGACTTTATGAATTTAAAAAATGCAGAGGTATTCCCAGAAAGAAATTCATTTGATCCAGAAAATCCAGGGTGGGCATGGATGTCTAATAATTCTATCGCTGCTGAAATAGGAACAAAGTACGAAGACTATGTAGATCTTATCGTTAACAACGGAGAACCAGGCTTTATCTGGCTTGACGTTGCTCGTAACTACGGCAGACTTAAGGATGCGCCAGATGGAAAGGATTACCGTGTTATGGGATTCAATCCATGTGCAGAGCAGCCATTGGAATCATATGAATTATGTACACTTGTAGAAGTGCACTTAAATCGACATGAATCCAAGGAAGACTTTTTGCGTACCCTTAAGTTTGCCTATCTATACGGAAAGACTGTAACGCTGATTCCTACACACTGGCAACAGACAAATGGGATTATGCAGCGTAATCGTCGCATTGGAACATCACTTACAGGCATTGCCTCATTCTCAGACAAGAATGGCTTACCTGTTGTAAGAGAATGGATGGACGAAGGTTATAATACTATTCGTAAATATGATCATCAGTATTCAGAGTGGCTATGCGTTCGTGAGTCCATTAGAGTTACAACTATTAAGCCATCAGGGTCTGTATCAATTCTTTCTGGCGCAACGCCAGGAGTTCACTGGGCACCAGGAGGTAATTATTTCTTGAGAGCAATTCGCTTTGGAAATACTGACCCCATGTTGCATTTATTCAAGGCTGCTGGATATAAAATGGAAGATGACCTTGTATCAGCAAATACAACTGTCGTATATTTCCCAGTTCACTCAGGCCACTCAAGATCTGAAAAGGATGTTACATTATTTGAAAAGATTGCGCTTGCTGCTACTGCTCAGAAGTACTGGTCTGATAATGGTGTTTCTGTAACACTTTCATTTGACAAAGAAACAGAGTCAAAGCATGTTGCTCCTGCATTACATATGTATGAAGGACAATTAAAAGCAGTTTCATTCTTGCCAATGGGAAATAAAGTATATCCACAACAGCCATATACAGAAATTACCGAAGAAGAATATAATGCATATATTGGTCAGATTAAAAAGATAGACTGGTCCGCTATTTATGACGGAGCAGAAAATCTTGAGGCACAGGGCGAAATGTACTGTACTACAGATGTTTGTGAAATAAAAATCTCGTAGTGTGATAAAATAGACTCATAATGTCTAGCGCTTCTAATCTATATGCTGAAAAAATATTCTCTGAGCACCCTCAGTATCTTTGGGCCTTAGATGATAAGGCTGACTACGTATCTTTAATTTCTGATTCCAACAGGGATACATCGCTCTGGAGTATAGACAACGGTGCCTCTGAAGAAACAGAAGAACTGCTAGATGCACCATTTCCAGATAGCATTATTAATAAGATAACTCCAACATCTGTATCATCTGAAAATTTTTCATTAACATTAGTTAGCCCTAATTTGATTAACACCGATGAAATAAACGATGTTTTAAAAACATTTTCCATAGGGTCTTATTTTTATTCAAATAGTCCATACATCTTAACAATTCAAATAGGTTATAGATATTATGATGATGCTTTAGAATCATATGTAGATGTTTTAAAATCATATGACGGATCAATTAAAGATAGATGGTTCTTTTTATCAGAAACATTTAGTCCAGAGCAAACATCAGAACCAGTAAGAATAGTAATTAATGTAAATTATTTAGGATCTTCATTAAATACAGAAGACTATGTTTTTTATATTAACGGAGTAACTTTTGGTCAGTGGTCTGAAGAATTTCAGTCAAGTTCCTTAGGTGTTACATCTATAGATTTACCGTCATCAATTTCTCTTTCAGCGTCAAAGGTTGTAGAAGCAAAGGCATATGGATTAGTAGAAAATCCTGGATATTATTTTATTAATGACAATGCTCTAGTTGCAAAAAACTTTGGTGTTCCAATGGTATTTGGATCTGGAAACATTACTAAGTTGTATGATAATTCAAATAAGCCATCTTTAATTATACCTTCAAATGGAATGATGTCTGAAAGCGGAAGATATAAAGATTATACTTTAGAGTTTTGGATTAGAACAAACAATTCATCAAATACATCAAAAAGAATTGTAGGTCCAATAGGATCTACCGACGGTATATATTTGGATGGACCATTTATAGTTTTAAAAATAAATAATAATTACCAATCGTACTACATAGGTGAATGGGAAAGACCTATTTTAATGCATTGGAGATACTCTGAGGGGCTATCAACGGTATTAGTTAATGGTGAAGAGATCATATCTTTGCAAATTAATAGTGAAAGGGATTCTCTTTCTTTACCAGATGACTATGATGAATCTGGAAAGTCTAATAATTGGATTGCTTTTTATGCATATTCAGATATTCAGCCAATAGAAGTAGACTGTATAGCGATATATCCTTACTTAGTTCCATTAATTGTTGCCAAAAGAAGATTTGTTTATGGACAAGGCGTCCAGTATCCAGAAAATTTAAATGCGTCATACGGAGGCAGTTCTGTTCTCTTTGACTATGGATTTGCAGATTACACAAAGAACTATAATTACCCAGACCTTGGTTCTTGGTCTCAGGGATCTTTAGACAACATAGTTGTTCAAGACAATACTTTAAGCATGCCAACATTCTCAACACCAGAAATAATAACTAATAATACGTTATTAACTGGATTAGATCTACTAACTGATTGTGCAGTCATTCAAAATGAGGAAGAACTATTTTTAAATTTAAAGCCTACAGAAGAGTGGGACGGCATATCTTCTTATTTATACTTTGATAACTTTAATTTATACAACCAACCAGTTCATGGATTCTACGGAATATTTAAAAAAGAATTAGCATTTAATGGCAGCGCACAAGTTTTAATGAGAATAGAGAATGAGTCGGGATATTTTTCAATTGAGTGTATAAAAGAAGATGACATAGAAAAAGTTAAGTATATTCTTAAGTACGGACAAGAAAATCCAATAACTATTTATGAATCTTTAGAGGTGCCTAATAATGAAATTTTTACAGTAGGAGTAGAGATTGACATATTTAGGGACTACTTCGGAAACAATCTAACAGCATTCTTCAACAACTTGTATTCCTCAAAACTGTATGTTGGAGGAACAAAAAACTTTGATAAAACATTTACTGGAAACATTTATAAGATTGGTATATGCTCAGAAAAAAATATTAAAGACTTAGAAAATTTATTTAATAATTTAGGAGTACCAAAAGACTATGAGAACATATTTAATTTATACGGTCCAGGAATTGATTATAATGGTGGAGACGCAGATCAAGAGTTTTGGACATCTTATATAAACTCTGAAAATCCTTTTGAATTTGACGCCTCTGTATTTATTGTAAACAAATTAACAGATCATAAGCCAAGCATTGCTATAAATCCTAAAAATTATTTTGATTCATTTTATGTTGATGTTGATGTAAACGGATCTTGGAAAGACTATGTTCCGTTGTCATATTTTGGACAATACATTACAGATGAATATGGTAATAGTAAATTTAGTTTAGACTTTTTACAGTTTAATATTAACTATCCAGCACCAGTTAAATTTGTTGAGTCTGAAGTTATAGACGAAGACGGTTGGACATATTCAGAACTATCTGCAGAATACTCCTTCCCACAACAAAGAACTTATGAATCTTTAGACAATTATTTATACACTGGTTACGTTAACTATGAAGATTTAGCAGAAAGATCTGTTAAGTCATATTTTTATGATACATCAAATTCTATGTTAAAGTCTTATATTACTTTTGAGTATTTAGAAGATGGCGCTAATGCATCTAATGGATTTTTTACTAATACAGAAAGTGTTCCTAAAAATGGAGTAGTAACTCCAGGCAGCGACTGGTTGACAACAAAATATGAGGTTGTGGATAATATAGTTATCTATCCGCCAAGTGGTGTAGACTTTAATGATATAGCAATTGTTTTTCATTTAGAGTTTAATGTAAATGGAATAAAATATCATCCAATAAAGATAAAAAGTTTGCAGGTGGCATCTCAGGCATTTAATTACAATACAGCAAACAATATAGGTACAAGATTTGGAACACAAGTATATCCATATACAAATAGCGGTTATTACTATAACTACAAAACTAAAAACCCATTAACAGTTTACAAAGGTTCATCCCCTTACCTATATCTAACTAGACATTCTGGGCTAGAACTTAGAGGAGACTATGATCCTTTTATAAATCGTGGAGTTGCAATTCCTATAAACTCAAATAAATATCAAGATTATGAAGTCATGGCTATGCAATCATTGATTAGGTTTAATGGAGATTTTTTCTCATACGCACCAACACAAATAATGCAAATTAATGCAAAGGGTAAAACAATAAAGTTTTATATGGTAGCAAATCATCCTACAGGCAAAAGGGCAAAAATATATGCAATAGACGCAAGTACTGGAGCGTTATATAATGGTGTTTCATTTTATGTAAACGGTCAAATAGTTAAAGAGCCAGTAATAAATGTTAATGAGTGGATAATGCTTGGAATAGGATTCCCTCAAATATTAAATTTTAAATCTTATACTGGCTCAATTATGATTAATGGACCAATTATTTTTAACGCTCTGTCCTTTTATGAAACTACTAGCCTTCAGGCAATTCAGACAGTAGCGGAAAGACCTTGGTCTAGAGTAAAGTTTGCTACTGATGGATTATTTAATTGGGAATATTGGTCAGACTATTTTGTTTGGCAAGGAGTCTTAGTCCAGTCTTCAATAAGTTATTATGGAGTTAGCCCAGTAGATTTATATAAGGCATATACAGGAACTAATAAAATAATTGTTGATGACACAAGGCCATTCAGGTTTAAGAGTTACGAATATTCTGTATATAAGGATATAGCATGGCAATCTCAGATATCAGATCCAGTATAATATGGTATACTGGTGGTTATGAAAAACAAAGATCAGTCACTTTTTGACAAAAACGGTAAGCCCAGAATGCCTGGACAGATAGGCGAAACTAAGGTAACTCTAATAGATAAAAACTATGACTGGGGAATCTATGTTTGGAAAAAGTCTAATGGCAAATGGTTTACTGATGGAAATGGAAACATATTAAATATTCCATCAATGAAGGGTGATCTTGGAAGAATCGCAGAATTAAAGCAGGCAGCAGCATACTATGGAGAGCCAGATGGAGAGCCATACTTTTTTGCTGGTATGGGTAGAGTAACTGATGAAGAATACTCAGAGCAAGTAGATAGAATGAAGGCTGGACTTATACCTAACCTTAACGACCTTGGAGCAGTACAAGCAGCCAAGGATACTATTGCAAAGTATGGAGACGAAGAATAATGTCAGAAGAAAGAGAATATGTGCTCGGCGCAAGAATTGATGAGCCAATCAATCAAAACGATGCATTTAAATCTGCAGATCCATTTAACAAGTCTTGGACAGAATTAAAGTCCTATTCTGGTATTGATAATAATTTTAAAAGAAGAACTAACAGAGTTGTTGAAAAAGCAACTGCTAATAACCCAAGTCAGGGATATATTGATAGTGCAAGAGCAGAGCAGCATGGCTTAGGAGATGCAAAGTCAAAAGAAATTAATCCTGGAACGGTATACAGAAATGGATACGGACTATTTGATGTAATCACACCACAATGGAATGTTTACGAACTTGCAAATTATTATGATACATCTTTTGCAAACCACGCAGCGATTGACGCAAAGGTAGAAAATATTGTAGGACTTGGGTATGACTTTGAAGTATCTCCAAGCACAATGTTACGACTTGAATCTAATAAAGATAAAGATCAAGTAGGAAGAGCAAGAAATAGAATTGAACGTGCAAAAATTGAAATGCATGAATGGATTGAATCATTAAATGATGATGATTCTTTTACAACAACAATGATGAAAGTATATACAGATGTTCAGGCAGTAGGAAACGGTTTCTTAGAAGTTGGTAGAACAACTCGTGGAGAAATTGGATACATCGGACACATTCCTGCAACCACAATGCGTGTTCGTAGATTACGTGATGGGTATGTTCAAATCATTGGAAGTAAAGTTGTATACTTTAGAAATTTTGGAGCAAAAAACAATAATCCAGTTACGGACGATCCAAGACCTAACGAGATTATTCACTTTAAACAGTATTCGCCTTTAAATACTTTTTATGGTGTTCCAGATATCATGTCGGCAATAACATCGCTCCATGGAGACCAGTTAGCGTCGCAATATAACATTGACTACTTTAGCAATAAGGCTGTCCCTCGTTATGTTGTGACGTTAAAGGGTGCTAAACTTTCGGCTGACGCAGAAGATAAAATGTTTAGATTTTTGCAAACGGGACTTAAGGGTCAATCTCATAGAACGCTTTATATCCCACTCCCTGGTGATTCAGATACCAACAAGGTTGAGTTTAAAATGGAACCGATTGAAAATGGTGTCCAAGAAGGATCATTTGAAAGATATCGCAAACAAAATAGAGACGATGTCTTAATTGCTCACCAAGTTCCATTGTCAAAGATTGGTGGAGGTGACGCTGGCTCAATAGCAGCAGCGATGGCTCAAGACCGTACATTTAAAGAGCAGGTTGCAAGACCAGCACAAAGAGAATTAGAAAAAATTATAAATAAGATAGTTAAAGAAAAGACGGACGTTCTAGTATTAAAGTTTAATGAACTAACTTTAACAGACGAAATTGCTCAATCTCAGATTGTAGAAAGATATATAAAGACACAGGTTATGCTTCCAAATGAGGCTAGATCAATCCTTGGCCTCCCACAAAGGGAAGGAGGAGACGAGCCTTTTAATCCTAAGCCAGAACAAGCAGCAAATGATAATGCTGATAGGGCAAGGGACGGAGAACGAATGAACAATCAGTCTGACGGTGCTGCCACAATTAGTGGTAGAAACCCAAAGGGTGAAGGCCGTTCATCCACATAGTTTTCCACAGTTTTTCCACATTTATATAAAAAGGCTCTATAATATATACTAGTATGACTATATCAAAAGCCCATTGGAATACAGAGGGCGAGAATGTTCGCCTTTCCCTTCCTTTTGCGAAGGTAGATAAAGAGAGACGTATCGTCTCAGGATTTGCATCCCTTGATAACCTTGATAAGCAAGGAGATATTGTTACATCAGATGCATCCATGAAAGCCTTTTCAAAGTTTCGTGGAAACATTCGTGAAATGCATCAACCACTAGCAGTTGGCAAGATGGTTAATTTTAAAGAAGATAGATATTTCGATCCAGAGACAAAGAAATTTTATTCTGGAGTTTTTGTTTCAGCATATGTTTCAAAAGGTGCACAAGATACATGGGAAAAAGTTTTGGACGGTACACTAACAGGATTTTCTATTGGTGGTCGTATGAATAAGTGGGATGATGGTTATGATGAGAAGTCAGATTCCACAATTAGAATTATTAAAGATTATGATCTTGTAGAGTTATCTCTTGTAGATTCTCCAGCAAATCAATTTGCAAATATTATGCATGTAGAAAAAGTTGACGGTGTTGAAATTGTTAAGGGTGCAGATGTAGCACTTGAAAATGTTTTTTATGATGAAGAGTCTGGATTAGTTATGGTATCAGAAGAAGAAACAGTCGTTAGTCCAACTACTGGAAACGAAATGAAAAATATAGGGTTCGTTGAAAAAACGGATAATGAAAAAATGGATATAATCAAATTCTTAGTAGATAGTGCTAAAGGCATTGATGCTAAGATTAACAAGGAGGAAGATCCTATGGCAAAAAAGACAAAGGCTGATGATTCAGTCGAAGTTATTAAGTCAGAAGAAATCGCTCCAGAGGCAGATGCCGTAGTTGAGGCTCCTGTTGCAGAAGTTACTGAAAAGTCTGAAGAGACTGTCGTAGCAGAAGAAACTGTTGAAAAGTCTGAAGAGGCTGCAGCAGAAGAAGTTGCAAAGGCTGAGGAATCAGTTGAAGCACCAGCAGCAGAGGTTGCTACAGAAGTATCTAAATCAGATGAAGCAATTGTTGACGCAGTTGCAGAAATCAAGAATACAATCACATCAGCCTTTAGCGATTTAGTTGAAACTGTAAAGTCTTTGCAGGCAGAAGTAGAAATGCTTAAGTCTACAAAGGTTGATACAGAAACAGTAAAAAGTTCACTTGATGCAGTCGCCAAAGACATTGCTGCAACAACAGAACAAGTTAATAAATTTGGAAAGAGAGTAGACGCAGTAGAAGCAGATACTGCTTTCCGAAAGTCTGGCGATCTAGGCGAGATCGTACAGGAACAACCAGAAATGGTTGAAAAATCCCTATGGGGCGGACGTTTCCTCAAAACAGCCGACTTATTTAATTAAGTAATCACTTAGGAGGTGACAATATGTCGGAAGAGATTAAGAAAAACCAGCCAGGAGAAACTGGCGAACTAGGCGGAACAGCACCAGGTCTTTATCAAGGTCAAGGCGCTTTTGCTTCAGGTGGTGTTGGTGGTGTAACAGATCCAGGTGCAGACACACTTGGTAACATCCCAAATGCTAACTTTGGAGTAACCACTGGTCCTAATGCCGTAAATCCTTCGGGTGATGCTGCAAGCGGAATTTTACGTCCTGAACAAGCACGTCGTTTTATCGATTATGTTTGGGATGCAACCATTCTTGCTCAAGATGGTCGTCGTGTGACTATGCGAGCAAACAGTATGGAATTAGAGAAGATTAATGTTGGTGAGCGTGTTATTCGTGCCGCTGCTCAGGCAGTTGGTAATTACACAAACACTGGTGCTACATTCTCAAAGGTAGAACTAACAACCAAGAAGATTCGTCTTGATTGGGAAGTTTCTGCTGAAGCACTTGAAGACAATGTCGAAGGAGGTGCATTGGAAGATCATCTAGTTCGCTTGATGACCAATGCTTTTGCTAACGATATTGAGGATCTTGCTATCAATGGTGATGGTGCAACAGCGCCATTCCTTTCAATTATGTCTGGCTTCATCAAGAAGCACAAGGACAATGGAGACTCACATGAAGCAGCAATTACCGTTGCTGACAATGCATGGACTCCAGAGAAGATGCAGGAAATTATCCTTGCTATGCCACGCAAGTACCGTGCACTTAAGAACAATCTTAAGTTCTACGCAGGTACAGATGCATTCGCAGGTATCGTTAAGAATAACGGTACATTGTCTGATGCAATCGCTGAAGCACTTGGTAAGAATGGTAATACCTATGCAAATACACAGGCATACCTTGATGGTCAAGGCCAGACATTCGGTGGAGCACGTACAACTCGTGTCCTCGGAATTGATGTCCAAGAAGTTCCTTACTACCCTGAAGGATATGTCGATTTGACATTCCCACAGAACCGTGTATGGGGCTTCCAGCGTGATATCGTCGTCAACCGTGAATATGTTGCTAAGAAGGACACAATTGAATATACTGTGTTCGTTCGCTTCGGTATTCAATGGGAAGAAGAAGACGCAATTGCGTGGGCAGATGCTGCAGCAGATGCATAATCTGTAATCAGTACCTTTTGAGAGGGGGAAGGGGTTAATTCTCCTCCCCCTCTTATCTTTAGTATTCTGTTATAATAGTTTACATAGGAGGTTAAATAATGGAAGAAAATAATTTTAATAATGAAGTTAATGAAGCACCAGTAGAAGATACTGTTGCTCCAGAAGCACCAGTAGAAGCACCAGTAGAAGTACCAGTTGTCGAAGAACCAGTTGTAGAGGCTCCTATGCCAGAAACTAAGGTTGAAGAGGTGGCGGTAGAAAATAATCTTGAAGCATCAATTTCTGAGGCTCAAGAATCTACAGATGCAATTACAACATCAGATTTCGGCAGATCAAACTCTGAAACAGTTCAGGGAATTGGATCAGTCGTTAACGGTGTAATTGGTGTTACTGAAACTCCACGTAAAGTAAATAAGCCTGCCGCTTCTGCACCTAAGAAAGCAGAAAAGACAGTAGCACTTTACTCAACTAAAAATGTAAGTTGGAGTCCAGTAGGCAAGGTGTATCGTGGATATAACATTGTTACACCAGATCAAGCAGAAAAGTGGTTAACACGTAGTCATATTAGACTTGCTACACCAGAAGAAGTAGCCAAGGAGTTTGGTCGCTAAATGCAAATTTTGAGAGTTCCGCCATATAATTTAACAGTTACATTAGATGTTTCTAATGCTTCAACTGAGTATGAATATACTGTAGTTGATATGGCGGACTTTTCAGAATTAGTTGGAGAAGTTACTTCTAGTACAGAAAGCAAAGTAATAATTCCACTTTCTTCAAAATATGACACTCAGTATAAAATCACGGTAGATGGAGAAGATACATATGTAGATGTAGTTCGTCCATATGTAAATCCAAATGAACATGGAAACACAGCAAGCGAAATCGCAGCGTATGCTAATAATGAAGAATTAGCAAGAGCAATTATAGACTCCGTATGCGATGTAGAGTTTTATTATAAGAAAAGAGTTTTAGAAACAACAGGACTTGGAGTAGACTATATTCCAATTTGGGTAGATGCAAAAGAAGTTATTAAGGTATATGAAAATAACGTTTTGCTTTATGATATAAATGATTTAGAGAATGCAGTAACAGATTTTGAAATCATTGCGGACGGATCTGCAATTACAATGAAGTATTCTGATGCAATCAATAGAGATGAATCAGCACGAATTTTATTGCCAGCATCTCCAACAGATATTGTTGAATTAGATTATTCTGCAAGAGGATTTCCCAAGGGCTGGGATTATAGAATTACTCTTGAAGTAGGATATAACAAAGTTCCACAAGATATTAAGAGAGCAACCGAGTTGTTAATACATGATATTGAGTGCGGTAAGTTAGATTATTATAAGAGATACATCGGTGCTTATAATACAGATCAATTTAGAATTCAATTTGATAAGGCTGTTTTTGAAGGCACTGGTAATTTAATTGTAGATAAGATTCTTGATAAATACAGCAAGCCAATAGAATTTGTCGGAGTTCTGTAATGGTTATATGCGAAACTCCAGACTTCGCATTCCCAATGCAAGCAGATGTATATCACCCAATAGTTGAGCAGGGCATTTACGGAGAAGTAAAGAAAACTTGGATTTTAGATAGAGTTATTGCATGCTCATTTACTGCTGCTGGAACTGCATTTAAAGAAGAAGTAACCCCAAATATTAATATTACACAAGACAAGGTGCTACTTGGACGGGCTAGAACTGATATTCGTATCTCAAGTTTAGAGGCTCGTAATTCAATTACTAACGTCATTATTACAAATATAAGAGATAAAAACTGTAATGAAATATATTTAGAAACATCTGGACCACGTGCAGGTAAATCTACAATATTTGAAATAGCCACACAAGATCCATTTGTTGGTCCTTTTGGCAGTACAGAATATTATAAGTTAGTTATTCGCAGATCTGAAAATCAGGCGGTAGATGTTTAATGTTAGTTAGAGTTGATTCTAAAAAGTTTAAAATGGAAATGAATAAGATAGTCGATTATTCTTTTGGTTTTATCGAAGGTGTAAATAGAGGAAAGAAAGCGCTATACATGTCTCTCGGACCAAAGATATCAGAATTAGCATCTCAGTTTGTTGATGCAAACGCAAGGGTATCTCCAGAAATGTTACATCACATATATGAATGGAATAGAGTAGGAAGTCCAAGGGCTAGACTATTTGATATTAGTTATACAGTAAGCAATGTAGGATTAACGTTTAAGTCATCACTAAGACAATCTTCTTCGATTAAAGATGGATCAACAGTTCCGTTTTATAATAAAGCAACGATTATGGAAAACGGCATTGGAGTTACAATAAAACCAGTTAAGGCAAAAGCATTAAGATTTGAAATAGATGGACAAGAAGTTTATACATCAAGAGAGGTACGAGTAGAAAATCCTGGAGGACAAACACAGGGTCAATTTGAAAATGTACTTAATAACTTTTTTGGTGTATACTTTAGACAATCATTTTTACAAGCAAGTGGATTACAGGAATACTTAAAGTATCCTAAGGTCTACAGCAAAAATCTAAATGCTGGTAAGCGTGGTGGAAGAGCAGTCGGAATTCGAACAGGATTTCAATGGATTGCTAATGCGGGGGTAGGATTATAATGACAGAATCAACATCAGTATTAAATACACCAGTGCTGTGGATTAATAAATATCTTCAGGAAAAACTACAAGATGTTTTAGAAGGTGACTTTATTCCATTTTTCCCTACTGGACCATCAACATTAGAAACCTTACAAACACAGTTTCCAGAAGGTGGTGCTATGGCTGTTTATGACAGAATGTTTAGAATGCGTAGAGGACCGTTTCCTCATATAAAATGTGAGCAGGTCTTATATTATTTTTATGCTTCAGCAAGTGAACCTACTTTGAAAATGGTTAAGATACAGGAGGCTGTTCTTAGACTTTTAGATCGTGGAGATGAAAGTGCCCAAGAACTCAACACCTGGACTAAAGGCAAGACTTTTGATGACATGTCTTGTAAATTCTACTTCCACGACTTCAAAATATATCAGTTAGAAGAGGCACGGGACATAGTAGATTTCGGAACAGCCCGAACCTATGCTGGTAATAAGATTATTATTGACTATGATTATCATCAAATGCCAGATATTATAAATCAATAAACAGGCTGTATAATAATCAATGAGGAAACATCCCCTTTAATTTCTAGAAAAATAAAGAGGTGAAATAAATGGCATATACACGTGGTGATAGTACACAAATCATCGTAGGTGCAGCAGCACTTTTTACGTATGAAGGCGGTCCACTACCAGAGGCTGGTGTCCTTCCAGGATACACAGCAGGTACATCCTACAAGGAAACTCTTTCCACAGAGGAAGGGTTCCGTAACGTAGGTTACACAATGAACGGTCTTGAATTACAGTTCCAACCAGACTTCGGCGAAGTACAGGTTGACCAGGTTCTCGACGTTGCCAAGTTGTTCAAGCAAGGTATGCAGGTTAACCTAAATACTACATTTGCTGAGGCAACATTGGAAAATCTCTTGTTCGCACTTGCAAGCAAGGATGATAATCTAACTACAGTATCTGGTAATCCAACACTCAATCTTTCAGCAGGCGATATTGGCGAATGTCCAGTAGAGCGTGGTTTGGTTGCAGTTGGTCCAGGAACTGGCGATTGTGCTGACTCAGATTCTATTGAAAGAGTCTATGTTGCATATCGTGCACTCTCAATTGAGAGCGTAACTGTTGGTGCAAAGCGTGATGAGGCAACAATGTTTGAAGTCTCATTCCGTCTGCTTCCAAATGATAACGCATCTTACGGTAAAATCGTAGATCGTTCTCTATAATACAATTAAATAAAAAGATTAGCCCAGCCCAAAAGGCTGGGCTTTTCTGTTTGGTATAATTAATTTATGCCAACTCAAATTTATCCCAATACTATTGTTTCTTTAATGGACGGTAGAGAATTATATATTACCCCATTAAAAATAAAATATCTTAAATTATTTATGCAGGAATTTGAAACTGTTAAAAAAGCAAAAAATGATGAAGATGCAATTGATGCATTATGTGCCTGCACAACAATAATGATGAGACAGTATTGTCCAGATATTAAGACGCAAGAGCAATTAGAAGATAATATTGATATGCCAACTATATATAAAATATTAGAATATTCGGCGGGTATTAAAATAAATGATAAGTCAGAAGAGCCTGTGAAAGATCAAGCAGAAAAGGGAGGTTCTACCTGGGACGACTTAGATTTAGCAGAATTAGAGTCTGAGGTTTTTTTGCTTGGTATATGGAAAGATTATGATGAACTAGAGTCATCCATGTCAATGCCTGAATTAACAGCAACATTAAAAATAAAAAGAGATCTAGATTATCAAAATAAAAAGTTTTTGGCAGCAATGCAAGGAGTAGACTTAGACAAGGCAAGTGGCAAACAAGATGCTTGGCAGGAAATGAAGGCTAGAGTATTTAGTCAGGGTAAAGCAGCAAATGCAAAAGATGTATTGGCCCTACAAGGAGTTAATGCACAAAAGGCTGGATTTGGTATTGGTATGGGTCTAGAATATGAGGATTTAACCAAAAAATAAAACTCCTCTGTGGTATAATTATTTCACTAACCTTAAGGAGGAATAATGGCCGAAAAGCCTTCAAACAAAAAGACAATAACACTAATCGATGGTACAGAAATCGAAGTTAGAGCATTAAAGTTATCATTACTAAAGCCTTTCATGGCAAAGTTCGCTGAATTAGCAGCGGTAACAGAAGACAATGATAAGTCAGTAGACATTCTTCTTGATTGCGTACAGATTGCAATGAAGCAGTACAAGCCAGAGTTGGCAGATAGCAAGGAGCAATTAGAAGAACTTCTTGATCTACCAACAGTATATGAAATTGTGGATGCAGCGTCTGGTATTCCAAATTCAGATGCAGGAGCGGTTCTTAGTTCGCTAGGAAAGTAAAAAATAAAAAGAGGTGTTATGAGAATTGGCAGATGTAAACTCTAATATAAATATTAATTTTAATACTGCCGATGCCTTAGCACAATTACGCAGATTACAGGCAGCCCTCAGCACTTTCCATCAATCACTTGCTGAGGGAAACCTGGCTGCAGCAAATGCACAAAAAGGTTTAAACGCTCAACTTATTCAAGCAGTTGGCGCAACTGGAAAGTTTTCTGCAAGTCAAGTAAAAGTTGCATCAAGTACTATGGCATTTACAAGTGCCTTAGAAAAAAATAAATTATCTCTTCGTGAATACTACAGATATAGCATGGCTGCTGCTACAGCCAATACAAAAGTTATGGGCAAAGCATTTGCTCAAGAGCGAGAAATAATAAACCGTGCACGTAGAGATAGAGTAAAGGCTCTTCAATCCCAATACATTCAATTGTCAAAAGCCCAGGGTGGGTTTATTGATGCTATGAAGATTATGCCAAAAACATTAGTTATGGCAAATGGTAGATTTACAGAACTTGGAACTCGAATTCAATATGCAGCACAAAGACAGCAATTATTAAATCAACTATTAAAACAAGGATCAACTCAACTACTAAACTTTGGTAAGAATATGCAGTGGGCTGGTCGTCAGTTAATGGTCGGTATGACAATCCCATTAATGATGCTTGGTGGTTATGCGTCTAAAGCATTCAGAGAATTAGAACAGGCTACATTAAAATTTAGACGTGTTTATGGAGATGCGTTTACAAATGAGGCAGAGACAGAGGCTGCAGTAGCCAATATAAGAAAACTTGCTGAAGAGTTTACTAAGTATGGCGTTGCAGTTAAAGATACTGTAGAAATGGCAGCAACTGCTGCAGCAGCAGGTTTCCAAGGCAAGGCTTTAGAGGAGCAGATTAAAACTGCTACAAAACTTTCTGTATTAGGACAAGTAGAACAGCAGCAGGCACTAGAGACAACCATTTCACTTCAGAATGCATTTGGGTTATCTACAGAAGAACTTGCAAGTAAGATTAATTTCTTAAACGCAGTAGAAAACCAAACAGTTCTATCTATTGAAGACTTAACAATTGCTATTCCAAAAGCGGCACCAGTAGTAAAGCAATTAGGCGGTAATGTTGAAGATCTTGCATTCTTCCTAACTGCTATGAAAGAAGGCGGAATTAATGCATCAGAAGGTGCTAACGCATTAAAGTCTGGTCTTGCTTCCTTAATTAACCCAACAGAAAAAGCATCAAAGATGCTTGCTGAAATGGGAATTAATATTAAGGGAATTGTAGAAGGCAACAAGGGAGATATTAAAGCAACAGTTGTTGGCTTTGCAAGAGCATTAGATACACTAGATCCATTAAATCGTGCACGTGCTATCGAGCAGTTATTCGGTAAATTCCAGTTTGCACGTTTATCAACACTATTTCAAAATGTTAGCAAAGATGGAACTCAGGCAGCAAGAGCATTTGATTTGGCTGGTGCATCTGTTGAAGAATTAGCAATTCTATCTGAACGAGAAATGAAGAAGGTAGAAGATGCGGTAGGGACAAAGTTTCAGGCTGCTGTTGAACAATTTAAGCAAGATATTATGCCATTAGGAAAAGCATTCCTAGAAGCAATGACTCCAATAGTAAAATTCTTTGGAAGTTTATTTGAAAAGTTTAATGGACTTAGCGATAATACAAAGAAGGTTATAGCGGTAATAGTAGGAGTTATAGCAGGGCTTGGTCCAATTGCTTTGATGACCTTTGGTTTGCTTGCAAACGGACTTGCTAACCTCATTAAACTATTTGCAACAATTCGTGGTGGAATAGCAAAATTAAATGGTCAGACAAGTGTACTTGGAGCAGGATTTAATTATGTTACTCAAGAACAAATTGAGCAGCAGGCAGCAGGTCAGGCATTACATAACACTCATACTAGATTAGTTGAAGTATTCAATGTCGAGAAAACTGCAGCAATGCAATTAGCGGCAGCCTACGGATCTCTAACTTCACAAATGAATACTATGGCTGCACAAAATCCAGGATTATTTGCTGGAGGACTTGGCGGAGCAAAAAGAGCAGTTGCAAAACTACCTAAGGGACCAAAGGGGTATGAAGATGGAATTATTAGTGTTCCAGGACCAAAGGGTGCTGGAGACATCATTCCTGCACTTGTCTCTCCTGGTGAATCTATTATTCCTGCAAAAACATCAGAAAAGTATCGTGGATTAATTACAGCAATTTTTCATGACAAGGTTCCAGGATTCATGGCTGGAAGACTTCCATGGGGCAGTAGCGTACCACATCCAAAAACTCAGTCTGGCGCAGTGCATGTTGGAATGCCTAAGGGAATTAAAGAAGTTTCTCAATCAAGAGAAGTTGTTGATAAAATTGCAAAGGATGTATCTTCTGGAAGATATGCTGGAGTAGATCCAACAGACTTTGGAACATTAATTCAACCGTTCTCTGGTAGAAGTTTTCCTGTGCGTGGAGTTGGCGGTATTTATAGAAAGCCTAATGGAGAACTCGTAGTAGTAAAACCTACAATAGATGAAAAGACTGCGCTTGCAGAGGTTCGTGCTACTGAGATAGCAAGAGATGTCCACGGACTAGTTGCTCCAAAACAAAATATTAAAACTATGATTGATCCAACAGATCCATCAGGTAAAAGAAAGTTTATTGTTTTAGAGTCTCCATATGATCCAAGGTTTGCAACAACGCCTGGAAAGTTTACTAAAAAGGAAACAATATCTCAACTTGTTGCATCATTATTAAGATCAGATAAAGATTTACAACAGGCTAATCTTTCTGGCAATGTTTTAGCAGACGTAGGTAACGCTGGTGTATTTACTAAGGCATCTGGGTTTAGAGATTTTGCAAAAGCACTTCCTTCAATGGAAGAGCAAGCGATGATTAATTTATTAGGCGTTAAAGGTGGTGCTAAGAAATTCTTTGCACAAGAGACGTCTGGCGTTGCAGCAAACATGACACCAAAGCAATACCATGATGCTATTATAAAAGAAATAGATAAAGTATTACCTAAACTAAAGAGCACAATTGCTGGCTTTGACTTAAATCCTGCAGAGCAAGTCGTATATCAGAATATGATTAAAAGACTTGAAGACGGTAAAAAGGTAGATTGGTCTAAGTTCCAAGCAATTCATGCCAGGGCTGGAGAAGGAGTATCAAAGTTAATAAAAGGTGTTAATGATGACGCTAATGCTTCTGCTGTAGAAAAACAATTAAAGAAATTTGGCTTGGGAACTTTTGATGAATTAAAATCTGCCCCACAATCAAAAAATCAAATAGACGCTCTTGTACAAAGATTAGGCAAAGACGCAGTTACAGAAATAGAAGGTTTAAAAAACTCAAACCCTAAGCAATATGATATTGTGACTGGCTTATTAAATAAAAAGGGAATAACTCCATCAAATATATCACAGCATGATTTATTTAAATATGTAAATGATGAATTAGTTTATAAAGATGGATTATATTATGATAAAAAATCTATTGACGCTGGTGCCAATGTAACGAGTGCTGGTAAAACATACGATGAAGTAAGGAAGAATGTTCTTTATAGATTAGGAGCAGTAACTAAGGGTGGAGAATTTACCAACCCTAAAAAGATGAATGTTTCTAAATTACGCTTTGATATGAGTCCAACAGGAAAAGCAAGTGGTGGATGGAGAAATGCAATACCTAAGGGATCATTACTATACAAGACTTTAGATTTACAAGAAAAAGAATTTAAAGCAGCAAATGCAATGTCTGGAAAAAATGATCCACTTGGTTCTTTAAAAGAATCAATGAAGGGGTTAGGATATACAGACAAGCAAATTGCACAAGCCTTAAGGCCAGAATTGTCTCACATTGCAAAGACTGGAGAGTCTGGAAGAGGCGCTGAAAAATGGCTTAAAGGAACTGCATTATTTGACGTAAGACTATTAAATAACTACATGAATACTGGCAAAAGATCTGCAAGCATACTTGACTGGAATGCAAAAAATAATAATCCATTAAGATTAACTCCAGATCAAATTAAAGAATTTAGATCTGCAGCAAACTTTATGTCTAGCCAAGGTCATCCAACAACTGAGGCTCAAGTTAAACTAGTTCGTGCAGCAGCACAGTTAGATATTATTTCTGAAGATTTCTTAAATTCTCAAAGCAAAAAACCAACAGGATTTCCAAATCTTGGAGAAGTTAGACAGTCTAGAGCGGTAGCGCAATTAATTGACGATAGACTAGGAACTGGATATTACAAACAATGGAGACCGCAATTTGATTTAGGAACTGGTAAAACAGGAACTCAAAATGTTTTGGTAAATCCTAATAAAGAATATATGCTCGATACTGAAACTGGACAAATTACAAAACTGACTTCAGCAAATACAGGAGCAAAGCCTAAGGGCGCTGTTGCAGATACTGGTAAAGCAACAGACCGAAGAGTAGCAACGGAAACTCCAACACAAAGAGTTGTAACCGCACAACAGGCTAGAGCCGCTGGTCGTACTCTGGTTATGGGTGGTAGAGACCAAGGAGATCCACGAGCAAGAATTGTAAACCCTACCAAAAAAATGGGAGAAGCAGCAGTTGAAATGCGTCGTAAAGGATTTTCTCAAGAAGAAATTGACAAGACATTAAGAAAGATTCAAAAGCGAGAGATAGATGCAAAAAGAAGAGAGGCTGAGGCTGCTGAAAAAGCAGCAAAGAGAGAATTAGCAAGACAAAAGGAAGAAGAAAATATTCATAGAAAATCAATTAAAGATGCAGAAAAGGCCGAACAAAGAAGGCAATCAAAAATTGAACGAGACAGAATAAATGAAAGACTTGCTAAACAAGAAGCAAAAGAAGCAAAGAAAAAATTAAGAAATGAAACAAAAATAGCACGTCAAGAAAAGGTTGGAAGGTGGTCTGGAGGGGCTTCAATGGCTCTAGGAACGGCTGGTATGGCTGCCATGATGGCAGGCAACCAAGGCATGGGAATGGGCCTTATGGGAGCCTCTGCAGTCGCTGGAATGGCCCCTATGCTTGCTGGTATGGGTCCTGCAGGTTGGGCTGCAACAGGAATAACTGCTGTTGTTGGAGGAATGTACTTACTTGATAGAGCAGCAAAAAAGGCTGCTGAATCTCAATCTTCATATGTAGATTCCGTGACAGCAACAACAGAAAAAATGGCAAAGATTGGAGCCATAACAAATAAAGTTGGCGCTTCAGAAATCATGGGAAGAAGAAGATCAAATGCCTTTTCTGATAAATATACAACTGGATTTGAAAGAGGAAAGCAGCAGTTTGGAACTACATTCTTAGAAAGCGAAGTTGGCAAGGGAATGCTTGACTCCTTTACTAAAGATTTTGCAACTGCAGGAGACGCTGCTGTAAAGAAATTAGCGTTAGAATTATCTGCTTATATTTCTGATGGAATATTAACAGTAGAGCAAGCAAAGAGTATTGCAAGAGCAATTGGAATTAATATGGAAGACATGACTCTTGCGATGGACATTAACGGAAAGATTGTAAATCTTGTTGGTCCAAATGGAGAAGATTTAATAAACAATCCTCTTGAAACAAGGTTAAAGATTGTTGAAGAAGGAAGAGGACTATTTCAAGATATTGTTAAGAATGCCTTTATTAAGGGAGATTCTTTTGTAGGAGATAAAAAACTTATAGCAGCAGGTGCCGCTATGTCTGTTCAAAATCTTGAGTTAAATCAAGCACAACTAGATTCATTTAATTTGTATTACGATAAGCAAATTGAATCATTAAAGAAGCAAAAGGAAGCAACAACTGATAAATCAAAGCAAGTAGAACTAGAAACAAAAATACTTGATCTTGAAACAAAAAGAGCAGATGGTCAAAGAGTTCTTGTTGCAAATAATGAAAAATTATTAAAAGATCAAATGGATTTATTTAAGCAAGCACAAGGAAGTAATTTAACAGAAGATGCATTCTTTGATTCTTTAAAGTCTCAAGTAAGGACAAAATATAAGGGGACTTCACAAGAGGCATTCCTAGATCCATTCCTAGAGGGTACAGCAGATTTAAAGAGTAAAGAGTTAGAAGTTAAGATAAATACAATTGTTGCTGCTGGGCAAATGCCTCCAGCAACAGCATTAAAGTTAATGGAGAGTTTTGCTGGAGACGAAGAAACATTTGAAAAAACATTTGATTTATTGACAAAAATTCACGATCCAGGATCTGTAACAGAGTTAGTCAATTCACTAGGAGGCTTGGATCCATCAATAAAGAAAACTATATTAGTTGATGCTGCTGGTATAGACCCTAAAGAATTAAAAGAATATCAAAGCGTCCTTAACTTATTAAATACAATGGATGGCAAAGAAATTAATATTAATGCTTTCATTAAAAACAATACTCCAGAAGGCGGAAGCCCATTACAAGCACTACAAAAACTTGCAACACTCTTAAGTAAAGTTGAAAAGTTTCCAAAGAAATTAACCAAGACAACTTTAATTGATTTGCAAAAAACAGATCCAGACATGCCTCCTATGCAAGGACTAATTGATATTTGGGATAAATATGCAAACCTGCCAGATGAAGTCAAGAAGACAGTTGTTCAAGAATATATAAGCATTTATAAAACTATTGGAGATGCTGAGGCATCATCATTTGTAGCAGAAAAAACAAAGGGGCTTCCTTCACATATTGCCGATGCCGTAAGATCTCAGTATATTACTGGATACGATAAAAAGGGTAAGCCAATTTACGATGTCGGGGCTATTGCTGGAGACCTAGTTCCTCAAGCCGTAAAGAATGCTATTGAGTCAAAGAATTCAGGTCCTGGTACTGGCGCTGGTGGCGGAGGTACTAAAGAAGATCCTTATGAATGGGTATTGTCAAGATTAAAGAATGTAAGAAATGCTGCCATTAATGCTGCAGGAGGAATTGCAGAACTTAATAAGGCATTGGCTAAAAGTGGAGATAAGGCAGTAAAGAATAAGTTTGATGGATTAGAGCAACAGTTAATGGGGATGAAGGCTAACAAGCAGTTCATTGACTGGATAACTGGTATGGATCCAAAAGAACAAGCAAAATGGGTTAAGACTGCAACTAAGAAAAATGTTAATCCGTTTACTGGCAAAAAAGAAAAGGGCATTAAGCCAGGCCAGGTAGTTCTAAGTCCTAATGCAAAGAAATATGAGCAAGGGCTAGATGCAGCAATAGTTGGGGATTTCAATGTTGCACAGCAAAAATCTTTAAATAATATTAACTATCAAGAGCAGGCTTATAGAAAACTAATTGCTGCTGGGTATGACAACTTAACTATTCAAAGAATACTTGAAGACGAATATATGACGCAGCAAATAGCAATTGGACAAATTACTAAAGAAGAATTAAATACAAACGCTAGTCTTGCAAAGCAGGTATCAATTAGAGAAAGAATTAATGGATTAATTCAGAGTGGAAGAGACGCTCTTCAACAGCAGGCAAATATTAAACAGGTTCCAGATGTTATTAAGTTCTTCCAAGAGTTAGCAGGTGGAGGACTTAAATTATCATCAGGAGCAATGCTAGACCTTATAGGAGACCCAACACAACTTGCTGCAGCAATTGCAGCAATGCAAGATTACAAGAATGGAGCAGCAGGTGCTGCTGAAAGATTAAAAGAAATAGTTGACGGCTTAAACGCAATTAAAGCAAACTCTAATATAAAGATAGCAATTGACTTTGCTACTAAGAATTTATCTGAAAAGGCTCAAGCAGGCATGCAGGCAGCGCAAAGAGTTCTTGCAGCAAAAAGAGTTGCCTATAACAATATGACTGTAGGAGAAATTGGCGGTCAATCAGTAACTAATCCTTTGACTGGAAAAATAACTCAGGTAGGCAAATTAGCACAAGAAAGAGTAAATGCTAGATTTAATGCTCCAGGAGGTCCAGGAGTTCCAGTGGGTATTGCAGGAAAAACTTTAACGGGTGTAAAGAAAGAAAGAGAAGAACTTGCAAAGAGAATGCAGGCTGTTCAATTAAAAACAAGAGAGATACAGGGAAGATATACTGCTGCACAAAATGAGTTAACTGCTGCACAAGACAATTTAGAAAAGGCTTTAGATTCAGTAGACAAGAAATATGACGACTTAGTAAAAACCCAAAGAGACAAGATTGATTCTCTTGAAGAACAAATTAAGTCAGAGTTTGAAGATAAGGTATCTGCACTAAACAAAGAAAGCGGAAAGTTAAGCAATGATCTTGCTATTATGGATAATCTTGCTGAAAAGATTAATACAAAATATGATAAGCAGGTAGAAGCATTACAAAAGGTTAGCGATATTAATTCAGAAATTGCTAATAGTCAGAAGCAGCAATTAGGTTTGGCAGATGCTTTATCTCAAGGAGATATCGCAGCAGCAGCACGTGCAGCGCAAGAGATGAGAGCCTCTTCATCAGAGTTTATGTTAAATGCTCAGATGTCAAGTATAGAGCAAGCACGTCAACGAGAACTTGGTAACTTACGTGGTGCTGAAAGTGGATTAACAAGAGAGCAGATAACTGAAAGACAGTTCCAAATAACTCAAGCAATATATAAATTAGAAAATGATCCTAAGAGACTTGAACTTGAAAAGCAAATAGAGGCTGCACAAAAAGAAATAACCAGACTTGAAAAAGAAAGAGTTGTTGAATTAGATAAGGCCAGAATTTTAAATGAAAAGGCTATCGCAGATGCTCAGGCAAAATTAGATAGGGTAAAACTTGAATTAGAAAACCAGGATAAAATTTTGGCTACATTAGAAGCGCAAGATTTAGAGTTAGAATCTCAAGAAGCATATCTGCAGTCTATTGTAGATGAGGCAATTGCGCTTGACGATAGTACTGGAATGACTTTAGAGAAGTGGGAAGAAACAGTAGATAAGTTAATAGATATTGAAAAATTAGCAGAAGATTATGCCATATCATTAGCAGCAGCGGAAGCATCAGCAGCAGCAGCGGACGCCTCTTGGCAAAGTATCTTAGATACTATTAAGGCTATTCCAGAAAGCGTTACAACAAAACAAATTATTGATGAAATTAGAAATATTACTGAATATATTACAAGATATATTACAACCATTGATAATGGAAGTTCTGGAAACAATAACAGCAACAATAATAATAACAATAACAACAATAACAACAATAACAACAATAACAACAAAAATAATAATACTAATACTTGCCCTACAGGTTTTGTTAAAAACGCAAGTGGCCAATGTGTTCCTATCAATCAAAGTGGTGAAGATGGACATCTTGATGCACTTGCTAAGGCTGCTAAAGAAAAAGCAGACGCAGAAGCAGCAGCAGCAGCGGCAGCAGCAGCAGCAGCCAAGGCAGCAGAAGAAGAAGCCCGAAACAGAAAAAGAGGATTTATGGGTGATTGGGGCTATGAAAATAAAGGTGGCCTAATTGCAAAATATTTAGCCTCTGGAGGAATGGCGCTTGGAACAGATATAGTTCCTGCAATGCTAACTCCTGGAGAATTTGTTATGAGTAGATATGCTGTTCAAAATCACGGGGTAGACAAATTAAAAGCAATAAACAATGGGGATTCAGTAGGAGAGTCAGTGTATAATTATAGTATTAACGTAAATGTTAAATCTGATGCTAATCCAGACGAAATTGCACGAGCAGTTATGTCACATATTAAGCAGGTAGATTCTAGAAAACTTGGGGGTACTAGATTATAATGTCAACTTCTAACTATATGCTTGGACGTAAAAAATATCAAAGACCACAGGCTATGCTATGGTCAGATAACTCTGGAACATTGATCGATGGGTTATATGTTCCAAATGGTTTAGAGGTTGGACAAAATCCAGGAACAGAAACAGATGAATCTCAATATGATCAATTTTTAATTTTGTCCGATGATAACCGAAGCCCAATAGATTTCACGCCAACAAGGATAGAAACAAGAGAGAGAATGATTAATGGTCGCATGAGATCACATCATATTGCAGATAAGTTAACAATAGGCACATCCTGGCAAATGCTTCCATCAAGATCATATTTTTCATTACCAGATTTTAACCCAAGCACAGGTATTTCTCCGCACAATGTATATGGTAGTTCTTCTGGACCAGACCTACAATATACTACAGACGGAGGGGCTGGTGGAGTAGAATTATTAGATTGGTACGAAAATCATCAAGGTCCTTTTTGGGTCTATTTATCTTATGATAAATATTCTAACTTTGGAAAAGATGATAACGCCTATACCCACTTAGCGCAATATAGTCAATTAATACAAATGTATTTTTCAGATTTTAACTATTCTGTAGTAAAAAGAGGCGGCAGCAATTTTGACTTTTGGAATATTAACGTTACCTTGGAAGAGGTATAATGTTTCAAAATAATGAACTTAAGGCTCACCTTGAGTCCTCTAGTACAGTTAAAACACAGACAGCAGTTATTGCTGAATGGAATATGAACATTGCTAATAATATATTTAAAATAGGAAACTATAGATATAGGCCAACCGCTTCAAGCAATATAGATGATTCAAATTTTAAATATAAGATATTGCCAAACACTTTTGATGTTAATGACTTAGGAAACTATTACACTGGAGCAACAGACGCAGATGTTTTAGTTGATGGAGGAATTGACCCAACAACAAACAACGAGCCATGGTTTTTACTGCCAAATAATAAAAAAAATAGTATGCTATATTCATTAGAAGATTGCTTTAAAAGATTTAGACCAAGATCTGGCATCAACAAAGCAGCGTACTTGCCTGGCAGAAAACTACATCATTCAAATATAAACATGGCTGATAGGCCAAGATATTATATGGCAGATAAGAGTGATAAGTTTAAATACTGGACATCTTTTAGAACAGACTCTGGAAATTTAAGAGGCCTTGCAAATAAATATGTAAATGGTCAAAACTACATTGATGATTCTTCTCCTTTTGTTGTTTATGAGAATCCTGTTCCAGCAAATAGAGTTGTAGTAAAGATGCAGACCAATGTCGGCTCAATAGACCTCGGACCATTTTCTAATTCTTCAGGATCTTTCTCAGACCCTCTATACGGTGACAGCAATAAGACAACTCCCGTAAAGTGGAAGATACAATCTTTGCAGGGTAATAATTGGGTTGACTTAGTTAACTTTAATCAATCTTCAAGAAGACTAGATGGAACGGCTATTATTAAAAATGATGGATATGTAGAACTAGCCTATGGATTAAAAGTACCACAAAAATATCAAGATGTTTTTATAAAAGCAGAAGAATACTCTAGCATTAATTGGCTTCCAGAAAAATCAATAAACGGATATGCTTATTTAATTAAAGAAAATGACGGTGATTTAGGCACATATCATATTTGGTTTAATAATCAGTATGAAACTTTTAAACCAGAATACGGCTGGTATCTTGAAGAAGAAACTGTAACAAGGCTAACAAACTTTGTTACAGATTTTACAAATCCAGTATCATTTGTTTCAGAGTCAGATGGATCCACCATGTATCGTGAGATAGATTATATTCGTGGTCTTAGAGTTGTTGTTGATACAATGAATAAAGAAAACTCTACATTTGATTTAATTGAATTATCTCCAAGACTAGTTTCAGATATTTCGGAAAAAGTTGTTAGTTTTAATATTGCTAAAATAGCCTCAGACTTAGGTAATAGCGGATTGCCAGTAGGACAATTGCTTGCCTCTACTGGAACTCTATCTGTTTTCGATTATGATAATTCTTTTAATGAAAACAATACAAGCAGTATAATTAAAGATTATTTATCAAATAATATACAGATTAAGTTTTATGACATCATAGTAGATGTAGATGGATATGACTATTTTGTTCCAATTAAAACAATGTACTCTGAAGGTTTTCCAACTTATTCGTATTTAGATAAAAAGGTTGATTTAAATTTAAGAGATTTATATTTTTATTTTGAGTCTATAACTGCTCCAGAAATGCTAGTTACAAATGTATCTCTTAGTTATGCTGTATCACTATTGCTAGATTCTGTAGGTTTTTCAAATTATACATTTAAAAGAGTTAGCGGTGAAAAAGAATTAATTATTCCATTTTTCTATATAGCGCCAGATAAAAGCATTACAGATGTTTTAAGTGATTTAGCAATATCTACTCAAACAGCAATGTTCTTTGATGAGTATAATAATTTTGTAATGATGAGCAAGAACTACATGCTTCCATCAAAAGAAAACAGAGACTCTTCTTTTACTTTGTACGGATCAAATGACTTTGTTGAAGAGGGTGCTATAGAAAATAAAAACTCTTCTAATAAACTTGCTAACATTAAAGAAATAGTTTCTTCTGACAAAAATATATATAACGACGGCGTTATTAATTATAGTAACAGATATATACAAAGATCGTATGGATCTATAAAACAAGCATCTATGATTGACAATCAAGTTGCTGCAAAAAATTGGATATATAAGCCAGCATTACTATGGGAAATTTCTGGCGATCAGAATTCAAGGTCTATTAATGGAGAAGTCTCTAGTCAATCATCTTATAACCTTAGTGCAATACCATTAAATTCTAATCTTTCTGATTCCCTACCAACTGTTGTCGGAAATCAATTAACAAATAATGTTATGGATTTAGGTGAGGCAGTATATTGGCTTGGTAGAAATTCTGGATATTTTTATGCTAATGGAGAAATCATTAGATTTGATGCAGTTCAGTATAACATCCCTGGTGCAGAAAAAATAATATCAAGAGAAGAATCTAACGGTCAAGTTTCATTTAGCACAAGCACGGTAGGCGCAATTGGAAACGTATGGATTAGTAGTAATCAAGAATATCAAGACTATATGTCTAAGTTGCCGTTCAATGGAAAGGTATACCCAACTGGCCTAGTAAGAATATACTCAGAACCGAAGTATGAGGATATCAATGGAATTACTGTTATGAAAAACGGTGCAGTAGCAAGACATGGTAGAGGACAGTTTGGCACACCAATTGTTTACCATAATGCTGGACTTCCACAACATTGGAAAGATGATAACTTCTTACGTGGAATGAACATGAAATCAAAACATTTATTTGGATTAACAAATGGAGATGTTTATACCAATGATGCAATTGCAACTCTACCACTTTCTACAAATGCTGCTGGAGTAAATAATGTAAGATCTAAACAAAATATTAGAACTGGAATTATAAAAAATTTCTTATCCTATTCTTATTTAAATGAATCTGAAAATAATACAAACCTATCTACACAAGCAGGGTCTATGCAATCATCTGCACTTGTTATGAGTGGGCCATCATTTAGCACAACAGAGTCACCATTAGAATTCTTATCATATCAATATAAACCTTTAGACAATAAGTATAAGCATTTTGGAACTAGAATGAGAATTATTGGAAAGATAGAAATTAGTGAAACTAAAGAACAGACTCCAGTAAATGCTACACCATACTATGTTTTGCCTGGAACACAACCAAACCAACAGTTAAATATTTCTGGAGGTTCAGGTGGTATTGCAGTTATGATGAATCCATCAACAAATGTAGGATACTATTTTGAAATTATTGCCTTAACAGAAAAGGATGTAAGTCAATATTCTTCTGACGTAGATAATTTGCACAATATTATTTTTTATAAAATATATTCTGACAGTGATGGAAATGCTATACCAATTAAACTTTGGGGTGGTTTAAGTAACATTATTGTAGATGATGGAAAGTTTACTGGACAGGCCAGAATGTTAGGCGAAGAAAATCCAACGGTATACGATCTTGCTGTTGAATATCAAGACATTCAATCTACAAGAAGATTTTATTTGTATATAAATAATAACTTAGTAAAGGTTGTTGACGATACCTCTCCTCTACCAATATATAACAATGTCGCCTTATTTGTAAGGGGTGGCTCAAAGTGCATGTTTGAAAATATCTATGCACTTACAAATAACTACAGTCAAAACACCTCTTTTGCTTTAGCAACCCCAGTATCTGCAGCATTCGGAGACGAACAAATTAATGCAAATGAATCTTTTAGAAAATATGCTATGTCTGGTATAGTTCAGTCAACATACCTATCTGGAATCAGTCCAAACCAGCCACCTTCCTTTAATATATATTTTGATGAGTTTGGAACGATAATGCGTGAGGCAGCATACATAAAAACAAAATATGACAAGGCTTATCCAGCGCTATACTCTCAACTGTCTCCTGTATTTAATAGAATTAAAGGATATGTTGTTTCTGGATTTAGAGGCGGTTCCTATGGCGCAGAATTTTTAATTTTTAATTCAACAGATACTTCTTTAAACTTAGATGAAACAAGTGGTAACTATTTAAGAATTCAGGGCATAACATTTACGCAAGAATCAAATGATCAATTAACTGTAGATAATTATTTTGCAAAGAATAGTAATTTTTCTGATCCTGCAATTAATAAAGACGGTACAATTGTTTCTCCAATAAGGTCATCTATTGACTATGATAAAATTAAAACTAGCAGACTGTCGTATGGTAAAAAAGATTTTTCTTTAGATCCAGTATATATACAGTCAAATGATGATGCAAATGATTTGATGGGATGGATGATAAATAAAATATTAAGACCAAGGAAAAGTGTTGGTGTAAAAATATTTAGCAATCCTATAATTCAATTGGGAGATATTGTAAATATTTTTTATAAAGATGAAGAAGGACAAGACATTATTTCATCAGAAAATAATAACTTTGTTGTTTATCATATAGAATATAATAGGGATTCTTCAGGGCCAGAAATGGTTTTGTATTTAAGCGAGGTATAAAATGTCAACATTAAATAGTACACCAGACAATCCGCAGAAACCTGCATCAGATAATACAAGCGATGTAAAGGTTGCCACTACTGACATTATCTTATTTGACGATGAAACAATGCCAATAGAAATAATGACTGACCTTATATTTGAAAATATTGGTGGTCAAGAACTTATTAACATATTGCGATCAGATTTGGTAAATGGACAAAACGTAGTTTATCAACCAATTAAAAATTTAACCAACCTATACTTTCAATATAACCCACAAAACATTTTAGCATTGCAAGATATAGATATTAATTATTTTAGAAAGTTTCCTATAAACTTTTTAAGCAAGGTTCCTAACTGCGGTACTGGTCCAAATTGTCAGACAGTATACTTAGACGAAGATGGAAACCTGGTCATTAATGTAATCAATATGGCTCCAGATGAGCAAGTAGAGGTTTCTATTATTTCTGACGGGACAGTATTAGATGATACAATATATGGGGTGACATTATGATAACTAACACAGGAAAAGGCATTCTTGCCAAATATCTTATAGGGCAAACCCCAGCGTATGCCTCATACATAGCCATAGGCTGCGGTGCCAAGCCAATAGCGACCAATCAGTCTTTTGGGGACTATAGCGATAGGCAGTCTTTAGATTTTGAAATGTTTAGAGTGCCAATCACATCCCGTGGATATGTAAATGAAGATGGCATTAATAAGATAGTTTTAACAGCAGAATTACCAACAGACGAAAGATATGAAATATCAGAAGTTGGTGTATATTCCGCTGGTGCTAACCCATCTGCTGGGGCATATGACAGTAGATCTCTTTTTGCTTTTACTGTAAATGAAAACTGGGAGTATCATAGAGAACTTGGTGCTGGTGCATTAGATGTAAAATATTCTCCTTTAGACGATTCAGATAACGATAATATAATTAATGATTTTAATCAAACAATCGGAGATCAAACATTTGTAGCAAAAGTATTTCAAACAAACTCCGACAATATAACATTCACTAACTCAGATAGATTAAGTAGATATGAACGTGCAAGATTTTACAATAATATAGTTATGATGCGTGGAGACGTTTCTAATTTAGGAATGTCTGGAGATCATTTGTCTATTGATTCTGGATCTGAGCACATGCACTTACTTGGTACTGCATTAGATTTTAATAAGAATGCCCCAACAGATCAGATAAAGTTAGGGTTTAGCATTATTAACAAAGACCCAGATCCATCAATAATTCCAGAAGAGGTTAGAATTATTCTTGAGTTTGCAGAAACTGATACATCTGGATCAGGTCAGTGGGCAAGGTTTGAAGTTATTATGTCATCAGAGGATTATGATTTTTCAGCCAATAGATATTATGTTATCACAAAAGAGTTACAAGAGTTACACAAAAGTATAGGTTTCACATGGAACAATGTTAGTATTGTAAAAATATATACAACAGTGTTAAAAAATAGCATCCCTTCTTCTGATTTTTATGTAGGGCTTGACGCTATTAGATTTGAAAATATTTCTACAGTAAATCCAGTTTATGGAATGACTGGTTATACGGTTATTAAAAATAACAATGCAGAGACTATAGTAAAGGCAGCAAATACAACTAACTATATTGAGTTTAGATTTGCAATGGATGTACAATAATGGCAAATCCAGATCAGGGTATAAAAAAAATAATTATACCAAAGTCAAAGTTGCCAGGGTTTTTCGGTGAAAATAGACAATACATTTTGCGCTATAGATTTATATCTGAAGATAAAAATAGAACTTCTCATTGGTCTCCAGTTTATAAGATAATTGCAGAGGACACTCCAAGTGAAATATTAAATAGTCTGGTTATTGATACTGCTAATAGAGTTATCAATTTAGCCTGGGAGCCACAGGAAAATATTGAAGAGTATTTTATTTATATTAAATGGAATAATTCTGGGTGGCAATATTATACTAAAACAACCCAGCCAAATTATTCTATAGTATACGGGCCAGAAAAAGATTATATTCATATTGCAGTACAGCCTAAAACTATTCCATTAGAAAGATTTGCAGATGCCATACTTTTTGAAAATGAGGGCAGTCTGATATAATTAGACAGGAGGAAATATGGCAAAAATACCAACACCAGAACCAGGACAACCAATTGATGTTTCTTACATTAATGAAATTGTAAAAGCAGTTAACGATTTATCAGTTCAAATATCTCCAGCAATCTATAAGTATGTAACGGTTGACGTTCCAAACTTTTCTTCACAAAGCGCCAAGATTTCTGAAACAAGAGTTATTGCAGGATATACAGACGTATTTAAGGGAAGCCAGAGCGTAGGCGGTCAAAAAGATTTCTCTTATCCATTTAAACCAGAATTTAAATACCCGCCAATAGTTACAGCAAGTCCAGTCAATATTGGTGGAACTGATGCTGGTAAAAATATAAGCGTAGTTATAAAGTCTGTAACAACATCAAGAGTAGACGGGGTAGTTAATTTTAACGTAAACGGAGATGTATCAGTCGGTGTTAATTTAATTATTGTGGGTATTCCTAATTAATGATTAAGTGCAAAAAATGTTCTAGAAATATGATGATAGATAGAATTTTTAATTCTTTATCTCATCTAGAAATTTTTTGTTTATTCTGCGGATCAAGAAAATTCTTTCATCCGCCATCAGAATCAGAGGACGGAAGATGGCTGTTAAAAAAGGAAATAGAACGAGCGAAGATTACAATGTCGCCCCTGTAATTCCTGGCAATAAAAAAGTCTGGTTCTTAAACGGTGACTTAGTAAGAGTCATGCACTATAACAGATCTAATGGCATTATGTCTGTTTATAATATTAATAAGGATAGAATTGAAAGTTGTTTAGTTAATGATTTTAAAAACAAAAGAGAAAGAGCATATACTGTAGGAGAAACTGCAGATTTAGTTAATCGTCATAAAAAATATATGCCATCATTAATGAAGCGTGGAGTCATACCTTTTCCAACTGGATCACAAAAGGGTGGTGCAAGAGGTTGGCAGGTAAGGTCGTATTATTCTGAATCGCAAGTAAAAGAGATACGTGATATACTTGCATCATATCATATAGGAAGACCAAGAAAAGATAATTTAATAACAAATGATATTACGCCTACAAAAGCAGAGTTGACACGAAGAATGGGCGATGGTATACTTACATATACGAGAACCGAAGACGGTAGATTTATACCTATTTGGTCTGAATCAATATAATAGAAGGGTATGAAATGGAAGACACAAAGGTATCAGTAACACTTGGATACACATTAAACCTTGGAAACTTTCAATCACTAAGATTAGATCTTGGTATTGTAGATTCTAAGCGTGACGGAGAAAATACAGATCAAGCCTTTGAGCGTGTATATAAATTCGTTGAAGATAAATTAACAGCAAAAATTACAGAAGCAAAGATAGAACTAGAAGAAACTGAATAGTGTGACTGATAAACAGAAGCGATTGGCTCTGTTAAGCAGGTTTGATAAACACTATAAGTTTAAACTAGAACAGAAGCCACAATACAATAAGTGGATTGAACAGTGGTCTGCTGATGCTTTAATTGAGTCCTATGGCATGGACGTTTGTTATGAGTTGCTAGAATATTATTTTGAGGTAACAGAAAATCCAACATGGAATCATTTTGCGTATGTTGCACATGATATACTTAAAGCAAAGCAAGAACAAGAAAAAGATTTAAAAGACAGAGAAGAGCGTAGGAAGTTGGCTAAGGAGTGGTTAGGTGAGTAATTCAGAGTCAAGACTAATCTCTGCTGTATTACAGGATAAGCAGGCTCACGTACTATTACAGGCTAACATAGATAACATATTAAAAACTCATGTGGACCTGTGGCAATTTATTAGAAATTATTATGAGAACAATGGCACAGTTCCACCAACATCTCTTGTTGTAGAAAAGTTTAGAGATTTTGAACCAGTAAAAGATATCGGATCTACAAAGCATCACCTTGAAGAACTTCAGGCTGAATATTTAACAAATAGCCTAAAAGATATTTTAAGATCTACAGCCATTGACGTTCAGGGCGGACTTGGAGTAGAGGCTTTAGAGTCTTTAATATCTAAAACATCTGAACTTAGAAAAAATACTGCAGCAATTCGTGATATCGATGTTACAGATTTAGATTCTGCAGTTGCTTATTTTGAAAATTTAAAACAGCAACAAGAGGCTGGAGCACTTGGTATTAAAACAGGTCTTCCAGGATTTGATAACTATTTGCCTTCTGGAATTATGCCAGGACAATTAGGAGTATTTCTAGCATACCCAGGTATTGGCAAGTCATGGCTTTCTTTGTACTTTGCTGTTCAGGCTTGGAAGCAGGGTCGTAGCCCAATGATTATATCTCTTGAAATGTCAGAAACAGAAGTTAGAAATCGTGTGTTTGCTATCATGGGAGAGGGCTTGTGGTCTCATCGCAAACTTAGCGCTGGTCAGATTGAACTAGATATGCTTAAGTCTTGGCACACAAAAACTGTTCAAGGTAAACCAGAGTTTCATATTATTTCTAATGATACTGGTGGAGATATTACCCCTTCAGTTCTTCGTGGAAAGATTGATCAGTACAAACCAGACTTTGTTATTGTTGACTATTTACAACTTATGTCACCAAACCAGAAGTCTGATAATGAAACAGTTAGAATGAAAAATCTTTCTCGTGAATTAAAGTTAATGGCTATTTCAGAAGAGGTTCCGATTATTGCTATTTCATCTGCAACTCCAGATGATGTAACTAAACTAGAAACCGTGCCGACCCTTGGTCAGACAGCATGGTCTAGACAGATAGCATATGATGCAGACTGGGTATTGGCTTTGGGTAGAGGAAATAACAGCGATATTATTGAATGTGTATTTCGTAAGAATCGTAATGGATTTATGGGAGAATTTTTAGTACAGGCAGATTTTGACAAGGGATACTACAGATATAAGGATTATGAAGATAAGTCGGTATAATATATTTCATGACAAGGTATCATCACAAGCCAATCAAAAAGTTTGGCCTGGACGGAGTAATACATGATGAATCTGCTATTGGTAGACTCAAGGCAGAGTATATACGCCTTATTGTTTCTGAAATGCGACTTTCTGGATATGTTCCAAGGTTTGACATTGAGCCAGACTTTACGATAGACTATAATGAAAAGAAAAGATATTTTGAGTTTGAACTTACAATACATGGAATTTATGTTGGAAGAAAGCAGATAGAGTGGATCGTAGGGATAGACGGCAACAAGCCAATATATACACACAAGAGCAGGTCAAACGAGTACTCGCAGGATCTGGCATAACTGTAGAAAAAGAAGCAGACTCAGAGTATATTATATTTTGTCCATTTCACTCAAATCATAGAACTCCAGCAGGAGAAATAAATAAATATACAGGACTGTTCTTTTGTTTTTCTTGTAGCAAGACGGCAGATTTAATAGAATTAGTTATGCATTTTTCTGGCAGAACATATTTTGAGTCTATTAGATTCATTAAGAGTAAGGAAACTGAGACAGACATTGTGTCTGATATAGTTTCTAAATTAGTTGATAAAGAAGAGTTTATAGAGTTTGACGAGTCAATTATTTCTAGATTAAATACTCAAGGCTTATCGTCAGAAAAAAGCATAGAGTATTTTAAAAAAAGAAAGATAACAAAAGAATCTGTTATTAAGTTTAGGTTAGGTTATTCAGAAAATCAAAATATGATTACCATTCCAATTTATAACCACGATAGTATTTGCGTAGGCTTCGTGGCAAGGTCGATAGAAGGAAAAGATTTTAAAAATACTCCAGGACTTCCTAAGTCTAAAGTCTTATTTAATTTGAATAAAGTTAAAACAGCAAGTAGGGTATACGTTGTAGAATCATCATTCGATGCTATAAGGCTTGATCAGGTTGGACTATCCGCAGTGGCAACATTGGGTGCAAACGTATCTTCTAAACAAATAGAACTATTAAAGAAATACTTTAGTGATGTTATTCTTATAGCCGATAACGATGAGGCTGGGGAAAAGATGAAGGACAGATTAATAGATAGACTTGGAGGAATGCTTTCTATAGTTAGTATAGATAGCAAGTATAAAGATATTGGGGATATGGAAGACTCTGATATAATTAGTCTAGACAGAAATTTTCAAGATCAAATTAAGGAGATCCTAGTATGACAAGTAAGAGATCCCACATGGAGTGGTATGAGGCCCTAAAAACTATGGGTCATAAAAAGTATTGGACTAGGGCTAACACTGTGGAGTTTTTTGCTTTTGTTGCTAAAGCAATGATCATTCTTCCAGGACTACTGTTTGACATAAGTGTTTGGTGGTTTTACATATTTGCTTTAGTGTCAAGCATAGGACTTATATGGTCATCTACTATTAAGACAATTCCAACATTAATTTGGTTTAATATATTATGGTCTATCTTAGCAATTGCCTCTATTGCTAAATACTTTGGGTTGATATTATGAGATTAACTATAATTGGCGGAGGTAGTGCTGGATGGATGAGTGCTCTCTTTCTTAAAAAAAGATATCCGCATTTTGATATTACCGTAGTTAACAGCAGTAAACTTGATATTTTAGGTGCAGGCGAAGGAACTGTAGGAAATTCAAATTATGCATTTGAATATATGGAATTAGATCCATTTGAATTTATAAAAAGAACTAAGTCTTCTATCAAAACAGGCGTAAAGTTTACTGGATGGAGTAAGCATAATCCAGAATATTTTATGGGACTTGCACCAGTTGCATATGAAGATAGTTCTATATATCCACAAGTTTTAGCAACAGCGGTTAAAGAAGATGGAAATCTTGACAGACTTAGTATGTATTCTAGACAGGCATATAGCAATAGATTGCCGCTTTTAAGAGATAAGTTAGATCCAAAATATATAAAGGATCCAGCATTTGTATGGCATATGTCAGTTGCTTGGCATTTTGATGCAAGACTTCTTGCTGCATTTTTAGGAGAAAAGGCAGAAGAGCGTGGAGTAAAAATAATAGATAACATAGTATCTGGTTTTAATACAGATGATAGCGGAAACATTAATAAAGTTATATTTGAAGATGAATCAGAAATAGACTGTGATTTTCTTATTGACTGTACTGGATTTCAAAGGTTAGTAATCGGAAAACATTTTAAATCAGAATGGATTGATTATAAGCCCTATCTACCATTAGATACTGGACTTGCATTTACCCTTCCAGTAAAGGAAGAATTGCCACCATATACAGAGTTGATAGCAATGAATGCTGGGTGGGTATTTAATATTCCAGTACAACACAGAACTGGTGCTGGATATTTATATGCATCTAAATATATTACAGAAGAAGAAGCAATAAAAGAAATAAAAGAAAAGTATGGCGATGTTCAGATTATTAAAAAGTTTAATTTCAATGCGGGACACTATAAAGAAAGTTGGATTAATAACTGTATTGCTATAGGATTGTCGTCTGGATTCTTAGAGCCTATGGAGGCTACTACTATTCATGGAACAATTAGAATGTTAAATAAGATTATTGAAACTTATGACTTAGAAAATTATACTCAAAAAGATGTAGATAGTTTTAATAAACATGTACACAAATTTTATGAAGATTGTAGAGATTTTATTGCTATACATTATATAACAAATAGAGATGACTTTCCTTTTTGGAGAGACTATATGAAAGACAATAAGATTTCAGATAATCTAATCAAGTTCCTTGACAAGATTAAAGAGAATCCTGTATACTCTCATGAGGATATGGATTCATGGAAAAATGACCTACACAAGGTTTACTATGGAACAACTGGAATGGACTTTAATGGAGATCGTCTATTAGAAGAAATAAAAGAAAAAGATTATTCTGAAGAACTAAAAAGAATAGATAATAAATTAAACTCAGAGTTAGATAATTATATTAAGAGTAAAGATTTTTTTGATATGATTATGAACGACGAGTGGACAATTAAATAACTATATGGTAAACTAATATATAACTAACAAAGGAGAAAATATGAGCGTTATTAAGGGACTCAAAAACATTAATGCCCTGCTCGATAAGAAAACTGATGAAACTGGTCCAAAGGTTCGCTGGTTAAAGTTGGCAGATGGACAAGCAGTAAAGATTAGATTTGTTGAAGAGTTGGATGAAGATTCAGCAAACTATAATGAAAAGCGTGGTCTTGCACTTGTTGTTAAGGAGCATACAAATCCTAAAGACTATAAGCGTAAGGCAGTAGATACATTAGATACAGAAGGCCGTGACTGGGCTGAGGAGATGTATCGCAAGGATCCAAAGGGTAACAGTGGATGGCGTGGACGTCTTCGCTTCTATTGTAATGTACTTGTGGATGATGGAATTGAAGCGCCATATGTTGCAATTTGGTCAATGGGCGTAAGCAAGCAATCAGCATTCAATACAATTCGTGAGTATGCCCTCGAAACAGGAAGCATCTCAAATATTACATGGAAGTTAAAGCGTAATGGACAGGGAACTGAAACATCTTATACTTTAATTCCTTCCGCTCCAGATAAGGAGCCGTTTAACTGGGATGGCATTGAGCCTTACCAATTGGAGAAGGCATTGCGCCGTGTTCCGTATGCAGAGCAAGAAGCGTTCTATCTTGGCTTTGATTCTCCATCTACTACATCAGCGACGAATATCGACTGGTAGTAGATGAATTACGTACCACTACACTTACATACTCACTTTTCATTATTTGACGGAATTGGGTTGCCGTCTGAATATGTAGATCGTGCTAAAAAGTTGGGTATGCCTGCAATATCAATTACAGACCATGGCTCCCTTTCTGGCCATAGAGAAATGTATCGTGTTGCTAAAGCAAGTGGTATTAAGCCTATTCTTGGCATAGAAGGGTATATGTGTGAAGATCGCTTTGACCAAAGAGACAAAGAAGATCGTACTACACCACTAGACATGGTGTATAACCACATTATCCTTCTTGCCAAGAACAAGGTTGGCTTAGAAAATTTAAATAAATTAAATGAGATAGCATGGACAGAAGGTTTTTATAAAAAGCCTAGAATTGATTTTGAAGTTCTTGCCAAATATAAAGAAGGAATTATAGTTTCTTCAGCATGTCCAAGTGGAATTATTGCCAAGTCCATAGAACTTGGAGAACTTGGAATGGCAAAGAAATATATTAAATGGTTTAAAGAAACATTCGGAGATGATTATTATCTTGAGGTAATGCCTCATAATGATGAATCTATCAATAGAACTATATTGCTATTGGCAGATGAGTTTAAGATCAAGCCAATCGTAACTCCAGACTGTCACCATGTTGATTCATCACAAAAAGAGATTCAAGAATTAAAACTTATCTTAAATACATATTCAAATAAAATTCAGAAAGATGCTACATACGAGAAGTCCAAAAAGCAAGGGGATTTAATGAAGCGTCTTGATTACCTATATGGCGCAGACAGACAGATGTCATTTAATAAGTTTGATATACATCTTCTTTCATATGAAGAAATTCAGGCTGCTATGGAAAAACAAGCAGTATATAGAACAGATATTTATGAAAATACAATTGAACTTGCAAATAAGATTGAAGATTATGAAATACAAGACGGCTTAAACCTTTTGCCAGTTCAGTATAAAGATCCAGATAAGGAACTTAAGTCGCTTGCATATTTAGGGCTAAAAGAAAAAGGTCTTGATAGTAATCAAGAATATATAGATAGACTTGAAGAAGAATTAAAGGTAATTAAAGATAAGAATTTTGGTCCTTACTTTCTTGTTGTTCAAAGCATGATTACATGGGCAAAGAAAGAAGGTATTATGGTTGGCCCAGGTCGTGGATCATCTGCTGGTTCTTTACTTTGTTACGCTTTAAATATTACAGACATTGATCCAATAAAGCATGGCTTGTTGTTCTTCCGCTTTATTAATCCAGAACGTAATGACTTTCCAGATATTGATACAGATATTCAGGACACTCGTCGTGACGAAGTAAAAGATTATCTTGTAAGACAGTATAAGCACGTTGCATCTATTGCAACATTTTTAGAGTTTAAAGATAAAGGCGTAGTGCGAGATGTTGCTCGTGCATTAAATATCCCCTTGGTAGATGTTAATAAAGTATTAAAATTAGTAGATACTTGGGATGAATATTGCAATTCAAAAACAACACGGGAGTTCCGTGAGAAATATCCAGAGGTAGAACAATATGGAGAACAATTACGTGGTCGTATTAGGGGCACTGGCATACACGCTGCTGGCGTTGTCACTAGTAAAAATCCTATTTTTAGGTACGCACCGTTGGAGACACGCAATTCTCCTGGCTCTGATGAGCGTATACCTGTTGTGGCAGTTGACATGGAAGAGGCTGAAAAAATCGGGCTTATCAAAATCGATGCCCTTGGACTTAAAACTTTAAGTGTTATTAGTGACACGGTAAAAGTAATTAAAGAAAGAGACGGCATAGATATAGACCTACTGGGTCTTGATATGTCAGACGAAAAGGTATATCAAATGCTATCTGACGGATATACAAAGGGTGTATTCCAGTGTGAAGCAACACCATATACAAATTTGCTGGTAAAAATGGGTGTTAAAAATTTATCAGAACTTTCTGCTTCAAATGCCCTTGTTCGTCCAGGAGCAATGAATACTATCGGAAAAGACTATATTGAAAGAAAGCATGGCAGAGAGGCTGTAAATTATTTACACCAAGTTATGAAGCCTATCACACAAGACACATATGGGTGTATCCTATATCAAGAGCAAGTTATGCAGGCTTGCGTTGAATTAGGAGGGATGTCTTGGTCTGAGGCCGATAAGGTTCGTAAGATCATTGGTAAGAAAAAAGATGCTAGAGAATTTGATGTTTTTCGTGATAAGTTTGTTGATGGTGCCAGTAGGTTTATTAGTCCTAATCAGGCTCGTGATTTATGGCATGACTTTGAGGCGCATGCGGGCTATTCGTTCAACAAGTCTCATGCGGTTGCTTACTCTACGCTCTCGTATTGGACGGCATGGTTAAAATATTATTATCCAATTGAGTTTATGTACTCTCTACTAAAAAATGAAAAGGACAAAGATGCACGAACTGAATACCTTATTGAAGCGAAAAGAATGGGGATTAGCATTAAACTACCTCACATTAACGATTCGGATATTGATTTTAAAATTGAGGGTAAAGGTATTCGGTTTGGACTCTCGGCAATCAAGTTTATCTCTGATAAGATTGCAGAACGATATATATCGGCACGACCTTTTAAGTCTTACAAAGAACTTGAAGAATTTACATTCACAAAAGGTAGCGGAGTAAATAGTCGTGCATTGCAGGCATTAAGAATTATTGGAGCCGCAACGTTTTCAGATAATCCTCGTAATGATAATGAGTTAAGAGAAAATCTTTATGAGTACTTAGGTCTGCCAGAGTTTATACAAACTGTACCATCTCACTTCCATGCTTTTATTAATCCTATAGAAGACTTTGAAGAAAAGGGATCTTTTATTCTTATGGGAATGGTAAAAGGAATTAAGCGTGGCAAAGGCTGGAGCCGTGTAGAAATTTTAGATAAAACAGGAAGTATAGGTATATTTGATGAAGAGCAAACCACAATTGAGGCTGGACGAAGTTATATTGCACTCTGTTCTGATAATAGAATTGTTAGTGCTATTCCTGTGGATGAAATAAAGAATTCTGATTCTGCACTTATTAAATTTTTGAACTATAGAATGTTGCCGTATAAAGATGACGAGTTGTTTGTGGTATCCTTTAAGCCAAGAATTACAAAGGCTGGTAAAAAGATGGCATCATTAACTTTAGCAGATACGTCTAGAGAGTTACATCCTGTAACTGTATTCCCTACGGCTTTTGCTAAGGCGTATATGAAGATTGAAGAAGGACACGCATACAAGTTTGCATTAGGAAAAACAAAAGACGGAACTGTTATATTGGAGGATATAAATGTCAGTTAGCATAGAAGATGTTTTGGCGCAATTAAGCCCTAAGTTAAGAAAGAATATTTTAGTAGGAGATGCAATTCCAAAAACAGAATATGCAGCAACTCCAAGTTACGGGCTTAACCGTGCACTAAATGGCGGACTACCTTATGGCAGACAGGTCTTAGTATGGGGCAGCAAGTCAAGCGCTAAGTCATCTTTATGTTTACAGATGATTGCCCTTGCTCAACAAGAAGGAAAGGTCTGTGCTTGGATCGATGCAGAAATGTCATATGATAAAGATTGGGCAACTAAATTAGGAGTGGACACATCTAAACTCATAGTATCTCAGGCTCGCACAATAAATGAGATGGTAGATGTTGGAGTAAATCTTATTGAAGCGGGAGTAGATATTATTGTAGTAGATTCAATTACATCATTACTTCCAGCAATATACTTTGAAAAAGATTCTGATGAACTTAAGCAATTAGAAAATACGAAACAAATTGGTGCAGAGTCAAGAGATTTCAGTAATGCTTGGAAAATGCTTAACTATGCTAACAATAAAGTTAAGCCAACTTTGTTAGTTCTTATTAGTCAATCACGAAATAATATTAATGCGATGTATACAAGTCAACAACCTACGGGTGGTCAGGCTACAAAGTTTTATTCATCTACTGTAATTAAGTTGTTTTCATCAGAATCAGATAATCAAGCAATAAAGGGGAAGATCTATGTTGGTGACAAGGCTATTGAAGAAAAGATTGGTAGAAAAATTCGATGGGAGTTACAGTTTTCTAAAACTTCTCCTGCTTTCCAATCTGGTGAGTATGATTTCTATTTTAGAGGCGACAGCGTGGGCATTGATTCTATCGCTGATCTTGTTGATACCGCTGAGTTGATAGGTATCGTTGAGCGCACAGGCGCTTGGTACTTACTGCCAGATGGATCAAAGGTACAAGGTAGAGAAGCATTTGTTAATAGAGTAAGAGAGGATCTTGACTTACAAGATATGATCAAGGCTAAGATTAGTGGATAAATATTCTATTTATGAGGGTAAGTTTCCTTGTAAAACTTGTAAAAAAGAAGTTAGAACAATAAGAGTTTATGTAAAAACTGGCATGGCCTCTTGGATGTGTCCTGAAAAACATTTATCAGAAGTACAGTTATTTAAAGTTGGATACAAGAAGGTAAAAATAAATGACTGAGAAAAGCGAAAGTAAAAGAATAGGTGCCAAACAGCATAAGAATTCTGGTAGAAATACAAAAAAGGGCGATGCTACATGGAATAATTTTACTGTTGACTTTAAAGAAAATAGTAAATCATTCACATTAAATCAAGATGTATGGGCCAAGGCAACAACTGACGCTATCAAAAACGGGAATGATCCAGCCATAGTAGTGGTACTTGGCGAGGGAAGCAAGAAAGTTAGACTTGCTATAATAGAGTTAGAACTACTAGAGCAGATGGTGAATAATGGAACAGAATAACACAACGCTTGAAATGGTAAATGGCTTGTCAGAAATAGCAGAATATATGGAGGATGAAGAGTTAACCGCTGCTCTTACATTTATTGCTAAGATTATTATTAAGCCAGATATCCCTATGAATGTTGCAACTATAGAGATAGTTAGGCTACAGGCAATAGCAGCAAAAATGGCATTTAAAGCAACATGGATGGCTAATGTGGATAAATCAGACAGAGGCAAGAAAAATATTTATTATACTGCAGCAGAGTCTATCAACAATCTTGTATCTGCTCTTAAATACATAACACGATGAGAACTGGTATAATTATACAAACAAAGGAAACTATGACAAAAAATTTATTAAAAGAAGTTATGATTAAGACAGAGACTAAAGAATTCTTTAATTCATTTGATATTAGTGGGATGAAAGAAAAGATAGAGTCTGGATACCTGGTAGGTAGAGAAACTAAGAATCAAAAAAAGAAGACATTTGCCCCCTCTACTTTAGTTTATGGTCACGGAGAGTGTGCAAGATATTGGTATCTTGCATTTGAGGGAGGAGATTTTGAAGATTTCTCTGATGCTTTTGCAGTAGCCAATATGAGCAACGGATCATTGTCTCATGAAAGAATTCAAAAGGCATTGCTTGATTCTGGGATAGCAAAAAAATTCTTAGATGAAAAACATTTTGAAAAATATAAAGAAGAAAAAGATACCACAGAGTTCAAAATTACACATTCTGATCCTCCAATATTTGGTTATGGTGACGGAATAATTAATTGGAATAACGAAGAGATGGTTATAGAAATTAAAACCGCTCAGAGTGACGGCTTTGAATATAGAAAAAATCATTCCAAGCCAAAGGCAGGGCATTTAATGCAATTGCTTATTTATATGAAAATTCTTAAGAAGCAAAAAGGTGTTTTGATTTATGAAAATAAAAATAATCATGAACTTCTTTTGTTTCCTATAGAGGTTAACGGTCATTACATTCGGTGGGTAGATCAAGCGTTTGACTGGATGAGAACAGTTCGTGAGGCATGGAAAAATAAAACTTTGCCTGCGAAGAATTACAGATCTAATTCAAAAATTTGTAAGACATGTCCTTTACAGAAAATGTGCGCTGATGCTGGGGATGGAACTATTAAAATAAAATCCTTGGAGCCATTAGAAAATGAAGAACTGTAAATGGTGTGATAAAGAGTTTTACACTAAAATATCTTATCAAATATATTGTTCTGAAGAATGTAGAGATCTTGCTACTAAAGAAAAAATAGCAGAAAGATATGTACAAACCAGAAGACAAAAAAGAAAAGGTAAGAATAGATTATGCAAGCAGTGTGGAGAAAAACTTTCTATTTATAATGATGATCAGTTATGTTCAAAATGTAACATTAATCCAGGAGATGTTAAAAAAGTATTAAAACAAATAAAGGGGTTTTCGAATGGTAGAGAGTAATCCAAAGACTTTTGTTGCAATCGATGCAAGCACAAATAGTCTTGCTTTTGCTTTGTTTGTTGACAATGATCTTAACAGTATTGGAAAGATTCATTTTGATGGAGACAATATTTATGAAAAAGTTATGGATGCTGGTAAAAAAGTAAAAGCCTTTTTTGATATATATGGTGGGTTTGAAGCGATAGTTATTGAGCATACTGTATTCATGAATAGCCCTAAGACTGCTGCAGATCTTGCATTGGTACAAGGGGCTATCCTTGGGTCAGCAGGACAGTCTGGAACTAAAGTAATTGGAAAGGTATCTCCAATAACTTGGCAAAACTATATTGGAAATAAAAAGATTTCTAAAGAAGAGCAACTTCTTATTCGTGCACAGAACCCTGGAAAGTCTGCTTCTTGGTACAAGGCTTATGAAAGAATGCTTCGTAAAGAAAGAACTATTAATTTTATTAACATAAATTATGATAGAACAATTACAGATAATGATGTTGCAGATGCTTGTGGCATTGGTCATTGGGCTGTAAAAAACTGGAATAAAGCAATTGGAATTGACAAGGGGTAGTCATGGCTGGTAAACTATATACAAACGAACTATGGCTAAAAAAAAGATATCACATGGACAAAAAAACTCCTGAAGATATAGCCAAAGAATGCGGGGTAAGCGTGGAAACTATTTATGTATATTTGGCAAAATTTGGATTAAGGAAATCAAAGAGATGAGTTTAGATCGAGTATTTGAAGACATGAATCGTTTTAAGTGTGAGGACCTATATCTTTTAACAGTGGGAACCTCTGCTGGAAAAGAAATATGGGATTCTTGTCATGAGGTTGCTCATATGTTAATTAAAAAGAATATAGCCTATGGAGACTCAGCCTTAAATCCAGTTCGTGTTTTTAGCAAAGCAGACCCTAGAGAGCAATTACATGTTCGTATAGATGATAAACTTAGTCGTATGATGCGTGGTACAGAATATCCAGGAGATAATGATATTGATGATTTAATCGGGTATCTTATTTTATTGAAGATTGCTAAGGAGAGATATGTCGACTGAAGAAGATTTAGTTAAACATCTTGATGAAATTAACGTTGTTGTTGGAGAGTACCTCAAAGGTAATGATGCAACAAAGATATCTAAAGATTTAGCAATACCACGAACTCGTGTTGTTCAACACATCAATGAGTGGAAGGTAATGGCTTCTGCAAACGATGCAATTCGTGCTCGTGCAAAAGAAGCATTAGCAGTTGCTGATACACATTACAATAAATTAATTGCAAAATCATATGAGGTTATTGATGAAGCGTCAATGACCAATAATTTAGGCGCAAAGACTCAAGCAATTAAACTAGTTATGGACATTGAATCTAAAAGAATTGATATGTTGCAAAAGGCTGGTCTATTAGAAAATAAAGAATTAGCAGAAGAAATGGTTCAGATAGAAAAGAAACAGGAAGTTCTTATGGCTATTCTTCGTGATATTGCATCAGAGTATCCACAAATTCGTGATGAAATTATGCGTAGACTTTCTGATATTGCAAAGAAAGATGAAGTGATTACAATTGTCCACGATGTTTGATGATTTTCTTGAGGCTCTTAAAGATAATCATTTTGAAGAGACTCCAGTAGATGCAAAAACTTTTATAGAGTCTCCAGATTATTTGGGGCAGCCAGGATTATCCACAATTCAATATGACATAGTAGAAGCAATGAGTCAGATTTATCGTAAAGAAGATTTACAATTTATTATGGGGGAAGAAGAGGGGGCAAGGTATTATGAAAAATATACAAAAAACGAAATCATTTTACAACTTGGCAAGGGTAGCGGTAAAGATTTCACCTCTACTGTGGCTTGTGCTTATATTGTATACAAACTACTTTGTCTTAAAGACCCTGCAAGATACTTCGGAAAACCATCTGGAGACGCTATAGATTTAATTAACGTTGCTATCAACGCTCAACAGGCTAAGAACGTTTTCTTTAAAGGTTTTAAGTCTAAGATTGAAAGGTCCCCTTGGTTTGCTGGTAAGTATGAAGCAAAGGTGGATTCAATTAGTTTTGATAAATCAATTACAGTTTATTCTGGTCACTCAGAGCGTGAGTCTCATGAGGGCTTAAATCTTTTACTTGCAGTACTTGATGAAATTTCTGGTTTCGCTACAGAAGTAGGTACTGGAAATGAACAAGGCAAGACTGCTGATAATATTTATAAAGCCTTTCGTGGATCAGTCGATTCTCGTTTCCCAGATCTTGGCAAGGTAGTTCTTCTTTCATTTCCTCGTTATAACGGAGACTTTATTTCTGAGCGGTATGAAGCAGTAATTGCTGACAAAGAAGTAGTAACAAAGACTCATAAATTTATTATTAACCCGCTACTTCCAGAAGATGATAAGGATAACTGGTTTGAAATATCTTGGGATGAAGACCATATTAAATCATATAAATATCCTGGAGTATTCGGATTAAAAAGACCTACATGGGAAGTTAACCCAACAAGAAAGATCGATGATTTTAAGATTGCATTTATGACAGACCTTGGCGATGCTATGATGCGTTTTGCTTGTGTTCCAACTTATGCATCTGATGCTTTCTTTAAGCAGGCAGACAAAGTTAGAGCATGTATGACAGCCAGAAATCCTTTGGATCAATTCAGAAGATTTGAAGAAAACTTTAAGCCAGATCTAGATAAGGTTTATTATGTCCATGCTGACTTAGCGCAGAAGCACGATAAGTGTGCGGTAGCAATTGCACATGTTGATAAGTGGGTTAATGTTCAGGTAATTAAAGACTACGAACAGATATCACCTATTGTCGTTGTCGATGCTGTTGCATGGTGGGAACCAAAAGTAGAAGGCCCAGTCAATCTTTCAGAGGTAAAGCAGTGGATACAAAATCTACGCAGACTTGGATTTAATATAGGGCTGGTTACTTTTGACCGTTGGCAGTCCTTTGATATTCAGAACGAATTGCAGGCGGTAGGCATGAGAACAGAAACAGTTTCTGTAGCCAAGAAGCATTACGAAGACATGGCTATGCTTGTGTATGAGCAAAGACTAGTAATGCCTGCTATCGAACTTTTGTTTGAAGAACTAACAGAACTTAAGATTATGAAAAATGACAAGGTCGATCACCCACGCAAAAAATCTAAAGACCTTGCCGATGCTGTGTGCGGTTCTATTTTTGGTGCCATATCTTATACACCAAGAGACCAAAACCTTGAAGTTGATGTTCACACATTTAGAGGACAGCCCCGCAGAGTTGACACGCTCCCTGAGAACGTGATACAATATAAACCTAACCAAATAGAAGATATAAAAGACTATCTGGATAGATTAAAAACAATATAAATCAAAATGAATAATAAAAGGAGAAAAATGAATTCATTTAAGAAGATCGCTCTTGTCGTGGTTGCAGTCATGACTATGGGCACACTCGTAGTGACACCTGCAAGTGCCAATACCGTTTCAGTAGACGTAACAACTGAAGTATCTGGTTCTGGTACAGCAGCCTCACCATTCACAGTAAAGGTTCCTTCTGACAACGTAGTAAGCGTTGCAGATACCACAACTGCAACAAACAACGAAGCACTTCTTATCACTGCTACAGTAGTTGCTGGAACACCAGTAACATTTACTGCAGTCGGTGCTAATACACGCCTAGTATCTACAGTTGGTTCAACAGTTAATGCATCTGCTGGATCATCTTCAATTACAGTAACGCCTGCTTCAACAACAGCGACTGTATATGCATATACAACAACTACTGCTGCATCTGCGGTTACAGTTTCTGTAACTGGTGCAAGCACAACAATTTATCTTAAGGGTGTTGCAGGTCCTGCATATGAACTTAAGATGTCAATCCCTGCTTCAGGAAATATTTCTGGCAAGGTAACTGCAACTCTTGATGTAGCAGATATTTTCGGCAACGCTGTTGCTGATACAGTAACTGTTACTACTCTTGGTGGCGCAACTGCTGGAACTGTAACTGCTGATGCTCTTGTAACAGGTCGTTACACATCAGAGATTTCACTTCCTGCAACTGCTGGACCTATTTCTGTTGGAGCATCTATTGCTGCACCAACATCTGTTCCAACAATTAAGTTGGCAACAACCTCAGTAATGTCAATCGTAACAGTTGCTGACCTTGCTGGAGCACTTGCTGCTGCTAACGCTGCACTTGCTGCTGAAAAGGCTGGTCGTGCTGCTGATAAGGTAACTGCAGATGCTGCTCTTGCTGCTGCTGTAGCAAAGGCTGCCTCTGATGCAGTTGCTGCTAAGGCTGCTGCTGATGCTGCTGCTATTACTGCTGCTGCAGAACTTGCTAAGGCTAAGGCTGATGCCGTAACTGCTAAGGTTGCTGCAGACAAGGCTCTTGCTGATGCAACTGCTGCACATGCTACAGAACTTGCAAAGGTTAAGGCAGATAACGCTGCATCAATCGCTGCAATGAAGAAGGCATTCAATGATCTTGCCAAGAAGTGGAACGCAAAGAATCCAAAGGCAAAGGTTACACTTGTTAAGTAATTAACAAATTAAAAGATTTGGGAGTCAGGAAACTGGCTCCCTTTTCTTTTTAAATAAAATGTTATAATAGGTTTATTATAACTGGAGGATGAAAGGATAATTAAAAAATTAACAAGAATACTTACAGCAACTTTACTGGCTTTCGGATTCAATCTTTTCATTCCAGAAAACGCTAATGCTACTTGTATAAACCACATTCAATCACAAACCATAGCAGCAGCATACGAAGGCGATGCAGAACCTACAGTCCATCATATGGATACATGTTCTGGAGATGACATAGGCTATCAAATACCAATCGCAACTACCGTGACTTTTGACGGGGTACAGTATGAAAACATTTATGCAACAACTAACTCAGTAATTACATTTGGTCAACCTGATCCCACATACTGGGCATATCCTAATACACCATCTATCTCCCTATATTCAATGGACTGGTTTCCAGGAGTAAGCAATACATCTGGTTTGGATATATATTATTCAGAGGGCGGGTTTCAATTAAATCTAAATATGGTTCCTTTTGGTAACTATGGGGCACAACCAAGCACAGTAAATATATTAGTGGCTATTACTAATACTGGTAATTTAGCGGTGTCCTATAGTTATCAGGGTCCTGAATATCCAAATCTTAGAACAGGAGTAAGGTTACATAATGGTGACATTGTCTCTCTTGAGGCATGGGGAGCAACCCAAGTTTCTGCTTCTGAGCCAGTTCCTGTATTGCAGGCAGAGCCTATTCCAGAGCCTTCCCCTACTCCTACACAGGAACCATCCCCAGAACCCTCCCCAACGCCCACAGAAGCCCCTATAACGCCAGAAGAACAGCAAGAGCAAGTAGCAGAGGCAGTTCAATTGGCTGGAGAAATATCAGACCTTAATAATCTTATTGCTGCAATAAATGGTGAAGAAATAAATGAACCAGAAACAGAGCCTACAACTGAACCAGAGCCAGAGCCAAGTCCTGATTCTACAGAAGATCCAGATTTACCTGAACCTGATGTTGAAGTTGATCCAGAGATTATTACTCCAGAGGATCCAAGATTCCCTGATGATGAGCAAACTGAACCAGAAGATCCCACTCCTTCTCCAAGCCCTGATACCACAGATGGTGAAAGCGAAGAGACTGATCCAACTCCAGAGCCTTCAGAAGAGCCAACATCTCAGCCAGAGGAAACAGATCAAGGTCAAGAGCCTGAACCTGAGCAACCTGTTGAGGAAGAGCCTATAGTGCCAGCACCAGATAATAATGACACGGACGATAGTAATCCAATTTCAGCAGATGAACTTAATAAGTTAAATAAACTAATTGGACAAAACGATGCTAAGTTGGCTGCCGAATTATCAAACATGCTAACTGAATTATCCACAACAGAGGAAGAAGCAGTAGCAGAAAGTCTTGGAATTAAGGCAGAAGAAGTAGCAATAATTGCAGAAGCAATTAAAGACAATCCAGCAATAGCAGTGGCATTTGTAGAGTTTGCTGGTAGAGCAGAAGAAAACGCAGGTGCCCCAATGCCATATACATTAGCGGATGCTATTACTGAAGTACAAACAGAAGCATTTTTAGCAGACCCACTTGGAGTATTGACAGATATAGATTTTGAAAAATTATTAAGCCCAACAGAATGGGGTAAAGATATGACAGATGATCAGAGAGAAAAGGTTCAAGAGGTAGTCATTCCTGTTATTTTGGTAGGAAATATTGTTAGTTCAGTTATGTCACTAAGGAGGTTATAATATGAACATGATTAAGAAGATAGTTAAAGGACTGTTTAGGTGGTTTAAGGCTGCTGTTATTGAGAGCATAGCCCAGATATTTACCATCCTTGGCTTCTTTATTGCTTGGCTTACCCTTACAGGTACCGCCCAGCAGGTAGTGGGGGTAGCCACATTAATATCAATAGCCCTATGGCTTATTACCATTCCGCTTCGTGAAGAAAAAGAATAGTATAATGTCAATATGAAGATTCGTCATATTTTATTATCGTGTATACTTATATTAGGCCTTTCTGGCTGCGGGTATGACGGTCATTATCGCTACCCTTGCCAGGACCCAGCCAACTGGGATAAGGCAGAATGCAATGTTCCAATATGTGAAAGTACTGGAACATGCACAAGGGATATAATTGGAAAAGATGCTTGGGAAGAGTATCAGAAAACGAAAGGTAAGTAATGTCTAAGCAACGATTAACACCACAGGATCTTGATGCACGACTAAAGTTTATTCTTGGTTGTACACTTGGAGCAATCCTTCTTTTTACAGCATTAGGAATTTTATATGCTCTTATATTTGTAACACAGCCTATCGGAGCACAGTCAGAAAATGACAAGATGTTCTTTAATGTTTTGGGATCAGTTGCAACATTTATTACAGGAACACTTGCTGGTTTATTAATTGGTCAATCAGGTGCTAAAGATGTTATGGCAGCACAGGTTGCAAATAAAGAGGTAGATGCTAAAAATACTCAAGCAGATAAAAAGTTAGAATCTGAAATTAGAATGGCTGAAGATAAACTTGACGCAGAACTTGACGAAGTAAGAGCAAGACTTGCAAAGAAACCAGATGGCGCTATGCCAGAAGAACAACCAATAGATACTAATTGGGACAAGGAGTAATCATGGCAGAGATGGGAACACCAGAAAAACTTATTGAAGTTGCTGAAGGCGAACTTGGCACTATAGAAGGTCCAAAAGATAACGAAACCAAATATGGCAAGTTCATGAAAGCAAACTTCCAACCATGGTGCGGAAGTTTCGTAAATTGGTGTGCGTCGGAAAGTGGCGTAAAGATTCCTAACACTGTTTATACTCCAGGCGGAGCAGCAGCATTTAAGAAGGCTGGCGCATGGATTGATGGAGACATCGCAGATCCAGAACCAGGAGATATAGTTTATTTTGATTTCCCCTCAGACGGTGTCGATAGAATCTCACATGTTGGTATTGTTGTTGAAGACAATGGAGATGGAACTGTTTGGTGTATTGAAGGAAACACATCTTCAAATAAAAAAGGAAGCCAAAGAAATGGTGGAGAAGTTTGCAAGCAACTCCGTGCATTTAAGAAAAATAAAAAGAATGTAATGATTTCAATCGTCGGCTTTGGTCGTCCTAAGTTTGGCGGTAATGGAGCAGCAAAATCTACTACAAAATCTGAGCCTAATAAGACTGTTAAGAAGTCTAAAACATGCTCAGAATGTGGACAAACAATCAAGTAATTGACACATTTTTAGTTCAATGCTATACTAAATAGTAAATATAGGAAGGCATATTATGACTTGTATTGCTGTTGTACGTCACGAAGATAAAGTCTACATGGCTGGAGATCGTGGAGCCTCAGATGATGGAACTATTTTAGCGCTTGATGCACCAAAGGTATGGAAAATTGGTCCGTACTTAATTGGATATGCGGGGTCTATGGATGGGGAAAGAATTCGTTATAACTTTAAGCCAAGTGCCCCTAATATTAAAGATACAGATAAATTTATGCAGACAAAATTTATCAAAGAACTTCGTGAATTTTACAACGAGTTCTGGGTTGACACATCAAAAGATGGAGACCTTGGTTTAATTATTGTTGTTCGTGGAGAAATATATGAACACAGTTCTGGAGATATGTCTTTATCTAAATATACGCTGCCATATCTTGCTATGGGTTCAGGAGCAGAGTACGCATACGGTGTTTTATATGCAACAGATAAACAAAAAAATGCAAGAAACCGTGTGCATTCTGCAGTAAGCGCAGCAATAAAATTTTCTCCATCGTGTATGGGGCCTATTGACATCGTAAGCATTTAAGGATATACTAGAGGTATGAATCATATGGGTATGGAAGATCTTTCTCCAGAGGAGCAAGAGTTTGGTATCTGGTTACAGAACGGTATCGAAAGAGGCTGGATCAGTGACCCTTATTGTCACACACATGATGGTGGCTATCAGTATATGAGTCAAGAAGAAGTAGAAGAGTGGGAAGCAGGAGGCGACCCATGCGAACACGTAATAAGAATATTCATCTAACAGAAAGGCAACACAAAAAATGAAAAAAATCGTACTATTGGTTATAGCAATTTTTGCTGCATTACTACCAACAACACAAGCACAAGCAAACAATAAAGCACTTGCAATTATAGACAGTTACTTTGATTCAAGAGCACTTGTAGGAAATACTACATGTGTAACTCTTAGCAATGCTGTTTGTGCTGATGACATTAAGGTAATTCCTGCTCAACCTTCACACGAAGTAAACCACGGTAATTCAATGGCTCTTGTTGCTAGAAAGCAGTCTCCAAATATCAATATTATTTTGGTAAGATCTGGAACTGTTGTAATCAATAAGAGAGATGCAAATAAAAGTTATGTAAATGCTATGACTGTTGATCAACTAAATCAAGCATTACTATTTGTAAAGAATAATGCATCAAAGTTTGCAGCAGTTTCATTGTCACGAGGTTCTGCCGATACTGGAAAATGTGCAACAACAAATAGAACTACGGATGCATCTATTAAGTCATTAATTTCTCAACTGAAATCAATGAACATTCCAGTATTTATTTCTACTGGAAACAAGCCTAATAATCCTATTGAATATCCTGCATGCATTTCAGACTCAATGTCTGTTGCTGCTGGTATTGGTGGAACTGTTTATAACAGTAACTACAACTCTACAGTTGACTATATTGGCTCAACACCAGTAAATGTATTTAGTTATAATTTAGGTACATTTTTAGTGCCACAAACTACATCTTCTGCTACAGCAGCAGTCGCATCACATTATGTAAATGGCACATCATTGTCTGGAATTGTTAATTTAATTCCATAAAAGGTTTTGGTCTGTAGTTCAGTTGGTAGAACACTCGACTGTTAATCGAGATGTCGCAGGATCGAGACCTGCCAGACCAGCCAAGGTCCGTTAGAATAGTTGGTTAGTTCGCTACCCTGTCACGGTAGAGGTCACGGGTTCAAGTCCCGTACGGATCGCTCACCAAATAGGTGAATTACAATCTAGGAGGGAATTCAAATTGAATCCTAAAATTACGCTAATAGGACGTATCGGACAAGATCCAGAACCAATTGGATCTGGAATTAGATTCCGTATGGCCACAAATGATAGAATCAAAAATGCTGAGGGTGAATGGGAAGACAGAGACACTTCTTGGTTTACAGTTAAAGCATGGAAAACTCTTGCAGAGCAATCAAAGGGTATGCTTAAAAAGGGACAAGAAGTAATTGTTGTTGGAGTTATGCGTGAAGAAAATTGGACGGATAATAATGGCAGTAAGAGAACTTCATTCGAGGTGGTAGCAGAATCTGTTGGAATTACTACAAAAACTCTTAATAAGGGCTTAGTATCTTCAACTACTGAACCAGATCCTTGGACAAGTAACTAGCAGTATTGCCACTATCGTCTATCGGTTAGGACATCGCCCTTTCACGGCGGAAAGACGGGTTCGATTCCCGTTAGTGGTACGCCTCCTTAACTCAGTGGTAGAGTACCCGCCTTGTAAGCGGGTTGTCGTAGGTTCAAATCCTACAGGAGGCTCTGGTACAATTAACTGATATGAAAATTTTAGGAATTAATGAAACAACGCATGATGCCTCTATATCCTTAATTGAGGACGGTAATATTCTATTTGCTGGTCATTCTGAAAGATTTAGTAAAGAAAAAAATGATTGGTACACAAATGACGAGTTAATAGATTATGCTCTTCAATACGGAAAGCCAGACAAAGTTGCATATTATGAAAATAGGTGGTTAAAAAAATCTAGAATATTAACTCGTGGTGGTTTCGGCGGTGGGAAACCATACTATTTAAATAGAAAAGATTTGCAATGGATTCCTCGTGAATCATTTAGCCATCATTATTCTCATGCAGCAGCAGGGTATTATACAAGTAACTTTGATAATGCTGTAATAGTAGTTTTAGATGCTATTGGAGAATACAATACATCAACAATTTGGATAGGTAATGGATCAAATATATCTCAAATTTATAAAAAGAACTATCCTTTTAGTTTTGGATTATTTTATTCTGCTTTTACTCAATTAGTAGGACTCAAGCCAAATGAGGAAGAGTATATATTTATGGGAATGGCAGCCTATGGAGATTGGGCAAAATATTTTCTTAAGGTAAATGAATACTTTCCAGATTTAAACAAACAAAAATATAATTTTCATAAAGGAATTTTTGACTGGGATATGCCAATTTCAGAACAAGATAAGTTTGACATTGCTGCAGCAGTACAAAAGGTATATGAAAATAGATTAGTTAATTTTATGTCAATGGCACAAAAACTTTCAGGACAACGCAATCTTGTTTTTATGGGTGGTTGTGCATTAAACTGTGCAGCCAATACAATGCTTTGGAGAATGTTTGACAATGTTTGGATTATGCCTAATCCTGGAGACGCAGGATCGTCCCTTGGTGCGGCTGCTGCGGCTTATGGAAGCCATATAAATTGGGAGAACCCATATCTTGGATATGATTTAGGTGGGGAGTATCCAGTAACAGATATCATTACTGGTTTAATTAGAGACAAGATAGTGGCAGTAGCGACTGGAAAAGCGGAATATGGTCCAAGAGCATTAGGAAATAGATCTATTTTTGCAGATCCAAGGGATCCAGACATAAAAGACAAAGTTAATCTTATTAAAAAAAGAGAATTGTTTAGGCCTTTCGCCCCAGTAGTCATGGAAGAGTATGCCCATAAATGGTTTGATATGAGATTTACATCACCATACATGCAGTATGCTGTTAAATGTTTGCAACCAGATAAAATACCATCTGTAGTTCATAAAGATGGAACGTCTAGAGTACAGACAGTAAATCAGAAACAGCATCCTGGATTATATTCTGTATTATCTAACTGGTATGCAATTTCTGGCGTTCCGATATTATTAAATACCAGTTTAAATATTAAGGGTCAGCCCTTATTAAATGATGAAAAAGATATAGAGCAATGGGAAAAACAGTATAATTTTAGAATTATTAGATAACCAAATAATGGTATAATATAGAAAAAGGAGATCAAATGAAGCATCCAATTCTTGCTAACTATCCAGGCAATATAGAAGATATTGAATGGAACTATCTTGATAAAGAAACATATATAGAGATAGAAAATATTTTTACTAAAGGGGTAAAGTTGTTTGATCCTTTTATAGTTGAAAACTTTTTTCCAGAAGACATGTTTAATGAATTAGTAGAAATTTGTACTTCTAATGATCTAACTAAAGTAGATTTTTCTCATCAAATGAATAAGTGGGAAGAGGGAGTTGACATCCCACAGAAATTTATAGATTACGCCGTAGAAAAAGTAAAGAGTTTATTAGAGATCGACGATGTAAGGTTTGGCTATCACATGTATGCACATCATCAGATTACTTCTGAAGGAAGAGTGCCAAAACTTCCACTACATATAGATTGGGCGCCAGGATCTTATATGGTAGATTTACATATAGGAGGAAACCGTGACTGGGGATTTGTTGCAAGATATGAAAATTTTATAACAAAACCAAACCAAGCAGTTATTTGTCAGCCACAATTTGACTACCATTATAGACCTTCTTGGGGAAATGATGATCCTAACGAGTATTACCAAGCATTATTTTTTCATTTAGTAAATAAAGATCATTGGTGTATACCAAGTAAGGCAAATATTTCAGAAAGAGATCCTCAACTAGAAGAAAAGTATGAGTTTGGACAGTATTTTAGAGACCTTGAAGTATTTAATGCTTTTCAAAATCAAAGAAGAAGAATATTTGATGAGCCATATTTAAAAATCACTAACGATTTAATTCAAAATGGAACTATGCCAAATATTCCGTGGGACGAAGTTCCTACTAAAGAAGATGCTGAAATACACCAAAGAAAAGGTGTAGTACCAAAGGCAAATTCTCAAGATGCTTGATTTAGAAAAAATTAAAATAGCATATAATAATGCACTATTCTTTAAATCATTAGAGAGCAGTTATCAAATAGATTTGCGTGTATCAGAAAATGCGAATACAAACACTATAGATAAGTCATTGGAAAATTTTAATAATATTATTAAGTTTTGGTCAAATGATTACAAATATGATACTCCGATTGTTATTGTTTCCACTGATGAAAATGGATATGAATTTCTTAGCGATCAACTAAGATCTTTGAATTTTGCAGATGCCATTCCAAGTCAAGAAAAATGGAACACAAATTATGGTCGTGGTGTTTTTGGATCTGGCGGTTATTCAGTGATAAATGGCAAAAAAGTGTTGCTTTATTGGCAAGTGATAGGTAGTCAAGTTGAATTTGAACACACTGGAGATTTAAAAACAGGGCCACACCTTTTTACACATTCTATACAAACTGTTATGTTTGATAATTATAAAAAAACAGCAACAGATTTTCCAGGTTGGTATGTAGAAGGTCAAGCAGATTTCGCTGCTTTAATGTCTATTTCAAATACATTTGATGAATATATAGAGCATAGGAAAAACTTTTTTAAATATGCTTTTATACCAGCAGGAGAAAGACGTAAAGAAATGAAACAGTTATCTGAGAAAGAGTGGTCAGACTCTTTAAGACTGTCTCCTCAAAAATTCAAGGGTGTACCACTAGTAGACGAATACTACACTGGATTGCTGGCTTACGAAGAAATGATGTATAAACTTACCCATAAAGATATGATGGAATTTTATAAAAGATTTGTCCGTGGCGAGCATTATGATGATCTTTTTGTATATTTCATGAGAAAAGATCCCAATAAATTTTATAGTGAACTGGGAAAAGATTTAGTAGAATTGGCAAAAACTATTCATGCATAAAAAAATATTAATAGTTATTGCTGGATACTATGAGCGTTTTCAAATAAATACTATAGAGTCTGCTATAAAAAGGGCACGTCATCCAGAAAATATTTCTTTTGCAATTTCTTATCATGAAGACCATAACATAGATACATCGCATATATCAAATAAAATTTCAAGATACGTTATCCCTAAAGGTTCTAAGGTTGGAGTTGCAAAACCAAGATCGGTATTGTGTCAATTAAAAACAGATGAAGACTTTGTGCTTTTAGTAGACTCTCATGTTATATTTATGCCAGATTGGGATATAGAAATAATAAAAGATTATGAGGACAGAGTATCTAATGCAGAAAATAAAAAAATAATTATTTCTGGAAGTTTTGGAAATAGTGTGCCAGTAAGTCATTTAAAGTATGATGTTGCACTTGAAAAATATTTTAATAATAATAACTTTTTTAATGAAAAGATTAGTAGTAAAATTTATGAATTCTATGTAGATAAGGGACAATATAAAAGCGAAGAACAAGTTTATCCAAATTACACAGAACTACTAAGAACTAGAATGCCAGGAATGACACATCATGTTAATGTTCCAGAACCAGAAGAAGGTTATCCAGAAAAAACATGTGTATTTTCAGCAGGTTTTGCTTTCTTTCCAGCAGATTGGTTTGATAAATATAAATTATCTCAAAATATATTTTTTGCTGGGGATCAAGAGGAGGCTGGCATAAATATTTATACTACTGGATATGATGTATGGATGCCCAGATATCAGTACCACATACACATGGTTGATCATAAAAAAGCATCTTTTCAATGGATAGTTTTTGAAAATAAATTATGGAATGCACACATATATATAGATGTAGAAAAAGATTTGGCTGGATTTAATTGGTTCTGTAATATTCTAAAAAATACAGAATATGATGATAATATTAAAAGAGAAAGATCAATCAAAGATTTCTTTGACTTTCATAAACTTGACTTGTCAATCTACAAGTGATATAATATAATAAAAGGAGTGATCATGGAATCAAAAAGAAAAAGCATTATTAAAACAATAACATGGCAATTTGTTCATCTTGGCTTTGTTGCAGGATTAATATATATTTTTACTAAAGAATGGGAGTATGCATCACTTGGTGCAATCGCATATCTTGCCTGGGAATCAACTGCATATTATTTACATGAAAGAGCATGGACAAAATGGGGTAGTGGAGTTAAGTAAATGACATATGTAATTACCGATGCCTGTGTAGATATTAAAGATAAATCTTGTATGGAAGAATGTCCAGTTGACTGTATATATGAAGGTGGAAGAATGTTATACATAAACCCAGAAGAATGCATAGACTGTGGAGCCTGCGAACCAGCCTGCCCAACAGATGCCATTTATTTTGATATTGATCTTCCAGAAGAAAAAAAAGATTTTGAAAGAATAAATAAAGAATTTTTTATACCTATTGGTAATTTGGGTGGCTCAAGATATTTAAAAAATAATAATCTTGACCATGAAGATATTAAGAATAGAGATTAATATGCCAGCATATGAATATGACTGCATGTCTTGTGCTACAAGATATACTAAGGTTAGGTCTATGTCTGAATCAGATCCTGGATATAGTTGTGAAACTTGCAACAAGCCCCTGGTTCGTGTATACTCTAGTATAGGAATTACTTTTAACGGTTCTGGTTTTTATAAAACTGATAATAGAAAGGTATAATTATGTTTAGTATGCTTAAGTCAAAAGAAGAAGAAGTTGTATGGCTTTTGGATGCCAACGATAGATGTGATCGTTGTGCAGCACAAGCGTATGTAAAGATTATTGGCAAAAACAGTATGGATCTTTTATTTTGTGGACATCACTATAATAAGGCTATGGACAACGCTGTTGGCTATAACAATATGATGAAGTTTGCGGTTGATATTATAGATGAAAGAGCAAGGCTGGACGAGAGTCGTACAGTCGGAGACTCTTACTAATGCAAAAAATATTAGTAACAATTGCAGGATATTATGAACGCTTTCAAATAAATACAATAGAGTCATGTCTTAAAAGAGCAAAGTATCCAGATAGAATTTCTTTTGCAATTGCTCATCACGAAGATCATACGGTAGATACCTCTCATCTAAATACAAGAATTAATAGGTACATCATTCCCAAAGGTGATAAGGTAGGGGTTCAAAAACCAAAAAATATTTTGTCAAAAATGATTCAAGATGAAGATTTTGTTCTTTCTATAGATTCTCATGTTATTATGATGCAAGATTGGGATGAAGAATTAATTAAAGATTATGAAGATAGAGTTAACTCTGCCGAAAATAAAAATATAGTTATCTCTGGAAACTTTGGTAATTCAGTTCAAGTAGGAGATTTAGAGTATGACTATTGTTTACAAGAATATTTTAACAATGATAATTTTTTCAATGAAAAAATACCAAACTCTGTAGAAGAGTTTATTATAGACGGAGACATGAGAACTTGGGAAAGTGTTGGGGACCAAGATTATTATCAGGTAATACTTAACTCAATACCGTTTTTAACTCATGGTCATGGAGACAATGTTCGGCAATTAAACAATATATATTCTGGTAATTTTTCTTTTTATCCAAAATCTTGGTTTGAAAAATATAATTTTTCAGAAAAGATATTTTTTGCAGGTGATCAACCAGAAACTGCAATGAATATTTATACAAGCGGATATGATATATGGATGCCAAGGTATAAGTATCATATTCATATGGTAGATCATTCCAGCACAAGGCCAGGAGTTTCTTTTGAGTATGATGGGAAAACATTCTATGCAAATAGATATTTTGATATAAATAAAGATATTGCTGGTAGAGATTGGTTTTTATATGTTATTAATAATGGGTATGAAGACGATAGGCCAAGAACCGTAGATCAATTCTTTGAGTTCTTTAATTTAAATAAGGAGATATATAAAAATGTACGAGTATAGAGTTAAAAAAATTACAGGTGTTGTAGATGGAGACACAATTGATGTAGACATCGATCTTGGATTTAACGTTTCATTTTCACAAAGAGTAAGGCTTGCTGGAATCGATACGCCAGAATCACGAACATCAGATAAGGCTGAAAAAGTTCTTGGACTTGAGTCAAAAGAATACTTAAAGTCAAAATTAAAAGATGCTAAGAGTGTTGTTATTAAAACAGAAAAACCAGATTCTTCAGAAAAGTATGGCCGTATTTTAGGATGGTTATATGTAGATGAAAATACAATTTCAATTAATGATCAAATGATTGAAGATGGTTATGCTTGGGGCTATTTAGGAGAGACTAAGATTAAAGATTTTTCTGCACTTGCTGCACAAAGAGAAAAAGCAAAGTTACGTGGATCCAAAAAGTGAGGCAATGATTGAGCATCTTTTAATTCAGGGTGCTATAGAAATATCTGGGTTAGATGTTGATGGAGAGATGACTTATTCTATTACAGATAAGTTGCAATCAGTTAACCCAATGCTGTATAATGAATTAAAAGATCAGTTTGAATCACACATGTTCAGATTAATAGAGCAAGGTCCAAAAACAATGAATTGGAGAATAAATGTCAGATGAAACTGATAAGGTTTTAGAAAATCTTATACTTAGTGGAGCGTTAGAGCCAGCAGGGTTAGATATAGAAACTGGGGAGTTTTTATATACCTTTACTAATAAATTAGAGGCTGTGTCCCCTATGCTTCATAATGAAATGACCAATTATTTTCATCAAGAGATGATGTCTTTGTGGCAGTTAGGATTTATTAATATGGATATAACTGATGACAATCCTACAGTATCTCTAAATCCAAAGGCATTTGACGAAGATGCCATAAAATCATTAACAAAAGATCAGGTTTACTCTTTAAAGGAGATTCTAAGAATACTGAAACAAAAGTAGTATAATTGTTATAGGTGATTCTATGGAATATTTTACTGGGTCGTTTATAACATTTGTATTGATTTTTTTATTTGGCTATTATAAAAGTAAGAAAAAAATAATAGTAAAAGAAAAAATACAATATACGCAAAGTAGTATTTTAAATACCATAATTACAAAAACTAAATATACACCAATAAGTTTAAATATAAACAAGCCTAAAAAATCTCAATCAGAAGTGCATAATGATAAAGTTAATATTAAGGTATTAATAATGGACGATCTTGCATACTGGATAAAAGACAATGTTTTTTATATGGCTAATATTGGCAGAGATGGTATTGTTGATAAAGATACTACAAGAATAGTTGACACAATGTCAATGAGTAGTGTAGAATTAGACAAGATGCTTTTTATAATGGACAAACTAAGAGAAGGATTTGAAAATGATAGTGGGGGTACAAGGTACTAGTAGTTTTGAGGACTACCAAGTTTTTCTTCGTGCCATGGGTGTAGCCCTTTCTGGTATACCTGAGGACGATGAGTATTTTTATATCTATACTGCTGGTCCAGCCAAGGTTAATGCTATGGTTATGGAATTTGTAAATGTTTCAGAAAGAAGCATGAAGTCTAGAGGTAAAAAAATAAAAATGTATAAAGTTGCACCATCTTGGATTCAAGAAAATATGTTAGATATAAATTATTTTGTTTTCTTATCAAATCCAAAAGAAAGTGTTTCACACTTAGTGCGTGAAGCAGAATCAAACAATGTCGAAGTCGGAATATTTAGATACTGAGGAAATATGAATATTAAATCATTAGAACAAATGGAATCAATTGTGTCAGCAAACAGATCCCTTTATTGGGATGGATGGACTGTTGTTAACAGATATAAGTCTGATAAAGGTAGAACATCCAAGTATGGATCTTATGACGGTAAAAATTGGTACCTTAATAAAAGATTTGTACCAGATGAAAGTGGATGGAATATTCCAGAAAGTTTTATAAATGCACAAACTTAAATGGAAAGACGAATCTGCCTGTATTGAATACGATACAAATATATTTTTTGAAAAATATGAAGAAGACGAGGTATTAAGGCCTGCTGTAGACAAACTATGTCTAAGATGTCCAGTTGTTAAGACTTGTTTTGCTGTTGGTGTTTCATCAAAAGAGTGGGGAGTATGGGGCGGTATATATCTTGAAGGCGGAGAGATATCAAAAGAATTTAATAATCATAAAACTGCAGAAGGTTGGGCAGAAATATGGCAAAATCTTACAATAGGTAAGGATTAATTAATGTATACAGATAGCATGCGTAGAGCATTTAGATCTTTAGATCATTTTGCCCCTACAAATTTTCAATTAGAATTAATAGATAATGATAGTTTTATTACAGTCCGTGCATCTGAAAAACAATTTATGTCTTTACTTGACGAAGACAAGAGACGTGCTGTAGAATATATGGTGAGGGTCAAAAAGGCTCTTGAGGACAATGGCGCAATTGTTCTCTTAGTTCGTGAAGGTGGCAAAGAATAATGCAAACATTTTTACCGTCAGCAAATCCATCAACAACAGCACGTTGGCTTGATAGTAAGCGTCTTAATAAACAAATACTTGAGTGCTATCAAATACTTAATGTTTTATCTGGTAAATCTCCAACTGGCGGTTGGCGCAATCATCCCGCTGTACTTATGTGGAAAGGCTATGAACGTGGACTTTGGCAATATGTACAGGCTATGATTTATGAGGCTCGTCATCGAGGAATTAAGACTGAAAATAATGAGGCTAATCTAAATAGATTAAAAGATCAATGCTGGGACGAATGGGGAAATACAGCGCCTTCTTTTTGGAATGATACCAACAAACTTATGCGTGTAATAACTACACACAAAGCAAGTTTATTTGATAAAGATCCAATGTATTATGCAAAATTTGGCTATGCAAAACATAGCGTGTACAACAGTCCATGCTGCGATTCATGTAAATATTATTGGGTAACTCATGCAGAACGAGTCTAACTCTGAGATATGGTTTGATGAAGAATTTCCCAGAGATGGAGAAATTATTTGTTATATAGGTATGTCAAATGATTGAGTTAATTATATTTATATTATTTATTTTTTGTTTTATTTATTTATTGTTTAGCAATGCCTCTTTAAGAATTAAAAATGCTGAATACAAATACGAACTACTAAAATCTTATGCAGATTTTAAAATACTTTTAAAACAAGTAGAACAATTAGAAAACACATCTAATAATGGGCTTGATCAAGATTCATTTTTTAAATTTATTTCAGATTCTAGAGATATTGCTTTTGAGTATATAGAAGAAATACAATCAAAACTTTTAGACTTTGATAATTTAATTAAATTAAAAATAGCAGAAAACAATATGTTAGATCAAGAATATAATTATAAAGAAAAATATGAAAATTTAGTATTAGTTTTGTTTACTGAGATAGACAAACTTAAAGAATTATTGCCAAAGGAAAATGAAGATGGACGCTAGAGGTGTTCCAACTTGCATTTGTCCAAGTTGTGGTAATGATATTTTTAAGATATTAGTTAAATTTGATCCACAAGACTACGAGATTGGACTTTATATGCTTGATTCAGAATGTTCAAAATGTGGGACATTAATTACAGCACCAACACCAATTGATCATCCAGATTTTGATAAGAAAAATAAATATGAATAAAAAAAGAATTGCAGTTATTGGTGTAGGAAGTGCTGGAATACAGTCTCTTGCAACCTTACTTCCAGCGTTAGATAGTTCTTGGGAAGTATATTCTATACATAACCCTAACAAGCCAGCATTGGGCATTGGAGAAAGTTCTAATCCATCATTTTTGGCCCCATTATCCAGAGGTTTAGATTTTGATATAACAAGAGATCTAGAACTTTTAGACGGAACCTTAAAATTTGGAACAGAGTATGTTAATTGGAGAAGCCATAGTTTTACAAATCCATTTGTTGAGGGATCACTTGCTATTCATTTTAATACTAATAGTTTAAAAGATTTTGCCATGAATAGATTTAAAAGTTTATGGCCAAATAAATTTGTAGAGTTGCACGGGAATGTATCAAACATAAAGAATATACCAAATGGAGTCGAAGTATATATAGATGATGAAGTAATAGAGTTTGACTATGTTATTGACTGTTCAGGATTTCCAAAAAATTTTGAAGAATATGTGATAGCAGAGAATATGCCCGTAAATTATTGTATTGTTTATAACAAGATGAACTCTAATAAATCTTTTGGGCCGTACTATACCGAGCATTTAGCGACCAAGGATGGGTGGACTTTTGTTATTCCTCTTACAACAAGAACTAGTTATGGATATTTATTTAATGAAAGTATAACTGATATAAGGGATGCACGACAAAACTTTGCAGAAATGCTAGGGATTAACTTGCTAGAATTAGGCAATATAGAATATAAATTTAAACCGTACTATGCTAAAAATATTTTTAATGATAGAATTATTAAGAATGGAAACAGCGCAGCATTTTTTGAGCCAATGTTTGGCAACTCTTTAAGACTTTATAGTTTGATAGATAGTTTAATTAAAGATTATATTTTAAAACAAAAAACGGCTGCAGAGTGTAATAAAGAATATTTGGAGTGGACAACAGATATTGAACATTTAATTAACTATCATTACTTAGGTGGATCACTTTATAATACACCATTTTGGGATTTTGCTAAAAATATTTCTATTGAAAAAATTAACAAATATAATAAAATTAAAATACTTTCTTCTTTATTAAAATCACAAGAAAAAAGAGACGTGATTCTATCTGAGCCGTTATGGTTTTTTAGTCCGCAAGGATTAAATTATTTAGATAAAAATCTAGGGTATAAGTATTTTACAGATAAGGAGATAACATGAAGGAAATATTTCTATCTATTTTGACTGGTTTTGGTTGTGGGGTTATTTTTGCAGCCTTTAAGTTACCAGTTCCAGCACCTCCTGTTTTTGCTGGAGTTGCTGGTATAATAGGTTTATGGCTTGGCTACGATATCGTGGTTAAAGTCATATCCTAGGAGGAAATAAATGGATAATAAGACTAAAGCAATGCTTGCATCATATGGACGTGCCGTCCTTGCTGGTGCAGCAACATTATATATGGCAGGGCTAACAGATCCACAAGATCTAGTTTACTCATTGGTAGCAGCAATTGCACCTGTTGCACTTCGTGCAGCAAATCCAAATGATAAGGCTTTTGGCAAAATGCCAAAGTTGACTGCTGTTGAAGTAGCACTTCGTAATGCTAAGGCTAAGAAGGCTCCTGCAAAGAAGAAGTAAATATGCTATTGGGGGAGGAAACTCCCCCTTTAGTACTTAAATATAAAACTATTAATGTTTGTAGAAGTTTTCTTTTTATAATCTAAGTAATGTTCCATAACTTTTAAACTTTTTTCTGGAATTCTTTTTATCTGGCTATCATTCATGTTCACTATTCCAGAATAATATTCTCCTTTAATATCATACTTTTCATAAATTTGCATATCGCTAAGTTCTGGAATAAAGTCTATTAGTATTTGTTTTATCTTTTCTGGGTTCTCAGTAAACTCTTCATAAGTAAAAAATATAACATTATCTTTATGTTTATCTACAATTTCATCGCATATTTCTAATACACGAACAGAATGTTTGATTGCCTCTAACGTAGAAATTTCTTCTCCAGATCTTTTCTTTACATTTCTAATCATACCCTCTGCTACGGCAAAAGGATTTCTTACCATGACTATATATTTATAATTATCAAAAACTTGAGGGTAAGCATTATGAGCACAAATTAAAGGAGGACTCTTTTCTATCTTTATGGGTCTATCAATAAATCTATCCCACTCAAAATCCCAGGCTTCTTTTACTTCCCTCCACCTGCTTATTGGAAAATTTCTAAGATCATCTTCAATAGATGTGAACATAAATGCAGATTTTGCAGTAGTATTTTTAGTTGGAGGCTCTCCAAATGATTTTACAAATAAACCTTCAAGCCCTGGTATCGCAGCAACACTTTTTGAAGACATCATTAAATGTGCAAGTATATGGCTGCCACTATTGTTTGGCACCATTAAAAATACATATTGTCTATTCATAGGTACCAATTGTATCAGACGTGGTATAATTAAAATATGATAATGGATGATAATTTTTTAACCGAAAAAGAAATATTAGATCTACAAAATTTAATGTATGCAGACCCAAATTCCAGATTCCCTTGGTTCTATGCATCATCTACCAACGAAGATAAAAAAGATGGCGGAGTTATTGACGACAGTAAAGCAAAAGACTCTCCTCAGTTTGTACACTTAGGAATGATAAATGGAGAAAAGTTATCCCCTTTTGCTGAAGAAGGAATTAATCTATTAACAAAGTTTTGTCAAAAAAATAACATCAAGGTAGAAAATATTATCAGGATTAAGTCAAATTTAATAACAAAAGATCAAGATAACAAAGAATATCATCTTCCCCATATAGATTTTGATTCACCTCATTTAGTATTTTTATATTACGTTAATAATTCCGATGGGGACACAGTATTTTTCAATGAAAGGTATTCAAGTTGGGGCAAGTTTGACTCAGATACCATTCATACTGCTGGAAGGGTATCTCCAAAGGCTGGAAGGGCTGTAGTATTTGATGGACTACAATATCATGCATCTTCAAGTCCACAAGATCATAACTTTAGATGCGTAATTAATATTAATTTTACAGGTAAAATTTAATATGATATAATTAATATGTACCTGCCCAAAGGGGGGTATATATTGAACTCGCTTAATAAGGAGGAAAAATGGTAAGTTCATTTGGCATGGATCTTTTTAGAGATCCTTTTTTTATTGGTTTCAACAAAGAGTTGGACCGTCTTTCAAATATCCATCGTGAGGCAACTCGTCAATCATTCCCACCATATGATTTGGTAAAGATTGATGATGATTCCTACAAACTATCTTTAGCAATTGCTGGATTCAGTAAGGCTGAGGTAGAGATTTCTGTGGAAAATGGAAGTTTAATAGTTAAGGGTGAGAAAACCGAAGAGGCTTCTAATGAAGTTCTGCATAAGGGTATCGCAACCAGAAAGTTCACACGTACCTTTGCTCTTGGAGAGTATATGGAGGTTGATCGTGCTGAAATGGCAGACGGTATTCTTAGCGTCTTTGTGGAACGAAACATTCCAGAAGAAAAGAAGCCCAAAACAATCAAAATCAAATAAATAACAGTAGGTCATACTGAGCACCTGAGCATGTGTTTAAACTGCTCTTTTACATGCCGTTTTTTATTTTTAATATAATCTCATTAATCATAGAATCAATATCAACATTATCTTGATTAATATATTTTTCTGCTATTTTTACCAATTCTGGCTTCATAGTTTTAAACATATGGTCTAATCCGAAGTTATTCATACTTAATTTTACCATAAAGACATATGCTATAATTTATATATGCCGTATCGTATAGGTGCTAAAGGGTCCAATGGTTGTTCTGGATACCCTGCTTTAAAAGACACAGGAGAGGTTATGGGATGCCATAAGACTCGTTCTGAGGCTGCAGCACAGATCTACGCTATAAACCGTTCTGAGGGCAATATAGGAAAGGCAATGGTTAAAGAGGGCGACATGGTTATGGCCCCACATAAAGAAGAAATGCATGTTGGTCGTGTTGTTCATGTAATGACAGAAGGAATGCTTGGAGTTCCAGGATCAGAGTATGCTCTTGAAGCAAGCGCTGAAGAACCTGCTATCTTAATTCAATTATTTGAAATGGAAGAGGGAGAACTCGAAGAAACAGAATATTTTGTAGGTGCAAAATCAGCAGACGTAATGATTTTACCTGAACTTGTTTCAGATGATGAAATGGATAAGTCAATGTCTAACGGTTCTTCAACTGAAGAAGATGAAGAAGATGAAGAAGAAGACGATAATGTTAAAAAAGCATATGAAGGTTGCGGCTGTCCTATGTGTAAAGAATTAGATGTCACTTGCGACCAATGTCCACAATGTCAATCTGGAGAAATGAAATCAGATTGCTGCACTAATGTAAACAAAAAGGCTCCATGTTGGGACGGGTATGTTCAGCGTGGTATGAAACCAGGAGATGGTGGCAAGATGGTTCCTAATTGCGTACCAGCAGAAAAAGCAGACGATCTTTGGGAAGACGACGATACAGTAATTTATGAAACAGATACAGTTTCAAAGGCTGATGGATATTCTCCACCAGCAGGTGCTCGTTCAGCAGCACGTAAAGCAATTAAATTTAAAGAACAAGGCAAGGCTAAAGGTGCAGGTACATCAGTAGGATGGACTCGTGCAGGACAACTTGCAAGAGGCGAAACAATTTCACTAAGCACAGTTAAGAGAATGTATTCTTATTTTTCTCGTCACGAGGTAGATAAAAAGGGGAAGGATTGGGGCAGTCAATCAAATCCATCCAATGGGTACATAATGTGGTTAGCATGGGGTGGGGATGCTGGCTATTCTTGGTCAAGGAGAATTGTTAATGCTGAAAAAGATAAAGCATTATTCTCTGACACTTTTAATTCTATAGAAAAACAGAGTAAGAAAGTTCGTGGTAGCGGTAATGGCTTCTGGTAAATCATCTGGCAAGTATAAATCAAAGCATCCTTTTAATCCAATACAAATTAAAGACGGAATGATCGTACGCTTAAGAAAAGACGGTACAGTTAAAGCAGTACTTGGTAAGTATGGCGAGTATAATAAAAAAGATAAGTAATGTATTATTTTTCTTTATTAAATAACTCTACAAATTCTTTTACATACTTTTCATAATCTATATCTAAAATTAAATGTCCATCTTGCAATTTATGAACTTTTATGTCTTGTCCTATTTTAAACAATATATTTCTTATCTCATTATCTAAGTTCATAATTAAATGGCCAATCAGTGCACACCCCATAAGGATTTTGTTCAAGCATATTTTTTGATTCATCATCACTTAATAATTCTGGTAATACTAAAATAGATTTATCTGTAATTGATTTTCCAGGATAAGTCCAAATATATTGATCGCTTGTTAAGGCAAAGTCATCCGACTGATGCCAAAAATATTTTATCCCTGGAAATTTTTTTGGTAAATAATGAATAGCATTTAAATTCTTACAATGAAACCAAGACTTTTCTATAATTCTAATTAGAAAATCTTCTGAGCACTCATACTTAGGCTCATCATGACCAAAGTATATTTTTTTATCAACAACCCATACATCTACTTCTACGTCAAACCTTTTTTCTAAGGCCCTTATTATCTGCGCTGGAGAGTTTTCATTATTTTTATCTGGGCCAAATAGATTTGCTCTATGTGCTATTATTTTCATACTTTTTTAACAATTACCTTATCATCTGGAAGGCTTGGAGTTTTAACACAAACAATAGAACACTCTGTAATAAACCTAACATCTGTAATTTCATAAGGATCTAATATAAAAACATCGCCAGAAACTAATTTAACATTATTTAAAATCATCTCGCCATTAATTAATAAATTAATTTCATACGCATTTTCTTGATAATGTAAGTCCCAAGATTCACCAGCAGGGTGTATTCTCCAAGATACCTCAAAATCTTTTGACTTAAATGCTGAATTTGGAAAGTCTCCTATGAACCAACCCTTTATAGTATCTTCTATCCTACTTACTTTCATAGTCCAATATTGCTCCAGTTAGTATCTTCAAATCCTTGATCTGTAATTAAATTAACAGCAACAGCACGATCTTTGTCTGATTCTAAGTGTTTGTCATTAATTAAAATTCTTTCACTACTTGTAACTCCCATAACTAATTGATCCCAGCATATACCTAAATCAGTTAGTTGCTTTTCTGTTAGCATTCTTGCTGATTCTTTTCTTGCTGTTGTTAATATAATCTTATGTCCCTTAGAATCCCATTCATTAAATTTATCTATCACACCCTTTAGTGCAATGGCTGGCTCAAATCCTACATAACTAAACCTATGTACGTGCTTGATAATTGTTCCGTCTATATCACAAAAAATAGTTTTAGGTTTTTCACTATAGTATTCTCTTAACTTGCTTGAATAAACATCCAAATCTTGTGGTGTGCCAAGAGAAATATACCCATTGCGTGGCATATTATAAGGTAAAATATTAAGCCCATCCTCAATAAGATATTTATATGTTGAAGAAATATAGCATTCATTTAATCCTTTTGATCTATACTCTGATGTTAATTTTTTGGCGGACCTTACAAAATCTAATCCACGTCTCCAGTAATGAACTCCTACTAATGCATTATCACTAATTACATTTTTTTCTTCTATATTGATTATCTTTTCATTTTCTATAATTGCATAACTATGTTTGACGTCTGATGATTTAAATAAAGCAACTGCTCCATCACAATAAGCAGAACGTGCTACATCTAAAAACTCATCAGAATTCCATTTTAAAAGTTGATCACAGTTAGTTATAATTAATTCTTCATCATTATCAATATACTCTTTTGCATAAAGAGCAGCATCAGCAGCACCATACTGGTCATGATCTAAGCATATCTCTATACAATCTGGTTTTAGTTGAGTTAATATATTGGATAGTCTTTTATTATATTCTGGATTTTCATATTTTCTTGTAATAAAAATATATTTTCCTGGTATATCTAAAGAATCAACAGAATGCTCAATAAGATGCCTGCCATCAACCATAATCAAAGGCTTTGGTTCATTGATGCCAACATTTTTAAAGCGGGATCCGAGTCCAGCCATTGGAATAACTATGTTCATAATGTCCTTTACTATATTATAGCACCCCTGGCAGGAATCGAACCTGCGACAAACGGATTAGAAGTCCGCTACTCTTCCGCTGAGTTACAGAGGTATATTATTTTCTTCCCCATTGTATATAGTTCCAGCCACGCTCATGTGCGTAGTAAATAAATACTTTAACTACCGTTTCCCAAAATGCAATCGTTATAGAAAGAGAAGCGTTCTTTGTAATGACATAAGCAACAGCAATAGAGGAAAGTGTGCCCCATATGCGATAACTTAATGCTTTTGCAAATGATCTGGCTTTAGTTACTGTCATCTTCTTTTTTCCTATACATTTCTTCTATCATTCTTTCTTCTGCATCTGCAATACCTTTACCAATATTAGATGCCCAATTCACGACGTTTTTCAGTAGCCGAAATAGCATGAATGTCTGCCCCCAAGTCTACTTGCTCAATCTTATATCCTACATCACGACCATATACAATATTTGTAATGTTAGGTAGTCTTAGTACTAATGCGCCATCCATAAACTCATCTTTAGCAATATACCCCTTAACCTGATCAAAAGTAAGTGGATTCTTCTCGCTTGTATTGTATGTATTACGGACTCCCAGTAGCACTTGCTCTGTTCTCTTCCCCGCTTCATTGTAAAGGGCGTGGTGGCCTTCATGCCATGGCTGGTACCTACCCAACATAAGTGTTGTAGGTGCAGACCAGTCATGTAAATCAAATCGTTTAATAATTTCTGTTGATTTCTCATTTGGATTTAGATCATGGCTAATAAATGCAATGTCATAGTCAGAAGGGCTTTCAAACATTTTGTTTGTGTCTTCAAATCTACCTTCTTCGATTGTGTCCATCCAAATAAAAATGTCTGGCTTACCAAATGCTGCACGAGTTAGTTCTGTAGGACATATAAAGTCAACTATTACTGGAGCAACGCCCTGCTTAGAAATTAGTCTTGCCATCTCTCCCATGCGTCGTGCTTGCTCAATACGATCTTCAGCGGTAAACCCAAGGTCAGAATTAACTGTTGCACGAACCTCATCTGCATTAAGATGAATGGCGTTAATTCTTTCTTTGAGTGCTTTTGCTAATTCTGTTTTACCAGATCCAGGTAATCCTATAATTTGTATAATCATTTATTCCTCCACATTAAGTATACCATTGTGCCCCTGGTTGGATTCGAACCAACGCTTGCACGATTTTAAGTCGTGTGCCTCTACCGCTGGGCTACAAGGGCTAAGTACATCTGGAAGGACTTGAACCTTCGGCTCTCCGCATATAAGGCGGGTACTCTAACCAACTGAGTTACAGATGCGTAGGACTGGAAGGTAATGCTCCTTCTTCTCAGGATTAAAAGTCCTGAGCATCACTTTAATGCTTCAATCCCTTGTGTACACCAGGTAGGACTTGAACCTACGAATAGCCGAATTATGAGTTCGGTGCCTTAACCAACTTGGCTACTGGTGCTAGATACCGTTATCTTCTAACCTTCTAAGTATCTCAGAAGTTTTTGGATCTGTCAACATCATAGTGATAGCATCTGCAACTGCTGGTCTAATTTCTGGCAGGGAATATAAATCATTCTTCGTAATCCTATTTAATAATTCCATTAGCCTCACACAATCATCATGTTTATACCATACCGTACAGTATAATTTACCGTCAAATTCTTCTACATTGAGACAAGACCTATACTCTTCTATGATTTGGTCTATAACGACCTTCTGTGCCTTTTTACAGCCATTGCAAGGGCAGGACCAGGTCATTGATTTCCTTCATAAATTATATTCATAATGTCTCCAATACCTTTTTCTGGCAAATCATGAAAATAATATGTCCCGCCATCTTTTAAGTTCCATCCACGCCATCCATCAGGCTCACACCAAATTGCAGATACAGTTTTCATGGCCTCTGGATCTTTAAGGGTACGTGAGATAGAGTTGTAAAAATCAACCTCTGCAAAGATAGCAGTACGAAGACGTTGCCATTTAAATATAAAATCAACTAAAGAACTAATCATACTGAAACTCCAAGCAAAAATCCAATAATGCCAGTCAATATAGCAACGGTAATGTAATATTTATTTGACATATATTCTCTAACTATATCATTTTTAATATTTTGAGGTACCTCAATCATTTCAAAGTTATCATCATATACGTAATGCTTCATATTGCTCCTAATCTTTATAATAAGTATATACCATAACTGATATAATGTCAATGTGGCTAATGAAAATACGTGGACTAAGTTTAACGGTACCTTTTTTTTAAATAATCCAATAGAAAAAGAACTGGTTTTCTCAACAGGAAAAGAATTATTGCCATATGAAAAAGTTGAACAAGATCAAGAATTTATTCCAAATATATATGTGTACAGAAATTTATCAATAGGTAGTGGGAAAGGAGAGGCTAAAAGAATTAAAGGGCCAGTATTCCTAATGTATCAAACTGCAGCATACGTACATTTTTTATTAGATGGGGTTGGCGTTTATTATGGAATAAAAAAACATATTCCTGGACTTCAACCTTATTTTTTAAATCCACATAACTATAGAGATAATTCTATATCTTTTGACAAAGATTGGCTATATCTTGATGGACATCAAAATCCAAATTCAAAAATATTAGACTTGAGAAAAAATAAATATATTTTTGATGAGGTATATGATTTTGATTTCTCTGGACGAAAGAAAACTGTATCAACGATGTATGTATTTCCTTTTATGGCAATAAGAGAAAACCTTTTAAATAAAATATCTATAAATGAAAATTCTGCAAAAAAAATATATATATCAAGAATAGATTCTGGTAACAGATCTGTTAAAGATATTGCTGGATTTGAAATGTATTTGGCTGACAAAGGTTTTTCTTTAATAAGATTATCTCATATGAACTTAGAAGCACAAATGGAAATATTTTTTAATGCAAAAGACATTGTTTGTTTTAGTGGCTCTGGATTAACTAATACAGTTTTTTGTAGTTCAGAAGCAAATATAATTGAAATAAATAGATCTCCAGACACATACACCTATAATACTTGGGCAAAAAATTGTAAGTCTATTGGCATTAACTACATTGGTATTTCATTTTTAGGAGACAAAGAAAGCGCTTTATCTGATGTTGATCAAATAAAAGATAGTGTAAAATATATACAGGAGTTAATATGAAAAATTTTGAATCATCGTTTAGAAAGTTTGATTCTTATATTCCAAATAAAGATGTTATAGAATCTGAAATATTTTATAAATCTGAGGATGAAAATTACCCAGATATATACGAATTAAATAATGTCTGCATAGGACATAATCCCTACAACAAAATTAAAATTAAAGGTAATTCTTTTTTAATATTCATTAATCCTCAATATACTCATTTAATTTTAGATTCCCTTTCTGTATTTTTATATATAAAAAAATATGTTCCAGATTTAAAAATGTACGCAATAACAACAAGCCCTAAGCCAAATGATAGAGATTATTTTAATTTAGTAGATCAAGATATATTTTTATTATTCGGTCAAGATTTTCAATCATCAAAGATAAAAGTTCTCGGAGCACATTATGAGTTTGAAAAGGTATATGATTTTGAATTAAAAGTTAGGAAAGATCCAGCATCGGCGTATTTTAATTTTCCTTTTATAGAAATAAGAGATTTATTTACATCTTTAGCAAAGGATAATTCAAAATTAAAAGGTAAATATTATGTAAGTCGTACAGGCGGTTTAAAGACTGGAAGAATTATTGAAGATGAAATTGAGTTTGAAAAATATTTTGCGGCATTGGGATACAACATTTTAAATTTAGAAAAGATGACACTCCAAAACCAAATAGATACATTTTATAACGCAGATGAAATAGTATCAATAAGTGGATCTGGCCTTACTAATACTATAGTTTGTAAAGAAGGAACTAAGGTATTAGAAATAAATACTAAGCCAGAAGATTACTCTTATAAAACATGGGCAAAGATATCAAAATTATGCAAATTAGACTATACACAGGTAGGTCTTATGACTGAAAATAATACAACGGAAGAGTTATTAAATAAACTTAAGTCTATTCAGCGTTATCTTTAGTGTAAATTTTTAACTTATCCCAGTAACCGCCACGATTACCTTGATAAGATTCTCCACTCTCAGTATCAATTAAAATCCACTTACTTGGACACTTGGTATGAACCATAAGATTAATTGGCTCATCTAATTCTTCGATTTTTCTTTTAGACTGTCTAAATTTTTTTGTCATTTATGTTCCTTCATATGCCTATTTAATGTATTATGTGCAAATATACCCCAACGCACTTGGGTTTCTTTTTTGCAAACAGGGCAGATTACAACTTTCTCAGTCATACATCAATTATACATTGGTTATTGCTATATGTCAATATCGTCTATCGTAGCCGTGTTCGTTAATATAAGCAGCAGACTGACTCCAGGTTTCTGCATTTGCCTCTACCCCGTGTCCTTCTACAATTCTGTTATAGAAATTAAATATTGCACATACTGCAATTGCATCCTTTAGTTCTTCCTCACTAAAACCAGCGTCAATTACGCTTTGCTTAAGTTCTAACGAGGTTTCGCTTGGGGATAAAGTTAGCACCTTAACATAGGCAAGCAATGGTGACAGTCTGTGTGAATCTGGATCATCAAATAAAGCAAGGTCTACATCTGTTGCACCTAATGATTTTGCAAACTCTCTATGTGATCCAAAACAATATTCGCATCTATTTAAATAACTTGTATAGCCTGCAATCAATTCTCGATCTAATGGGGTAAGGTGAGAAGGTTCTCTAAGTAGTTCCTGTGCAATGGTCAAAGCATACTTATACTTGTCCATTCTTTCAAAAAATATATCTGTTATACCTTTGGCATCTTTTAAAGTCTCAAAATAAGTCATTTTTTATCCTATTCTATAGTAGTTAAGTTCGGCGAAAAATAGAAATGTAAACCTTAATCCTGACCTACAAGGTCAATATTGGTTAGTGTTTCTGTCTTTTGCCACCCACACATTAAGCAATAATGCACAATGTGAACAAGGCTGCCTTCAACTGTTTCAGAAGATAATGTTCTATGTAGGTGCACAATTTATTATTGTACAGCATATTTATCCCATATATCTAAATGAAAAATGTTTTTCACAGACATCAGTGATCTTACCCGTAGCCTTATCAGGCTGGGTATATTTTGCGTTCTGGTCGCAATAGAAGCACGTTGTCTTTTCCATATTCTCATTATAGCATTTAGGGCATGCCTTGGTTACTTCGGCGGTATTTATAGGAGCACTAAACATAACCCCACATTTATAGCATAATACACTTACATCTAATTTATTTATATCATTCATTTAATCTCCTTTTGAGAAGGCCTCTGAAATGATTCGTAATCTTTCTCTCAATTCCCATTTCTCATGCTTAGACATATATGGTTTGTCCGCTATGCGGTCTTTATTCTTTTCATATCTCTTTTGCTTGGCCTTAGAAATATCATCATTTACCTTCTTCATAGTACCAGTATAGCAGGCGGTATAATTGTGATGTGGACCACACTATTTTATATATCATATATCACCAAGAATATAATGCCATAAAGATAGGAATAGGAGATATTGCTGGTAAAAGGTTTAAAGCCCATAAGACCAAAGGATGGGAATTGGTTTCATATTGGTATTTTCAAAATCGGCGGGGAGCAAAGAGAGTCGAATCTATAGTACTACAAACCCTAAGAGAGAGATATGGACATTATCTAAATAAGGAAGATATGCCATATGTGGGATATACGGAGACATTTAATGCCAATAAGATAACCAAAAGAAAATTGATCAATATGGTCAATAGGGCAATAAAAGGATAATTCATACCCCGCCAAAATTATAGATTAATATTATTTACTGGTTCTTTAGACCAATGGATATATGACCTAATATATACGGCTGCATAGGCTAATGCTGAGAATATAAAACCATATTGGTTTGTTATGAGAGCATAAGTTATCCACAGGCATTCGTTAAATAGGAGTACAAACCATCCCCATTTGTCCTTACGGCCAACAAAATAAATACCTGCTACACCTATAACTGCTAATACCCATGACCACCACATATATTTAGTATAGCATATGGTTATCCACAAGTTATCCTTGAATAATCTTCTTTGCAGCCTGACGAATTAGTTCTTTATCTGCTTCTTCTTGCTCTTCATCTTTTGCTTGTTCTTCCGCAAACTTTGATAGGCCTTTGAATAATAATGCAAGAAAGTACGCAATGTATAGACCAAAAATAAGAGTTGTTTCAAGAACATCTACTACAGTTGTTTGACTGTTTATGGCTTTAATTAATACAGCAGATGTCCATAAAACTAACCATGTTTTACCAAACCCACCTAAAGATGTCCAAGACTTTTTCTTTTCTATAAATGTCCAATAAAGAATTGCTGGAGCGATAGCCCAAAGCCAAATGCTGCTAAACGATGTATCAAAAGTTCCAAAAGTAATGTTTTCCATATATAAAGAATACCAGCCACACAAAGGCTTGTCAAGCATAGTTATCCACAAGTTATCCACAGATAAATCTTACTGATTATATTATTGGATAGGGTTAAAGTGGAGTAAAGTGGAGGATAGTGGGTAATGGAACGCTTTTATAGATGGCGTTCGTAATCCCAAACCAAATTTTCCTATATCCTTCAAACCATATATCCTGCTTATACCATATATCC
>Ga0164292_10000016_pt1 | contig 111830 bp, 107 predicted proteins | sample GEODES117metaG_FD_111486 | JGI IMG/M metagenome (GOLD analysis project Ga0164292, IMG submission 111486) | Eutrophic lake water microbial communities from Lake Mendota, Wisconsin, USA - GEODES117 metaG | ecosystem: Environmental > Aquatic > Freshwater > Lake | place: USA: Lake Mendota... | reverse complement strand
ATTAATTACTGCCTTATGTTGGGCCGTTACTGGATTTAAAATAACTGAAATTCAACTAAGTTATTGGAGTAAAATAGAAGGTATTTCCTATTTCTGGAACGGGGCCCTTATCTTAATAGGAATTAGTACTTGGATTAATCAATGGATGTGGCTTGAAAATTATTCTAGGATGCCAATCAAGTCAGTGCCTAAAATATTATGTTCGATCGTTTCAGCATGCCTAATATTAACCGGTGCATTCAATATGGATTGGGAATTTTTACATAACCTATTTGCATTTTCCTACTTTCTTGGATATCCCCTGGTTATTTTTGTAATAGCATATCTAAATCGAGCGCACATTAAATGGTCACATTGGATTCAAATGATTCTCATCAGTACTTCTATGATAATCTTTCCACTTGTACTTATTCCAATCTGGAAAGGCATGGCACCGTCTGAGATTGTACATTCTGCTCTTGTAATATGGTGGAATCTTTGGATTTTAAAAACCAGATAGTTTTACTATCGGTAGAAGATAAATAATAAAAAAGAATATAGTATGAATTCTAGTGTTGCCTCATATGATCGATGGTGGAAAAAGGTATATGAATCTAAAATAGATCATGAGACTGAGTTTGGATCAGAGGGGTCCTTTAATATGGGTATAATAATTGCTCAAAATGCTAAATTTAAGGCAGGAGAATTTATTGGAGCCGATAGATATTGGGCAGCTCGAGGAGAAACCCGAATCTCTAAAGGGGTTGAAAACTACGACTATCACATCTTTTATTCCCCAAATGAATTTGAAGGCTGGGAAGGACTTCCAGAATTTGAAGAATATGACACTCGAGGTTTAAGATATTTATGGAGTGAATTGTCTCATGGCAAGCCAGTTGTAATCTTAACCCCAGGCACTGGACGAAAACACCATCATAAGTCTTCAGAATATATTGCCTTTGAAAATTTATATAGCAAAGTATTTCAAATTCCAGAATATCTTGAAATTATGAGAATGAAGAAAATGGGAAAACAAATGAATATTCCATCTTCAGTTCTAAATTCTTTAAAAGCAAAATTAAAAGAAATAGAATTTGATCAAAGATCCAAGGATATATTCGATCGATCCGAAGAGGACCCAGAATATATTAAGAGCATGGTTAAAATTGCTTTCTTAATGGGATTAAGATAACATATCTTGATTGATCCCAGTCTTCCTAGACAACTTAGATAGCTTTCTAATAATCTTAGTTTCCCAACCTCTAATAGTTTCTATAGAGACTTCAAATTGCTCAGCAAGAGAATCTCTAGACTCAGGGTGTGCTCCTCCAATTCCAAATCTTTTGCTTATGACTTCACGTTCACGACTATTAAGAAAAGAGAGTAGAGTATTTAAAACTTCAATCGAATCGTTTTTAAGCACCAAGTGATCTGCCCCATCTGAGTCCCCGTTGAGATATTCAATTGGACCAAAGTCTTGATCTGGATTACTAGAGTCTCCTTCAAGTGGAACCGATTTGGATCCCATTTCCATTACCTCTTTAATTGAATCAAATGCACCATCTGTGCTCTTAAGCTTCATCATTTCTGGAGAAGTCTTTACATATTCTTCTACAACCTCATCTCGAGTAGGATCTCGGTCTAATTTAGTAGCCATTCTAGATTCAATATCTTTAATTCTATTTAATGCGCTTACCTTATTTTGAGGAATTCTTACAGTTCTGGAATTATCAGTTAGATATTTAGTCATGTTCTTTCTAACATGCCATACTGCATATGATATAAATTTAAAACCAGTAGTTGGATCAAATAAATGAGCTGCCTCAACTAGGCCCATGTTGCCTTCATTTATCAAATCACCTAATAAGACTGCATCTCTGCCTCCGTACATTTTGGCAACACTGATTACAAATCTTAGATTTGATCTAACTAATTTTTCAAGGGCAGCCTGATCTCCGGATCTTGCTGCAGTAGATACTTTAAATTCTTCTTCTAAATTTAAAAGAGGATACTGTGATACTTCAGATAGATATCTATTTAAACTATCGCTGTGGCGAATAGTGTATCGTTCTGAAATTTTAAACTGTCTCATTTAATGTAAGTTAATTAAAATTGAATAATACTATACCATATTTGAATAAATAATTAAAAGGTTTTTTAATGAATCGATACATTAAGTCATATAAAGGCTGGAAATTAGTTAACGAGCAGTCAGTTATTGGAGCACCTAACTTTGGTACCTTTAATTCATCTAGTTCAACCTCTGCATTTTCCGGGGCAGCTTCCTCAGGTGCCGGAGCAGTTTCCTCAGGTGCCGCATCACCGAGTACAGCACCTGCGTCAACTGGAGAGTCTAGCTCTTCATCCGATGCATCATCCTCATTTGGCAATAAGATTCCAAGTAAAATATATGACGATGTAAAATCTGGAATTCTCAATTTAAATAATTCGGCGTTTGATGCATTTACAAAATATAATAATGAGGTTTTAACGGAGGATCTATTAAATTCTTCAAATGATTATATAATCGATATACAGAAGATGAATAATGGGGATCTTAAGGATTTTTTAATTGGATTAAGTAAAGGCGAGGGAGTAGATAGGACTTCAGCTTATAAAAAGTTTAGCTCTGGAGATTGGTCCCTCTCTCCTCTCTCTGAAGACGGAAAGGAAACTTGGATCTTTGATTGGGTCCCAGTTGACTCTAATCTTCAAAAATTTAAACTTAAACCTGTAAAATCTTCAAAATTTTCAGGTAAGGTTTCATGGTTCTTTAATGATAATATGTTCTATCCGGTTATTTCTAAATCGGATTCTGATAAAAAGGTAGTAGTGAACGGATTTACAAACACCTCAAACTCTAATAATAAAAATACTTTTAAAGCAGGGGATATTGTATATGTCAAGATGCACGAAAAATCTTTATCAGGACTTACGTCGGATGCACGTAGCTCAATGGAATCTTATTCAGGAGTACAGTATATTCTAAAAGATTGGGAAAAAAATACCGAGGAGCACAGTGATTTATTTAATAAGAATAAAGATTCAGTTGCAATTCATAAACTAAGAGGGCCTGATACCCCAGCTGTCTCTGGATATATAATACTATTGGAAAGACCTAGCGTTGGGTATGTTGGTAAATCTGATATATCAAAAGGATCTATTAGTTCAGGAGAAGATTATGTTGGACTAGTTATTTGATTCTTCAGCTGAATTATCTTTTCCCTTTAAATATTTAGCCTCTTTAAACACATCTACGAATTTTCCACCAAACACATAACCTGCAAATAACACCATTGCATATTGTAGACCATCGATGATTATTTTAAAATTATTGATGTCTATATTTGCTTTCTTATGGCTCAATCCAGTGCAAGTCAATATTGCAAGTGCAGCATAGTATGCAATAATAGAAATAAATAGATAGATTCTTCCTTGTGAATAGAATCCTTTTTCCATCAATATATCTTTAAATAATTTAAAATTTAATTTTTTCATGCCAGTTGTTTCTTATTATTTATAAATGAAACAGGGACCTCTTGCAGTAGGTCCCTGTTCCTTCCATAAATATTTTGGCTCTTATCTAAATAAAATCCAGGCTATTATCCGGCTCTTCTTTAATCTTTTTTATAGCAGTCTCAATCGCAACAATATCGCATAATTGATAATATAGATAGGTAATTCCATCCCATTTGCTTATTCCTTTTTCAAATAGGATTTCTTTCCAAATTCTTTCTAATATCTTTGCTCCCTCTGGTTTAAATGAAGTGTATTGGTTTAAACATTCCCTCCATCCAATGATTGCTAAATATTGATCCCGTTTTGATAATTCTCTAAGTCTATTCTCAATAGATTCTTCAGTATCAGGAATCTCTATATAGAGCTTAGAGTGTTTTCCTTCAAAGCTATTCGAATTCATAATTTCGGTTTTTATTATTTATAATACTTAAAATATAAGTACTATTTAAGATAAATAATAAAAATACTATGATTTAATGACTATTATAAAAGGATTTAGAGACTGGTCTGGTCAAATTTATGAATCTAGGCTCAATCCATCTCTTTGGTATTTAAATGAAGGTTTAGAACAAGAAGCAGGTGTAGGAGGATCTCAAGGTAGATTGGATCCATCACAAGCACATCCTTCTCTTGGATGGGACCCTGAAGTTATAGCAAGGGTTGAAGCAATGTCGGACGCAGACGTTTTAAAGAAGACTGAGAATATAATTATTCTATGTAGAATAAAAATCTTCGAAAGATTGGAATGGTTTAAGCCCTATTGGGATATCATGCCACCTGTGCCATTCTTTTTAGCGGGATCTTCACTAACTCCAAAGATTGGAACAATGGACACGAATGGTAGTTCTATCAGATATTGTCCTAGATTTGTTATGTACACTTTTGAATTTGCAAGAAAGCATATGAAGGGTGTGGCAGCTAAAGGTAGCCCTTGGCAAATAATGAGAAATGGAGAAAAGTGGTTTAATGATTATGCTACCTTTGTAATTATACACGAAATAATGCATAATAGTTTAAAGCATTTTTTAAGAACTCGTCAACAGAATGTAGTTTCACCTTATTTAACTCCATATGAAATACATAGATTATGGAATCTAGCTCAAGATTATGAGATCAATAGAATCATTAAATCTATGTTGGCGGACATGGTAGAAATGTTTCCAGGAGGAGTGGATCATGAAGCTGGAGGATTTAAAGCCCCGGCCGGAGAAGAAGACTTCTTTGGAGCTAGTTCTAGTGAAAGAATTTTCTATAGATTATTAAGAAATATTGAAGCAGCTAGAGCAGGAAAGAAGGCCCCTGATCCGACGCCGCCTCAATCAACACCTCAGCCTAATAAAAACGTACCTCTTTCTCCTGGTGATATTGTAGAATTAAAATCTAAACCTGGAGAATACGGAGAAGTGGTTAGCGTTATTGGAGATGACAGTGATCCTGATAACATGGATGTTGAAATAAATCCTATAACCAAAGAAGAAGCAATGCAAAAAACGGCTGGGGGCCAAGATATAATTCAAATTGCAGATATAGATGTTGAGGGAACAGAAAATTCAACAAGGTCCGGTGAATGGGACAACTTATTAAAAGATATGGATATTTAATTTTTCGATATGGGTACAATAGTAAAAGTCAAAGACTTAATTAAATTAGATAAAAAGCAGCAAGATCAGCAGGGTCAAGATGGACAAGGTCAAGACGGTCAAGATGGACAAGGTCAAGACGGTCAAGATGGACAAGGTCAAGACGGTCAAGACGGACAAGGTCAAGACGGTCAAGATGGACAAGGTCAAGACGGACAAGGTCAAGACGGTCAAGACGGTCAAGATGGACAAGGTCAACCTGGAGGACAGGGACAGCCTGGAGGTCAAGGACAAGGTCAGCCTGGAGGACAAGGACAACCTGGAGGACAGGGACAACCTGGAGGACAGGGACAACCTGGAGGACAAGGTCAGCCCGGAGGTCAAGGTCAGCCTGGAGGACAAGGACAACCTGGAGGACAGGGACAACCTGGAGGACAGGGACAACCTGGAGGACAAGGTCAGCCCGGAGGTCAAGGACAGCCGGGAGGTCAAGGTCAGCCTGGAGGACAGGGACAACCTGGAGGACAAGGTCAGCCTGGAGGTCAAGGACAGCCGGGAGGTCTAACATCAGGGGAAGCTGATTTACCTGAAGATTTTCTTAAAAAGATAGATGAGGCACTGAAATCTAAAGAAGGTCCCGAAGGAACTTGGAACATTGGAGAATCTGATCCTGGTGGTGAACCTGGTGGTGAACCTGGAGGTCAATTAGACGGCGGAGAAGATAATGAAAGAATTTGGACCGATCCTGATACTGTTAGAAAAATTGATGAAATTAATAAAAAAATTGCAACAGGAGTTCCAACTGATCCGATAACAAATGCAAAAGGATCAAAACAGAAAGGTAAAGGCTCTGGCGACGGCGGATCTTTTAGAGATAGAATCTTAATGGAAGAAATCGCATCAGTTGATTGGGGTCAAATATTTAAAAAGAGACTATCTGCTTATTCAAATGAATTAAGTAAATGGAAACCTTGGGATAAAAGATACGCAGGTAACCCAATGCTTAGAACCAGAATCCCAAGCAGAATTCCTCCTAAAGATACGTTACCTGAAACCAATATTGCAATAGATACTAGTTACAGTATGTCATTCTCTGAATTATCGGTTATTTTAACTGAGCTACAGGCAGCTTTACAAGAGGCAAAAATTAAAAAATTAAATGTAATATTGTGGCATAGCGCTGCATATTGGACAGGATCATATACTAGCGTAAGTAAGACAGATTTTGTTAAAATTAATGAGGATATTCAGAAAAATTGGCAGCGCGGAGGTACTGAAGTAATTTCTGCATACGATAAGATTATAGAAAAGAAGTGGAAAAACAAATTTACCATTATCTTTACAGATGGATATGTAGAAGATCATGCACCGGGATCAAAGGCAATGAATAAGGCAACTGAAGCCCTAGATGTCAATAATTTAATCTGGGGAATAATTCAGCCTTCAACTGGTATGCAATATCAGCAGTGGGAATCCTTAACTGGGGATCTACCCGGAGAGAAGATTGGAATCTTCTTAGATACAAATATGTTTAATAAACATAGATAAATAATTAAAATAAATCACTACAATGAAATTTTTAAAAAACTTTTTAGATTATAGCCAGATGCCGATGTTCGAGGCAGTTAGGTCTATTGATTCAAGTAATATGGGTCTTCTATTACACCATGATGGGTCTCAAGAATCTGCACAAAAGATGCAAAGATATGCAGATGAATTGATGGAAAAGTCATCTAGTCCAGAGGCAATATCTAAGGGAAAACAACTAGTTACATCAGGTGAATCTGCTTTAAAATATTTGCAAGATGCATGGGAAGCTAGAAAATCTGCAGGTGTCGATAAAGGAGAACTTAGAAGAGTTGGAGAATGGTATATCGGTAAAGGTGCATGGAGAATAAACTCAAATAAGGCTATAAAATTAGGAATGAAACCAGCATGGATGGAATGGTCAGATCCTCTTCAAGAAGAAATACTTCAAAACTTTTTCCCAGAATTAGTATCTGGAGGATCGGATTATGCTAAACAAGGCACCAAATTAGAAAAACCAGAAATGATGGATCTACCTCAAGGTGGATCTTCTCAAGGAATGGAAGAACTATTAGGAGAACCTGAACTGGCTTCATTTGAGAGTAGAAAATTTAAATATGTTAAAAGTATATTTGAAGCAACTATGGATGCTTCAGGAGCAGTTGCTCCACCTAGTTCTGGAAAGAGCGAAGTTGAAGTATATACCCCGGATGAACTAATTAGACAGCTAGTTAGAATCTATAATGACGACGGCGGTAGATATATGCCAATGATCTGGGGAGCTCCAGGTATTGGTAAAACTGCTATTGTAAGATCAGTAGCTCAACTTATTGCTAATCAGAAGGGATTAAAACAAGGTCTTCCGGTAATGGTGGTTACATTAGCTAACTTTACTCCGACTGATTTAGGTGGAGTTCCTCTACTATTTCAAACCGGATCAGTTGAGAAAGCAAAAATATATCAAGATAAACCAGGAGAAGAATTAGATTTAGGAGATCTTTCAGGAACTGATAAAGTTATCCTACCTGCTTCAATGAGAGGTAAAATTAGTCAGGAACAGACAATTCCAGGATGGTTGCCAGGAGAGGCAGACGCTGAAGAAGGAATCCTATTCTTTGATGAGATTAACCGTGCTGATCCTATGATGCTAGGAGCTTCTCTTACCCTATTGTTAGATAGACAAACTGCAAGTGGAAGATATACTATGCCATGGGGATGGAGAGTAATGGCAGCAGGTAACCGTAGATCAGATGGTCCAGTTACTGAATTAGAAGCTGCAGTAGGTAGCCGATTTACAGGAGGTCATTTCCACCTAGTTCCAACTATTCAAAATTGGATTGAGCAAGTTGCTAGAAGTCCTAAGAATGGTATAATGAGACAGGGATCACAAGGAGCCCCTCTAATGATTGATGGATCTGAACAATATTTCATACCTCAAGAATTTTTAAGTTACCTGAGAACAATAGATGGCACGCCAGCTAAGGTTGAATACTTCGATAGAAAAGGAGAGCCGATTAAAACTGATTTTAAAGCATTTTATTTCTTAGATAAATCTAAAGCTGAAGCCGCAGAAGAAGGAGTTTTCTTTGGATATCCAAACCCTAGAAGCTGGACAGTTGCATGGGCTCAGATTTCAAGTCAAATCTTAATGGATCCTAAATACTTAAATCAAGTACCTGATGCGACTGAACCTAATATGAAGGTATCTGGCGCATTTAAATATGCATTGATGGATGAAGATGGTAGATATGATATTGGAACTACTTTAGGTAGAATTATCGGCCGATCAGCAGCTCAAGAGTTTTTAAGCTGGGTTAAAATTATCGCTAAATATACAGATGACAACGGTACTCTATATGAAAAAATAGAAAATATTTTTAAAGATCCGAGTCTTCCTAGACCTCTTTCTGATATACCTCCGGTTAAAGAAACTTCTGAATTACAAGCAATATTGAGTTTAATTACTTCATATATTCAAGATTCAGATGATACACTTAAAGTACAAGGAACTTTATACTGGTGTAAATGGATTCAGGAATTATGGGAAACCAAGAAAGTTAAAGATGTAGGTTTATTAGCAACTGCAGTCGCTAATACAGCTGAGGTTGCTCCTAATTTTGCTAAAAGTGTAGGACAATTATATAAAATCTCAGAAGATTTTAAAGCAGGTAGAACAACTGAAGATAAAGCTAGAAAAATTAATTTAATTATGAAGCCATTCTCAGAAACATTCCAAGAGCAATTAAGAGCATTTGGATCTCTTTAAATCTAAATTTTAAATGACATAAAAAAAGGAGAATTTTAAAATTCTCCTTTTCTTTTTATATAACTTTAGATTAAATATCTAAATCTGAAAGATCAATATCTCCAGAATCAATGCCTTCAGTATCGATACCTAAATCTTTTAGAACATCTAAGTGAGGTCCGGTTACTTTTCCAGTTAAGATATATTGCATAAATCTGTTACATGCTCCCATTATAGTATGTTTCTTAAGAACATCGGCAAGATCTGCTTTCTTATCGTGCAAATATTCTGATGCTTTATAATGGCCTGCTTCGGCCATATATTCTAACCACTTATCATAATAAACTGAAAGATCACTAGGATTAAATCCGCCGCCGCCTATTTCATTTGCCTTTTGCGTTAATTCTTGTAATTTTACAGGGTCAGCGAAATCCTCAGGAGACATTTGGCTCTTCATTTGTTCAAATTCAGATGCTCTATTTCCTGATTTTTTCTGCCATGCTTTATTAAGAACGTTTATATATTCTCCTTTAAAATAATCTAAGAATTTATCTTTGCTAATTTCAGCTTCTTTTCTTCTCTTTTCTGCCTTTTCAACGGCTCTTCTTTCATCTTCTAAAATATAAAGAACTGAATATTCAGATACGTGATCCATCAATTGACCTAAGGTACCTGTCCATGTTGAAATAGGTTCTCCTGTCTCAGCATCAATCGTAATAGCTCTCATGAAATAACCAGCTTTAACTGAAATACCCTCTTTCCAGGCAGCAGATCTGTCTTCTGTTCCAAATCTTGCCATTCTTTCCTTTGGATTAAGGGTTCCTGTCTTCTTAGTTAAATACCAAAGTTGAGGTGCAACTGAATCTGGACTAACTAGGATTGCATGAGGATCTGTATCTTTTTGCTTATTCAAATTATCCAACCACTGATATATTCTATCTTTTCCGGTTTTCTCTCCTTTAATCATAACGTCATGGGATAATCTAAAATCTTGATGCTCCGGCCAGTCTCCACCATAATATCCACCAGGTCTGCTTGAATCCTGCTGTTGAGTTCTAAATTTACCACCTCTTCTTAAACCAGCTTTACCAGATCCTCTGGCAACTAATTCACTTGAAAGAGTGTGAATAAACCTCATCAATTCGGGCTTTTTCTTAAATTCAGGAATTGACATTAGATTACTTGCCATTTCGTTTAATCTATAACGACCGGCAAACGAATCAAATCCTCTAAGGTAACTAAAATTTTTCATTAGAATAAATCATTTATTTTTATTATTTATTCCAATAAGATTAGATATTTTTTATTAAACTATCGAATCAAGAGTATTTCTAACTCCGGTCGAACAGTTTTTTCAATATTGAATCCTCGGCCAATAGAATTGGAAATTATTTTATTCATAGTTTCAGGGCCAGGTATACCATTAATCATCTTTTGATTTAAACTATCTGCGTTAATGTGAGGAATAGATCCATCCTCGGTTTTGAAATCAGATACAGTTAATGGCTTAGAATATTTAAATACTATTTTATTTAAGGGAGAAGAATTAAAACATTTAATATTGAATTTTGAGAAATCCCATCCCTTATCTACAATAATATCTTTTAATTCTTTCCCTAATTTGCCAATAAATTGAATTTCATCAGGCCATTCTTGATAATCTATTAGAAGCTCCTGCATTGAATTAGACATCAACATGAAAAAATCCTGATAGAAAAAAGAGTCTTTCTCTAAAGGAACTCTAAATTGAGACTGCATCACTTTAACATTCCTCTTATAATGGAGTTTACTTTATTTTCTCCTTTTCCAACTAATTTATATTCTTCATGCTCTCTCACAAACCATCTGTTTTTTCCATCCATGCAATGGAGATTGAATGATTTCATTCCTCTCTTTAATCCAAAGTGATAGACAAATAATTCTCTGTGATAGTAATCAGAATCAACTTCGGCATATTTTACCAATACGTCGTAAATATCCTCAGCAACTTTAGTCGGCAATCTGTCCATAGTTATCTAACAATTCCCATGATTGGGGATTCAGCTACGCTGATTACTGAAACATCAGACATGCTATCTTTAAACATATCTTTTAGCTTTTTTTCGGCATCTGAAATATCAAATGCTTCTACCAAATATTGTTCTTTGGTTTTTCTAGTTCTGCCATTATTGTCGTCAATGGTCTCAAATTGAATTTTTCCTAAATAGTATCTCATTTTTATATAATTTAAAACGATTATTTATACAGCTAAATAATTTACGGGTTTTCTTATGAAAGAAATTTTGCCATTTTTTCAATCTCTAGAATTTTATCTAGAGAATCGGCATCATGCTTATCGTCACGCAAAGATTTAAAAACCGGGTGTAGCGTGGAGTAATTTCCCTCATTATCGTGAGATAGTCCACAACATTTCATTGATACTATGGTTCCCATCAATTTTGGTTGATTCTGAGTGATCCAGGTCATCGTAGATTCATCTATTCCACCTGGACGTGTTACTACTTTACCGCAAGAAGATTGCACCGTGAGTGATGATATGACATTCTCGTTCTTAGTTCCTGGTGTACCATAATTAAATCCGATTATTTTCATATCGAGATCTATTTCAAGCTTCATTTTAATTTGCCATTTAGGCTTACCATCTTTCCAAGGGGCAGTAATTGATTTTAATATAGTTCCCTCCAGTCCCCTTCCTAAAACAGAAATAAAGTGGTTCATAGCTTCTTCATATGTTAAAACAAGTTGAGTCTCTACTAATCCAACCATAGAACATTCGTGTATATCTATTCGATTTTTGAGTTTACTAAATCTATCCATATACGGAACCTTAGATTCTCCTTCAAAATATTCATCGATCTCAATTCGGTCCCATATAGTAAATCTAATTAGGTCAAGTGCATCTTCATATGAAATGCTATGGCGATCCTTAATGTTTTCAATATCAGAATCTATATCTTCACCTTGTTGAATCTTATTGCTCATTGATATGATAGAATTTATAATACCATTGCTAGTATTTCGATCGACTCCATCTATAGTTAATTCTCCATTTAGAACACAGTCATCCCATTTAGAAAGCTCCCCTATAATAGTTGCTCCTAATATATTAGTAGGTTCGCCTGATCTACTCTCTAAAAATACAGATCCTTCTTGAATAATGGCATTACAATACCTTCCATCCATTTTAATCTGGCTCCACGCTGGACCCTCTGCTAATATATCTTTTGCTCGTTTTTCGCTAAAGGATTGGGCTCCTTGGTATGGAGTTGTTTCGATAAGACCTGGAAATATTTTATTGATATTAGTTCGGGCCATCCCAATTTTTGCATCTTTCTCAATGATTCTTTCTACTACATGAGCATCGTCTGGGTGAAGCAATTGTAAAACTGCTCTTAAGCATTCGATCGCATCATTTCCAGTTACCTTACGATCTGAGATTGATTTTAATATAATTAAGGCAGACGATAGATCCATAAATTCCTCTCCGGAATTAGGAGAATATTCTGGTATTTGCTTGATATGATACTTAATCTTATTTGAATAAGTATTATATAGAACTTCTTTTAAAAGATTTGCTTTAGAATTCTCTTTAAGAATTTCCATTTTAAGATTAGTTCCAGATTCTAATCTTATTTCATCGAATATTTCTTTAATTTTCATAGGTTTAATATACTAAAATATATTAGCTATATTAAACCTGGGTATTAAAATTTAAGCCTACAATTCTTGCTTATTTTATTAGATTCACACCAGTTTGCAGGCACCTCGACTGCAAATCTAGCAGGCTTAGATGATTGATATCTAGGTAGATCCTCTTCCCTAGCAGATCCACAAGGCTCCATTGTAAGATATTCAACCATATTCATTGCAGAATCAAAGAATATAATATCAAGAGGAAAATCTACTCCCTTCATCCAAAAATAGAGAGGAGCAGATTCTGGATAAATAAAGATCATTCCTTCCCCTTCTTTAGGCTCATCTGAATTTGAATATCCTTTCATCATACTATCTGGAGTAGAGGCCACCTTTAATTTAAGCGATTTGCCATCAATGTCCGCGGTGATCATTTTACCATCAATCTGATTTTGACGACAATAGTTCTCAAAGAGAGGAATCATTCTATTTGAATTATTATATTGCATATTATTAGATTTTAAATAAAAAAGGGCAAATATAAATTCGCCCTTTTACCTTTCTAGTTAGATAATATTTATTTTAGAATACTTAAGATTAATATCTCTTGTATCTTCTAGATTTATTAAATCTCCAAGATTCATTAGCAGCAGGATCTTCTTCGTCAGATCCTTCTTCGTCAGCTCCATCTTCGTCAGCTCCATCTTCGTCTCCTCCTCCTTCAAGAGCTTCAACTCTTTCAGTAAGTTCGTCGATCATAGCTTTAAGATCTTCTAAAGTAAGTGGCTCTTCGTCAGCTCCATCTTCGTCAGAGGCATCAGCGTCTTCGTCAGCTTCATCAGCGTCTTCAGGATTTGCACCGTACATGCCCATTCCCATTTCATCGTATTCCTCGCCCATTGATTCATTTAACTTAGATCTCATGAATCCTGAAAAATTCTTAACTTTCATTTTAATTTGTTTTTTATTATTTATCTATGAGATAAATGAAAATTTCAAAAAAAATATTATCAAAATACAATTATTTAAGAAATACCGTTCTCTTTTTTAAGAGCATCGATCTCATCTTCAATTCTATTGATATGTGAAATAGCAGGTCTTAATTGCATAGATGCAGAGAATAATCTTTGGGCAGAATCTATTCCTTTCCCGGTTTTAGAATTAATGAAGAAGCTTATAGATTCAATTGCGGCAGCAGAGATTTCAACACTATGTCGGCTCTCTTTCGGTAGACCTTTAATGGTTTCACAGATTTGAGTCATTTCTAATTTTGAAATAATCAATAAATATGCCTGTTGAGGTCCTTTAAATTCAACTTTATCTAAGAGATTTTTAAGATAAGAAGCGTCGTCATAAGACAGAGTGACGTTAAAATTTCCCATTCTTTCAGTCTGAAGCTTAGCTAACTTATCAGCTGGAGAAAGGTTCTCTTCTTCTACTAATTCTTCAGTTTTTTCCTCTACTAAATCTTCAAGAGTATTTTCTACAGTGTCTTCTACTGTTTCCTCAACTAAATCTTCAAGAGTATTTTCTACAGTGTCTTCTACTGTTTCCTCAACTACTTCTGAAATTGTTTCCGGATTTAAATTGTTTCCCATTGTTTGCATAATAATATAATTTTTATTTATTATACAACTGTAGAATTACTAGGTTTTATGCTGTGATTAAAAAGTTTTTCTCTACTTCTTTAGCCTTTGCATAGGTTTCATCATATTTTATTTCGCGTCCACCTGCATTTGCTTTGGTTGCATAATACGTTGCATCCTGTTGATTTGTAAACTGCATAGGGTCTTTTCCTAAAGATTTGACTCCATTTATTAAAAACTTTACTGCTACTTCTGATGCTACATTAATATCATTCAATCTATCGGGATTACTAACAAGATCTATTCCAGTAATACTAGAATATTTTTCGTATCCAGATTTAAATGTTATTCCATTAAATCCTCTACCACGATATTTCCAACCGTCACCACTTCTGTTATTATGAAATTGACCTCCATATACAAAATTTGCTAATTTTTCAGGTTGACGTTCATGCTGAGCAGCTAGAGCATTCCAGTTATATTTACCCTGTCCTTTTTCTACTCGTTTTCCAGTTTTTGAAAAAACTCCCCATACTTCAGGCAGTCTTTCCTTTGAATAACTCATAATTTCATTTTTTGGAACAAACCCACATTCTTTGCCAATAACCGCTAATATTGCAATTTGAGCATATGGATTTTTTACCCCCTGGCGATTCATTTCATTTATTAAAGCCTGGATATTAGTAGCTTTTACTCCAGAATATCTATGCGATATTTTAAAATCTCCGCTAACTACGTCTTCTTCCTCTGTTTCAGGAGTAATTATTTCTTTTTCAGTATTTGTAGGTATCTCTGATATTATTCCACCTGATATTCTATTAAATATGTTATATATTCCCTTATAAACAGAGTCTTTTGGATCAGATCCGTCTAGATTTATATTATCTCCTTTAACTCGATAATTTATTGAAATTCTACCGGATTCAAGTCGAGCGTCTCCTATCTCAGTTCCATATCTATTTTTAATTTTGATATATGTCTTTGATTCCAATTTAGCAATTAAAATCTTTCGATGTTTACTGTCGTAGATTTTAAATTTAGTTTGATCTAACCATTTACTAGATTTTCTATCTAAATCAATCGGAGTATTATTGGCTAGAGCATATGCGGTTTCCTCTCCAACTTCTCCATCTATTAATAATCCTCTCTTTCTTTGAAAATCTCTAATTGCAGCTCTGGTTTCGGGTCCGAATTCTCCGTCTATTCCACTTTGAGGAAGAGGATAACCATACTTGGTTTTTAGTGTGTACTGTAGATCCCTTACCTTTTCTCCAGTAGATCCCATTTTTAAGATTAGTCGATCTCCGACAAAATCCTCAGCTTTTATTAATTCAAGCTCGCTTAGAGTTGATTTAACCGGGATTATTGTTCTAACTGGAACATCTCCAGTTCCTTTAATATTTCCAGAATTATCTATAAAATTCTTTAGATTCGATCCAGAATCTGGACCTATTGATATATGCGAGTGAGTTCTCCAATCAGGATTGCTCTTAGGTTTTCCTATATATCCTATTATATCTCCAACTTTAATAGTTGATCCTTCTTTAATCTCAGGCATTACTTCTCCAAAGTTAGCATAAAATGCTTGATATTTATTATCATCAGATAAAATTAAGACACTCCAGCCAAAAGTATTTTCGCTATCACTTAAGAGAGTAACTTTATTTATTTTACCAGAAAACACAGAGCATATTGGAGTTCCAACAGGGGCCATTATATCCCATGCGTTTTGATTCATCCATCCTTCATACCCTGCATGTTGATCTGGACCCGGTCCCATTACAAATGAGTTTCCACCAACAATATGCTTCATTTCCATTTCACCTGGTCTACTTGGATCCTGAGGTTTATCATATATAGGACCTCCCCATGATTCTCTCCATTTTCCAATATATCTAAAACATGCAGTTTGTTTTGGATTTCTCTTAGCAATTGATTGCCAAGATGTGACGCTTGAATAATTCTGTTCAATTTGTCCTTTCTTATCTCCGTTAAATCCTCCTGATGAATTAGATATTATCTTTCCACCATCGACTATTACACCAACATGACCAGCTTTACTTCCCTTAGATGTCAAGATTATATCTCCAGGCTGCCAATCAGTTTGCCAATTAGATATTTTTTGCCATTCATTAGGTCGGCTAGTAAAGGAAGACCATAGAGTACTGGTACCCAATACTATCTTTTTACCTGGAATAATAGGTAAACCTGTTGCTCTATAAAAGATTATTGAAGTAGCGGCAGCACATCCCATGTTACCATTACTGGTGTCTGGAATGCTTCTAGTCGGGACATTCAGATTTGCCCATGCAGAATTTACTAAATTTCCAATCGGGCCTGATTTCGGCTGTTCAAGACTGTTTCTATATGAACTATCAGATTTATCAGTGATTCCAATATTTGTTCCATAAGATTCTGGAGAAGCCGGTGCCACTTCATATAATCTATTTAAATATAAATTAAAATTCATAAATTAGAATTTTTATTTTTTTCTAATCTTAGTAAGGATTCCTTTAATTGGCCCTGTCATGTTTCCTTCTCCAGTACAAGCTGACCAGTAAGATTTAGCAAAGAGACCCATATCTCCTCCTAATTCGTCGTCGATTACTGCATATACCGGAACATTGTCTAGTTTAGCATATTCATCTTTTACCTGCTTTGCTCCTTCTGGAGTTAAGCTTAATATAATAAGAGCCATTGCTAGTTCTTCTTGATCGGTAGTATTTCCAAATAATCCAGAACCTTTCTTTAAATCTAATATTGCTTGAGCCAATCCAGCTGCGTCGGATCCTCCTAAAGATGCCATATATTGATTTGGATCAGCGGCTAGTGTATCATACCAGCCCATAATCTCAGCTCCCTTTTCTGCCCAATTTGCGCCGTCTGCGTTTACATCACTTGAAGATGCTCCAACTATATCTGATGTCTTTTTAGTAGCTAATGCAAGTCCAGCTGCAGTAGCTGTAAGTCCAGCTGCATCTAAAATACGATTACCTGTTGCTGCAGGAGCTCCTAATATAAAATCATCTAGACTTGCCATAAAAGTATTTCCTTTAGCCACGTTTTGTAATTGAACTCCGTTTTCAGTTATGTCTATTATTTTACATGCATTTGCAGCTCCTGCATTTTTACCAGTTCGAGTTATATAGCTTATTTCTTCTCCAACTTTAACCGCAGATCCTAAATAAGTTGTTTTTTGCGCAGCACTTAGTCCTACCCATCCTCCAAATCTAGCTGCAATTGCTGCAGGTCCTTTGAGAAGTTTACTTCCTACGTTTACAACCCCGGCTCCTATTCTAGTAGATTTAGCGGCAGCTCCAGCTCCTCTTAAAGCACTTGCTACTACGGTTCCACCTCCAAATGTAACAATAGTAAGTCCGATATCAAGTAAAATACTTCCAAGATTTAAACCTCTAGAAACTGAAGAGTCAATTGGTTGTCTAAATGCAGCTAATGCTGCCGATTCTGCTCTACCTGAAAATTCAGTTTCTAAAAAATCAGTTAAGCTTCCGTATTTTTGATTGAATGCCTCTGCTAGCTTATCATAATATAATTTAGGATCAACTGATTTTTCAGCTGCAATTGCAGCCATTGCTCCACAAACTGCCACTACAGTATCTTCATCAGTTCCAGAATCTCCGGGATCCCCTTTACCGAATAAACCGCCTATTAAATTTCCAACGTATCCAACAGCACTTCCTACGTTACCTGCTTCATATAATATAGTTGCAGCTAAGTTGAAATCTATTCCACCGTATAGGTACTCATCATTCATAATCCACATCATGAATTTAGGAATTTTAGGATCAGACTTATCTACTTTTACCCAAATATTATCCTCTTCTCGAAGACCATACTCTGATTTTGGAAGATCAGTTAATTCATATGTTTCTCCAGATTCAAGAGAAGAAAACTTAGTTGCTAAATATTCAAGAAAAGGATCATCCTCTAGATATTGCTTTAATCTAGGGTTCAATTCCTCTGACAAGACAGCGCTTGCTTCAGCAATATAATTCCCATAATTTTTAATATTCATGTATAATTTCGGGTTGTACATAACGTTTATTTTATTTTTTAAATGATTTGACCTGTATAAGTTCCTCCTCCACCGTAGGATCCACTAGGTAAATCCTTTTCTTCTGCTGAAGGTTCGTTACTTGCAACACTACCTGCTTCAGGGAATATCCTAGTATTGTCCTTGTAATAAAGCATCTTTCTTAGATTCTCAACGGTCATTTCTGAACCTCCCCACTCTGCTTCATAATCCGCAATGATCTTATTTCTATATTCTTCATCTGTGAATATTTTAAGAAAAAATTCTCTATCAACTTTATTAGTGATTTCTTGATCTGTAAATAGAGTGCCTGATCCCCAATTTTTAAGCCAGGATACGCTTGATTGCGTATCATCAATATCAGTTGTCCAATTGATGGTTCCTCCTGATTCATTATTTTCATAACTAACTACTCCGTTCGGATTACTTTCTCCAATTATATCAGCCTGTAGAGCTCCACTATTCATAAACTCCATTAGATATAGTTTTCCATTAGTTCTCATGGAATATCTAAATTTCTTTCCAATAAGAGCATCATCTTGAGTTTCTTCTACTTCAACATCTTGAGTTTCTTCCTGTCTTATTTCCTCTGGATTCTCATTAGTATCATCCTTAACGACAGTTTCCTTATTATCTGTAACAATTTGAGTAACAACAGCTGCATTTTCTTCAGATCCCGCGGTCTCGGCAATTGCCGAATTTACAAACTTAGCGTCAGGTGGAAGCTTTGGAAAATCTGCTCTATTTGCTACGGTAAATTGAACCTTTTCTCTTCCCTTTTCTCCTTCCCCTTCCGAGTATTGAGTATCCTTCTTAACTGTGTAAATTAAAATTTTATCTTTAAACCAAGCGTCACTTAATGTTCCAATTACATCAGTAATCTCAAATTGATTATTAATAAATTCAAACATTTTAGAAGCACCCGTCTTAGTTAGATTTCCTCCTTCGTCGATAATACTTGCATTTTTAATTAATTTTATTAAAAACTTATTATCTCCTTGAACTTTATATTTAACAATTTGCTTTCTTCCGTCCGGAGTAAGCATGACCTCTTTTCCTTTATTTGCTGGGTTGAATAAGCCTTCGTTTAATTGTTGCCATGTGCTAAATGAATTCATCTTTTGCTAGCTTTTATTTTATTTATTTGAATAAATAATAAAAACTTTATAAAAAATCATATGATTAAGAGCTTCGATCAGTATTCGTCTCAATTCTCTTCGGATCCTTCTAATTTCTTAAATAAGATTGGAATAGCCACGAGTGAAAATTTTAATCATTCCTATTTTAAAGTTATAAAGAATAAGTTTGATTTAATGGAGGCTGCAATAGACTTTCCAATTATTATCACTGATACCTTTAATGAGACCACTCAAATTATAAATGAGAGCCTAACTCATAAATACAATTCTACAATGCTTCCAAATCAGGAATCAGTTTTAGAATCATTTAAAGATCTTGGATATTTGCCAAGCGAAGTGGATAGCATTAGAAATGTAAAATCATTGACTTTTCCAATAACTGCAATAGGTAAAAATTTTAAAGACGAACATAAATCAATTGGATCTTTAAGGAATGCAGAAAAGATATATTCTAAATTTAGAGAGAATCCAGTTGCTAGAACCAGATTTAAAGTTTTAGGATTTAAAGGTAATCCAATTAGTGTAGTTGAATGGATTAATAAATTTCCATTAGACGTAGAATTAACCGGATTTCAATATTCTAAAGATCTAGAAAATATATGTGAATCCATAAATAAGAAATTTAATTTAGACGTATATAATGTAAATATAATTGAATCTATTAATGGAAAAATATTTGTAGAATCAATTGACCGAAATTTAGATTTAAATCCTCATGAATCTAAATTATTATATGAGTCTATTTATCGAGATTTCTATAAGAGTCGACTTCCTAATTGGGTTAAAAATAAAATTAATGAGGAGCACACTAAATCATATTACAAAAGAAAGTTTTATGATTCTGCTCTAATTAAATCTAAACATACTTTAAATTATTCAAAATATTTATGATAGTTATTCCAATTGGTAATAAGAAAATTGAATATGCGCTAAAGGAATATCGACAAAAGGTTGATAAATTAAGCACAATTAAAGAGCTTAAGGAGAGAAAAACATTTAAAAAGAAGTCAGTTAAGAGACGAGAAGAAATAAATCGAGCTAAATACAAGAATAGATATGATAAAGGGATTTGATGAATATAGCTCATCTTCTCTAGACATGGCATTTGGTCCAGCTAGAAGAAATACCGCAGGGGTTGCGATATCCTGGGAAGGTAAGATATTATTAGTTCACCCAACTGGAGCTAGTTGGAGAAAGAGTGCTCTTGGAATTCCTAAGGGAAAAATAGAAGAAGGAGAAGAACCTATTGATGCCGCAGTTAGGGAACTTAGAGAAGAAACAGGTATAATCATAGAAGCATCAGATTTAAATCCTTCACCTGATGTAATTGATATTTATAAAGGAAATAGACTAAGCCATCAATTAATATATTTCTATCTAAATATTAAAGATCCTCGACAATTAGGTATGATTGAAGATCGAGTTCCGAAAGAACAACTTCAATTACATGAAATTGATTGGGCAGGCTTTGTTCCTATCATGAAGGCATATGAATTAATACACAGGGAACAATTAATTATATTAGATCGAATTAGTTAAATAATAAAAGGTTTAATATACTTCATCCCAGCTGAACGCTTAGATTCAAATATACCAGTTTCGTCTCTAAAATTTTCCATATCCTGTAACATTCCACTTCCTACTCTATCAGCATAGCATGAATTGTAGAATTTCTCTACATCCTCTGGTAATTTATCCTTTTCTCCACGAGTATAGTAACCAACCATGCCTATGCTTGGAAGATTAAATTTCTCAGCATAGTCATTTAAGACTTTAGTTCCAACTCTAGTGAATTCATCGTCCTCTAATCCATCGAATACTGGAACATCATAAAACGCATCTGGGTTTTCTTCCAAGTTCCTATCTCTTCTTTGACGAGCCATATCACTTAAGGCAGCAGTTCCCCATGCCTCATATTCGGAATCCGTAAATTGCTGAGTAGGATCTCCTGAAATCCATTTTAAAACCTGTTTACCTATGAATAGAGGCAATTTTTTAGTAAATACAAAGGTATTAACTGCCCCTCTACCAAATCTCTGAAGGTTTCCATATTGACTACTTGTTTTTCCAATAACATTTGACATTGAAGTATAAAAAGCGGCAACGTTGTTATCTACCTGCTTTAATATATTGTTAGATAGTTGATTACCATATCGGCTAGCCAACATATCAGAATGCTTCAATACATTTCCAGGTAGCTCCACGATTCCGTTAGCATTCTTAACAACTAATTTATCTCCCTTTGCTGTAATTTCCGCACCTTGAACTGCAGTTGCAGCAAAGAAATCATCTAGCACCTTAGCCTGTGCCTGTGCTGTTATTTGAGGAATATCATTTGCAAAATTAGTAGCCTTACCTGCAAATTGAGCAATTATATTTCCAATTCCTTCAAAGAAAGACCTTAGCGGCTTACCAATGAAAGGAATCCATCCAACTACTGATGCTAAAAACTTATCAAAGAAACCTTTTACGTATTTCATAAATCCAGTAACCGCAGGACCTGTACTTGCTCCGATATAATTAAGAGCCTTAATACTATCCGGAGAGGCTTTGGCCGCCAGTTCAACTACTTCCTTAGAAATTGTAGCTGAACCGACTGTTGCTCTACCTGCAGCTGAGAAGTATACGGTGCCAATGTCCATAACCGGCTTAGCTGCCTTAGTTCCTGCTTTAAAGAATCCTTTAATAATATCTCCACCTAATGGAATTATTGCAGCAATTACACAGATTATAGCAAGCATCCATTTTCCTCTAACCATATAGATGATAGCGTTGATTGCATCAGCAACCATTCCAATAGGTTCAAAAAAGCTACCTACTAGGCCAACTATATCTAATATAAATTGGAATACTCCAATAGCACTTCCACCTTCTGTTAATGCATTCCATAAATTTTTTAAAATAGATAATATAGGTCTCTCTCCAGGTTGAACTTGAGCAGCAAAGTCGTGATTTGATTCAATGCCTTTCATGACGTCTTGGAAATCTTTTTCGAATTCAGATGAAACATCATCGGCATCAGTTGGGATATCCATTCCGGATACATTTAATGCCGCGTCTTTTCCTTTAAAATCAGTTGGGATATCCATGCCTGATGCATTTAATTTAGCCTCAGCCTCTTCAAATATTTTATTTACCTGACTTTTATTTAGTTTTTTAAATTCTCTTTGTAATTTATTAAAGGCTTCTTTTATCTCTTTCGGAATAGAATTAGCCAGGCTTTCAACTAATACGTTTTTGCCAATCGCTAGATTTTTATGATAATTAGTAACTGCAGCTGATCCTTCATGAAGAAGCATATTTAATTCAGCTTCAAGTAGAATATCTTCTGGAATAACGGATTCAATATGATTTAAATTTCTACCCTCTTCTAATATTATATCAACATTGGACGCTCTATATAATAGAGCAGGTAAGCCCGGAAAATATTTATCTAAATTATTTGATTCGAATATAAAATCATTTGCATAAGGCTGTATATGACGCATTTGAACAAACAGTATTTTTATTATTTATCTAAAAAAAGGGGACTATTCGTCCCCTTTCCATAGTTTAGTTAGGATGAATCTCCAGCTCTTCGGAAAATCCGCAAGTCTAGAAGATTCTTTAGCAAGTTTCATTGCTTCCTTTCTGGTTTTAGCCTCAACCGTCCTAGTTGGGGCTTGGTATCCATTAAGATGGACCCAGTTGACTCTCCAAAGCCAACGATGCTCTCGCATTTTCATAACTTAACAAGAAGCTATGTGGCGGAGAACCAGATGGATTAATTTTTATCTTCATCTCAGTTATTTATTATTGTTATATATTAAAAATTCTTCTAAGTTCTGCTTTTTGTCTATTAATTAATTCAGGAGACCATGCATCAATTAGTTTCTTAATGTCTTTTTGATTCTTAACATATAATAGATCTCTTAAAACTGGGTCTTGAATTAGTCTTTTTTCTGGATCATATTCAATTTGAATCGCAGCCAGACAATTAGAGGCAAGGGTCTCATAAAATCTATAAGTAGTGACATTATTAAGATGTTCCTCATCGCCAGTTATTAGGGATACTTTTACTTTGTCTAATTCTTTCATTAGGTCGGAGTGTTGCAGCTTCTTCATGAATGTAGCCGGAACTTTATCTGATTTATATCCAATTAATAAATTATTGGTATCAGATGGAAAATATTTTCTAATTTGATTTTCTCTAAAGGATCCTCTTTTATCTCCATAATAGACAAGATCCCATTCTTTATCTGAATCTTGATTAGAAGATTCCCAGAGATCAATAGAATCATCCTGAGTGAATCGATGCTTGAATATATAAGTAAACCAATCCAATTGCTTCCAATTCTTAGGATTCCACCCTAGATACTTAGATACATCTTTACCTGAAAAAAGATAGGTTGCATTTTCGATAATTTTATCCCATGCCTCAACTGAATCATTGCATAGATTAAATCTTTCGCTAATCACTTTAGCATAATTCATAGGAGGAATTCTAGGATCATTTACTAGCATATAAATCTTTCCGGTATATTTAGCAAGATCATTACATATCTTTTCGCAATGTTCTCCCATCTGTCCACCGAAAAAATTAGCAGTACTTAATTGAAGTATAACTGCTCCGTATTCAGAAAAATCAGTATCATTATAATCAATGTAAAAGTCAAGGTCTTGAACATTACGGTTTTTATATCCAACACAATCAACATGGGCCCCATTCTCCTCCATCATTTTTTTAAAAAACATTGCCTCGAGCCCTCTATGATTTTTATCATTATAGGTAAGATTGGCAAATACTGAGGTTATAGCTACTCTCTTCATTTATTTTTTATTTTCATAATTTTCTAATCCTTGTAAATATGCTATTGCGTCTAATAAATTATCAGATTTGTGATTATAGCTTTCTCTAGATAATTTAAGGGCAACCATTGCTAAATACATGTGTCTACCTTCTATTTTAATTCCGGTACTTGCGGTGAATATTGCAGCAGCTCTATCCATTCCTTCTGAGAAAGGGCCATACATTCGATCTGTTTCTTCTGTTCGGTCAAATACGATGCGATGTGCTCTTTGACATAGACTCTCCTCTTGTTCTTTTTCTGACATATCTAATTTTATTCTATTATACTAAATTAAATATACTAAGATTTAAATTAAAATAAAAAAGGGCAAATAAAATATTTGCCCTTTAGTAATGTATGTGAATGTTAATTATTCTCCAGCTCCTTCGCTGCTCGTTAAATACCATTTGTTGTCTCCGTCTACCTTCTTTGCCTGGTGGATCCATGCTTCTCCAGGTCCAAATGGAAATTCAGGTAGTGCTTCTATAATTTCAACTACATAAACGCCTTCGCTGTGCATCATAGGTGAGCCAGATCCGTCTTTAGATAATTTAAGTTTAGCTTTATCTCCCATAGGAACTTCGGTTCCTGATAGATAGTACACTTGAGTTGAGCCAGTTACTTGACCTTCGCTAGATAGGCCAAATCCCTCAGCTTCTTCATTTAACTTTTTTTCCTTTTTTTTTTTAGACTTAGCAGCCTCTGCTGATGCTTTCATTCTAGCAATCTTAACGTCATCCCAGTCATTATCTCCGTCTCCGTCTTGATCTATCTTCTTTTTTTCGTTTACTCTTCTTTTTAATAGATCAGTATCAATATATTCTAATTTTAAGGATTCAATAGTACCTTCAATAGATTCTTTTAATTCTTCTAATCTAGAAATATCAGAGATGTCAACATCATCAGAATTAATGGTAACGTCTAATTTTTTAACAGTTGCTTCTAATTTTTCAACGCTTTCTAATATTTCTCTTTTTCTAAATTCAATTGCCTCTTTATTTTTAAAAGATTCATTAACTTTAGTTTTAAATATTGAGCTGATGTCATAATTAAAGTTAGTAGCAAAATGTTCATATAATTTAGCCTCATCAACTGGATCCCAAATTCTTTCAGCTACATTTGGCTTTTGGCACAAGAAATAGTTTTTACCTAAATTAAATACGGTAGATTCAGCTAAGGTAATGTCATTCTTGATATTCTTGATAAATTCAAAATTAAATACTGATCTGATATTTTCAAATACTGTTTTAACTGCTCTCTTAGTTCGATCATCAACTAGGGCAAGAGCCTCAGTTAAATTAATATTATGAACGTTTTGAACCTTTGATTCATTTAAATATAAATCCAATTCTTTATTTTGATTTGGAACAAGGCCTAATTTAAATCCTCTAATAGAAGAAGTTTCAATACCTTCATATAGACCCATTTCTTTGAATCCTAAATATGCAAAAGATTCGCAAAAAGAATAGAAATCTGAATGATTTTCTTTAACCCAATTAGGATCAATTTCAGAAATACTATATCCTCCTTTTTTAACGAATACTTCAACTTCACTACCATCTAAATTGTTTGATTCAGTAACTCTAATGAATCTATTGTCCATATAAGTTAAAACCGATGTCTTACTACTTTTAATAGCAGGAGCAATTGCATTTCTAACAGTAGTAGTAGAATCGCCAATTCCCAAATTAAAAGTATCATCTAATTTAGACTCTATCAACTTAAGAGAATTAACTAGACCCGTTATCATAGGTAATCCAGTTTGCCCATACTTAAAGTTAATAATATCTGATGTGTAAGTATTCTCCAACAACATATCAGTAAGGTCTGGAATAATGTTAGCATACATACCTGATGAATTGTAAGATTCCATTAATTGGATCGTGTTTAGCATCTCAAAATCTGCTAAGTTTGATTCTACTATTTTACTTACTGATTTAACTGCATTGGCAACAGAAGATTCAACAGAATGCTGTTTAAAATCTTGAATGAAAGAAGGATATAGAGTAAATTCCGGAGTTCCAGAATTAATTCGACTTAAATATTCATCTACTTTATATGCAATCATTGGATGAGAATACGCGGTAGATTCCTTAATCCCTTTTAATTTTCCTCCTAAGTTAGCTATTTTAGCAAATTCTTTTAATTTAGATTCTGGTTTAAAATCTATTTTTCTAAATTGATCTAATATATTTTTAACTGAGTTACTCTTAACATGTTTATTAACTTCAATTAGTCCTCTTTTTACCTGTTCATATATCACTTCATATCTTTCTCCGGTTTGGATAGATTTATTTGCAGATTCTATAACAAGTCCGATTAATTGATTTGAGTTAACTTCCGGATTAGTTTGCAATTCGTGTAACACACTATTTACGAAATCTTTCATTTCTATGCTAATTATTTTAATTTATTTATCTTCATTTAAATTGAAAAAGTAATTATTTTCTTCTATCGAATGGATCGAATTTTCTTCTATTGGATCCTAAATCATCTAAATTCCCAGCGTTTGTTTTTATTGCGGTTGGATTTTTAGTAAATACTCTATTTACAGTTGGAGCAACTGCTTTTAGTTTAATCGATCCCCTGATCGCATCTCTAGCTCCTTTTACGGCGGAGTTAAGTATCTGTTTCCTCAATTCTTCTACTTCTTCTTCTAATTCTATAATTCGCTCAGCATCACTAATTCGTTTAGTCACTTCTCCTCTTATAGACTTCACAAGGTCATCTATTTCAGACTGCTCAGATGATAATCTCCATTCTCCAGAATACATTAAGCTTTCAGTTCCGTTTTGAGCAATTGAAGTTATATAAACTGATCTATTTGATGATTCTACAATCTTTTGGCTATCAGCCTTAGAGATTTTAAACATTATTTCACCAGTTGATAGGTTCTCCTCAGTTGCACTGTTTGTATTAGAAATTGGTACCTTGCCAGTATCTAAATCAAAGACTAATTGAAATCTAGAATTATTTAAATTTAAATCTAATGGAATCGCAACCTCATTGATTACGTTGTATAGTTTAATTTTGATTGCGTTATCAAATGGAGAAACAATAAATCTTAATTGTCCTGGTCCAAATATAACCTCATCTGCAGTATCTGAAGTCTGTAAAAGTCCATTAGAATTAGATGCAGATATGTTATTATTGCTAAAGAATATTGGAATATACTCTACTGATTTTTGAGCAGGGGCCTCTTCTTGAGTTGGAGTAACTCCAAATCCAGGGGCAAATGAAGGCTCAATAAATAAGTTACTAGCTTCAAAATTAGCTTTTATTATTTTGTTGTATATTTTTTGACTTTGCGGCTCGTCTGTTAATGGAATGACCGTTAGATTTCTTCCGTATTTTTTAGGAGAAAGCAGAGTAAATGAGGCCTCTCTAATTATCTGCTCCCCATTTAATCTATTAGTTAATCTACATACTAGATCGATTGCCATACTCACTGCATGGCCTGCATTTCTCAATACTGGTCTAATAACAAGTGGTTCATCAAATTTATCCTCTTGGAATATTACCTGTCTGCCTGTATTTACAAATGAGCTTCCTAATTGCTCAAAAATACTAAGTTGGTGAATTACAATCCAATCATTAGACGGATTTCTTCGGTTTAAAATAGCAATTAGATCCTCTGGAAATCCTCCTTCGTATGTTAAATAATACTCAATAAAATCTCCATTTGTAGATTCTCCAACATATGCTCCCACTGAGTCAAATTCATTACTTTGAGATAATGAAGCATCAAAGCTATCACTAACTTCAAATATATCGTATGTTGTTCCGACATTAGTGTTTATAACAGACCTTCTACGACATTCAGACAGGTTTACAGTAATCTGATTATTGTAAACAAATCCACTATATCCTCCACTAGGCGATGGCGTTATTTTAGCTGCAAACGTATTAGCCTGATTAAGAGCCGTTTTATAATCTTCATTAATATTTTTAATTGAAGGTATTTTAATATCAACATACCTATCGTATGTTGAATTTGCTAAGAATAGAGGCTTAGGATTAAATGTTATTAGATCGTCAAATGTTTCTCTAGTTAAAATTATATTTGCAAAAACATTAGTCTTTGCATTGTTTTGAAGGTGTCGGATACTTAAGATCAGTCCCTCGAATTGAGTTGGAGTAAATCCAGATATGAAGTGAAATCTTACCTTATCATATGGAATAGAATATCCATTTACATTAGTTTGAACAATATTAGTATCATATGATAAATAGTCAGGTATCTTTTCAGAATCTAAGTATGCAAACTTATTATTTCCTATCGGTACCACTGATAAATCCTTTACGTTTCTAGTAGTATTTAAGGCAGCATCGGTGTTTATAATTTGATTAATATCTAGAGTTTCGTTTTCTAATAATATAAAATCTTCGCTTAGAAAATTAGTTGAGCTTAAGGGCTCAAACATATATTCTGCAATACAATATGTCGATATATTTACAAATCTACTTTGAGTCATTTTTATTTTTTCTTTTTAGCATTAAATCTATATACATAGCTTACTCCAACTTGACCTATGCTAGTTAAATTCACTAATAGATTATGATTTTTAATATAAGCCCCGCCAGTAATAGAGAAAGCATCGGTTTGAGATTGAGAGAACGACTTAAAATATCCTCCTCCTAATAGGAATCCTACTTTTTGATATTCAACGGAAACTATTTTATCAGGTGGTAGACTGTTAATTTGCATACTATCTACCTTCAACCAACTAGGTCCAATTAATCTAGAATTCCATAATCCTCTGCTAGTTTCAGTTAATATGATTTGTAAAGGTAATTTACCGAATGACCATTCTCCAAGATAAGATTTGGTTTTTGAAAATATCTTACCATTCCAATTTATAAATGCCTCTTCCGAGCTCGGATATTTTAGGGAAAGATTGATAATTGAAGTATCTTTAGGATCAACTGTGACTCCACCTTCAGATACTGCTCCTTCTAATGAAATAATAGATTTGTTAATCATTAGTAGTCTTTCATCCTGCTTTTTTAATAATTTACTAAGATCTTTATTATCTTCAGCTAGCTGTTGATTTAATTCTCGTTGAGAACTAAAATAATTAACCAGTTTTGCATATTGCCCGTCTGATTCTTTTTTTAGCTTATCTAATTTTACCAGTTCTCGATTCGCTGAATTGACTTCTTCCATTAGCTTCTTTTGAGCTAATTGATTTTCCCATCTCATCCATAGAATCACAGCGACTAGGACTAGGATAATAATGAAAGTTAAGTTTTCTCTAAGATTTTTCATTTAATAATATATTATTTAAAAGATCAGCGGTTACCGTTTGCTTGGTATCCTTCTCAATCTTATTTATCAATACTTTTTCAAGGGATCGACAATCATTTAACTTAGAACTTAAAATTTCTCTCTTATTAGATAAATTTATAAGTTCTGTTTCTAATTCCATCATTTGAGAATGAAGGTGATTATATTCATTACTTAAACGGATCATCTCGCTAATTAGCTCGGGTTTTATATTCATATTATGCGTCTATTATTTTAACTTCTAGTGGACTCAATAGGGCCTCCTCAATTCTTTTAAGTCGACTAATCATCTCAGACATATCGATATTGTTTTGAATAATTGGAGTCTTTGACATTGAATTATCTGTATTATTAGTCACATTACCCGCAGTCTGATCTCCTTCATTTTGACTAGTGATATTATTTACTGTTGAAGAATTAGCGTCCCCTCTGCTTATCATTGGAGGATTTTGAGAAGATGCAGTTAATGATTCAGAATTAACGCTATTGGATTTTAAGTTAGATACATTAACCTGACTTCGGTCTACTTTAACGTCTGATCCCTTAGACTCATTTTTAATATTATTAGCAATATTTGAGGAATTAATATTAGATTCATTTTGATTATTAATGGATGAACTTGAAATCACAGGATTTGAGTTCGTAACTGATGTATTCAGTGATTGATTTGAACCTGCAGATCCTCCTACATTTGAATTATTAATTGACTTTGATAATTCATTTTGGGTATTCGATATAGATGGATTTGTTTGTGACATATCCACTGATTTATCTGAACCTGAGACAGTGCTAGCATTATTAATATTTGCAACTGATTTAGTTTCGTTTGCCGTATTAACATTAACCTGAGAGGATCCACTTCCACCTGACCCAGAAGAATCTGGGCTCTCATTTTTAACCATTACATTTGTGTTGTCCTTTGAATTTAATACATTAGATCCTTCATTAATAGTCTTATTTTGATCATTAGCTGTTATTTCTTGATTATTAATATTAGTAATATTTGTAGCTCCACCTACTACAGAAGATGATTCAGGCTCAGGGGATCCTGCCTTGGCTTCAAATACACCAACTGAATTAGATCCAGACCCTACACTAGCTCCGTCTTTTTTATTTTCTCTTTCTTCTCTTTTCTCTACTCTCGCCTGTTTTCTCTCCTCTTTCAATTCTTTTCTTTGTTCTGGAGTCAAAAGAAATCCACCTGAAGTAGACACGCTTGGTTCTCCAGATTTAAAGCCTACTTTTTCTCCAAATATTTTTCTAATTACTCCACCTTCAGATTTAGGTGCATCTACATCAGCAAGAGGAGTCTTTGGATATATAATACTGTTGATTTTATCTGGATCACCAGCATATGCTTTAAGAATAAATATTCCTCTTAAAATTTCAGGATCTGGTTCCCATACAAATAGCACAGCAGGTAGACCCCCAGGGTCAGTTCTCCATGCTCTATATTTAGGTGATATTTTTATACTATTAAGAGCAGCAATAAAAGATTCACTGCTTCCAGATAGAATTTGTTCTATATATTGGGCAGGGGTAAAGTCAATTAGTATTAATGCGCCAGTGTCTTTGTCCCGCTCAAATTCTCCGTTTTTATCTTTTTTATATCCCTTTATACTTCCTTTTTCAGAGTGTTCAATAAATTTACGGTATGATGCTTCAATTTGAGCCTCCCATACCTTTTTTTCAAATAAATCTGGATCAAGCTCACCATTCTTTAATAGAGAATCTAGTGCTCTTTTTCTTCGAAGTATTTTATCCCCTTCTACTAACTCTTCAAATAGATTTCCGCTATATTCAGGGTTAATCTTTTTTAATTCAAGCTCAGTGCTATATAGAATGTCTTGTAGAATGGTGAATATCTTTCTACTATATCTAGCTTCAAATTTTGAATCTACTGTGGGAATTTGCCCAGATGCATCTACTTTACCGTATGCGTTCGCATCAGTTGAACTGATTATATTAACATCATCTTTATATGCAGCTATTCGATCTTTATTATTCGCATCGTCACTCTTCTTTAATTTATCTGGCTTTTTATAAGGAAACCATCTATAACTATCAATGAATGCCATGATCTTCTTTGAATTTTGCCAATGCCACAGGGCCTGAGCTACTTTTCTAATCTGCTCTTTTCTCGTTTCAATAGGAACTGCTTTACCTTTAGGGGTTATTGCCCCGTCTCCATACTGAGATGGAGCAGTCAACCATCCATTATCAATAAGTTCCTGCACGACGGCCTGGCCATAATTGGGACTCGACTTAAGATCTTCTACATATTGCTTATACTCATCCAGACTCATTATATAGTTAGATAGTCCAATTGAGAGAAATATAGCTTCGTATCCAAACTGTCTGGCCATTGACAATGAATCAAAATACTGCTTCCATCCTGGTTGTTCGTATACGTATGCAGTGGTTGGAGTTCCTTTTACGCCATCTCTTAAATTTTTAAGAGACTTATCATGCGCCAACGCGAACATATTTGGGTCGGCAGGTTTAGGAAAGATCTTATCTAATACAGGGGAGCTAGCTCCCGTGTTTGGATCCGAGTCAGATGCGTCGATTTTAGGATAAAGAAACTTAATGTTCTTTCGGGCTTGAGGGTCCGGGTCTTCTATGTTTTTAGCCGATCCTGAAATAGTTCCAAAGTTAGCAATATATTTTTGAACATACTCGTTAAAATCACCTGCTAATAATTTCTTTAACTCAGCCTCTGTACTCATCTTAATTAAAAGTTCTTTTTATTATTTATTTAGGTTTCAAATGAGAAGGCAGTCCGACCTGATAACTGCCGCCCTGTGAATTAATTTGATTCTGCATATCTATTTCTTTATTTTGTTCCTCTGTCTCCTCGTTAATTATATTAACTAAGAGAGAATATTCCATATATTCTAAATTATAAAGAGTATCTAAGGATTGATTAAGCTTCACCGCCAAGTCTTTATTAAGCTTAAATAAGTTCATCAAATCTAGCTGAAATAATGAAAATATCTTTGACAGTGAAGCTTCCTCCCAAAAAAATCGAGCTCTCCGTTCTTTCTTTACATTTTTCACATGTACATAGAACTTTATTTGTAGACGTATCCTTCATGTCTTTTACAAATCTATAGATTGCGCTAAATTTAGCGCTTGACCAGCCTTCCATGCTAATTTTAAATTCTCCTAGGTTTTGAGTATTTGCTGCTTTCCAATTTACAATTAAATAGGGAGCAATATCATAAAATGAAGGATCTTTCTCCTGTCCAGAATTAATTTCAAACTCTCTACGCTGTCTGATTTTGGTATTTACTCCGATTGTCGGCATATAGAATTTAAGAGTCTCTTGTAGTTTTTCAGAAGGTATAACAAAACATCTTTCATCTTCATTATACCATTTAAAGTATTCTCCAGGTAATTCAAATCCTTTTAAATTTCTACTCAATACTTGAACCTTATTTACAAATCCACATTTATTATCTTGGCATTTAATATTTGCCATTAATTTATTTTCTTGATTTGGAAAAGTCAATTCATATATCCTAAATAGGATGTGATATCTATCAATTAGTAAAATATCGTTATATGTAAATTGAGCTGGATCTCCTGGGATTTTAATTCGGGTGCACGAATTTAGGATAAAATTTATCTTTTCATCTATATCAACCGGATCATAGTCATCCATAGTAGACCAGTGTCTGATTTCTTTGGTTTTAGCAGATCTAATCAATATCTCTACCCTAGCTGGATAAAACATTCCATTAGATGGTAAAGTTTCAAGATTTAATATTTTCCAAGGAGATTCTTCGCTTGCACTTAAGCTAATTTCCTCAAATCCTCTTGCTTTTCCAAGAGAAGTCTGCTTTGGTAATGGTGTTTCAACTTGAGTACTATCTTCAGAAACGGGCTCAATCGTTTGTAATTTTTCCTTATAATTGTTTACTCCACTCGCTTTATCAATCTCATCTAAATATTGTTGAGCTTCTGATTCGTCAATTTCATTTATTTCCATAGGATGATCTTTTTTATTTTATATAAAAAAAAATAAAAAGGTTTTGCAATTAATATATTTTGCTAGATTAAGATCCGATAAACTGAGCAAACGTCATTGCTTTAAATGAATTAGATTCATATAAGCGCTCCATCGTATCGATATAGATTTCTTTCTTTTGTAGAGTCTTAGGATCTTTTATAAAGGCTTTGATTGTGTTATTTCTACGGTCTACCTTTACTTCTAATAGTCTACCGACTACCATTTTTCCTCCTTTATTTTTAATTTGAGAATTCACTAGAATTCCCCTGACCCTGTCTCCTGGTTTATAATTGTATCTTATGATATTTACATTTCGATCAAACTCGCTCACTCCAGGATCACCGCTCCTAGACATATCGCTTAATGGAACTTGCTTAATTGATACTCCTGGGGTAAATTGGCTTCGACCGGTAACGAAATTAAAATCTCCCTTTTGACCATAGAACGGCAGGCCTCTCATGTAGTCCCTACTTTGGAACCCAGTTACAGTGCTGCTCTGTTCATTTAGTCTCTTCATTAGAATACTGCAGGATAGTTTCTTTTTCTATGACCAATTACTTTATAAGTTCCAGGAGAAACCGGATCACCTGCGGAATTAGTGAATTCAAATTTCTTAAGCCATATATCTAGATATGGACTGGCTCCTGCTGCTGTAAATCTAGTAATTGGATATACCGGAGCATTAATATCGTCATTGTCTAATCCCCAAACCTTGATATAGGAAGCAGTTGCGCTTAATACCTCTATTCTAAAAATAGGTCCATGTGCATTTCCGATCTTATCGGATGCCTTAGGTCCTCCTATTTGAGAGTACTTGAGGGTAGTTTTGTTAGGATCCTGCTCTCTGCGATCAGTGCTAATCCAAACTGGACCATATGACAATTCTGGACTGGCAGATGATGCTGGGTGTATTTCAAAAATTTCTGTAGGGATATTAGTGTTCATATATCTATTAATTTATTGGGCTTTTCCATAAGTAATTAATCCAATTAATTTAATCTTATAATCAGCATTCGGATTAATTACTTTTATTTTATTTATTAAAGTCTTTGGATCATTTGATTTAGGATTCGTAAACATAGTAAATAGATTGTATAAATAATATCTTTTATATTCTAAAGTTTCGGCATCTTCGATCCATAATTCAACATTCTTATCCACGATAGAAATTTCTTCACCATTATCATCGTTAGTAGGATAGACAATTTTAATCATTATTCCTCTAACATATAGATTTCCAGATATTAAATCTAGTGATGGAGATCCTGTCGTTAATATTCCATTGTCAAACATAGTATATTCTTCTCCTGAACTTAGGTTATAATTTATACAAGAATGACTATCTACTGGAAACGCAAAATCGTTAATACAGAACGACCCGACAATATTTGCCCCTTCTACTATTTTGAGACATTTATCTTCAAATAATTGTAGGATTGATTGATTATTATCACAGCAATCGCATATATTGTTTATTAAGGGTAGCATCTGTATTATTTATTATTTTTTAAGCCTAGCAAATTTAGGATTTACTCTTCCGGCCTTAAATATAGGCTCGGGTTGAATATTTTTTTCAATTTTATCTTCATCATTTGAATAATCTTCAGGTTCTATATCTGTAGGTGTATCTACCTGTGCTAAATCCTCTTCTGTATCATCTGGATCCTTACTATTTGATTCTAAAATCTGATCGGTAAATTTAATGTAATAGTGAAGGGCAGTAAGCGACATCATCGGAAGAGTACCTCCTTGAATTATTGCCAATAGTCTTCGATGATCAGTATTATCCCAGTCTTCAAAAAATGGCTTTATTAATTCAACCCAGGATAGGAAATCTTGACCGTTTACATTTATATCTTTGTATTCAAAGAAGATGTTTCCTATGATTTGAATGCAAGTCACTAGGCCAAACAGAAACCAAATTGAGGCGCGATTTATCTTTATAGTTGCTGCTGAAACTGAAGCTAATGCAAAAATTTCTATTGCAATAGAGAGATAGATTGCCCAGCTTATAGGATTACCTAAATCATACCAGCTAACTACATGGCTAATTGACATAATTACTACCAACAATATTGGAAGCAAAAATGAATTTTGAATTATTAGATTCTTATTTCTTTTTAACCAATTAATCATTTGATTCTATTTTATCTTTTATTTTAGATAGACTAGTTTTTCCTTTATCTAAATCATCTTCATATATCAGGTAGTCTAGCATTACCAATTCAAGTGCGTCTTTTATTTCCTTTTGAGAGGAAGTTTTCTTATCTAAGTTAGAAACAACAGTAGATAGGGAATCAATCTTTGCTTCTAATCTATCTGATTTGTCTTCTATTTTAGATACTTTGCTACTGGTGCACCCTTTTCCTAAATATAATAGAAAAAATAGGGCAGCTAAGATCTGCCATACCCATTTATTAATAAATTCTTTGATGTTCATATGAGTTCTTTTTATTATTTATTTTAAAAAAATAAAAGAAGTTAAATAAAAATGAGAGCTAAAGAACCTATTATTAAGGTTGGAATTCCAAAAAGATATGATACGCTATAGATATAATCTCTCTGGTTATATTTTCTATCTTCAAATTTTATTTGAATGATATATCCATAGTAATCTTCAGTTTTGACTCTTTCATAATCTACAAAAATTGAATCCAATATGCCTTCTTTTTGCAAAAAATCAGTATACTTTTTAAGCTTATCTCCCACATATCTTAATTCTGCAGGTTCAATTGTAAGTTCATCATAAGTTAAAATCTGCTCGTTTAAATTAATTCCTAAAAGAAGAAATTTATTTTGGCGAGTAATTCCCATTTCTTGGAGTTTACCTGTGCTTTCAAGATTATCTACAATCTTGATATAGATCTTTCTATATTTTCTGATTTTAGAATATTCTCGATATCTATTTAAAACTCGAGAAGGATAAATGTAGTCTTTAATTTTCATATGTCAAATATATGGTTTAGTGTTTCTTTAAATTCAGGATTCTTTAAAAGTACGTTATCCCTTACGTCAATTCTAATTTTCCTAAGCTTGGTTTTAACTGTATTTTCGTTTATATCGTATTTTACAGATATCTCCTTAATCTTTTCATTCTTTATCATCTTATCAATTGCTATATTTCTAAGAGTAGAGTCTTCGATTTGATTTATTGCCGATACTGTCTCAGAATACAGATGGTCTATTTCGGACTGAACTCCGTCTGAGTCATATTCAATTGAAATATCTCCACCGCTGCCCATATATTCTAGGCTCACAGTAGGATGCTGATTCTTTTTGTAGAGATAAAAAAGGGTCTCGTTACGAGTAATTGTATAAATCCAAGTTGTAAACTTGGCCTTATTAAAATCAAATTTATCTATATTTTTAAATATTTTTTTTAAAGACCACTGAAGAGCCTCTACTGTATCATCATCATTTCTACAAAAGGTCCACACAAAATACTTTAATTTTGGATAAATTAATTCGACAAGCTCATTCTTTTGTCTTTCAGTTATCGAACAATCTTGAAATTTCGATGCAATGTAATTAATTCTTTCATTTGCTTGTTGGTTAGTTGTTTCAAATCCCATGTTTTTAGTTAGCTTTTACATTATTTTTATTTATATCACGAATGATATTTATACAAGTTTGACACTTTTCATACTCCTCTAACTCTTCGAAGAATTCAATGCACCGATTTAGCCATTCTACGAATTTATCTCTAGATAAAATTATGGGATATTTAGTATCACCTGTACTAATTTCAACAATTTCAATTTTTTCAATCTTAGAATCGTTATAATTATTTTCTATAGATTTTATAATGTTATCATAAATTTGCCATCGATATTGAACAAATAATTGTTCTACCGTTAGCTTTCCGTGAAATTGTAATTTACTCATGTTGAACAGTATTAATCGTAAATTAATTATACCACAATCCTAATTAAGATTTAAAGAATCTGTTTTTTATTTTTTCTATCTGATCTTGGGTCTCAATATCAAATACGTTTCTTTTAATAGTTTTACCACTTGCTGCTGTATACGTATCAGTGTTCATTCTTCTAATCTCATCATAATCATATAGAGAAGACTTTCCATTATTTCTATGAACGTTAAATATTTTTTCCTCTACTTCTTTAAGATATTCAGATGGTGCTCTCTCAAAGGTTTCAACGGCAATTTCCCAAAATTGACTCGATTCAAATATTGAGGACATGTTAACTGACGTCATTGCCATATCATCTGTTCCGTTTTGTCCTCTATATAAACCACCTTTAGATTTTCCAAAAGATCCAAGCTCAGAAACCGTTATCCAATCATTTGGAATAATTCGGTCAATTGCAACTAGATATTTAAACTTCTCACAATATTTAATTTTGTTAGTTGGACCTAATCTTAGACCAGGTTTAAATGAGAGTGCTGCCTGAGTATGCTTAGTATGTACCATCTGTCCGGGCCAATATTTATCATTTTCCTTAAATCGGTTTAATAAGATGTCCCCCTTGTGATTTAATTCCAGTACAATTCTAGTTTGATCAGTATTGAATATTTCATATATAATATGTTCGCACACTACTGAAAATTCGTTAATATCAACTTGATTAGATCTAAAATATCCAATTTGAACTAGCGAAACTGCATCGACCTCATTTTTTACAATGTTTATCTTTTTACTCAATTCCCTAACTGGCAAAGGAACTGCTTTATAGATATTAAGAACCGAGTAGTCTCCTCCGATTCCATCTGCAGTATCAATGCTAAATACATAATTAGTTAGATCCTGTTTAAAATCTGAGACTGTTCTATTTAGATAATTTCGATGGAAGAAAATATATTGATTGTAATCAAATAGATCCTCCTGTAATATTAAATTTACATTCTCGTATCCTTGTTTAATAATATCTAATTTTCTTAGATCCTTTGAATTTAGAAGTAATTTGTCTGAAGAATAGAACTGTAGGCCATATTCCTGATTGAAATCTTCTTCTGATCCAAGATCTGCAATTTTCCTTTTTTTCCATTCTTCATCACGACCTGCAATCTGCCACCAGTCAACTCTTAAAGGATAAAAGCTTGATTTTTTGCCTATTGCATCTGTCCATATTTCCCAGAATTTATTTTTACCATTAGGGGTAGACGTTATGATTATTCTACCGTTAGGGTCAGCTGTTACTGTTGGAAAAATTGCTCGATAAAATTCATCTAAGTTAGCTTCGTTAATGTGAGCAAACTCATCTATATATAATAAGTTAACTGATAGACCAATACCTGATTTTTTAGTTGTTGTTCGTCCTACTAATCTACTATTTGAATCGAATTTTACATTACTTGCATTAACAACATCAATCCCAGGCTTCATAAAGAACGGAAGACCTTCTAAACTGATTTTAAATTTATCTATTAATTCTTTAGTGGTTGTAAAATTATCTGCTACGCATAGAGCAGTTTTATCGGGATGAAATAGTAGAAACCATAGAATAAAAATGGCAGAGGTTACTGTTTTACCAGTTTGACGACTTGCCATTAATATATTGAGATTGTTATCTTTATACGCTTTTAAAATCTGATTTTGAAAGTCTCTAAGACCTCCTGCGTCCTTTACTATCATTCTACCGTTGTTGGTTTGAATGACGCAATAATTTAACGCAAAATAGATTAAGGAAGATTTACACTTTGACATCTCTTCGATTTCTTCTGGAGTATATTCAAATGGTAAATTTTCTCTTCTTAAGTTTATATCATTATCTTTAAATGGAGACATTCCTAATTTTCGAACGTCCTTTACCCCGCTATTGATGTCATCAATTAATTGATTTATCTTCTCAGTTGTCCAGATATAATTATTGTCCTTAGAGTCTCCGCCTATAGCAGATACCCGAGTTGTGGAATATCCTCCACTATTGGACATTATATCTTTCATATCTTAAATTATTTCAGTAATATCAATGAAATCTTCGCCTGACTTATTCTCTTCTTCATTAATCACTATATCTGATTTACGAAGCAAATTTAATTTATTATTTGGATCTATTAAATTAGCATCTCCATCATCTGAAATATCTGAATCAGGTAGATTTTGTATTACATTTTTAGTTCCAACCGAGATAAAGTATTTTCCTTCAATATCGCTGGATTCTACGCGGGCAGAATCTGGATTTGCAGGGGCATCATTGTTTAATTTTTTATAAGTATCCTCTAAGAAAAGAATGTAGTTAGCCTGCATTTTAGTTATGTTTGCCATCTTATCCTGCAATTGACCCATCACCTCCAATAATCTAGGTTGAACATTTCCAGTTGCTATTTCTTCCATAATCTTCATTATGGATATTTTAAGAGTTTTTAATTGAAAGAATAAATTTGAAATATTAATAGTGTCTAATTCTTTCTTATGTCGAGCATAGTCATTTTTTTCAAATATTCCAATATCTACAAAATTCTTAAAAAGAGAATCTGTTATTTCTCTTGCCTTTTGAGTAAATTGATCGCTCATTTGATCAAAGTCGTATTGGCTTTCCGATCTAATCTCATTAGATAATTCATTATCTAGAACCATATCCTCATTGTCAGAACTGATGCTACTTAATAGATTTTCTATTTCGTTTTTAAGGATTTTTCTGTTATCCTTACTTATTTTTCCGTTTGCCATTAATTGATTTTATTGTCGTTCTTATCTACTGCCGGATTCGCATATGCTTTAATGGTCTTAACTGCTTCAATCCATTCATATACACAATCATTAGCCGACTTAATGAACCTATCTAATGTTTCGTTTATTCCAAACATTTGAGAAGATAGAGTATTTTTCATTATATTATCTTTATAATCGTATCCTAAATTTATTCTTCTATCCTTTCTACTTAAAGTTTCTCTATATATGCTATCTTTTAACATGGTACAAATTTATTTAATTTAATTGTCTTGGTACAATATCAGTTATTCTAATATTAACTGCTCCTAGCGGATTTAATACACCAGTAGGATCAACAGGTCCTATTCCAGAAGCATATTGGTTTCCAAATCGGTCACTAAATCCTCCTCTAATTATTGGAAGCTGACCGTCTGTAATTATAATATCATTATAATCATCTAATCCAATTAAAGCAGCTCCCGGATTTGCAGACTTAGCTGCCTCATTTAATTCCCCTACAATTGTAACTGCAACTGAGTCAACTCCTTTTACTTCTTCGATTATTTTAATTAAATCACTTTTTGGAATTCTATTTCTTCGAGTATTATTAATGAAATATAAACCTAAAGAAGAATAGATATCGGATTTAATTAATTCTACGGGAACATCATCGAATACGATTATACTAAGATTAATTACATATTTAATTATTACAGGATCAATTATTTTAATGTCAGTTGAAACTAATTTACTTCCTGATTTTTCAAGATATTTCAACAATTCAGACTTTTGAAATTGACTCATTCTAAATATATCTAAATCTGCGCCAAAATAGGATTGCGGAGTATTGAATGATCTAGTTATATCAGGTATTAAAAATAAATTTAACATTCTATCATCAACCGGATCTAAATATATTGAAATCAAAGAAAAAAGTCCTAATCGTCTAAGAACAATTTCATAATGATCTGGATTAACTAAAGCAAAGCTTTTAGAGTTTTTTGGAGCAATTAATCTAGTTAAATCTGCGCTTTCAGGATTGGTTCCAAAATAAGGAGGATTTTCAGTTTTAATTTTAATAAATTTATTTAGATCTACTTCTTCTCCAGTAATAGTAAATCCAGTATCATCAAAAGAAAAATTGACTGACGAAGTATTGGTAGTCTTAATATTTCCGCCAGGTCCTTCTGTTACTATATATTCAACAGTTATCTTTGATCCAGGAGGAGGAATTAATCCGTAAGATCCGTTTCCAAAATATAAATCTAATCCAGATGTTATACCTGTTTTAATAATAAATCCAGGGGCACTTAATGGAATATCTAACATCGATTCATATCTTTTCCATTTTTGATCATTAACATATACATTTACATAAAAATTATCTATAAAATAACTTTGAGGGCTGGCAACTGAAAAGCTAGTCAATGGCTTCCCAGACCCTGTGAACGTTTGAGATTCTATAATCCCTTGTCTTATTTGTAATTTAAGACCATTATCTTCTCCTCTAAGAGAAAATTTTATTTGATCTTGGGGTAAATCTAATAAATATATTAATCCGTTGTTTTCGCTTGTTAATCTGGTTAGATTTGAAATAATTACATAATCTGCCGGAAGATCGGTTTCATCCGTTTCTAATGATAGGGATATTTCTCCAATGGCTGAAGTTGCTCTACTTGGATTATGCCCGGCGAGCGAAGCTAATGAATATATTGATGTCAATCGAGTTGCCTCATTTATATTCAATTCAGTTATAGAATCTTCTATATAATAGAATATTAATTGAGTTAGATTCTCTATTACAATTAAAATTTGTCCAAATGGAGAAGCTGCCGTAAATACAGCCTTGCTTTGATTAAATCTGGCAGTTAGATAATTAATTGTATCTAGAGTAATATCCTCCACTGTTGCCTTAAACGAGCTTAGTATCTTATATGGCGAAAATTGACTTGGCATTATATTAGATGTAATTTATATTATTTATACCGAAATTATTAAATTGGATCGCGAATTATTTATACTGATTTTAATATTGTTTATCAAATACAATTAATCTTAGATAAATAATTTAAAGATATTGACTAATAAATGGAATTTGGATTAGATCGAAGCGACCTTTATTTAAATTCAAGCCTATCATTTAAGTTTGAATTTAAGTCTCCTCTCAGAAGAAGAGACATGGCATCAAAGATTGCAAACAATACTGGCAAAAAAGTAAAGTGGTTTAAAGGAGTAGATGAATCTTTTAAACCTAACACCGATGTGTTTAAGCTTTCCAACAAATATTCTCATTCATCTAAGACCTTTATTTTTGAAACGGGTCTTTTGCCATATCATGACGCGATAAGATTAATGCTGCAAAGTATGAATATAATTGATCATTTTGGTCAAACTGATGATCGATGTCAGCTCACGGTAGGCATCTCAATGAATGAACATAAACTAAATTTACCATTTGGAATATCAAAATTAAATAAATTTAAGTATTTAATTGGACTGGACGAAGATCAAATCTTAGAATCATGGAACACCGATGATACTGAAAGAAAGAAAATACCTCAGGGTAATTACTTCTACTTTCATTCTAAACACCCGTATACTTCGTATATTTCAAATTCAATAATTGAAAAGGCAGATTCGAGCCAATTCAATTTTCCAGAGTCGGATTTCTTTGGACATCAGTTTAATAAAATAAATGAAGGTATAATTGAAATAACCTACATTGGCGGAAAAGATTATCAAAAAAGGAAAATTGAAGCAAAGGGGACGATTAATTCTATCATAAACCGAATATACAATACCTTATCTGAAAACTTTAGTTATGATATTAATGAAAGATCTAAATTAAACTCATTAATTGAAGAATATAAAAGAGCAGTAGATAGTACTAAAAATCCATTAAACCTAAAGTCAAATTATCCTAACATTAAACTATATCACGATCTTAGATCTCAAGAATTTTTAATTGAATCTACGTATCCTGTTTTTAGAGAAAAAATATTCGATTTAGTTGTTTTTGGAGGGGTTCACATTGCTGATATTAATTGGGACAACACTAGAAAAATGCTTCAGGTAAAGGGAGCAAAGATAGATAAAAATGTCGTAATAGAAGGAATTGAGTTCTATAATTGTACAGTCGAGGCAGATGCTAAAAATTGTCTATTTAATGCATGTGAGATCAGGAATTCAAAATTAGAAGAGTGCGACGTGATTGCATCTAATTTTATAAAAAATTCTAAATTGATTGAATGCAAATATCACGGAACCAATAATACTATTTCTAAGAGCTATATTGATAATGATCCAAAAAATATGATTTCAGCTGAACTTAGAGACTGTTTAGTTAATCGAGGATCTTTTAAAATAGGATCTGTGATAGATGATAAAACAATATTAATACAATGATAACTAGAATTAAAAGCTTTAGCAGATACCTAGGAGAATCTAAAATCTCAGATTCTTTGCAATATCACGTTGATCAAGGAATGTCGATTACTGAATCCGTATATAGGCCGGGCAGCTCTGCTCATATTAAACTATTAGTAGAGGCCAGAATGCTTTTTGAAATGAGATCTCTTGAATTAGGAAGGCTCGATGGTTATTTATTTGAGACCACAGATCTTGGTAAAACTGGCATATATCAAGGAGTTGAAGTTGCGTTAGATATGCCACTAGAGGATTTTTCAATTGAAGAAGCCAAATATCAAGGCAGGGAAGTTGAATTAGGAAGACCTATGCGTGGGGGATCTAAAAAATACGTAGTATACGTTAAGAATCCTTCTACTGGAAATATTAAAAAGATACAGTTTGGAGACCCTGGATTAAGCGCAAAGGTAAGTAATCCAAAGGCTAGAAAAAGTTTTGCAGCTCGACATCGATGTGCTGAAAAAAAGGATCGGACGATGGCTGGCTATTGGGCCTGTAGAATTAATAGATATGCTCATCTTTGGGGAGGAAAAACTTATCCGGGATATTGGTAATGAAATATTTAATAGCATATAGTTTATTTGAATCGAATAGATCTGAAACTAAGGTCAATTTACCAAACATCAGCGATTTAAAAATAACGTCTATAAAAACAATTGAAGGTAAAAATAAATGGCATCATTCTAAAGATAAATTAATTCATATGATTTTAGATTTAGGAGAATGGGAAAAATTTCCATCGAATAAAATCCCTAATTTCTATGATAACCTTAAGAAATATTTGCCATCGATGGATGATCATAGATGTTCAATTGGAAGAAAGGGAGGATTTTTCTCAAGAGTTAAGAGGGGAACTTGGTTGGGACATATAATTGAGCACATTGCTTTAGAATTACAAACTCTTGCCGGGGATGATACTGGATTTGGAAGAACTAGAGAAACTAGAAAAAAAGGAGAATATAATGTAATATTCAATTATGAAAATAAAGAAGTTGGAATTAAAGCTGCAAGAGAGGCAGTTAATGTTGCAAAGAGATTAATACAAAATAGCGATCCTAAAATAAAATCAATAGTTAAAAATCTAAACATTAAAAAATGATTTATTTTGATACTGAAATAGATAATTATGTTATACGAGAGTTTGATGAAGATTCTGATTCAGATGACCTAACTTGGCATCGAGATGCAGAAGATAGAATTATAAGCTCAATTAAAGAAACTGATTGGATGATACAAATTGAAGATCAATTGCCTGAGGTAATAATTAATGAAATTGAAATTAAATCAGGGGTTTGGCATCGGTTAATTAAAGGAACTGGAGATTTGACCCTAAAAATAATAAAAGAAAATGGAAAACAATGAATTTAAATCATTTGCAGATACCAGAGAGGCCGGTGCTGAAAAGATTGTAAATAATGCAAAGGAAAAAGGAGGACTTGCTCTTTTAACTTGGCACCATTTTAAAGTTAAACTTCCTTACTATAAAAAAGCAGCCGCTGGAAAATTTGATTTAGCCGGGGCAAAAAAGGAATTTAATGAAACTTATAAAAAAATATCTACTTCTATGACTCAGATAGAATTTCAGAGGGAAGTTGGTAGATTGGAAGTATTAGGTGAATTAATTATTAGGGAGGAATCTAATAAAATAAATGAAAAGGCTGAGGTGCTTAGTTATTCTCAATATGTAACTGAAAAAAAAAAGATTAATCCGGTATATTTAACTAAAGATGCTAAAGCAATGAAAAACGAGATTAAGAAACATGCTAACAAAGATGATGATGACCCAACAGCATACACAAGTGATCCCAAAGGAGAATGGAAAGCTGATTATAATCAAAAAACAGGTAAACGATGGGGAACTCAAAAGAGTAAACACACTAAGAATTTTGAAAAAATGTTTGGAAAATGATATTAAATTTTAATGAATATTTAATCCTTGAACAAGGTACGAACTCTTGTCCGTTAGCTACTCAAGATCTAAAGGTAAATACTCAAAATCGTAACGAAGCAATAGAGGCAGACTATATTAAATATGGACCACTAAACCTCAATGACGAAAAATATTGGGACGAGTATGCTAAAAAATGGAATACTGAACCTGAGGTTGCAAAGCAATCTAATTGTGGAAATTGTGTAGCTTTTGATATTTCACCAAGAATGAAAGATTGTATGCCAGGGGAGGTTTCAGATCCGGATGGAAAACTTGGTTATTGTTGGATGCATCACTTTAAATGTCACTCTGCTCGTACGTGCTATACTTGGGCGGCAGGAGGACCTATTGAAGAAGATTCAGTTTCAGCAAATTGGCAAAGTAAGAACGAAGGAAAAGTCGATGAAAAAAGAAAAACTAAAAACTCTCCAGACTGGCATGATTCAGATGCACCAGATGCTAATGGAAAATTTAAAAAACTTGGGGTAAAAGAACTTGCAAAATGGTTAATTAGAACTAGAGGAGGAGATATGCGTAAGATTACCGGAAGCCTAAACCAACAGATAGTATTTAATCGAAACGATAATCCAGCATACGCTAAAAAGATGGAGAGCGTTAGAAGGGAAGTAAAAAAACAATTAAATAAAAAATGAAAATCTTTACATTTTTAGAATACTTAGTAGAATCTTCAAATTCAGATACTGCTTTAAAAAATAAATCTGAAAAAACTGGGATTCCAAAGGGAATCTTGAAACAGGTTTACAATAGAGGACTTGCTGCATGGAAAACAGGACATCGTCCTGGAGTAGGTCAACATCAATGGGCAATGGCTAGAGTTAATTCTTTTGCAACTAAATCTTCTGGTACCTGGGGAGGAGCGGATAAGGATCTAGCAGCTAAAGCTAGAAAGGCTAAGAAAAATAAAAAATAAAAGAAATGATTTTAAACGCTAGAAATAACGGATTTGTTTTTCTATTTCCACCTGATTTTTTTGCAGAAAAGGTTAAGGAAAAATATAAGAAATACTATCAAAGTCTAATCTTGCCCTATGATACAATAGAGGATTTTATGTCTTCTACTGTACAGGGAATAGATTTCTCAGGGTGGTCAATGCAGCCTGTTACCCAAACCCGATTATTAGGTAAAAGACAGGAGTATAAAAATTCGACTCCAATCCCAGATCTATTCACTAGGGAATTTACTCTAACCTTTAAAATGGCAGATGCTTATCTAAATTATTGGATCTTTTTGGACAATGCTCTTAATTACTTAGATTTTGAAAATAAAAATCAAGTGCTTTCACCCATGACATTAAGCATGTTAAATAACGAAGGATATTTAGTATCTAATGTGGTATTCAATAAACCAATTCTTAAATCTCAAGATTCTCTAAAACTTTCATATAGTTCAAATACTCCAAACTTTGGTACTTTTACTGCTAAATTCGCATACTTTGATTTTGATCTAGATATTAATTTTGATTAAAACTATTTTGATAATTCTTATATAATAATTAAACAGGAATAAGTATGGGAATAGTTTTGTGTATGATCGTTAAAAACGAAAGCAGAGTCATTGAGCGATGCTTGGCTAGTACAGTGGGAATAATTGATGAATATTGTATAGTAGATACTGGATCGACCGATGGAACCCAAGAAATAATAATTAAATTTTTTAATGATCGCGGAATAAAGGGAAGAGTGATCGATCGAGAATGGAAGAACTTCGGCCATAATCGAACTGAGGCTCTTGATTTAGCTAGAGAATCTTCGTGCAATTGGATCTTAACTATAGACGCAGATATGGTCCTAATTAATGAGGGATTTAATAAATCTGAATTAGATACCAATTATTCTCATTACGAGGTGTTTCAACAAAATCCTGGAATTAAGTACACTAATATTCGCGTAATGAATTCTAAATATAGATGGAAATCAGTTGGAGTTACTCATGAATATTTAGCTGCGGATAATTGTAATGTAGGAGGAAAACTCTTAGAATCGATATTAATTAATGATATTGGAGATGGTGGAAGCAAGGAAGATAAGTTTGAACGTGACATCAAATTATTAACGCAGGGATTAATTGACGAGCCTAATAATGAAAGATATGTATTCTACTTAGCTCAATCCCATAAAGATACTCAGAATTTTGAAAAGGCAATCGAATTTTATAAGAGAAGAGTTTTAATGGGAGGATGGTATGAAGAAGTATGGTACAGTTACTATATGATTAGTAACTGCTATTCTCAATTAAATAAATTGGATGAAGCCGCAGAATGGGCAATTAAAGGACATGAATATCATTCAGGAAGAGCCGAGGCTCTATATGAGATGTGTAAAAAATTCAGAGAGATTGGAAAACATCAAGACGCACTTAAATTCTACAATCTTGGAAAAGATATAACTTATCCTAAAGAGGACAGGCTCTTTGTGAATTATTCTTTATATGAGAATAAATTATTTGAATATGAGATGTCGATCCTATATTATTATTTAAATCCATCTACTAGAAATTTAGGCTCTAGAATATCAATTTCATATCTATCAGATAATCCAGCTAATCATACAATAGGATCAGTATTTAATAATTTAAAGTTTTACGCAAATACTCTCACTAAAGATGGATTTAAGATAGAATCGATAGAAATAGATCCTTCTATAATTCCAGATGGTTTTATAAACTCATCTCATTGTAAAATAGATTCAGATTTGCATAATATTAGACTAGTTAATTATAAAATAGATCGATCTAATGGAGCATATCACTATCAATCTGACGGAAGACATATGGGTTGGGAGGAACTTGCAAAAGAACCCGTTAAAACACTAAATTTGCTTAATGGAAAATGGATCATGCAAGAAGAATATAGAGTTCCAATACATGAGGGTGCAAGAGTAGAAGGCATTGAAGATCTTAGATTATTTAAGGCAGAGGATGGATCGATTAAATTCCTGGCAACTTCCCAATTTATAAGTCCTAATCAAGGAAATAGAATATGTTCTGGAATATATGATGTTGAGAATAAAAAGATTATAGTTGATCAGGTATTCGATAGTCCAACAGGATCAGGCTGCGAAAAGAACTGGGTATTTTTGAATGAGAATGAAATTATTTATGGTTGGAATCCAGTTACAGTCTATTCATATCCAAGTATGAGTGAGGCTAGAAAATTTGAAGTCCCAGTCTTATTTTCTTTTTTTAGAGGATCCACTTCTGCAATTGAGATAGGTGGTCTATTATACATAGTAGTTCATTCAGTTAACTATGAAAACCCAAGGACATATCTTCATTATTTAATAATTATGGAAAAGAACGGTAAGCCTGTGATGCACAGTTCTCCATTCTCTTTTGAAGGAGAACCGATCGAATATTGTCTCTCTATAAATTCAGTTAATGACGAAGAATTAGAATTTAATTATTCAACTTGGGACAGTACCTCAAAATCAATCAGGGTCCCTCTTACCTATTTCTATAATAAAATGTTCTATCTAAAATAAAAATCATGTATATACTAAATCCTAAAAAACAATTCATTAAATTAGATCCTGAATCCTTTTTTATAAATGACCCTAATGTTGGAGCCTGGATGTTCAGTTCAGGCATACCTGAATGGGGACATATTCAATGGTGTATTGATAATTTTATAAATTCAGAAGTTAACTTTGTAGACATCGGTGCTCATATTGGTACTTATAGCTGGACGATTGCTCCTCATGCAAAACATACTTATTCCTTTGAGTGTAACCCGGAGGTTTATAACTGTATGTGTGCAAATATTTTCTTAAAAGATTTAAATCATAAGATAACAGCCTACAGTTTCGGATTATCATCTGATGAAGGTGAAGCCACTTATTATGTTAGATCTAAAGACGGCGGAGGAAATGGATTTACTTTTCTAGGAGAAAAGAGAGAAGAGTCATCATTAGGTACACTCAAGTTGCCTCTAAAGAGATTAGATGATCTAAATATAGAGAATATTGGCCTAATTAAGATTGACGTAGAGGGTCACGAAATACATGTTCTTAAAGGAGCATTAAAGACTCTAGAAAAAAATAATTGGCCTCCTATTTTATTTGAAAGCTGGGACGAATGGAGAGAAACTAGAGAGCACATGATACCTGCGTCTAAATTGAGATCTGAGTTATTTCAATTCTTGAATAATATTGGATATTCAATCGTGCCAGTTGGAAATAATTCTGAGATCTTCCTAGCTGAGTTTAACCGAAACTCCTGATTTTATACCATATCTTAGCAAGTATAGTTCCATTCCCAGTGGCAGGGTCTGAAAAATTATCAGTACTGAATGAAAGTGCTCGATTTAATTCTATAGTATTATGAATGGTATTACTACCTTCAATTTGATGTTTAGTAGGTTCAATAATGCAAACTCTATTATTTGTATCGGACAATAAATCAGCATTTATTACTGCACTCTGAGCATATCCGATCCCTAATCTTTTTGCTCCTCCTGGGTATGTATATGCGGTTGAAATGTGAGTATATTCCAGAATTACTTTAGGAATATCATAATAGAACCCGACCCCAGGTGCGGCTAATAAAGAAATGGGAGAAGTTCCCATGCTTAATATTTGAGCCGAACTGATAGGAACACTAACATAATCATAATTATATTCAGAAAATATAGGTAAAACCTGAGCAGCTGAGGTTTTAAAATAGACTAGTTTATTTGATTTATCATAAAAATAAGTACTATTCGGAACTGATGCCCAGTCCGATGAAGAATCGACTACCCTAGTGTAGTTGATTGCTCCTGCCATTGCTGTTGTTACTGTCGTTACTGCCATTATACTAAAATATTTCCTTGGTTATCTTGTGTGTTTACTAAGTCTTGGGTTACATTTGCATTTACTGGTGTAGTGCTAGCATGATAAACATTATTAGCATATACTGCATTTGTTGCAGTTGCCGCATAAATACAATTAGAACCTGCAGCTGCCTGTAACGAGTTGTTCATGATATAATTGTTGAACGCAGGGTTACTACCAGTTATTTCAATTGCATGTGTTCCACCTATGACTGTACAACCTCTTACATAATTATTTGCAGTACTTGGTGCAGTGAGTAACATTGCTCCTGCTTCACTAAGAACATAAGCGTTATCTATACTATTTGAAGAATGCAACCCGGTGCTATATTCTGTGTCTAGATATACAGCCCAGCTAGTTGATCCTGTGATAAAAGTTCCTTCTTTTACTGTACCTCCACGTACAGCCACTGCCTGGGAAAGTACACATTCCGCATGACAGTTAACAAGTGTACTGCCTATATTTACAAGAACAGCGACGCTGTCTCGTGATTTAATAAAACAATCGTAAGCACTTCCAGGGCTGCCAAGACTTGTTCCTCCTAATGTAAGACCAGATCCTGCAGTGGTTGCAGTAAAATGACAGTTAAATAATGTTGTTCTAACTCCAGATGCGCAAAGATCATCAATTGACTGAGCTCTAAGATATCTCATCGTTCCACCTGACATACTTAAGGGTTTTCCAGTACCTCCTGAACTAATTACTTCGATGTAGAGTCCAGTACAGTCTAAATCACTAGTTGACCCGCTGATGCTTAGTCCAACTGAAGAAACAGATCCGCTATTGATGACTATTTTACCATTTATAAAGGCTAATTTTACGCTTGACCCAGAAAATAGAGTAATCACTCCTGTTGAATATGTACTTGTGTAACTATGCCCGTGCATATTAATGTTTACTCCTGAAACCAGAGTATTTGTAACATTGCCCGCCTCAACTATGTCAGCAAATTGCTCAATTGTTTGTCCAGCAACAGCTGCCGCTAATGCCGCAGTATAGCTTGCATAGTATGTATAATTTCCACTAGAATCGGCTATTCCTAGCGGTCCGGATGCAGCAGCTGGACCAGTAGATCCGGTTGCCCCGGTTGGACCTGTATTTCCAGTTACTCCGGTAGGTCCAGTATTTCCTGTCGATCCAGTGTTGCCGGTAGGTCCAGTATTTCCAGTTACTCCAGTAGGACCTGTATTTCCAGTTACTCCGGTAGGTCCAGTATTTCCAGTTACTCCGGTAGGTCCAGTTGGCCCAGTCGGTCCCGTTACTCCAGGTATGGATACTGATGTAGTAACAAATGAATAATAAGCAGTTCCTTCAGTATACCAGTTAACTGTTCTAGGGGAAGAATTTAAATTGTTAAGATATACTTTAACAATCATTCTATCAGTAGTTAGGATCGTAGTAGTAGGTATTACTAAGTCTACTATCACCTCGTCTGGAGTGACAGCATCTACCCATTCAATAGAAGATATATTAGTTGTCAGTACTGTACCATATCCAACCCCAAGAGAGTTTGCCAATTCTATAGTTACATATGCTTCTATATTATGACTGGAAGATCCCTTTAAGAAATGTAGGTGAAATACTTGAACTCCTCCAGGTATTACTGCAAATCCTAATTCTCCGGTTAAAAATTCAGTAACTAGGGCCCCAGTTTGACTTCCAGTTAAACTAGTTGGTACTGTTTGTTGTGGCGCTGCAAGTGGAAGCTTTTCTAAAGCTTTATACGGAGCAACATCTGAACTAACAGAATAATTAAAATAGTATATTTGCCCCGTTGAAAATCCCTGAGGTCCAGTGTTACCTGTCACGCCGGTCGGTCCAGTGTCACCAGTTGGTCCCGTTCCTAGAGGTCCAGTATCTCCAGTCGGTCCAGTATCTCCAGTCGGACCAGTATCTCCAGTCGGTCCCGTTCCTAGAGGTCCAGTATCTCCAGTCGGACCAGTATCTCCAGTCGGACCAGTATCTCCAGTCGGACCAGTATCTCCAGTCGGACCGGTATTTCCAGTAGGACCTGTGTCTCCAGTCGGACCCGTTCCCAGAGGACCAGTGTCGCCAGTCGGTCCAGTATCTCCAGTCGGTCCAGTATCTCCAGTCGGTCCGATATATGCTAATTGATATACTGATACAATGACCGAAGGTATATTAGGACCAGGTTGAGCTGCAGCTAATGAAAAGGAATAATCTAAATATACTCCGGCATCATTAGTTGATGCCCATTTTAATTCAACGTAATCTCCGGCGTTCAGAGATAACATCCAATTCCAAGCAAAAACTGGTTTGGTTCCATTATAACTGGCATAAGCCAAAAAGTCAGTATATCTGCTTGAATCTTGAACATCCACTCCGTTTATAGATAGCCAGACTGTAACATCTGAAGGGATTAAATCAACTGGATTCGTTGTTGCGAATCTAGCTGAAAATTCTATATTGTAGGTTCCATTATCTGGAATAGATATCTGAGATCCAGAATAACTAACTCCATAATTATTAGGATCTGAATTATCGTATGTAATAATATTAGTAGCTCCAGTTCCTCCTGAAGTTTGATCTGAATTAGACCAAAAGGTTCCCCAATTGGAAACAACTCCACCTAAACCAGGGGCTCCAGTATCTCCTTTATCTCCAGTAGGTCCAGTTGGCCCAGTTCCTAGAGGTCCAGTTGCACCCGTGTCTCCAGTCGGACCGGTGTCTCCACCTGGTCCAATATCACCAGTTCTTGCGAATGTGATTAATACATCCTCTCCATTAGTAAAGGAAGTTGATCCTGTAATATGAGCACATGCAACTTCAAAATATCCAGTCTGTTCAAGTATCCCAGAGATAGTAAATATAGAAAAATCAGAAGAATCTAATTTATTTGTAATTTTAAAGTGTCCTTGAATCGGGCTCGTTGAATCATCAATTGTTCTAAGGAAATTTTGTATATCATTGCTATTATCGTCAGCATCATCAATTGACATAATGGTTGCTAAGGATAGATTACCATTATTGAATTTTAATTTTCCGATCCCAGGATCACTCAATAATATATTAGTATCGAATGTATAGTCAAATGTAATTCCTCCAAAAGATCCAACGGGACCTGTGTTTCCAGTAGGACCAGTCAGTCCTTGTTTACCAGTTGCTCCGGTTGCTCCGGTTCTACCTGTTGCCCCAGTAGGACCAGTTAGCCCCTGTTTACCAGTGGCTCCAGTAGATCCAGTAGGACCTGTTCCAAGCGGGCCAGTTGCTCCGGTTCTACCTGTTGCTCCAGTGAATCCAGTAGATCCCTTTGGTCCAGTAACACCAGTCGCTCCAGTGAACCCGGTCGGACCTGTAGATCCGGTAGATCCAGTTGGCCCCTGGCTTAGAGATCCTCCTACAAATTTCCATGCAGATCCGTTCCACTGCCAAACATCTCCATTTGGACTGGTATATAAATCTCCATTCGAAGGATTAGCTGGCCAATTGATCATCTTGTACTTTATTTTTATTTATTTTTGTAACAATTCTATTAGTTTACTTTTTGCTGAATAATCCATAAAAGGAAGTCCCGATGAATTTACAGCATCAACTAAAGGTTGAGTATTTCCAAGAACATATGGATATAACCAAGCCGCAACTTCAGTAGAGAGTTGAGTTACTTTACTTTGCGAGGTAGATAAATCGTCTCCTAAATCTATGAAATATTGCATGAAATACATCGTTGCATTTTCTAAATTTGCAGCTCTAGCTAGGTTTCTACTACTATATGAAATTATACCTGAATCCATTTTTATTCTTTATTTTATACCATTTCTATACTTATCGATACTATTAAAGATAATCCAGTAGATGTATCTTGAGTATCATTTGAATTCCTATACATTAGGACGGCGACTGGATCTCCAGGATCAACGTCGGTTCCTAAGAAAGTAAGAGAAGTTGACGTTAATGTATTACCATTTGCAGTATAAACATAAGATTGCCACTCAGTTTCTGTGTCTGTTCCTAATGCACCACCAGCAGTTGGTTTCGCTAAACCTATAAAATGTTTTATATCACCTGTAATGTTTGCCGCTGCAGCTGATGATACAATAATAATTTTAATACTTGATCCAGGCGGAAAATATGAAGGTACGGTAGTTCCAGCCATGCATCCTTGTATTGCAGGCGCAGTTCCACTAAATTCTTGAGCTCTCCATCTTTGATTTATCCATTGGATGGTTGAACCTGCAGTCATAGTATCACCGTTCCAGACAAATCCTGTTACAGTGGTACCCATGTCATATGCATAGAATGAATCTATCTTTTTTTCAGTTGGCCCAGTTGGCCCAGTATTACCGATAGGTCCAGTTGGTCCAGTTGGCCCGTCAATAGTAGATGATATGATTTTCCATATACTACCGTCCCATTGCCACTTATTGCCGCTCGGGCCAATATAAATTTCTCCTATTGATGATGGTATTGGAAAATTAAGAGGCATTTAAAAAAGTTTTTTATTATTTATTAAAATCGATTAGATATAAAACAAATGCGATTATACTGTAATATTTGTATATAAATTGAATATTGCTTCTCCTATGGAAGAAGAACTGACTTGTGAATCGAAATCTAATCTATCAATACTTAATTCTGAGATTGTGGAACCTTCTCTAATAAGAGATACCTTTAGAGTGTTCCAATTTTCACTATTTAAAGTTGCTGAACCTTTGCGTAACATCTCACTACATAAATAATGGTATATTCCTTCCAATTCATCTTTATTTGCTAAATCGTCAGGTCGCTCAAAGAAATCAGGGGTTAATAGATTTGCATTTACCACTTCTTCGTTAACGTATAATTCTATCTTAAAAAAATTCCACATATTTGCATTATGTTTTTAGAACTGTCACATATAATGATCCTTGTCTAGGGGATCCACTTGCTCCTGAAAAGCTTTGTGATGCACCAGTTACATTAATTGACCTTACATCAATTGTATGGGATCCAGCCGCTAATGTAACTGCATAAGTTAATCCCCATCTTATGTTTAGATTGGATACAGTAGCAGTTGCGCTTGGATTCTGAGAAGAATATCTTCCATATCCACCTTGAGCCGGAATTGTTCCGTCAATGACTATAGCAGTGTCGCAGTTAGAAATATTTGTGGCACTGGTACTATTTGTTCCCATTCCACCGTCTGTGTTTATTAATACAAAACTATCAGTAGGTAAAGTTATGCTTAAAGATAATCCAGGTAAAACTGTAAAAACGGTAGTACTTGATATTGTCTGAGACGCCGTTCCAAATGCTGAATAGGTTATTTGTCCAGTTGTTCCAGCATTGCCTGTTGGGCCAGTTGCTCCCGTATTACCAGTAGGACCAGTGTTTCCAGTAGGACCAGTGTTTCCAGTAGGTCCTAAATATCCGCTTGGAGTAACCCATTGCTGAGATGTAGTATCATCAATATACATCGCAAGCTCACCAGTATCCGAGTTATACCAAAAGGAGCCAACTTCTAATGTTCCAGTTGGAGCGACATTATCATAATAAAATGGATAAGGTCCAGTGTCACCGGTCGGCCCGGTATCTCCAGTCGGACCAGTATCTCCAGTCGGCCCCGTTCCCAGAGGACCAGTATCTCCAGTCGGACCGGTATCTCCCGTTGGTCCAGTATTTCCCGTTGGTCCTGTATCTCCAATTATATTAGTAGCAATTGATGTTACAACGTTAGATAGAGTGTTACCTCTTAAATTTAAACTGAATGTCCCAGTACCACTTGGTGATTGAACATATACTTCAACTAACACTCTACTTGTTGTTGATGCAAGAGGTGTTAAAGGTACATATAAACTATATTCTGTAACAGCCACTGTTCCAGGATTTACCAAACTTGCACTATTATAATCACCTGTTGCTAGCGTTTGTAAAGGGGTAACGCCGTCGGAAGCAACTTCTTTAATAACCGTCCAAAACTTAACTGCAGCTCCTCCGCTATTGCGAAAACAATATAAAATTGTGTTCCAAATACCTCCTATTACCACTGTAGAATTTGGAGTTCCGACAGGTGTAACGAAAGTTCCTACCAAGGTTCCAGTCCCAGATGTTGAAGAACTTGTTATTGTAGTTTGAGGACCTGTGTTTGGTATAACTATTAAATCATCAGTAACAGGACCAGTTCCCGATGGACCATCTAGGTATAATACTAATCCGCTGTTAATACCATTAAAACCAGCACCACCTGTAGGTCCGGTTTTTCCAGTATCCCCAGTCGGACCCGTTGGACCAGTGTCGCCAGTAGGCCCAGTGTCGCCAGTAGGCCCAGTGTCTCCAGTTGGACCGGAGTCTCCTGTTGGCCCAGTGTCTCCAGTTGGCCCGGAGTCCCCAGTTGGCCCGGAGTCCCCAGTTGGCCCGGAGTCCCCAGTTGGACCCGTTCCCAGAGGACCAGTGTCTCCAGTCGGCCCAATGTCCCCAGTTGGACCCGTTCCCGCAGGACCAGTGTCTCCAATAGGTCCTGTGTCCCCAGTTGCTCCAGTTGGACCAACAGGTAGAGCTTGAGATGCCCATTGATATGAATTACCGTCGTTTATATAATAATATTGCTCTCCGGTATCTGAATTATACCAAACTGCTCCTAAAGAAATTGAAGCTGGATTTCCTCCATCATTTGGAATAGTATTTTGATAATAAAAATCATATCCATTGATACCTAATAGATCAAGTATTTGACCATTTTCATCAGTGTAATAAACGGTTTGAGTAGTAGGAGTAGTGCTAGTTTCTAAACCCGGCTGACCTATCCATACAATTCCTTGATTATTTCCAGGTGTAGGATACGGGAAAGGACTTCCATCTAGTTCAGTTAAGGTTAAAAATCCATTAGATCCTGCACCAGTTAAACTTACCCATCCTTTGCCATCTAAATATCCTATAAAATCTTCGCCGAACTCGGGTCTCTGATTCTGTATACCGGTATATATGATTTCACCAGGAACTCCAATATCTGGCCAATCTGGAAAATCAGTAAGTCTCTGTCTTTTAGTTTCAGCTACTTTAACTAATAATTCCTGACCGTTTAATTTACCTAGAGAATTTATAGTAAGAGTAGGGATCCCGTCAAGGGTCATTGATATAGTGTCAGTTATCTCTAATAAGGTAAACTTTCCCTTATATAAAGACATTGAATTACTAACCTCATCATAGTTAATATTCGATAGAAACTCAAGATTACCTTCTGATAAATTCTTAAAGTTTAAATTAGTAATATCTATGATTGAAGTTAAACTTGCATTACTAAGTTTTCTAATACTTTTAAGATTGGTATACACCGCCATTTAGCGTCTCTTATTTTTATTTATTTATTAAAATTTTTTCAGATTATTCACTAGGTGGGAAATCAGAATCAATCCAATCACCATTAATTATAGTGCCAGTTCCATTTAGTTTCTGATATGAACCGAATTGTCTAATTACATTTCCTTTAGGTCTAGTAGAAGAATCCTCAAAGCTAGGATAATAGGTTTCCATGTCAATTGAAAAAGTCATAGTAACATAGGTATCATCTGCATAAGTAAAGCTATACTTCTTATCATTGGATATAGTTTCTGGGAATGTAATTTGGGCTGGAATTCTAATTCCTCGGTATTGAAAATAGAGCACTCTATTTTTATAGTAATAATCAAATATTTTTTCTATAATTTTAAAGGTTTTATTTAAATTATCCGCCTTAATTTTAATGTCAAATTTTAAAGACATTGGTAAACTAAAGAGCCTAGAAGAATAGGCTTTCATTACCTTTTGATCATTCTCATTTCTATCTTCTTGAGTAAAAGTACCCCTAACAAATTTATTAGTAATATCAGTTGATTTTATCTGAAAACTATTTAGAGTAACTATTCCTCGAGGAACTATGTCGTAGTTTCCTTCTGCAAAATCAGGATACTTACAATCGTCGGGTACCTCCGTGAAAAAGTCTCTCATAAATCCCTGACTACCTGCAAAATTATAGAAGAAAGGTATTTCATGCTTCTCTATCTTGCCTTCTCTTACCATATCAATTATTATTTCTCGATTAAGTAGATCTAATAGGGAAAGAGTGGCATTTCTTAAGAAGATATCCTGCGTGTTTTGATTCTGAATGTTTTCGTGATTTGATGATTTCATATATATTATCTATTTTTACTGATATAAGGAAGATTTAATTGAGGTTTACAATTATCAATAATTAATAATTTTGATTCATCTTTTATGTATTGTTGACTCAATATAAAATCATGCTCATCCTCCTTTAACATAGTATTGAATAATCTGATATTACTTATTAACATGTTAGAAGAAGGTATATAGTATTTTTGGTCTATTAAATTAAATTCTTGTGGTTGAAAGTCTCCCTGTGAATTTAATACTTGAACAAAATCAGTATGATTCATAATATCTGCTGGATCCTCCTTGATTGAATATATAAATCCTCCAATTTGCTTAAATTCATTAGATACTGAGATCACAAGTGCATGCCATTCTCCAGATACAAAATTATTGACCGAGAATTGCTTTTGGAATCCGTTTATTTCTACTAATATATTCAGATCCCCTTCTGGTTCAGTTCCAATGTATCTTATAAACTGTCCAGATATTCTGATTCCAGCTCCTGTTTCGTTGTCCCATCCATTTATAAATTGCAATATGTCTGCGCTTGAATTAACATTAAACAGAGCGGTAAAAGAAATATTACTCAAGTCAGTCAGATTAAACTGCGGCTCCGCGTTATAAATTACAGAAGGCTCTCTTACTTTAAATTTAACTACTGGGTTTCCATTTTCATCAAATGTAGTCATAATAGGACGCTGCTTCTTAAATGAAAGATCCGAGTAGGCTTCAATTCTAATATATCTGCCAGATTCGGATTGGCCTACATGATTAGGTATTGTATCAATCGGACCCCGTACCCGAATAAATTTAAAGTTATTTCCACTTACATTCTTATCAGTTGTGATAAGGAAATTATTTCTCCAACTAATAAATGGATCAGAGCTCTGATAAGCAAGTACCGTGTTATAACTACCAGGGTCCCCTGGATTTAAGCTAGGGAGACTTACTAGGTTGACATCAGATGCAACCGTCGGTGAGCCTGTAGTGAGCCTATACGTGGCATCAGTTGGACTAATAGAGGAGAGGTCGTAGTAATTTTCAATTAAACTATTATGATTGAATGTATATTTTAAAGGCCTCAATCTTAATTCAGGATGAATTGAGTTTCTAGACGAATCAAATCTTCGGCTGATGACTTGATACTGTTGTGGCATAGTTCCATCTTTGATATCTGCCTCGACTTCTTCTCTAAATAATTCCTCAGCTGACTGTATAACATTATCCAAGAAATGTCTAGTATCATCAGTAAGCAGCATATCAATATTTGGATTGTACTTCTTAAGGCTTATTTTCCAAAACACAGGAGTCATCATAATAGAGGATCTGTTTATATAGGATCCTTGTACTTCATACATTCTATTCAGGAGAGGAAAATATAAAAAGTCTCGATGTCTAGGCTGAGATGCTTTTCCAAAAATAGATTGAAAATATCTATGATCTATGTGGATCTCAAAAGGTAATTGAAATTCTAATTCAAATTCAGAAAATTTAGGATCCATGGAAGGAAACTTATTTCCAGGTACCATAACTTTAATGCATTTACGATCCACATTTTTATAGAGGGTCCACTCTTTAAAAATATAGTCTCCGCTATCGGATTCAGGTAACGTTCTAAAATAAACCACTTCATGTCCATATACCTTGTTGGTATAGAAAGAGAGTTCTTTAAACATATTAACTGCACTATCTACTTGATAGGGTCTAAATTTTGGATCAGCATTATTTATAATAGTGCTACATCTTTCATCTGAACATATCACAACCGGAGCAAATGTATTTTGTGTGCTTGCAGTAACTGAATTTAGGAATCTTAATTTTATTTCATTGATTTCGATGATTGAACCTAATTCATCGGTTGTTCCGTCATCATATTCATACTTAATCTCAAAATAAAAGTCAGATCCGTCTTCAAATATGATATTCGCAGCCTCTCCAATATCACCAGGCTCCACCTCATACCATAGGGACCAGTCTAGTGAATTTCTAGAGTATCTTAAATATCTTCTTAGGTAATTTAAGTCGACTGCACTAGGTGAGCTGATTATGATATCTTCTACATAATCAGTAAGAGAAGAAATATCACAAATAGATTCTGAGGTTTTAAAAATTCTAAAATTCTTACTAAAGGTTAAGGAATTTTTCTCAGGGTCAATCAATAATTTTATTGTAGTTTTAGACATCGCAAATAGGAATCTTTAATTTTTATTATTTATTCTCAACATTTAAGTAAACTGATTCAAGTTTTTCGGTAAAATATATAATAATATAGATGAGCAAATCTAAATACATACTAGATCCCTTATGGATCACTAAGGGTGGATCTCACCTAGATGCTGAATATTACAGCTACGTTCTATTGGCAGCAAATAAAAGATTTAGAGAACACCTAGATCAAGGAGATATTTCTAAATTTGATGAAATCATGTTTCATACTTTAAATCTAAACAATTTAGTTATTGAAGGCAGCATGATAGATTCAGATTTTAAGCCAAATTGGAAGGATCCTAAAATTGTTCAAATTAGAGAACACTTGAGGAAGGTATATGAAGTGCCAGATAATTTATTAGAAATATTTAGGAATGCCAATTATCTTTTCACCAGTCTTCTAATAGATCACTTGGACAGAATGCTGGATGCAGTTGATAAATCTAGAGCCTATTTCATAAATCCAGATATCTATAAAGAGAAAGAAATATTCTTTATAGTTAATCAAAGAAAGAAGTCTAATTATTCTGTTTGGAAGATCAGATTTGATAGAAGATTTAAGCTGGGCCAAAAAATAGAAAAGATAGTCGATTTAGAAGTTGACATTGAAGTACTGGACGATTTAAAGAATAAGATCATTGAGCTTAAAAATCCTAAATTAAAATCTATTAACGGAGACTTGAATGTAATCTTCATAATAATAAATCGAAATGTGGATCAAGGCCTCGCAGTTAGATCTATGGCTGAATCTGTTTCTTTCACTAAACGAATCGGCCTCGATTATCAATTCAATCCTAATATTTTGGACGAATTATACGAGATCCTTCTTCAGGAAAGAGTCTTGCCCTTTACAATTAAATCTTGGGACTAAAGATCGTCCTCCACTTCTAAATTAGATTCTTCTAATATAGATTTAAGTCTAGTATACATACTGTTGTATACATCTGTTTTATCCAGTTCTTCTTTGCTCAAACCAAATCGGCGTACAACTGATTTACTAAAGATCAAATTTTTAATAGGATCCTCTTCTCTGAGGGCCTTATTTTCATATAAGTTCAAATATACTCTGGCTTCTGATTCAGAATCTACTTCAAATTTTGAAATATTCATGTAAGAATTAGAGATAGATCCTCCGTCTGTGTTAATTTCTGTTTTTATAATTAGTCCCATTGTTTGATTTTTATTTTTAATTAAAATTTATCCAATAACATAAGATATCGAAATCTGATAATTTCCAGAATTTGGGATACCCAAGGCAATGTCGAGTTCACCTGCATCGGGTGAAGCGAAATTGATTCTTCTACCGGTACCTACGCCAGTGCCGAATGCTTGAATTGACATTCCTCGAAAGGTAACGATACTTGCTCCTCCACCTGGCTGTACAGGTAGATACATGCGATATCCTCCACTTGGCTTTACCACCAATGTTGCTTGCACTTGAACTACATTTCCAATCTTTGTCCATATTCCGCTAAAATCCGGATCAGGAGAAGTGCCATTAAATACAAAAGTTCCTGATTTTAAAGAAAGCTCTCCAGAATTTGCATAAACTACGCCACTTGGATTATATAAACTATTTGTAAAATTGAATAGATTTCCATTGGAAAATCTAAAGTCGGGTGTAGTTGGACTAGTTCCATTTAAATCAAGCTCTCCAGATATTCTATTCTTATCTGCACCATCAATTACTATTCCATAAACCGTTCCCGCAGTAGTTGGATTTGCAGAAAATTTATATCCATAGATATCATTTGCGAAAAAATCTGCACCTGCGTTAATTTGAACGTTGTGTCCGAAAAAAGTGTCGTATGCATTTACACCCGAGCCTAGTATAATATTAGTGCCTCTGATATCTCCATAAAAATTATCAGTTGAGCTAGATCCTAACGCGATCAAGCTACCAACAAATGATTCTGGTATTGGAGAGGATGCAGTTCCATAATTATAGACCCCTCCAAGTCTAGATATTCTATTGCCAACAAAGCCTCCTCTCATTTCAGATGCTGCCGTATTGCTAAGGATTAAGGTTTCATTTAATATTAATTGATCTGAAACGTTAATGTCCTTAATAGCATTAATATTAAAATTAAAGTTGGCACTTGTTGCGGTCGGTTGTGTGACATTAAACATTAGATTACTAAATCCGCCAGACGGAATTCCTCCACTTACATTATGTATTGATCCTATCGGACCATCGGCGGCTATTCCTAACCCTGCATCTACATAAATACCACCTGGTCCAACATTGAGAGAGTGATTAACAGATAAGTTTTCTTGGATAACAGCATGCTTGTCTACGTGCAATTCACCTGCTCTTATACTATCAATATGCGCCCCAGGACTTCGGATTCCATCAATATCGATTACAAAAAGACCTCCGGATGCGACAGCTGGGGTGGTCATACTTGCTGAAACTACGTATAAGTATTTTCCAGAATATTTAAGCCTACCGGGTCTAGCTAGTCCTATTAATCTAGTTTCAGAAATAACGTAAGGATTACTTGGATCTGAGATATCAACTTTTATAATCGTTCCAGGATTATTAGGATCAGCACCTGGGTTAAATGCTAAAACATATGCCGTATTTCCTAAAATCTCTACATCAATAGCAATAGATGTAAATGTAGCTGACGAAATACCTAAAGATGTATCAGATAATTTAATTGGGGTAATACCCGTTCCTAATTGTATATCATAAATTAATAATTGCTTGTTCCATACTACATATGCATAACTTCCTAATACCCTTATTCCCCCAACGTTTGCAGGTAATTGCGATACAGTAATTGTAGGGCCAGTAAGTGAAAATACTCTATTAGTTACATCCGTTGATGCAGTAGGAGAAGTTATTGAATTGGGATCAGATGCATCAAAAAGAAGAAGATCTACCTGTAAATTACGAGTGGTTAGTCCAGGATTAGTAACTTTAGTTTTTAAAACTGCTACTTGACCATCAGATACATCCATTGATATGTATCTAGTCCCACCAGTATCAATATATGAATCTGCTACAACTGGAACCGTAGGATTGGCTATGTCAACTGAGGTTAAGCGTGCAAAATTTAACGTATTAGTTGGATAATCCGGATTACAGATAACCCATGCATATGATCCTCTTACTTCTAGTCGATATGCCCCTTCTAATCTAGCCTCGGTTTCATTTATAATTGAAATTCTTCTGATAGATTCAGTTGTGGTAGAATCATTGTATATTTTACCAATTTGAAACCTGGCACATGTGCTTGAAAGAGATGATACGCCAGCAGTTGTCCCGTCCTGATTATTTACGAAATATGCATATTCACCTGCTATCTTAACATCAGATATTCCTGCTCCGAATATATATCTAGAAGTTACGAATGAAGGTGGTGGACCTGGAACAAGCGTTGTAGTCGAACTTGAAGTATTCCTAGTATATTCTAATATTGGTTTTTTAGGATTAACTATATTATATAGATTTATTCTTCCATTCTGGGATATATCAATTGGAGAATGGTCCCCACCTACGGTAATTAATTTATTGCCGGCAATTGCTATTCCTTGATTATATTGCCACTGTTCCTCGGTAAATGAATTTGTAACAGACTCGGCTATTGAAACTTCGCCAGTTGATATCTGTTCTATGTTTCCTTCATTTTGCAGGGTTTTTCCATTTAAATAAATAGCTTCGATACTAGAATCCTTTTCTAGCATTAAATAATCCAGTCCGTCTACTTCGGGTCTTATGCTACTAAAATTACTAGCTATACCCATTGCAATCTTTCCAGTTAAACCTGAAAGATCAATTGTTAGTCCGTCTATGTTTAAACCTGTAAAATATTCTCCAAGTGCTTCCCTTGATCCTATTCGGGTAACCACTTCTCCTCTAACAACAGGAGCACCTTCATTATTATATTTAGGAGTAATTATCTCAAGAGCAGCATTGTAATCAATCTCCCCGATTAGAGCAAGTTCTGGCTTACTTAGACTTATTTTTCCTAAGTATAAGTAATTATTAGTTGCCGGGAAATTAGAACTACCGCCCAGATCGTCAACTACATGCCTAAACTTAAGATTAGTTTTAAGACTCGATATTAAATTATCTAGGGTTCCATTTGTATCTTGATATAGGGATCCTAATTCTAAATGATATCTACCTGGTATACCAGATGTAGAGTCTACATATATTTTTTGTATTGCATTATATAAATTATCAGAATTAGTAGGAAAATTAGCAATATTAATTACCCCTAACTTCTCATTAAAATTACTTAGGAATAATATATCGTTATTTGAGGTTCCACCTAACCCATCAGTAACAGTATCTGGGATTGTATTTCCTCTATTTGGAAATAGTATGTATCTATTATCATCAGGGCTACCTGCTCCTAGGCCTCGTATAAAGGTTGCACCTAAAGAATTTAAGTAGTTATTAATTACGGCGGCAAAGTCTACTACGACATTCCATGTATTAATTGAAGCATCGTATTGCCAAATAGAACTGTTTGAAGTATCTAGATAAAAATCATTATCTTCTAAATCTGTAAAAGTTTGTGGATTAGGATCCCCTGCACCTACGAACCAATAGTTTCCATCGTCTCCGATTGGACCCTGAAGTCCAGCGGGTCCTACTCCTCCTTGAGGACCAGTTACTCCCTCGTCTCCAGGTAAACCTATCCCTAATTCTAACAACTTGTTGAAATTAAAATTTAATTTATCAACTGTTATTGATTGAGAATCGCTATCAAATAGCTCCTTTAAATTTATTCTAATTGGCATTATTATATCAATTTAATTTTTACCTTTGGACTTATTGATAACCCGTTGTTAAAATTCTTATTAAATTTAAACTTAAGTATAAATCTGTCAGTTTTATTTATTTGTAAATTTCTATTCAATGTATATCCTAAATCATTGCGCTGCTGATCATTTAAAAATTCAAATTCAATAGTATTTGGATTTCCTGTTTCAGTTGAAGTATTACCAATAGATTTGGTATATAATTCTACTCCATTAATGTTGTAAAGTTTTATAATATTTAATTTAATATATTGAACTGTGTAACTTTCAATTGAATTATTATTTCCAATGTAATCAACACTGTTAACTAAAAATTCATTAAATTTTTCTGATATTCCATCGGATATTAAAAATGAAGTTAGAACGTTTTTAATGTTAATATAGCCTTCAATTTCTCTAGGATTATCTACATAGGCTAACTCTATATCATCTAAATTAATTTGATTTAGATCAGTAAATATTTGAGTCGAATAATTTTCTAATTCTATTTCATCTCGAAGATTTATTAATTTAGAAATAAAGGAATCATCTTCCTCTATTCTAAGAGTGCCGGGCACCGCTTTCTTAGTGGACTTATCAGAATATTTATAATGAAATCCAAAATCCCAATTAGACTGTAGAAGATCATAATCTGCTCTTCCAATTGCGATTTCATTTACCAATTCATATTTAGGTTCAAATATTTGATCCGATTCTAAGTCTAATATCTTATTATCTGAAATTTTAATATGATTAAAGTTTATAATTTTTAAGAAATCAGGAAGCTCTAAATTAAATCTAGTATTTGCATTCTCTAGATCAGAGATTGAATTACTTATAAATATTTGGTTTGATTTAAAGGCAGATACATCTTTGAATAATGGAGAAAATCCTCCTTCATATCTATTAATTTCATATGGATTGTCCAATTGAGATCTTTGATATGAGAATCCAACTAGAGAACTAAATGAAAAATTAGAAGGTTTATTAGCGTCAGGCTGAGCTATAATTGCGTCAACTTTAGTAATATTAGAATAATTAGGAATATTAATATACCAATTTACATCAGAATCCTGAGTGAGAGTAGATCCATTTAAACTATAAGAGGAATACTCAATGAACGGATTCAATGAATTAGTAAGTCTTTTAAATTCCCCAAAAGATAATTTTTGAAATAGGGATTCAAAATATAGTTTACCACCTGTCATTATTTTAAAAGTATAATTGTTTCTAAAATAAGAAGCAGGAACTGCTGCCGGTATGGTAAAGGCGGGAACACCTAATTCATCTACTAGTGCAATGTCTGAATTAGTTGATAAACTAATTGATTTTAAAGAGGACGATATTATTTTACTAGTATTTTGAGGAATTAATCCAGGTGCAAAATCTAAAAACTGATCTACGTTTAAAAAGTTATTCCTTCCGATTAAGAAGGTAGAATCAGTGAATCTTTTAAATTCATCGGATATTCTAGAATCATAATTTAGAAAATTTAAATTACTAAGCCCTTCGATATCATTTCCACCCGAGGTGAAAGCACCTGATGCGCTTAAGTTTATTTTTTGAGAAAGCTTGATGTTAGAATAATTATCTAATAAATTATTAAATTTTTTATTTTTTAAAGAATAAAGACTTAAATGAGTAATATCAGATATATTTATTCCATCAATTGTTTTAAATTTAATTCTGTATTCTCCATTTATTGAATCAAATACATAAGCAGAACTTAAATTAGGATCTGAATTTAAAAAATTATTTCTATCAACAGGCGATGTTGTAGTTGGAGCCGATTGCACTTCCTTCCAATAATCGTCTACCTGTGAAATGTCTCCGATGTTTAATTCAATTAATAAAATAACAAATTTAAAATCCTTATGCTCTATAAATCTATAGTTTAGAGGAGGTTTAGTATCATCATTTATTTTCTCTTTAACCAATTTTAGCAAGCTAGTGAATCTATAATCCTTAAATCTAGTTGAGTTAGGATTTGGAATAGGTATACCTGCATTATCTAAATTATTTGGATCGATGTATTCTTTAAAATTTATTTTAAAACCTTTAAAGAAGCAAGAAAATTCATTTAAAAAATCTTTATTTATTGGAGAATATCTAAATTGCGTTCTTCCTACTTCAGAGCCATTAAATGTTGGTGTATATGTAAAATAATTTACAAAATAATCCTTCTCTGTTAGGGCCCTATTTAAATCAAATGGCTGATCAAAATAACTATTATTTAAGAAAACAGTAGATGGATCCTCTAGATAATTAAAATTAGATTCTATATAGAACCACTCATGAGTAAAGTTATCTGGATTTTGTGACCTGTCCTCGTGATCGGGAGAAAAGTTATTAAACCCAAATACTAATTCTGAATTTAATCTATAGAAATTGTCCCTAGAATCCTTTCCATTTGAAATTATCCATTTCGTAATATACGGTAACATTTTAGATCTAAGAGCAAAATCTGTATTATAATTTTCTTTATAGTAATCATACTCATTTGAGGCTAGTCCATTTAAATATTTTTTCCTAAGTTCAAAAAATCTACCTTGCTGTTCTGGAACTACTAGATCTGGATCCTTTAATAAGAAGAATCCTGGAAATTCTTGAAGTTCTCTATTCTGGTCATTTATTGCAACGTCTAACCTTGCTCCAGGTGTAGATGTATCATTTAAGTAAGAGACGTATACATCACCAGATAATATTGAATATGAATATTTTTCAGTTGAAGGTGCTAATATAATCGGTGTTCCAGTTGAGTATGTAACTCCATTAATTGAAATTTTCCCATCTCCAATAATTTCATATGTATAATTATGATCTAATAATTTTACCTCAGGTGGAATAAAATAATCTTTATATAAATCGATAACAGGAAAATTTAAATATTCACTTGAATAAAAATCAAAATCAAAATCTTTGATTGGAAAGAAGGATATTAGACCTAATCCAGGTTGATACTTTCTAAATATAGAGCACTCTGCGTAAGTGATTTGAGGTTCAACATCTAAATCTAATGTTATAACCATTTTACTAAAATAATCTGATATCACTTCAGTTCTGGATAATTCAGTTAAAGTATTCTTTTCAGAAATAGTATCTTGATATCTAGATATTTTTCTTATCTTCGACCAACCTTCAACTGTTTTAACCAAAATATTATCTAGATTTTCTTTTATTCTAGTATAATTATCATTGCTTAATATTAATCTGTTTCCACTTTCTCTAGATCCTCCTTCAAAATTAATTAAATTACCTATTAAATTGTTTCCAGTAATGCCTCCAATTGTAATATTTGAATAAACATTAAGAGGAGATCTAAATTCTATTTTAAAGGAAGAATCAAATTCTCCAGGAGAATTAGCTTTAATAAAAATATATTCATTAATTGCGTATGCTTTCAATGGAAGATTTCTAATTGCGTTTATGCAAGTTGCAATAGCAGATGTTTTTTCTTTTACCAGACCAGTGGGGTTAAAGTAAAATATATCTTCGCCAATAACTCCGTCTATATCATTATAAATATACGCGTCCCCAGGGTTAGGAACCTCAGAGTATGAAAACGCAGCCCTGATTAAGTCAAATTTTCCGTTTAAATCAGATTTTGTTCCAAGCGGATGATATATTTTAATTTCATCTAAGTGATTAAATTGATCTATTTTTAGATGTTGGGTTGAGAATCCTCTAATTTGAGTTGAATTTGCTTTATCCTGCACAAATACTTGATATGGGCCAAATAGATTTCCAAAATCTATTTTAGTATCAGCGAGTCTAAGCTTAGCTGATTTTAATTCTAAGCTAGCTGGACTATAGTCAATTTCCCAAGAAGAATCTAATTTTAACAAATGTAACTGATCAAATTTATCAATTAAGTAATTAAAAAATAAATTCTCTTTATCAGAAAAGGAATCTTCAAGATCTGAAAAATAAATGTTAGAGTTTTTAACCGGAACAATTGTACCATTTAAGTTAGATTGAGTCACTTGAATTTGTTCCCATTCAAAAGTTTCTCTTCTTAATCTAGGAGTATTTTCCCACGATCCTCTTTCGTCATACATTCGATCTAGGTCTATATCCAATTTAGTTAATTCTATTGCATTTACATAGAATCCAATATATCTATCAAAATCATATAAATCAGGTTCAGTTGGATCATCGAATATGAATTCCATATTCAAAATATTAGGGTAAATAACTCCATTTCTCTCAAATCCGCCAGTAATAAATTCTTCAAAAAATTTAAGAGGATTTGACTGTTGATAGAATTCATATAAATTTTCACCTCTAGATCCAATTACTCCAGAATCATACAATATTCCGTTCCAATAAGTAAGGTTTCCTTCTTGATATGAAACGTTTAGTGAAGAGGGTGGAAAAGATTCAGAATTTACATAATTTCTAAGATAGTCCCCTACCTTTGTTCCTTTTTTTAGGTTAAAGGTCTTAATTATCTTAGAATTTTTAAAGGTTTCTCTCATGTAAGACTCACGGTCATACGGATATTCTTCTTCTAATTGATCTATTTTTTTATTTATTGGATCCTTTATTTTGAGAACAATAAAATAGTCTGGAACCTCTTTTTTTAAATATAGAGGTGCAAAATAAGATAATTTTTCAGAATATCTTCTGCTAACTAAATATTTAGCTCCGCTAAAATAATTAGAAAAATCGTACTGATCTTTAAAATCAGTTGATGTTCGATCTGCTTCAAATGACTCCTTTAAATCAAATACTATCTCTCTTGGAGTTTGACCTGAATTTAATAGTCGATACATGTTTGCTGACAAAGATTTAGTAGGATCAATAGCAACTCTCTTGTATTGATCTTTAGCCAATTCTTCATTTGCGTCGATAGTATTCAACCACATGTTATCAAAAGAATCTACCGTAAACTTAACATTACCTGTTAATTTAGGATTGGTTCTTACTAATTGAAAACTTGCAGTGTCATCTAATATTTTAGAATATTTTATTTCTGCCATTTTATATCATTAAAAAGTTACATTGACAACTCCTCTAGATGGAACAATTGGGGCAGCTAAAGTTGTTTCTTTCTTATATTTAGTAGATACGACTAAATCAAAAGAAAAAGGACCTTCATTCTTTAAGAAGATGTCTATTCCAATTTTTTTAGCGTAAGTTATATTATTTAGTGAAGTTCCTAATCTATATCCTCCAATATTTCCTAATTTATCAGAGCATCTGTATTGAAATAGAACTGGAATATTTATGGATTGTTCTGTTCCAAATTCTACTTTCTTACTAGACAGGCTAGGATGATTTCCCTCAACAGATATGTTAGAATATGAATCTGGAAAAACATATAGATATGAGCCACATGTATATTTTCCAATTAGATATTCGTCATCTGGATTATATCCTAGTTTGATAGGATAATTATTTGCTCTTCTTAATGTGTTATCATTAGATGCTACTAAATCAGAAGTTTCTCTACTTGCTTGAATAAGATAATTTAATCCAAGCACGCTAGTATTTTCATCTTTAGACGACTCAGAATGTACAGCTTGCGCAAATAGAAGTGCAACTTGAGTTGCGTCTGAGTCTATAACAGGAGGTGCAGTGTTTTGTTTAAATACTGGTAAAATTAAATCATTTAAATTTGTACCTACTGATACATCGAAGGAAACTCCTAAATTAGCAATAGATGGGTGATCTTTATGGATACAGAATTCGCTTATATATCCACTACCTATTGGAAGTCCTGCTCCATTGGTAGTTCCGTTCCAAATATTAGCTGAGGTGCCTCCATTTGGATAAAGAGGAACAGCATCTTCTGGTTTAAATGGCAAATAGTGTCCCCATGAAAGAGGAACTCGATCTGAGCCTACGACAATTCCTCCGGCATTATATCCAGGCGATGCAAGAGGAGTATATGCAGTGTTTGATCCTGGATAAAATGAATACATTGATTCAGATAATCCATAATTTCTATATCTATTATAGATGTATTGACCCTGTACTTGAGAGGATTGATATCCAGGTTGATTAAATGGATCTGCAATATCTCCTGAAGTAGCAGCTCCAATTGAAAGAGGAATCAAATCATATCTTCTATTTACATGATAATCTGAATCTGGATTTGCAATTGGATTCGAGGTAGGTGCAACTTCTTCTATCCCACCTTGTAATAGTGCCACTAGTTCTAATGGATTTGCCGATGTGTTACTAATTGAAATGATGTATCTCTTAGTTACAGGCCGGCCTTCATTGTAAACAATAGATGGACCCGATGTATCTATAATATCATCTCTATAATATCCAGCAAATAGATCAATTGTATCTCCATTTTTAACTTCAGATACATTTCCTAAAGGATCAATAACTGAAACCTTTATTTTTCCTCTATCTTGAGTAATGGCTTCTCTTAGAGCGTCAATTTGAGTCTTATAAGATTGTAATTGTTCAAAAAGATCAATTACACTACCTTCAGTAGTAAAAAATCCGCTAGTTATATCATTTGCCTTATGTGCAAAAAATCTTTCTCCAGTGGTAAATTGATTTTGAAGATGTAGATCCAATCCTCTAGAATTTAACTCATCTTCAAAATCTAGTCTAGCCTCTTCGGCAAAAGTTTTTTGAGATAATATAGTTGCCTCTTCAGCCGATTCAATATCATCAGGAAAAGGTATCTGAACAGCAGTTGACCACTCAGATTCAACTGGGTTATCTGGCCAGCCTGCTTCGGAAACAGATTTAACTTGAATTTCTACAGTTTCTCCCTTTCTAATTGCAATGTCTAGCTGGTTTATATTAATCTCTTCTGAGCTAGATATATCTTCAGTTTTCCAAATATAAAGACCTGTTGTATTATCTAATTCTTTAGTTCTAGGCTTAGTTAATTCTTCAGTCCAAGGAGAAAATGAGGCTAGTTTTACGCTAGCATCTGCTTGAGTTACTTTACTCTGTTCAGCATTTGGAGCAGTTCCCTTTTTACTTAAATATCTATATCGAACTTTAAATTGAACTACTTCTTGTTTTCCGTATCTGTTCTGCTTTGCATCGGGAATAGGCCAAAATCCTCTTACTCGATATTTTGCAGATTGAATAAATGCCGGAGTAGTACTAATTAAATTAGTTATTCCTTTAACCGTTGTATTTAACTGAGTCTGTAGAGTAGCTCTTTTATCAGTTGATGTTTTAATTTTTTTCTCAATCCTATTTTTCTCAGATTGATTCTTTTGAGTATTATTTAATTGGGCCTTTAGGGAATCTATTTCTTTTAGATTTTCCTTAATTTGACTTTTAAGGTTCTCTTTTTGAGCAATTTGATTAGAAACCGTAGTGGCATCTTCATCTTCTTTAATGTGCTGATCTATTTGAACTACTTTAAAATCTTCAACAGTTAATGTAGGTGAAGTTGGAGTCTCAGCTAAAATAGCAGGTAGTTTTCTTTCTTTTGCGGCATTTAATAGGATTAGTCCAAAATCTGCCACGAAATTATTATAATAGCTTTCTAAGGTAGATGTACTATCGTCCTCTAATGTAATAGTTAAATCATTAGTAAATATACCAAAACCATTAGAATAATCATCTATTGTTATATTACTAGCTTTACTAATTGGTCTCACAAATACAACTTCACGTTCGTTATATCCAACATTAATTTGTAAAGCAGGAACTCTATATGGAACAGGTTTAATTCTTAATACGCCTGCTCCAATAGTAATTGGCTCAATCCCAAATATTCTTTCTAGAACAGCTTCTGAATTAGTTCGATCAACTGATAGAACTTTATATTCAGAATCATTATCTGTAATTACAACGTCACCCTCAGATAAAAATTTAGTATTATTAGTACCGTCTAATATATCGGTATACGTTAATATATTTAAAGTATATCTTCTTCTGGCTACTGATACTACTTCTCCAGTTGAGGTTATTGTTTGGGGTACAGTTTCATCTAAAATTCTAGTTACATCAAACGATCCTTTAAATCTATTAACCGCTGGCTCCATTTCAATGACATTATCATCTTCAAAGAAATCAATTGCTCTTTCTTGAAGATCTGAGATTAAATCATCTAGAATTATATCATTTACATTTTTATATGTATCATCAAAATATTGAAGAACATCATCGTCGATTGAATTAACTATTACTCTTTTTATTGAAAATTTATCAATATCATCAGTTAAAATAGTAGAAACATCGACAGCAACAAATAACAATGGATTTAAGAAAGATTCAAAAAACCAATTGTTTTTAATTCCAAAAGTAGTGGGTAAGGTAAAGGAGGTTGATTTAATTTCCTCTAATTCTTGAATTAATTTAGAAACCTTTTTTAATTCAAATTTTCTAACATCTCCATTTGAAGATTTTATTCCAATTACATTATCATTAGCAGAAATTAAAGTATCAAATTGAGAATTAAGAGCGTCTATTTTACCTTTCATGTATCCAAAAGATGGAACATTTATAATAGTTTTAGTGCCATCATTTAAGGTTTGAGAAATTGATACATTTTCAGACTGCGATTCTAGTATATTCTGTAGACTATACAAAAACGCATTCATGTTATCGACATCGATAACAAGCCTACTTAGTAAATCTGAAAGAGTGTTCTTTGATCCTGCCATTTTATCTTATTTTATCTATTTTAAATTGTAATAGTTCTGAATTGATACAAACTATTTCAAAAATTGGTTTATTGTCGGCTCCTGAGAAATCTAAATCGTTTAAAATACCAATTGTTTTTCCATATACTCCATTGTTTAATTTATTTAAAGCATCGGTTTTAATTTTAATATCATAAATATCTACATCTAATTCGTCAGAAAAAACTATTCTCATTACCTGACCTTTTTTCCACTGAGATATTGAATCGTCAATAAAAATTTCCAGGTCTCTGCTTAATGTAATTATGTTTCCACCATTCTCATGTCTTACATAATTAGTAAAATCACCTAATTGAATTATATTAAAATTAAACAGATTAACAATAGAAGTATTTGATATATTATATCCCTGACTATTATTTTCTACTTTTACTCGATTAGGGGTTCTTCTATCTAGAGCAATTCCTTTTCCTGCTCTGATTATATCTGAATTATATGAAATCTCAATATTAGTATTTCCATTTAGGATATCATTTATCCTATCGTGATTGTTTTCAATCATTCTCATTAATTCTCCAGTATTATTAAAGATTGCTTGATTTTCCTGAAGAGAGGTTTCAATATTAGATATTCTAATGTTTAATTCATTTTGATCTTGAGAATTTAAAAAGAGATCCTTTAAAGAATTTACATCTTGTGCTAATTGATCTAATTCAAGAATCTTATCATTTAATCTGGTTTGAATCTGTCTAAACTCAGTGAGTACATCTGTAAATAAATCTAATGAAAAGGTAGAATAATCGTTTATTGATTTTTCAACCAATACGTTTTCAATAGATGTGTCTAATTTAAGATTTAATTTATAGGCAAAAGAATTACCGTTAATCTTATTTAGAGGATCTGGCTTATATTTAGTAATTGGAGGAATAATAAATTCCAATCCGTCCTGTTCAATTTTATCTAAGAATAGAACTCCATATAAATTAGTTTCAATATTTACTGGGTTTCCACTGGTGTCTAGATTATTAGGATCATATACATCATAATAAACTAAAACTGCATTGAACTGAAAATCTTTATTTGCAATATAATCATTAAATTGAGAAAATACTTGTATACTAGGATTTTCAGATGCAAGTTTATAGTTCTTTAAATCAAAGTCTAGTGTTATTCCATCTAAGGTACTTCTAACGTATTCAACATTAGTAGGTCCTAATTGCTTAGATATATATTGATTTTTTGCAACATCATATTGTCCAGATAGGTCTACATTATCAGTATAGTAAGAATTTCTAATAGACTGGTTAAACCAATTGCTTGGAGTAGCAGTCCCTCCGTAAGTGGTAGCAATTTCACTATATACACTAGAATCATCTAAATCGTAATATGCTTTTACTGATAATCCAAATGGATGTGTCTCATTGTATTTTCTACCTGATAAGTATTCAATGTTTAATGGATCGGCTGAATTATTTGCAACCGTTAAATTTGGAAAATAATTTGAATCACTTACAGATTTAAAAAGTACATGAGTAGTATTTCCAACGTTGGTTGGTACATGTATGTATATTTCAGTATATGCATTGTCTTTGGATTTAATTGTATTTACTACATCGATTTCTCCTACATATTGCACTACTCTTTTATAAGTGTTATTTGGAGAAAATTCCTCAACGAATCTTTTTGCAGTACCTAAAGTATTTAGATTTTTTTCCAGATTATTTGCGTCTCTAAATCTAATAGACCCAGTTTCCTTTAACCATTTCCAAAAAACTCTTTCAGCTACCGTTAATTTTTGATCTCTTTCGTATTGTGGACGACTCAACAATAGAGCCTCCATATTAAGAGCATAGCTCTGAAAACTTTGAGCTAAATTTATATTCTGATCTGTATTTAAGCCTTCAATTAAAGTAGATTCTCCCTGTGCTAAGAATTGAAATTTATTATCTGTTGCTGGGGAATCAGGAACGCCTATTTCAGGTATTCTAAGAAGAGCAAATTTAGAAAATCTTACCGCGTTTTCTCCATTTGCAATAGAAATATTAATGTCCTCAAGGGCACTTTGAAAGGTATAAAATATGCCTTTCTTATTTTGTATTGGTTTAATTAGTGGAGTAACAGCCATTAATGATTAAATTTTTTAAACGAATATTTCCATTCCAGAGATAGAAGTAACAATAAATCTATCTGTTGTCGACGCATCAACTATATAGTTGAATGTTGCATTTGCTGAATATGTGGTAATGGAAGAACTTAATAAATTAGTACTTGCTGGATTTATTCCTAATTTAAGACCAGCTGCGTCTAAATCACTATGTAATAAGATCTGAACAGCTCCAGCTGATAGATTTTCTCCAGCTTTCATAGTAATTGAAAGGTTTGCCGTATTTACCTGAAGTGCAATGCTAGATCCTCCTGAATTTTCAGTTACATCTACTAGATAAACAGTGAAGCTGGTATTTGGAGTCATTGGGCTATTTGCATCCAAATCCAAATACAATTTAATATTAGTTAAACCTGCAGTAAATGATGATCCATTCCAAACTTGAGTTGCTCCAAGATTAGTTTCGGCTGATAACGTAACATAAATATTTCTTTTAGAAGTATCAGTTAGAGAAATGCGAGCTACTGCCGTATTAATTCCATCGTATTCAAGATCTGCAGTTACAGTCTCTTTAGATTCTACTAGTGATGAACCATATACTATTTTTCCGTTAAATGTAGATTCACCATCTGAAGTAAGAGAATCATTAACTACTAATGAATTTGATTCTATTACGTCTGAGTTTATTTCAAAATCAATGTTTAAATAATCAACTTTAAGTACCGAAAGATCACTAGTATTTTTAGTGAGACTCGCTATAACTTGATTTGGAATTCCTGTTTGAAATATCAACCCACCGTCTTGAAGAACTATGTTTTGTGTTTTAATATTATTGATAGGATTATCTACTCCTATTGAGACAGTATTAATATCCATTTCAAAGGTATTAATTAAGTCTTCGATCTTATCTTTAAGAATTAATACATTTGAATTGTGTATCTGAGCAATATCTACGATGAAATCACTTTGTAGTATTTCTTGAATTGCTAAATCAATCGGTGAAAATGCCATTTTATTATGAATTATTTTATTTTATTTATCAAAATTAATTACTTTTCTTTAGTAAAATATTCTTTCTTCGGTTCAGTTTATTTTCTACAATGTTTATATACTGATTTTTATCTAAAACGTTTATCATTTTATCTATTTGGTTGCTATAAAATCCTCCTTTGTTGTCGATTACATCTACTTTTATTGTATATGTTCCCAAGTCTTTAAATTTCCATGCAAAAAATGGAACCGACCTAGTTCTTATTATTTCTTCTCCAGTTGCACTGTTGTATAGAGTCCATATAAATTCAGATTTACCATCTAAGTTATTAACTGCTAAAAACACAGTAGCGTTTTCAGGAACATTAATCGTACCTTCAAATAGTTTAATGTCATTAATATTAAATGAATTTTGATCTATTAGAGTAGGAAGGTATCCTCTTTGAATATCATTATTAAAAATCCAATATTTCTTATCTACCCAAAAACTAGGATCCTGTGCGGCACCTGTTAATAAGTCACTCGTCTTAGAGAATAAGAAAAGGGTCTCCTCATCAAATACTGGAGAAATAGATTTAAAATGATCGACTAATCGTTTTGAATATACATTCCTTGGATGAAAAAACGTATATTCATCAGATCCAGCGGAGCCACTTGATCCTGGACTTGAAGTTGGACTTGGACTTGCTCCCGCTCCTGGGAATAACATGTGATACATTTCCTTACTTAGATATTCAGCTTGAGCATGTATAATAAATTGTTTGTCTGATTTTCTACCTTTAATTACTTCATAATTAAACAGCTTAATTCCCGGATGCTCACTATCATTAAGTATTTGAGCTAATTCTTTTAAGCTCGAAAACTGAGGTATTTTATAAGAAGAAAAAAGAGATATTTTTATAGTCTGACCTTGTTTAGGATTTTGTAAATAGAATCCTGCGTTAAAGTCGTCTGTATAGATAAGATCTCTAAATCTCATAAAAAATAGGGAATCTAGAGTAATATCATCGAAATCTTCTAATTTAACTGGTAATTTATCTGTTCCTAATCCCCAATAGTTTTTTCTAAGATTATCTTGAAATGGGCTATTATATTTGATATAAGATTGTGAATCCGAGTCGTAAAATTCGACGTCATATAGATTTTGACCTGTTCCATATCTATTATAATAGTAGGATCCCCATTCTAATATGTTTTTATATGCGTCTATTCTAGTTACTGCGTCCTCATTGTCTAAAACATTTACCTTTGGAAAATAATTAGGACTAGATCCAAAATCTATTAATTGAACATTGGCAAGATTGGATATTTGATAATTAAATTTATCTTCTAACCTAGTGATTCCGACGATATATGGCTTTTGAATAGTCTCAACTGTTACAATTTTGCTAAAAACACTGGTGTTTCCATAGAAATCGTGCAGCTCGGCAGTAACTCTATATTTCCCTGCATACGGTAAGAAATGAGGAAGTTGATATAGATCTTTAATAGGTCCTCTATATTCAAAATTATAGGGTTTTGGAGCATCTTTCGTTATTCTCCATGTGATCTCGTAGAAATTTTTAAAGTCCAGATTTCCCAAAGTAAAATATGGATCTAAAGATATGTCTAAAGAGTCTAAATCTTCAAAGGTTACTCCTTTAAAGTTTTGAAAATCAAACCTATCTGTGAAAACATTAAATACTGCAGGTGCGCCAATTATTTTTTCAGGATCGTCTCCTGTTTCCCAGCTTAATTTTTTGCCTATATCTGGATATCTTTGATCCCTAATCTCATTATAAAAGGATTTTATGTAATCTACTATCGCAGGTATTTTACTAATTGGGTACTTTTGACCCGATTCATATGGATCAGGGTGACCATCATTCAATATTACAGATCCAAAATCAGGACCATTTGGTTTTTTCTTTCTAAATAGGGGACTTAGTGATCTTATTATAAAATTATGACTAGCGTCTGGATAATATTGTATATCGGCCTTCTCGTTTAGATCAAAATCTGAAATTCTAGTGTTATCTGGCCAAAACTTGATGGTTAATTTTTGAAAATAAAGAAATTCTCCAATTATATCCTTTATTTTAACGTTTATTGGTAGAATTTCATTCTTTAATTTCTGTTTTAGTCGATTTAGCTTGTAAAAAACCTCATCAACTGTGAAAGTGGACGTTTCTTCTACCTCTGGGATCCCATCGTCATCGAAATTATCAGTAATTTTGTTAAATTGATAAACTAGTGCTAAAAATTCAGTCTTTCTAAACTGATCATTGAACTTTAGATTGTAATTTCGATCCAAGATGTTCATATTATCAATTTTTCCATCATCTAGGTAATCTGTGATGTCAACTAATGAGTGTTTATTGAAATAAGGTGAAGTCGGATTGATATTTTTCCAATATTCCTTAACTTGAAGTATATCTTTATAACCTAAAACGTTAACAAAGTTACTTAGGCCTTTATATGTCCCAATATAGGGAAAAATTTGATCTCGATTCACTAAAAGTGACTTTCTAGCCAAATTTAACTGTGCCCAGTCTGGATATGCCTCTTTAATATCATAATCTTTTAGGATATTAGCATCTTCTTTGTTAAATTTTATCCCAAAGTTTTGTAGCCAAGTGTTAAATCTTACATCTTCATCCAGTCCTTCACCGTAAAACTTTATTTTAGCTGCAACTGTCTTTTGATTTGGGCTAGTTTCATCAATTATGTAGATAAAAAGAGATCTTTCATATTTCTTTTCTTCTAAAGGATTAAATGCAATGTTTACTTGAAGCGGAAATCTAATATCAATAGGTGCTCCAGTTGAACTTGGTTGAATATCATCGTATGAAACGATTATGGAATCCTTTCTATTTAAAAAAAGATTCTTAAGCTCCAAATCCTTTTCTACTTCATATAAGAACAATTCGTCCTCATTCTTATTGTCTTCCCAATCAAACTTTATATATTCCCCGGGATAGAGTATTGGGAATTTATAGTCATTAGAGTCCTTTTCTAATATAAAAATGTTCTCATTATCATATAATAAAGTAGATAGCTCTGGAAAATATATGATACCTTCCCAGTATTCCTTTTCGGAATTCCAGTCTAAGTTTAAATTCTTTCCGAACTTATCAAAGAAATTTAGATTTTGAATTATCATCTAATTGAATATAAATTTATATTATTTATCCCTAAATGCTGTATATAGAACCTTCTCCGGTGGTGCTAAGAGAAATAAAATCTAGTGACTCACCATCTTCTAGCCCGGTTTTCTTATGGATCTTTTTCCATTCTTTGGCGTATCCATTTTTACATACTGTTGTAAAATATGCAAATGCATTAGGAATATCGCTTTTTTTAGGATCAAATCCTTTCCAATAACGTAAACAATCTAAAAGAGCTGATTGAATACAATCTTCTCGATCTCTATAATCTTCATAGTACATTCTATTGACTGCTCTATTAGCTAAAGCAATAAAACAGTTGATCGCAAACTCGCTTAGTTCCCCTGTCTCCTTACATTTAATGATTTCATTTGTAAAATCTTTGTTGTTAACGTAGTGTTTATCACCTTTTCTTTTTCTAGTCTTTTTGATTTCCATTCATACTTGATTATTTTTGATTTAAGATTTGATATATTTTCACAACCCCTAAGTAGGAATCGATCATATCCATTATTGGAGACTTTATATTTTCTTTATTTAAGATCCAATCTTCAGACAATAGGGCCTTATGAAGATCACTCTCTTTTACTGAATCAATAATAGGATCTGAAATGAATTTATTATAGATTTCTAACTTCTTAGCATTTCCTTTGCAGTCGATTGCATTCTTTAATTCCCCTGGGCTAAAAACAAAAAATCTATCACAAGATCCTTCTAAGATCTCTTCGACTATTTTATTCTTAATGATTCCAGTTGCTTGACTAATGTCGACTAGAGCATTTCCCTTAGATCCAAAAGAAATACCTTCTATTGAAACAATAAGATCCTTTTCTTCTGAAACGATCTCTTTTATTTTATTAATTAATAGATTAGCCGCCTCTAGATAGTTTACTAATTTATTTCTTTCAGTTACATGATACTGAATATTCTTTACTCTACGGGTCTCAGTTCTAAGTATTTGTATATTAGGATATTTTAGGCAAAGATCCTCTAGATTTTTAGAATCCTTTTTAGTTATGTTATCGTTTACGACTCCTATCCATTGCCATTCTTTAAAATCTTTACATATACATATTCCCGGATAGAGTATGGAAAAATCCAAACTTATTATTGTCATTCATTTTAGATAATTTTAATATCCTATTATATAAAGATTAGTAGAAAAAGTTTCACTCAAAAAATTATTTATTCTTTTTTTAAAACTATTTCTTGCAGGCGAGTAGAATAGGGATGGTGGGTGGGTTACTATAGATATCTTTATATTACTTTATATTTACCTTAGATCTACTTTAGATATCTCGCGCGGGCACACGAAAAAATTTCTTCCCAAAAGAATATAATAATTTTTAGTTCAGTGGTATATTATATCTAACATTAAATTTTAAAATATGAAACTAGGACCAGCGTCAAAGGACGGTACTATTTATCAAATCACAGATGATATTGATGGCGTGGATATCGTAATAGATATTGCTTATTCAGCCGGAGAAGGAAAGAATGAGCTTGAATTTGAATGGGCACATGCTGAAGCGGAATCCAATCCTAAATTAGATGAAGAAGAATTAAGAGTAGTTAATAAAATTCTAGAATGTGGGATGGAAGAAAAATATGTCAAATGTTTAGTAGATTATTATAAAGATACTGATATTATATTTTTACCCAATCATTATGAATTTTAATTAATACCTTATGAATCTAGGATATTGTTGCATAAATCTTACTCTTAAACCCGACGGTGTGTCAACTAATCGTGGTATGATTAAGAGAACATTTCAAGAAAAAGGTCTTTCTCTAGCGGGTGAACTTGCTATGCTTAATATCCTAGATCTACAGAGAATTCTTAAATGGAATCTTGATCAGGACATTATGATATTTAGAATGTCGAGTGATCTCTTTCCTTGGATGAGTGAATATGAATTCGAAGACTTACCTAATATTGAACCTATTAAAGCTGAACTTATTAAAACTGGAGATTTTATACTCACTCATGGTATGCGAGTTGGCTTTCATCCAGGTCAATTTAATGTGTTACCTTCTCTAAAGGAACATGTAGTTCTAAATTCTATCAAAGATCTATCTCAACATGCTAAAATATTGGATATGATGGGTTTACCTAGAACTAAAAAATTCAGTCTTAATATACATGTTGGTGGTTCATTTAAAACAAAGGATCAAACTGACGAAGAAGCTAAGACAATAACCTTAAAACGCTTTTGTCAAAATTATCTACGCTTGCCTGATTGGGTGCAGTCTCGACTTGTAATTGAGAATGACGATAAAGCATCTCAGTTTGGTGTCCTTGATTTATATGAAGGTCTACATAAAGTAATTGGCATTCCCATTACCTTTGATTTCTTTCATCATACTTTTTGTACTAATGATTTAAGTACTAATGATGCTGCTAAATTAGCTGCTAGTACTTGGCCCGATGGTATTCGGCCACTTGCTCACTACAGTAGTAGTCGTAAAGTAAATGAGGATACAAGCACTAATTCTCCACGTTCACATGCTGATTACATATATGAGACTATTCCTGAGATCGGTCATATGTTTGATATTGAAATAGAAGCAAAGGCCAAGGATTTTGCTCTTCTTAAATATGTCTTAGATAATAATTCAATAAATTAAAAGATGGAAGTAGGAAAAATGACACTATCTGAGGCCTATCCTCATTTAAAAGCAATTGCTCACGCATACGGTCTTAAATTAAATCTAGCAAGGGACTTTAAATTTGCTAGAATATTATTAGTTAATTTATATAGTAGAGAATTAGCATGATTATAGGTATAACCTGCTCCTGCTTTGATTTATTTCACGCAGGTCACGTGAAGATGTTGCAAGAAGCAAAAGAAGTCTGTGATTACTTAATAGTTGCTCTTCAAACTGATCCAACTATAGATCGACCTAATAAAAATAAACCTATACAATCTCTAGTCGAAAGATATATTCAATTAGACGCTTGTAAATACGTAGATGAGGTTGTGCCATATCAAACTGAGTCTGAGCTTGAAGAAATATTTTCTTCATTTAAATTAGACATTAGAATTATAGGGAGCGATTATCTGAACCGGGACTTCACTGCAAAAGAAATTTGTATTAATCGAGGAATTAAAATTTTTTATAATAAAAGGGACCATAATTTTTCAAGTACTGAACTAAAAAATAGAATAAAAGATGCAAGAATGGAAGGATAAAAACAAGGCAGTAGACGCATGGCAGGCAATGAGGATTCAATCTGAATTTGTAAGAGGATTTGATACCCTTGCTGAATTAGGACCGAGTGTATGCGTATTTGGATCTGCTAGAACGCCGATGAACACTTATTGGTATGATGAAGCAAAGAAGTTTGGCAAGATCATTGCGCTTGAAGGTTTTTCAGTAATTACCGGCGGCGGACCTGGAATAATGGAGGCAGTCAATGATGGAGCAAAAGAAGCCGGGGCAAATTCAGTTGGCGTTGGAATAGAATTACCATTTGAAGCAGAAATGAATTCATATGTAACCACTGGAATAACGTGCCGATATTTTTTTACTCGAAAGGTAATGTTCTTAAAATATTCTCAAGCATTCATAGTTTTTCCAGGTGGACTTGGAACCCTAGATGAATTATTTGAAACCCTAACTCTAGCTCAAACTGGACATACTCCAAAATTTCCAATTATCTTAATTGGAACCGAATATTGGTCAGGTTTAATGGATTGGTTGCGAGATACAGTCTGCGAGTCACGCAAGATGTCCTCAGATGACTTTAATCTGTTTAGAGTAGTAGATACTGCCGAAGAGGCCCGGGATAAAATCATGGAGTTCCATGAAAAATATAGAAAAAATAATCAAACCAATTTTTAAATATCAAAGTCATGACAGATGAACTGAATAATCTAGTTAAAGAGGACGCAAAAAACATAGTAGATCTTCTATATGAAACTAAAGCATTAGATTCAAAATTAACCAGAGATAATATGAATGCTTTGGAAGAATATATTAAAGTGGTACTGCAAGGTAGAATTAATAATTATGTCAATTTAATTGATTTAAAATCTAAATTTATTGAAAAATAGTTTAATTATTAAAACAAAATTAGTATTTTAAAGTAAAATAATAAACACGTAAACCTAAGTACCTGTACAGCGGTGAGTAACGGGCTAAGTTAGATACAATTCCTCGGAGCTGGGAGTAGAATGCTTAGGAGCGTGTTTTTATAGTCAGGTGGCGGAATGGTAGACGCATGAATAAAGGTTAATAGTAAGGATAACGTGAGTAACCTCGAAAGACCCGATAAGACTGCTCATAAGTTATCATGCAGGTTCGAATCCTGTCCTGACTGCAAAAAATTAAACACTATGGAAATTGTAATCGCATTTTTGTTTGGAGCATTTTTAATGTGGGCTATAGCAGTGAGACTCAATACAGAGTTTATGAAAGACCTTGAAAAACTAAAAGACTTTGACACATGGAAAGAATGGAAAAATCAATAGTACATAAATAATCAAAACATAAAAAGAAATATGGAAAAAATAGGAATAATTGGACAAGGATTCGTTGGAACTGCCGTTAAAGAAAAATTTAGAGAAAAGTGTATTGTCTATACGTATGACAAGTTTGAACCAAGTAAATCGGCAATATATAAAAAATCAGAAGATTTTGTTTCTCCTAAAAATGACATATCAACTCTAGTTAAGGAATGCGATATAATCTTTATTTGTGTTCCGACTCCAATGTTTGAAGATGGAGAATGTGACATTTCAATTGTCGAATCAGTTATCTTAGAATTATCCTCAAATTGCAATTCTTTAGATAGAGAAGTAGTTGCAGTACTTAAATCAACGGTTCCACCAGGAACCACTAGCAATTTAAATGCAATATCAGATCGGGTAAATGTAGTATTTTCTCCAGAATTCCTAACTGAAGCTAATTCTATAAATGATTTTAAAAATCAAACTCGGATAGTAATTGGCACTGATGACTATGAAAATATTAATGGAGTAGGATCAATATTCAGGGATGTATTTCCGACTGCAGATATCCTAATCATATCTACTAAAGAGGCTGAAATGGTAAAATATACTACTAATTTATTTCTAGCAACAAAGGTAAGTTTCTTTAACGATATCTACTCCATATGTGAAAGATTAGAAATAAACTATGATGCAGTTATACAAGCAACTATGTATGATTCAAGAATAGGCAAGTCTCACTATAAAGTACCTGGTCCAGATGGAGATCGAGGATTCGGAGGGCACTGTTTTCCAAAGGATATTTCTGCCATAATATATGTTGCTGAAAAATTAGGCATGTCTGTTCCAACTATTATGGGAGCGTATGTGACTAATCAAATAGTAAGAGAGAACAGAGATTGGGAACAAATGGAAGGCAGGGCAGTTTCTCATAGAGAGAAAGAAATAGACCAAATCAACTTTCAAGAAGTTGAGGCAGACGAAAAAGAAAGCAATAATTAAAAACAAAATAAATGTACAGCCAAGAAGAACTAACAAAGATCGTATTCTTCGATCTTGAAACAGCATCTGGATTTGCTAGTTTAGATGAATTAAATGATTCTAATCCTAGAATGGCAGAATTGTGGTCTAAGAGATGCGAATACCTAAGATCTAAATTTGAAGAAAATAAGGATAAAACGGATGAGGAATTATACTTAAACAAAGCGGCTCTACATCCAGAGTTTAATCGAATTATTTGCATGTCAGTCGGTAGACTTGCATTCGAAGGAAATTTTCCAAAGATTATTCTTAAAAGCTATTGCGACCCTTCTGAAGAAGAAATTCTAGATGGAGTAGTTAAAGTATTTAATGGGTTTAGCAAGTACAAATTCTGCGGACACAATATTAAAAGATTTGACGTTCCAGTTATGTGTAAGAGACTACTAATTAATGGAATATCTCTACCTGATGGTTTAAAAATACACAATCTTAAACCTTGGGAAATGCCATTTGTTGATACTTCTGAATTATGGAGTTTCGGAGCCTGGCAAGAAGGATTTACTTCTCTAGATTTATTATCTGCGTCTTTAAATATTGATTCTCCAAAGGATGACATTAAAGGTGAAGAGGTTAGTTCAATCTTTTGGAAAGAAGGAGATCTAAACAGAATCTCTACCTATTGCGAAAAAGACGTTAAAACAGTAGCACAGATTCTACTTAATGTATCAGGACTCCCACAACTAGATTAATGATAGAAAAATTAGAATATTTTAGGGATCCGAATTTTAAATTCGATGAGACAGCTCATTCCTATACATATGTAGATCCTGAATCTGGTCTATTAAGCCAAATATTCGAGCCCGTCTCCGGATTTATCAGTCAGTTTAAAAAACCATTTGATCCTAGTGTAGCTAAATATGTTGCCAAATCAAAAGGAATAACTGAAAGTGAAGTTATTAATGAATGGAAACAATCTGGGGTTAGAGGAACTAAGGCTCATAAATGGATTGAAGATTTTTATAATGGCGTAAATCCAGAGGCCCCAGAAGATTTAATTGTTAACGGTCGAGTAGAACTCTTTAAGCAGGTATACGAGGAGAAGTTAAAAAAAATGAATCCTATTGCTCAAGAATTTAGAGTTTTTTCTAAAAAGTGGGGTATTGCTGGGACAATTGACATCATATTTGAGCTTAATAAAAAGTACTACGTTGGAGATTGGAAAACTAATGAGGACTTTACCCATGACGACCACGCAAAGGGAAAAAGAAATAAAATGTTTTCTCCATTTAATAATCTTTGGGATAATCACGTCAACAGTTACAGCTTACAAATTAGCACATATCGATTAATGTTAGAAGAGGCAGGATTCGAAACTGAAGGGGGATTATTGATTTCATTAAGTGGATCTGGATATAAATTACACAGGGCACTAGATTTAAGAAGTCAACTTAGATCCGAATTAGAGAAAAATAACTTTGTATTTTAAAACTTATTTTTCAATTAAGTGTATAATATCATAAAAAAATAAATTAAATATGAATAATCCGAGAGAAATTACATTCAGCTCAGAATCAAGAAACAAATTAAAATCCGGAGTTGACAAGCTAGCAAACTCAGTTAAAGTAACTCTGGGACCGAAGGGTAGAAACGTGGTACTTGGAAGAGTTAATCAATTTGCAATAACTAAAGATGGAGTATCTGTAGCTAGAGAAGTTTTTCTAGAGGATCCAGAAGAAAATCTTGGAGCACAAATGGTTAAACAAGTAGCGTCTAATGTTGCAAGGGCCGCAGGTGATGGAACAACAACCGCGACCGTTTTAGCGCAGTCTATCCTAACTAAAGGTATTAAAATGATTGAAGCTGGATTTGATCCAATGGAGATTAAATCAGGTATCGATAAATCTCTTGTCATAATCAAAGATCATCTTCAAAAAAATAGTATTAAAATAAATGGAGTTGAGCAAATCGAGCAGGTAGCCACAATCTCTGCAAATGGAGACAGTAACATTGGATCTATTATCGCAAGAGCAATGGATGAAGTAGGATTTGATGGAGTAATTACGGTAGACGAAAGTAATACTCATGAGACATATTTAGATCTAGTAAAAGGAATGCAATTTAAATCAGGATATCTTTCTCCTTATTTTATAAATAACATTGCTAAAATGGAGGCTCACCTAGAAAATCCAGTTATCTTTATTTATGATGGAAAGATTAAAGGAATAAAGGGCCTAGTTCATCTTCTTGAATACTCTAATCACGTTAAGAGACCTCTATTAGTGATCTCAAATAATATTGAAGGTGATGCACTACAGACTCTGGTAATGAATAAGGCAAACGGAGTTCTTGATGTAACTGCAGTTAATTCTCCTGGATATGGTCAACTTAAAACTGAGCAATTAAAAGATATTGCTGCTATCGTTGGAGGGACGGTTTTATCTGAAGCAATGGGACATGATATTCAAAATATTAACCCGAATAGTGTAGCTGAGATTTTAGGATCTGCTGAGAGAGTAACCGTTTCAGCTGAAGAGACTACCGTTATAAATGGAGGTGGAGATCAGGAATCAGTTAAAGCTAGAGTAGATGAAATCAAGTCTCAAATTGAGAATCAAGATAATGAATCTGAGAAATTAATTTTAAAGGAGAGACTTTCTAAATTAGAAGGAGGAGTTGCAATAATCAAAGTTGGTGGATATACTGACATTGAGATAAAAGAAAAAAGAGATCGAATTGATGATGCTTTAGGAGCTACACAAGCTGCAGTAGAAGAAGGTATTCTTCCAGGTGGAGGAATTGCTTTATATCGAGCAGCAATCGAAATATCAGCCGAAATAGAAAAATCATTTTCAAATGATTTTATAGGAGATGAAAAAGTAGGAGCATCTATTCTATTAGAATCATGTAAAGATCCATTTAACACTATTATTCTTAACGCTGGAAAAAATCCAGAAGTAATTTCAAAGGATTTAAAAGATGAATATACATCTGGATATAATTCTAGAACTGGAGAATATGTAGATATGTTAAAATCAGGAATCATTGACCCTGCTAAAGTAACCAGAGCAGCTATTGAAAATGCAGCCTCAATTTCAGGTTTAATGATTACGACTGAATGCGTGCTAATGGAAAAGGCAATTGTGAAGCCGGCTGAGAAATAAAACCAAATCTATCTAAAATAAAAAGGTCCTTCACGGACCTTTTTTTATTTAAAAAAAATAAAAACCTTTAATACATAATTAAGTATAAATCTATATTAAAATAATAATTATGAACCGCGAAGAAAAAATTTATTTAGAAGACTTAGACCTATTGTTTTCTAAAAATGGAAAATATAATGATAGTGTTGTATTAACAGAGGAAGATAAAAAAGCCAGGGTTAAAATATATTGCATGGAACCATATGCTCAAGATCTGTACAATGCAATGAGGGCATATGAAAATAAAAATGGACTTCCTTCCCATGTTAGTAAAGATTTAAATGTTGATTCTATATATGAAGTTAGAGCAACTAGCATATGTTTCGATACTAAAATAATTACAGTCGAAGAGCCTTTTTCAAAGATTAATATTGATTTACCATTTAAGGAGTATTCTGGAGAAATAGATACTTTAGCTAGAGGAGAAAACGTCATATTTAATATAATGATCACTAGATTTGATAAAAACCTAGGATATACTGGATCTGAAAGAAAATGTACCTCAATTAACTATAAAAAAGAATTATTCAGTCATCTTGAAGAAAATACTTGGTTTGAAGTTAAAATCTGTAAGTTAATTAAAGGTGGATATATTGCTACATACAAAGATACTGTTGAGTGTTTTATCCCAGGTTCACATGCAGCTGCCAATGTTATTAGAGACTTTAAAGATCTAATTGGAAAGTCTATGAATATTATGGTAGACAATTATGATCAGTCGAATGATCTATTCATTCTTTCCTATAAGAAATATATTGAGCATTCTCTTCCTCAAATGATAACTGAATTAAAATTTGGTCAAAAATACTCAGGAAAATTAACTAATAATCCATATGATTTTGGAATCTTTGTGGAATTTGAAAGTTATTACACTGGTTTAATTCACTCCTCTGAATTTGAAAACTATGATGAGTCTAGAAAACAATATAGGGCTGGAGATAAAATAGACATTTATGTTAAGAATGTAGTTAAAAAAGGAACTCAATATAGAGTGGTATTAACTCTTAAAGAGGATGATGTTGATTCTGAAAAAAGAAGATGGAGCGATCTAAGAGAAAAAACAGAAAATAAAATTTTTAACTATGAGATCGACTCAAAAAATAATTCAATAAAAATTCAAATTGAAAATGAATCATTTGAAGTTACCTTAAAAAGAAAAGATCTTCAAAAAAATCTAAACTTATATCCTAGAGTTAAGGTATATAAAGTCGATCCAATCAACAAGAATTTAAAATTTGAATTTGTAGAAAGCTGATAAAAATTATCCAAGCTAGAGCCTTAATTTGACCTTCAGAGATAAATAAATTATATGATAGGTTCTTATAATATGGGTTCAAATTTAGTATAATTTATATACATTAGATGCCGCCTGTTTGGCGGCATCGTGGACTTCCAAGAATTTATTAATAAAAAAAATTAAATTAAATGTCTAAGCTTTTTACACATCGAATAGAGTACAAACCATTTGAATTTCCAGAATACTATATCGACGGTTGGCTACCACAGGCTCAGGCATTTTGGCTCCACACTGAAATTTCAATGCAAGGAGACATAAAAGATTGGAACGAAAATCTTCTCTCTCATGAAAAAAATCTAGTTGGAAACATACTTTTAGGATTTGCACAAACTGAATGCGCAGTGTCAGATTATTGGACTGGAATGGTTACTAAATGGTTTCCTAAACATGAGATAAAACAGATGGCTATGATTTTCGGTTCTCAGGAAACTATACATGCAACTGCTTATTCATATTTAAATGAAACCCTTGGATTAGAAAACTTCGAGGCTTTTTTACACGAGCCGACTATCGCAGAAAAATTTGAATTTTTAACCAGGGTATCTTCAGATTTTGATCATAATGATTTGTCTTCTAATGAAAAAGCAAGAGAAGAAGTAGCTAGATCTCTAGCAATATTCTCAGCATTTGCTGAAGGAGTTTCATTATACTCTTCTTTTGCTGTCTTATATAGCTTTCGAATGAGAAATCTTTTAAAGGGAATTGGTCAGCAAATGAAATGGTCAGTTAGAGATGAATCCCTTCATTCAAAAATGGGATGTAGGCTATTTAGACATATGTGTCAAGAATTTCCAGAGCTTAGAGAAGCAGTTAAGGACGCAGTTGAAGAGGCAGCGGCCTTAATGGTTAATATGGAAGAACAATTTATTGATAAAATGTTTGAAATGGGAGATCTTGAGAATTTAAAAAAGGAAGATCTCAAGAACTTTATTAGAAAAAGAGCAAATGAAAAATTAAATGAGATTGGATATGGTCCTATATTCTCATTTGACGTTAAGTCTGCTGAAAATTTAGATTGGTTCTATCATTTAACAGGTGGACATACTCACACTGATTTCTTTGCAGTTAGACCAACTGATTATTCAAAAGCAAATGAAGGTGATGACTGGTCAGACCTATGGTAAGTAAATAAAAAGATAATATGAAAAATTTTGGAGAAGAATTAGGATGGGAATTGAATGTCGATTTCCCAGAATGGGCAAATACTGATGTATACGTTAAAACTATATCTAAAGGATATCTTTTAGATGGAGAGACCCCTAAAGATGCTTATTGGAGAGTATCAACTGCCGTTGCTCGCAGACTTGGAAAGCCATACTTGGCATCTAAATTCTTTGATTATATTTGGAGAGGATGGCTTAATTTAGCAACCCCGGTTCTTTCTAATACTGGAACAGATAGAGGTCTTCCGATCTCTTGTTTCGGTATTGACGTTGGAGATTCAATTCAAGAAATAGGTGGAAAGAATCTAGAGATGATGCTACTTGCAAAACATGGTGGTGGAGTTGGGATTGGAATGAATATGATTAGATCAGCAGGTAGTAAAATATCTCAAAATGGAACCTCAGATGGGGTAGTTCCATTTGCTAAGATATACGATTCTACAATATTAGCTACTAATCAAGGATCAGTTAGACGTGGAGCTGCCTCTATAAATTTAAATATTGAGCACGGAGATTTCGATGATTGGATTGAAATCAGAGAACCTAAGGGGGATATGAATCGTCAATGCTTGAATGTTCATCAGTGCGTAATTGTATCTGATAAATTTATGAGACAATTAGAAGATGGAGATCCCGAAGCTAGAAGAAGGTGGGGTAAAGTTCTTCAAAAAAGAAAGGCAACTGGAGAGCCATATATTATGTTTAAGGGCAATGTTAATAAACATAATCCCGATGCATATAAACAAAATGGCCTTAAAGTATTTATGACTAATATATGCTCAGAAATTACTTTACACACTGACGAATCTCATTCATTTGTTTGTTGTTTATCTTCCTTAAATCTAGCAAAATATGAAGAATGGAAAGACACTGACTTAATTTATACAGCAACTTGGTTCTTAGATGGAGTTCTAGAAGAATTCATTCAACGAGCTAAAAATATGAGAGGATTTGAAAATTCAGTTAGAAGTGCTGAAAAAGGAAGAGCTCTTGGTCTAGGTGTACTTGGATGGCATACGTATTTACAGCAAAAAGGAATTCCATTTGAAGGCTTAATCGCTCAGTTCGAAACTAGAAAAATATTTTCTCAAATTAAAATAGAATCTGATAGAGCAAGTAGGGATCTTGCTAATGAATATGGAGAGCCTCTATGGTGTGTTGGAACAGGCATGAGAAATACTCATTTAAGAGCAATTGCTCCTACTGTTTCAAATTCTAAACTAAGTGGAAATGTTTCTCCTGGAATTGAGCCATGGGCAGCTAATGTATTCACTGAGCAAACTGCAAAAGGAACTTTTATTCGTAAAAATCCTACTTTAGAGAGAGTCTTGAAAAAGATTGGAATCAATACTAAAGAAACATGGGATAAAGTATTAGAGGATGGTGGATCAATTCAAGACATAGAAGAATTAGATAATTGGGCATTTGTTAATGGAAAAATAACTAATAAAAATGAATTCTCTCAAGCTGCAATTGATAATAAAGAAATAGAATGGGTCAAAGACGTATTTAAAACATTTAAAGAAATAAATCAATTAGAATTAGTAAAGCAGGCAGGTGTCAGACAGCAATATGTAGATCAATCTGTGTCTCTTAATCTAGCTTTCCCATCTCAGTGCTCTCCAAAGTGGATTAATCAAGTTCACATGGAATCTTGGAAGCAGGGAATAAAGACGTTATACTATATGAGAACTGAATCTGTATTAAGAGGAGATATTGCAGCTAGAGCAACAGATCCTGACTGCTTAAGTTGTGATGGTTAGTTAAAACCGTCGTTAAAATCATCAGCTTGATGATAAATAATAAAAACATCGATCGGTTTAATGAAACACGTAAAAAGATTTATTACCTTTATTAACGAGCAAGATATGATGGGCGGAGATCCAAATGCAGCTGCTGCTCCTAAAGTAGATAAATATAAGTTTATTTTTATGGAAGATGGAGAAGAAGGTGATCATAGATATCCAGATGGAACTAGTTCTAAAAAATATCCAACCTTTGAAATATCTAAAGACGATTTAGATAAATGGCTAACTTCAAATATCATAAGCACTAAAGATTTAAAATTATCTGACTCCTTAATTGATGTTAAAAAGAAAGCAATTTCTAAATACGTTGGAGGTGACAAACCCACTCTTCCGCCAGACAGTAAAATACTACTTGATAAATTTAGAAAACAGGTAGTAAATGATCAGATTGGAAGCAAACTAAATGATATTGAAGTTACTTTCTACGGTGATGGAAAATTTGGATCTGAAGAAGTTGAGGTCACATTTGTAATAATTCCAAAAAAATGATAAAATCATTTAATGAATATATAGGAGAAGGGAGAGAATCCAACTTTTCAAAATATTCTTTGGATGTCATTAATCTTATAAAAAATATAAAGTCAACTAACGGAGAATATCTTGAAATAAGAGAACTTGAATATCGGAATCCAGATTTTGATTTAGTTATTGAATTAAAACTAGAGGAAGATCCTGACTTTGATAATGATTCCCACTTTAATTCTCTTTCTTGGGAAGAGATTAATTTTAGACAATATGGATTCGCTATAGATGCAAATGTATATATTAACAAAGGAGATTTAATTCTTCCTGAAATAATAATTACTTTATTATTGCAACCTTCTAGAATACCTGGATCATATGAGGAATTAAATTATAGACTTATTGATATAATATCTCATGAAACAAATCATACTCTACAGGTAGGCTGGAATCGTGAGCCATTTAAAGTTAGGCCAAGCTCTAACTCAGATCGAAAAAGCGCAAAGAAAAGCTTTAAATATTTTCTTCTACCAGATGAAGTTGAATCTATGGTAAAAGGTGCATATGAAAGATCCAAAGCTCAAGGAGTTAGAATAGATAAAATATTTGATAAATATCTATATCCATTTCTGATGGTCGGAAAGATAAATCAAGAGCAATATAATCAAGTTCTTTCTACATGGATTAAGCACGCCTTGGAAAATTATCCAGATGCTGATCTCTCAATCGAGGATCAAAAAATTAAAAATATTGTTGATAAAATATAAAACCAGTTCATAATTCTAGGTATAATACTATAAAAATAATGAATTATGAACAGTTTTGAAAATTTTAAAAGCCAAGTCGAGGCTACTAAAAAGGAAATTTTTGGTGAAATCGAATCCCTAATTAATCAAATGGAAGAAAGCGGAGACGTTGATAAATTCTATGAAAAAGGAGTTAGAAGCGCTGCCGGTAGACTTAGAAAGTCTTTACAATTGGTTAGAAAATCAATTCACATGCCAACCGTTAAAACCAAAATGAGCGATCTTTCAAACTCAGCTAAAAGTTTAAGAGAAGAATTAGGAGCATAATTTCTAATTTTTATCTTAATATTTTTAAAATCTTTAGTATAATCTTAAAATAAATCTTAAAATAAATCTTAAAAAATGACTGACTTCTTTGACTTACCGAAAGAAAACTTCGTAAAATCTTCTGCCCAAAATGGGAAGAAAGTAGATCAAAACATCTACAATCCAGATCCTGATGCATATAATGGATCTTATAAATCAGTATTTAGATTTATTCCTTACGTGCATGATAAGTCTCTTAGCAAATATACTAAGTATAGCGCTAAATTCTATAATCCACTGACTAAGGAATCTCTTTATGTTGATTGTCCATCGAACATCGAGAAACCATCTATTCTTTGGGATCTTGAGAGAGTAATTAAATCTTTAAAGGAAGAAGAACCTGAATTGCACAAACAATTAGAATCTTCTTTTTCTAGATGGCATACTCATCATTCTCCAGTTTACATTAAAAAGGATCCACAGAGACCTGAATTAGAAGGATCTATTAAGATTTTTAAATTCTCTGCTCAAATTAATAACTTGATCGAGTCTCAAATTAATCCTGAAGAAAACGATTTACTTGAATCAGTTTCTTCGGTTAATCCTTATCACTTATTAGAAGGTAAAGACTTTTTATGTGTAGTTGGAAAAAAGACTCGCCAGTATAGAGATTGGAGCAAGTCAAAATTCATGGATGAAACTACTCCTCTAATCTTCAAGATTGGAGACAAGCAGATTTCGGTTGAAAACAATGAGAAATCAGTTAAATTAGTTCAAGAATTTATGAAAAAGAATACCCCTGAGATGGATTCTTATTTGCACCAGGCTTGGACGGATGAGACAAGGGAAAAAGTAGCCGAGGCTATTGTGTCAATCATTACAAATAAATCAGTTTTAAACTTATTATTTGAAAGAAGCAAGGATGAAGAAATGAAATCATTGATTAAATCTAAAATTTCAGGTACTCCTTCTCCAGCTAAGTCTGCTAAACAGGAAGATTTAACTACTGATGAAGATGATTTAATCTTTAAATCAGATGCAAACGATCTACCTTTTAATGATGAATTAAAAATGGTTGATGCACAATCCGGAGAAGGTGATGACGAATACGATGAATTATTTAAAGGTCTCTAAAAAAATAAAAAATCATGAATAACGAAAAAATAAGCGAAGCTGAAGTAATTAAAGAGGAAACTCAAAAATCTCCAGAAAAGGCAAGCGTTTTATTAGGAGCAATTTCATATGTTGATCAAGAAGAATATGATAAATTCTTAGAAAATTTAGATCTTAATCAATCAATTTTTGTTCTCATGGCAGGATGTAATTATTCTCAGTCTAAAGGAATTTATAATCTAGACGAATCTGAATTAATTGCAAAAGCTATTAAAACGATCAAAAAATCTTCTAAAAATTCTAAAGAAACAAGTGATCAATAATGGACTTTATTATCGATGGAAATGCATATTTAAACGTTGCGATAAACGTCACTAAAAATATATGTTTTAGAGATAAAACTGTAGGTGCCAAATATTATGTCAACGACATCTTTAATGAAGGGAAACACATTTTAAAAGAACAAGTTAAGTTAGAATTTAGAAATTTCTGCATAAACTATTTAAATTCTCTAATTGCACCCGTTAGTAGTAAAATACATCGGGTGCATTTAGTATTTGATTCTTCCAGTTGGAGAAAAGAATATATAAATGATTTCTTCGAAAACGAAGACTTTAAAACTGATTCTGCACCTGAGAAATTTAAATACAAGGGAAATAGAAAAAAGGACGATCACATTTATCTATTCTTTGATTATTTTCAGAATGAAATATCTAAGAAATTAATAGATTTATGTGGGGTAAACTACTATAGAATTCGGGGAACTGAAGGTGATGATATAATTGCGTATCTATGTGAAATAATAGACACTGATGCGTTAATTTATACCGTAGATGGTGATATTCGACAATTAACACATTCTGAAAAGAATAATGTGATTATAATATATCCTAAACAAACTTCTGGCCATAAAAAATTATGTATATCAGATTGTTTGAATCCAAGTTCTGCTGTAGATGAAGTAGATAATTTCTTTTCTTTGGACGACTCTCATATAGTTAGCAATCCGATCAATTACATAGTTACTACTCTAAAAAACAAAGACTATGTTGAATATAAAATAGACCCAGTTTATGAAGTATTCAATAAAATATTTAGAGGTGATGGTAAAGATAATATTCCTAAAATGGATAAGATGACTCCTAGTAAGTCCGAGAGATTAATAGGTGAGATCAGGGATCAATACGGAAAAGAATCAATAAAACTATTGGATTTGTCAGATAGTAAATTTATAGACTTTGTTATTCAAAAAATAAGTATCCTAAATAAAGTAAATGACATTGATAAATTAACAGAAATTAGGAAGCATTTTCTATTTAATTCAAAGATAATAAGACTATCTTCTTCTCTTTTTCCAGAAAAGGTGTTAGATTCATTAAAAGAGATAAACCCCTCTGAATTTAAAAAATTCAACTTTAAAAAATTAATTAACATAAAAAATAATCCTTCTATAATATGAAACCTTTATATGAAAGAGTTTTAATTAAACCTCAGAAAAAAGAAACTAAAACAGCTGGCGGAATATTTCTGCCTGACAAAGTCGTTAAGCGACCTAATATTGGCACAGTAGTTGCCTGTGGAGACGGAAGTCAACATAATCCTATGATCGTTAAACCCGGAGACCTAGTAATTTGCAATAGGTTTGCTGGAGCTGAGCTCACTTATAAAGGTGAACTTCATTATATGATTATGGCAAACGAAATTATGGCAGTTCTAGATGACGTTAAAGACGTAGAATTAGATGAGTTTGAATAAATAAAACAAAATAAAGATGAAAATGAATTCTGAATTATTTGACATGTTAAAATCATCATGTGACGCAGATGTTTCTAAAGCTAAGCTTACTCTAAAATTATTAAGCGATCATCCGGCTGGAATTGGGGATCATAGCACTGATGATTTTTATAAAAATGCCGAAGATGCATTGGCAAAATTAACAGAAGCCCAGGATAAATTAAAGTGTTTACTTAGAAATTATCCATTAAACCATAGCGAAAGTAAATAAAAAGTTAATTTTTAAAAACTTTTTAATAATTTTGCTGTATATATAAAAATAAGAAAGTTCTTTGATAATTGTGAAAGGCGTTTTAAACCGACGGGTAAAAAACGTTTGGTATATACCAGAATAATGGGTCAGCAAAGCCCATAATGGAACAAGTTAGGCCGATGGGCCGCAGATACGCCCTTTAGTCGGGGTCCTCTTCTAAATAGAAGAGCTGAACTAGAATAGCTTCTAGAATTTGTGTTCTTGGATATACAAAAATAGACAGATTTGTAAACCACTTACGGGTAAAAAAATAAGTCCCGTTTTATGACCGAATAATTTTCTCGTTTGTGAGATAAGGTGGTCCTAAATAAGGTAGCTGTTTTAACAATGGTCTTAGCGAGCGCAAGCTTAGACTGAGTTAAGTTTCGACAGAAATTTTAGGATGCAGTGGGAAAAATATAGCAAACGACCAAGTTGAAGGTATTCTGTAATCCTTCTATACCTTCTTTCACTTTTTATTAAATCATTAGCATTTGTTGGAAATAAAAGGATTGGGATACCCGGTCGCCAACAGATGTGTATTAATGCTCGGATGGTGGAATCGGTAGACACGACAGACTTAAGATCTGTTGGCCAGACGGCTGTGAGAGTTCGAGTCTCTCTTCGAGTACAATGGAGATGATACAATGCGTAGAATGGCAAGCGTGGAGAGACGTTTCGCAAGGGTACCCACTAAGGATAAGTAGAAATACTCAGCTCTCTAATGGTGTGTGAAGCCAAGTTATCTTAGTATGATAACCTCTGAGCGAGATTCCTGATAAAGTCATTTATCATCTTTAATACTAAAACAAAAAAGGAGGCAAATTGCCTCCTTTTCTTTTTATCAATACTTAAGTTTTAGAAACTTGGTGTAAATCCAGTAGAATCAGAACTTAATTGTCCTCCAACTCTTGTAATAGTAATTCGGTTGATGAATTTTTGAATTCCTCTTGGAAAATCAACGATAATATCAATGATTGCCGCATTATTTTCAATTACCTCATTAGTATTGTTAGAGCTATCAAAAATAACCTGGTATGTATTTAATCCACGTGCACTAACAACTGCATCTAAGTAGTTTTCAACAACTGTTTTAACTCTAAGTCTAGTAATCTCATCATTAAAATCAAATAAGAAATTAAATAAGATTCTAGATAAGTCTCTTTCAATTGTAGATAAGTTATCTCTTACGTGAGCGTTATTCAATGCTGAATTAACTCTTTGATATCCTGTATTATTTGATAACAATAGGGTTCCAAATCCTCTACGCTTAACTAATAGGTTATGTCCAACTGGCTCTAGATAATCTCTATCCTCGTCAGTTAATTCATACTCTAGTCCTACTAATTCAGGATCGTTTAAAACTCCTCGTTTACCTCCGGCAACAATTAAGAAAGGAGTACCGTTCTTAAATTTCTTCACATATAGATTTGAAATATATGCTGCTGGTGGAACAGATATGTTCCTATTTCCATTTCTAATAATAAGATTAGGAAAATAATAGGTAGCGTATGAAGAAAGTGGAATTCCATTAATATCTTCTTCTGCAAATTTAAATGTAAAGCTAGGATTTAAATCTAAGTCTCCACCTGTTGAAACTAATCTAGTTGAAAATAATTTATTAGTTGAATCAATGAACGAAGGATCAACCGATTTTTCAAATTGTTCAACTGATGGGCTATTTAAAATTGCCATTACTTGCCCGTGCATTGCAGCTAATTTAGCAAGATAGTACTTAGAATTACTCCCTAGTTCTCCTTCATATGTATCTACTACGTATCTGAAATCAATAAGCTCTTTTCCAGCGAGTGCTTGAGGAATAGACGTTTTCTCAAATAAGTATGCTAAGATACTAGTTTGTCTAGCTGCAGTTGAGTTAGGTAAGATTTCATCTCTAACCTTAAATCCTTTAAGATATTGTCCTTTGATTTCCCCAACAAAGTTATAAATTCCTTTATAAACTTTAAGGTTATTTCCAGTAACATCTAATCCGGAAATTTCATCTACGCTAGGAGCCATAGTTGTTACATTATATTCTAATGAATATGGGCTCAAAGTTTCGCTAGCTGTAACTGCGATGATCTTTAATAAACGCTCTCTAGTATCTCCGTTTACTTTTGCTTTAATGTAATGATTAACTTTAATAAATTCATCAATTATAGCCTTATTCGCAATGTTTGCGGTATTAATACCTAATTTAATCTTATTAGGCTGTGTTACTGAATAATAAGTAAAGAAGTTAGTATTTGTCAAACTAAATGTTCTTTTAAAGTTTGCTCCAGATTCGATATTAATTTTTATATATTCTCCAGTTACACCGTTATATGCGATATTATTAACATCTTCTTGATTTAATAGGGTATTATCTGAATATACAAACAATTTAATGTATTTTAAATCATTCCCACTCACGGTTACTACAAAACCATCTTGGATTTTTAAATAGTAGTTAGGTGTACCTTCAACTATGTCTCCATTTCTAACAAATCCATTTGCATATGATTTATATAATTGGCTATCTGCCATTGCAATAATATACGGATCTCCAAAAATCGGAGAATTTATGATATATGTCTCTCCTAGAACGGGAGGAATGATTGCTCCTAAGAAATCAGCTTCAGTTTCTCCGCTCGTTATTTCAAAAATAAGACTATCATCAGCTGGTTTAGAGTAGCTCAATAAGTCAATAAGTGGAGTAGCCGCAACTAATGTTGTTCCATTAGTGTCATATCCACCATCATCTGCAGCATAAGCAAGTTCATCAAAGCCGTGTCCAACTAAATCAATTCTATGAGTATCTACCTCAACATCATTGAATGCAGTATTATCTAAATCAATTAAATCTAATTTATTTTCATCAAGAGCGCATACAATTCCAGTTACAGGAAATAGTCTATTAACTAATCTATCGATAGAAATACTATTACCACTTTGATCTAAGAAGTTAGGAATCAAACAACCAATTGTTCGGTTAATTACTTTTACTTCTCTTAATGCAAAGAAATCGCTTGATCTATTGTTGATTAAACCTGCTTCATTAAAGAATTGACCATAAACTGGATCATTTGCTAGTTTTAAATAATTAGTAAAGTCTCCTGAAACAATAATTACCTCAACCATATAATCTGAAATAAAATCATCTGGGTGAACGTATGTAGGGAATTGATTTTCCTCTCCTCCTAGGGTGTTATACCATTCTTTTGCCGTTACATCAAATCCAGTAACAGAAGCTCTTCTAGTCCAAACTGTAACATTAGTTTTGCCAGTGTTAACAAACGATAAGATTTTATTAGATTCAATTGAAACCAAACCAAATCCACCTGGATTAGTAACAAAGTCATCACCTAAGGCCAAGTTTTTAGTTCGGTTTAATTGATCTGAACTTGCAAACCAAAGTCTTCTTTTATTAAAGAAGTCAATAATAGGATTTTTAATAGGATTCAAATCTGAATTATTTGAAGATGCCTCGGTATTAAATGTAGTAAAAAACACAGCATCCTTATTTAATAGTGGATCTTCCTCATCGTCAATAGGTAAAACGTTTAATGCAAAAACTGGACCTTCTCTAAGGGCAGTTTCAATTGATCGATGAAAGTAGCTTCCATTCTTTTCTAATTTAGGATCAATGTCACCAAAGACAGCTCTTAATGTTCTCAAGTCATTAATTAATACAACAGTATTAAATGGACCGATTTTACTTGATCCAACAATAAGTCTTCCTGTAGTTAACGGAAGGGCTACGTTCTCGCTTTGATCAATCTCAACGATGTATACTCCGCTGGACTTGTAATTATTTAAATTGATCGTTCTTTCAGCCATTTCTTTAAAGATATTTTTTATTATTTATTCTAAACATTACATAATAAATCCAAAAAATATGCAAAATTAAAGATCCTCGGGATAGATTTTAAGTATAATAAAATAAACAATATATGGCAAACACTGATAATACTTGCGCCGATCTTAAGATTGAGGATCTATATTCAAAAAGTAAAGATACCTTAGGCGACATTATGGCTATCCAAAAAGATACCCAAGTTAATGTTTATGGATGGAATTTTGATAACATGAGTCTTCGTGAAATCATGTCCTTTTGGCATGCAAATACTCACGCAATGGTAGATGAAATTCACGAAGCAACCGATGCTTTAGGTGGAATTAAAGACGGCAGTGGAAATGCTATTTGGAAGTATTGGAAGAAGGATTTTGGAAAGTATAGTGGTATGAAATTTTCTGATCTTTCTGAAAGCGATCAACTTGAGGCAAAATTTGAAATTATTGACATGCTTCATTTCTTTATGAATTATGCAATTTCAATCGGAATGACTCCTCAGGAAATGTATAACATGTATATGTCAAAAAATGAAGAGAATCGAGACAGACAAGCTCGAGGATATTAAAATAATCAAAAATATGGAAAATCAACCTGCTCTAAACGTTAACTTAAAGGAAGCTGAAGACATTAAATGTGAAAATTGCGAGTCTTTAATATTTGAAGAAAAAATAATGCTTAAAAAGATATCTAGATTTTTAACAGGATCTGATAGAGATAGTATTACTCCTATTCCTGTTATAGTCTGTTCAAAATGTCATCATATTAACGAAATGTTTAAACCTAATCTATGATAATAGGAGTAGAGGTCCAAGGTAATGAATTAATGATTTCTTATTATAACAGTGCCGGTAAGATAGACTTTATTAGAAAAAGAATTCCAGAATCTGAGATATTTAATTGGATAGAATCCGACCGTCCAACTATTAATAAAAATTGGGACGGAAAATATATAAAGGCTGCTAAATCCGATCCAATGTGGCTTTCTAGAACTAGAATTGAGGAATTGATAATAGATAAATTGAGTCAAGACGAAATGGATATAATCTATGATTTTGATAATATTCCTAAAATAAGTTTTCAAGATATAGAGATCGAATTAACTAGTGATGATTTTCCTTATCCAGAAAAAGCCTTGATGCCGGTTAATCTAATTTCTTTCTGTAATCAAGAAGGAGTTACCTATGTTCTATCTACTATGAAATCTGAAGAATACCCAGATGGACTTTCTGATGATGACATATTAAAAATGGAATCAGAAATAAATGAGTATTTTAAAAATACTAAACCTCATGATGAATCTGATCGTAAGATTTTAAACGCTGATTTTAAAATAAGACATAAATTCTTTAAATCAGAAAAGGAATTATTAACATTTTATTTTCATCAAATTTCACCAAAACAATCTTTCATAACTGGCTGGAACTTCATAGACTTCGACTGGCAATACTTAATGAATCGATGTAAAAGACTTGGAATAGATGCTCTTGAAAAAATGCCATCTAAGAAAACCTTTTCTAAACGACATAAATTGCCTAATCATCTTGGAATTTTAGATTATATGCACTTATTTCAGGATCCTGGATATAAACCATATAAAGTTGTCGAGAATTATACTCTTGACTATATTGCAAATAGGGCTCTTAATGTTAATAAATTAAAACATCCTTATAAAAACATGAAAGAGTTTCAAGGAGATATCTACATGTTTACAAAATATAACGTAATAGACAACTTACTTGTTAAACTAATTGAAGATAAATTTGGCTTATTAGAAGTTGCGTTCTCATTGGCAAATACTGCTCAAATTGAGGTTAATAAGATTCACAGCCCTGTTCACGTAACTGAGGTTTTAATGTGTAGAGAATTCTTGAATATGAATCTTAAAATGGCAAAAAAACCTAGAGAAGATGAAGATGATAAGGAGGATGCTAAATATGAAGGAGCATATGTAATGCCTCCTATTCCAGGATACTATGAAAATATAAGTTGCTATGACTTTAAGTCGATGTATCCAAACTTACAGATGCAATTTAACATTTCTCCAGATTCATATTTAGGTAAAAAAGGAATGATCCGCACGAGCGGCAAAGAAATATATACTAGAAATAATACCTTTTTTAGTAGAGAAAAAGACTCAGTTGCGAGAACTATTCTAAACAAATTGTATAATGCTAGAATAGAATCTCAAGATGAGATAAAAAAAATAAAATTTTCAAAATGACAAGTAAAGATTTTGTTAACTGGCTATCGGGCTACTTTGATGCCCTTGGAGAATTAACTCCATCACCTAGTGATATTAAAAACATTAGAGAAAAAATTTCCGAAGTTAAAAATTCAGAAAAGGAAGAGTATTTTCCTCTTCATAGAATACCTACTGCACCTTACAATCCACCTTCAACTAGTCCTGATTGGGGAACTTGGATTACTCCATATGGAGGAACTACTATAAATTATGATTATAGAACCACCGAATCAGGTGACGAAACAAATAAAGTCTCAGATGTGGATAAAGAACATAATTCAGAAAATTAAAAAAAATAAAGATATTATGATAACAGAAGATCAGCTGATCGGTTATAAGCAAAATTTTACTGGTCAGAAATTTCAATGGATTAAAACCAATAAGTTAGAACTACTTGGAAAGGTGGTAACGTGTAGAGATATTAAACCTGCAGGTGGATCCGCCATTGCGGTATTTGATGATGGGTCAAGTATTGACGTTAAGAGATTAAATAATGACTTAATGATGATAATGGGAGATATGCAGCCTCTTAGTAAGGAGGAAGTAACTTCGATATATTCTCCACCTCCTCCCCTGAATGATAAAAAGGATCCTATTCAAAATAATCAAACAGGCGGAGCCTCTAGGGTAGAGTCTAGAATTCAAATGGACGTTCCACCAGCTGAGCCGATTAATCCTACTATTAATATGTCAACTTCGGCTAAAGCCAATCCGTTTGAGATGTTTAGCTCGGAATATTCTGAATTTAGCATCAAAATGAATATAAAATTGCCAGATAAGAAGCTATTAAAACTCATGTATAATAATGCTGAAAATAAGCAAGAGTTTTTAGAGCAATTAGCTGATTATGTATCTAGTTCGATAAATAATAGTACAGTGCGGGACTCTTTATGCAAAATGTTAGAAGCAAATCCTTCTATTCATAATACAGATAAGAGTAAGGTAAAAGAAGAGATAAAATTAACCGAGATCAACAATGACTAATCCTAACAAATTTTTAGCTAAAGAAGAATTTAATGATGGAAAGTATCAAGTACTTTCTATGACCGATGGTGAATCTAATTTAAGAAGAATCATTTGTACTACTCCTTCTATTTGTCTTATTCCATTTGATACAAACGAAGACAAAATAAGAAACGTATATTTAGCTAGATATATGGATTATTTAAACGGGGAGCATGGACACACTTGCATCGTTCTAGATTCTAAAGGAGAATTTAATTCAGATTTTGAAGAGGTTGAACATGCCTGTAAATCAGAATTAAGAATCAATTGTGATGTAAATGACGTCTATTATCTAGGTAAAATTAAATTTAGTCTTCCATTTACTAAGGAAATTAAATGCTATGGAATAAATTTAGACGGTCATTCAAAAGATCTATCTGGATTTACGATCGATACTGATCAATCTGATAATAAAATGTATATTCTAGATAAAGTAAGATTTACTAGAATATTAAATGGAGAAATAGATGACTCGACTTGTCTATCTGCCGCCCTTCTGTTAGCTTCTTATATTAATAAATAGCGAAACTTAGCTTAAGTCAATTAGTAAAATAAAATAAACAATTATTATGTCAAAAGATTTAATTTCCGCATTCGGAAGATTTAACGATGCACTTGAAAAACAAACAAAAAGTAGAGTATCCCTTAAAGGATTTTCAGATATTGATGAGTATATCCATACTGGAAATTATTTATTAAATGCTCAAATGTCAGGATCTCTTAGAGGAGGATATCCAAATGCTAGAAGCTTAGGAATAGGTGGAGATAGCGGAACTGGAAAGACCTTTCTATGTCTAAATGCAGTTAAGAACGCACAAGACCTGGGATATGGAGTCTTTTATATCGATACCGAAGGTGCTCTTGATCGAAAAGACTTTGAGAATTTTGGAATCAATATGGACTTAATGAATTATAAGAGAATCGGTATTATTTCTGAAGTTAAATTCTTTATTGCCGATATGATTCAAATGAAGGAAAATAATCCAGATCTAAAATTAATGATTGTAGTTGACTCCCTTACACATCTCGAGACAAATAAAGAGGTTGAAGATATTAAAAAAGGAAGTAATGCTCAAGACATGGGACTTCGCGCTAAAGAACTAAGAGCCCTCTTTAAATCATTTACTTTAGATTTATCTAATTTAAAAATTCCTCTTATTTTTACCTCGCATACTTATTCAAGTCAGGATCAATATACTCCAAAGCAAATGTCAGGGGGAGGAGGACCTCTATATGCTGCTTCAGTGGTTATGATGCTATCAAAAGGAGCATTGAAAGACGAGTCTGATAATAAAACTAAAACCGGAGTAATTGTTAGATCTGCACCTGATAAAAACAGATTAGCTAAACCTGTTAAAATAGAATTTCATATTAGCTTTCATAAAGGAATGAATCCATATATTGGATTGCAAGATCATCTTAGTTGGGAAAATTGTGGAGTTCAGAGAGGAAATAAATTAACCGATAAAGAATATCAAAAACTTAAACCTGCTGAACAGGAACCTTGTATGCCATTTGAAATAAATGGTGAAAAATTCTGGTTTTTGCCTAAAGACAGAGCCTTAAATTATGTTATTAAACACTCTGGAGACGTAGTTCCATGGAGAGAAGTATTTACGGATCGAGTTTTTACTCCTAAAGTTATCGATGAGCTTGATCAAAATGTAATTAAGCCAATGTTTAAATATAGCTCTCTTGCTGAGATCGAAGTAGACGAATTATCAGATTTCGAACAAGTTTCTGGAAATGAAGATTAGTCTAACTGCACCATTGAAGTATCATCTAAATCTTCATTTACATGAAGATTATTTAGATAAAGATTCTATTATTTTTGAAATTATAAGATTCTGCATGAATCAGAATAAGGAAGATTCTGATCCTATGGAACTAAAATTTACTTCAAAAACCCTAAAATATGTGTTTGGAGATAGAGTCAAATCCGAAGAATTTAAAAATCTTATGATAGATTCTATAAAAGATCATATAAAAGATGGTAAAATATATACAAGTGGAAAGTCCATGAATTTAAATAAAGAAACAATACTAAAATACTATCAAGAACAATAAATGGTCGATTTTACAGAAAATATAGAATCTCTTGAATCAATGGTTTGGAATTTCATTCTAAATCCAGATAACGAACTTACTGAATTGAGACCAAAAAATCATGAATCCCTTTCTAGAGAAGAATTGATTGTTTTGGTCTTACCTAAGTATTTTAATGACGATAACAGACAAGAGGCCTTTAAATTTGCCCTAAAGTTTTTTAAACAATACAATAAAGTACCTAATATAAAAGAATTAAAAAGCTACTTACAAGTAAATAATTGCTTTTTAGAAGAAACTGAAATTGAGGATCTATATCGATTTAATCTAAGAGAATATAACTATAATTATCTATACCAATACGTAAAATCATTCATCCTATTAAGAAATCTAAATCTAACAGTAGTTGATATTATGTCGTTCTTAAAAACGGCGGCAGTCAATCCGGATAACATAAACTCTATAACTGAAAAAGTACGTAACGAAATAAGCACTAAACTATCTATAAATTTTAATAGCGTAAACAATGGATTAAATTTCTTTGATCCAAAATCTCACATTCAAATTCCTAAAATTGGAACCCCAAGCGGGTTCCAATTTTTTGATAAAACCTTAGGTGGAGGATGGAATCTTAAAACTCTAGTGGTTTTTCAAGGAAGACCGAAGGTTGGAAAATCAATGGTATTAGGAAACATTGCTGCTCGATCTTTTTTACACGGTAACTATACGGGTCTAGTTACAGTAGAATTAGCAGATCGAAGCTATATGAAAAGAATTGGTTCTAATATTTTAAGTGTTCCTAAAGACGATTATGAGAATATAAACGACGATGAGAATGCAAAATTAATCGAGGACAAGATAAACGAACTTAAATCTATGGGAAGAAATCTAGGATATCTAGAAGTAGTTGAATTTCCAACAGGAGGAGCAACCGCCATTGATATTGAGAATCACTTTCTTCGCCTTGAGAATAAATTAAACAAAAAATTTAAAGTTGTAGTAGTAGATTACTTAAATCTTTTAAAACCGGTAAAAGACCAAAACGGTTTATATGAAAAGATAAAAGTAATCTGTGAAGAACTAAGAGGAGTTGCTATGAGAAACGAATGGTGTATCATATCAGCTACTCAAATTAAAAGAGATGACGTTGACAACTTTGATCTTGGAATGGATTCAGTTGCTGAATCTTTTGGTCTAGTTCACACTGTCGATTCCTTGTTTGGACTAATGAGAAGTCCGCTAGAAAGTAGAATGAAAATAAAGGTAATTGCAAACAGAGACAATGGTTATGAAGAGAGCTATAAATTCTATGCAATGGAAAAAGACTTTTTTAGACTTTCTGAAGAAAGAGGAATGAATAGTGAATATTATAGCGATGATGATACCGCTAACAAATTACAAGATGAAATTAGAGAAGAATATCAAACAATAACTGTCAAATCTGAGATTAATAACAGCCCATCATCTATTGCAGATGATGAGTATGAGGAATTATTTAATTCCATCTAAAAATAATCAAATATGAATGTTAGATAAAGAAAATAACAGAGATGACGATTATAAAGACAATATCAACAAAAAGAAAAGAGAAGATAAAATCTTTAACAATGGTTATAAAACCGGAGAAGGACTAGGGGAAGATGATTATGAATATAAAAGTGTAATATCTATAAATTCTTCATATTCAGATAGTTATCTAAAAGATATCTATGAGAGTGAAGAAACAATGGATTATAATCTGGGGGTAGATCAAATATTTAAAATGATAGAAGAAGATGCCAATCTTAAAACTGTCCTATATAAGAATGAATTTAATAATAAAATTAAATTATCTAAGGATGAAATAAATTGGTGTTATGGCGAAATTACTAAAAAAATATCAATTGAATTAGAGGATGGACAGTTCTATAATCCAATCTATATTGTAGAAGTATTAGCTTCAATTTTAAATATAAATTCAGGAGATCCAGTAAAAGATTATCGAAGATTATTCGATGCTCTAGATGTAGAGCATCAACAGGATCTGATTCTTGAGCTCAATAAAAAGTATAATTTTTTAGACGGAAAATTTAATAAAAAGAGAATGTATTAAAACAAATTATATGCTTAATAATATACGTAGAATTTATATTCTTGGAGACTTGCATTTAGGAATTAAAAATGCCTCCATTGAATGGGTAGAAATACAATCCCAATACTTATTAAAGAATTTTATCGAGTCGATTGACGCAGATGGATTTGATCCAGAGCTAGATATTTTGATACAAGTTGGTGATTGGCATCACGTGCGAGAGTCAACTAATGTTAGGATTCAAAACGTCTCAATACAGATCGCTAAGGCCCTTACTTCTAAATTTAAAAAAGGAGTTCACGTCATTGTAGGAAATCATGATGTATATTATAAAGATCGAACCGATGTTCATTCTCTAGAGGGAATGGATGGAATGTTCGATAATTTTTTTGTATATAGTTCTCCTAAATCCATAACAATTAACGCCAAGCATAAAATGCTAATGTTTCCATGGATAGATTCAGTCGATCGATTTAAATCTGAAATGAAGAGATTTAATAGATGTGACTATATGTTTTGTCATGCCGATATAAAAGGAGCATCCTTAAGTAAGACAATTAAATTAGAGCACGGTGTTGAATATTCAGATCTTTCAGGATTTAAAAAGATATACTCAGGACATATTCATATTCGTCAAACTAAAAACAATGTAGTATATGTGGGAACTCCATATCAAATGGATAGAGGAGACTGCGGAAATACCAAAGGCTACTACGTATTAGATATTGAAGGTGAAACCATCACCGAAAGATTTATAGAGAATACTCATTCTCCTAAATTTTTAAAATACAATGCTCAGGAAATTTTAAATATGTCTCTAAGTGAATTTTCAAATCAAATACAAAATAACTTTGTAGATATCTACATAGAGCATGCATTTGCGAGCATTTTTCCAGTTACTAAATTCATAGATATATTAAAGGACAGCGGAATGAGAAGGTTGGAATTTCAGCCGTATTCATCTGAGTCAATTCAGGTGGACGATTCCAATCTAAACATTAGTAACTATGAATATAACATTTTTGATGTTCTAAGTGAATATCTGAAGGCCAGATCACTTCCGACCGATAAATCTGAATTGATCTATAAAAAATTTAAAGAGATTAGCGACGAGCTTAAAAATAATAAATCCAACGACTAATGAAATTTAAAAAATTCAGATGGAAGAATCTACTTTCTTATGGAAATAAGATACAGGAGTATGTATTTAGCGATTCTCCAGAATTAGTATTAATCGAAGGAGAAAACGGTTCTGGAAAATCTTCTATTAAAGAGGCTCTTACTGTTTCTGCGTATGGAAGATCTGCAATAAGGAAAATGAAAGATATCCCAAATTGGATTAATAAGTCTACTTATACATATAATGAAATTGAAACCTCAGGAGGAGATACTATAGTTATTGAACGTGGAATTGATCCTAATTTTACTAAGGTTACGGTAAACGGGATCGATCATAATCTACCTGACAAAAGAAAAGTCGATGAGTTTATAGAGGAAGAAATATTAAATATAAACTTTTCAACATTTTGCAACACAATAAGTCTTTCTTTTGATGACTTTAAATCCTTTATTAATCTATCTACGTCAGATAAGAGAAAAATAATAGATCCTATTTTTGGAATAGATATATTAACCTTAATGAGAAATAAAGTAAAGGAGGATTTGAAGGAAGCATCTAAAGGAGCATCTTCTCTTGACATTGCAATTGGAAAAAATGAATCCTTGTTAGAAAGTTCTATGAATCAATTAGAGGAACTTAGAAATAAAATCAAGGAAGACAACGATTCTAAAATAAAAGAATTGGAATCGGACATCACCGATAATAAAAAGAAACTTGACTTTCATAAAGATAAGTTTACACAATTAAAGTCTAAAATAGATTCATTTAATTTAAAAGTAACTGAGCATATTAATAAAATTGCTACATCTAAGTCGTCTATCTCAGAATTGGATCAGAAAATAAAAATATATCAATCTAACAAGTGTCCACATTGCTTAAGTGATTTAACCAGCGGATCTTCTCTCTCAATAAAAAAAGAAATAGAAGATAGAAAGAAATCTGAAGAAGAAATATTACAACAATTAGTTGATTTGCATAAAAAAATGGCAGATGCAATTAAAAAAATAAAATCCGATCAAGATACTGAAAAGTCTAATTTTTATGACGTTCAATCTAGTTTAAAAACTCTAGAAAATAGTTTAAATGCTCTAAAAGGAGATAAATCATCTTCACAAGAAGGCTCAATTCAGTCTATAATAAAATCAATTGAATCAGAAATAGAATCAACTAAGAAAGAAAAATCAAAGTATCAAGAAGAAATTGATTTATATAGTACGTTAGACGATATTTTATCAGATGGAGGAATAAAAAAGATGCTGATTGAAAGGGTCATTCCTCTTCTAAACGGAAGAATATCCGAAATATCAAACAGATTAGATTTTAAGTTTACATTCTCTTTCGACAGCGAATTTAATCCAATTGTATATTATCTAGGCATGGAAGTCTCACCTGAGAGTCTATCTACAGGTCAGCGAAAAAAGATGAATCTGATAATACTTTTAGCCTTCATTGAGCTTATTAAAATGAAGCATAATAAAATGAATGTTATGTTTCTTGATGAGATATTTAGCGGCCTTGATAAGACTAATGTTTATAAGGCAATAGAGATATTAAGAGAATACGCCAATATTTATAATATGACAATATTCGTAGTATCTCATGATAACCTACCCGAAGAATTTTTTGATAAAAAGATAATGGTCAATATGCCAAATCATTTCTCTGAAATGAGAATAGAATCAATGACAACAACCCAAGCTTCCTAAAACTATTAATTAAATATTAGTATAATAAATATAATAATCATTAAAAATGAGAGTATATTCAGCTGACGATTTTTCTACCGTATACGAATCTAGTCTTAGAGATCTTTACTTTAGTCCGGAATACGAGTCTTCTCCTAGAGGATTAAAAATAAAAGAAAATCTAGGGGTTACTCTAGAAATATTAAATCCTT